>OGDJ01000001.1_pt1 | contig 182467 bp, 159 predicted proteins | sample 1570401 | NCBI WGS metagenome assembly OGDJ01 (sample SAMEA2582185, study PRJEB24529) | metagenome | biome: Human gut stool | place: China | collected 2011
CCCCACTGCTGCCTCCCGTAGGAGTCTGGGCCGTGTCTCAGTCCCAATGTGGCCGGTCACCCTCTCAGGTCGGCTACTGATCGTCGCCTTGGTGGGCCGTTACCCCGCCAACAAGCTAATCAGACGCGGGTCCATCTCATACCACCGGAGTTTTTCACACTGTACCATGTGGTACTGTGCGCTTATGCGGTATTACCAGCCGTTTCCAGCTGCTATCCCCCTGTATGAGGCAGGTTACCCACGCGTTACTCACCCGTCCGCCACTCAGTCATAAAAGACTTCAAACCGAAGTAATCTGTCTTAAATGCTTCGTTCGACTTGCATGTGTTAAGCACGCCGCCAGCGTTCATCCTGAGCCAGGATCAAACTCTCATAAAAAGTTTGCCTCGTCAGTTATAAACTAACTAGCTTAAATAGTTTTACCAAAACTTACTGTTTAGGTTCGTGTATCTTTCGATACTCGCAAGATTCATTAATGAATCATTTTAAAATTCTCAAAGAATTTCAAGGTTGTCTTTCTATTCAGTTATCAAAGATCTGTATCGCTCAAACCCAGTATTTATCTGGTGTTTTAAGTCTTATTTGTTACCGCTTACCGCGGCGACTTGTATATAATATCATCAGGTGCACACATTGTCAACAACTTTTTTCAATTTTTTTCAAAAAAGTTGTAATTTCTTTTAAATACACTATATATAGGGGTTTTCATCACATTTATATACAAGTTATATATGCTTTTCTTCTATATTATATTCTCTTGCTTTGCCTGATTCTATCTTTTTTATTACCTTACATGGATTACCTACTGCAATACTGTTGTCTGGTATATCTTTTACTACTACGCTTCCGCCACCTATTACAACATTATTACCTATAGTTACTCCAGGCATTACTTTTACCCCACCACCTATCCATACATCATTACCTACATTAATAGGATAAGCATATTCCCATCCTTCATTACGGCTTGCAGCGTCAACAGGGTGTCCTGCTGTATAGAAACCACAGTCTGGTGCTATGAATACATCATTACCAAATGTTACTTTAGCACAGTCAAGTATTACAAGATTGTGATTTGCGTAGAAATTGTCACCTGCTTCTATATTATATCCGTAATCGCACCAGAATGGAGCTGTTATAAAACAATTAGCTCCCACCTTACCGAATATCTTTTTAATCATAACAGTCTGTTGTTCTGTCTGTGATGGTCTTAATGCATTAAAGTCATAGCACTGTTCTTTACATATCATTCTGTCATTAACAAGTTCCTTTACTCCTGACTTGTATAATTGTCCACTAATCATTTTCTGTCTCTCTGTCATATTCCACATTTCCTTTATAACTTTGCAAATATTGTGAATAACTTATACTCATTGTTTTCTGCATATCATAATAACAAAAAGAAAAAAGACAGCCAGAATATTCTGACTGTCTTTTTCTTTCTGTCAACGGAGCAGGAGGGATTTGAACCCTCGCGCCGGTTGCCCGACCTACACCCTTAGCAGGGGCGCCTCTTCAGCCTCTTGAGTACTACTCCAGATTCCATGAATGCGAGCCCTAAACCATATATGTTTAACTCTTAATATGAAATTCTGCGTCAAACGCATTTATTATTCTAACAAAGCCCCCTGATATTGTCAAGGGGCTTTTATTTAATATTTGTACATTATTATTTATACTCTGCTGTATTCTTTTATAGCTGTTTCATACAGGTTGTTTCCCTCACTGTCAATTACTACAATTACAGGAAGGTTTTCCACTTCAAGTTCTCTTATAGCCTCTGTTCCTAAGTCATCATATGCAATGACTGTGGATTTCTTAATACATTTACTAAGAATTGCTCCTGCTCCTCCTACTGCTGCAAAGTACACTGCACCATTTCTTACGATTCCATCAATTACTGCCTGTGAACGCTTTCCCTTTCCTATCATTCCTTTAAGTCCTAAATCAAGAAGGTCTGGTGCATATTTATCCATACGGCTTGCTGTTGTCGGACCTGCTGAACCTATTGGTCTTCCTTCTCTTGCCGGAGATGGTCCCATGTAATATATTATATTATTCTTCATGTCTATTGGAAGTGGCTGTCCTGCTGACAGAGCCTCTGCCATTCTCTTATGTGCTGCATCTCTTGCTGTATATATTGTTCCTGTTATGTATACATAATCTCCTGAGTGAAGACTCTTTGCATCCTCATCACTTATTGGTGCATTAATATATTTATCCATGATTAGCCTCCCTGATTATATTACCCTGTGTGAATGTCTGTTTACATGACAGCAAATGTTTACTGCTACCGGAAGCCCTGCAATATGTGTAGGATATGTTTCTATGTTGATTGCAAGTGCTGTCTGTGTTCCTCCAAGTCCACCAGGACCTATTCCTAACTTATTGATTTTCTCAAGCATTTCTTTCTCTAAGTCACGGACATATTCAACTGGTGATTCTTCATTCAAATCTCTTGTTAATGCCTTCTTTGCAAGATAAGCACATTTTTCAAATGTTCCTCCGATTCCTACACCAACTACCATCGGAGGACAGGCGTTAGGACCTGCATCCTTTACTGCTGTAAGTATTGCTTCCTTTACACCTTCTATTCCATCTGCTGGCTTTAACATAAATACTCTGCTCATGTTCTCGCTTCCGAAGCCCTTAGGTGCAACTGTTATGTCGACCTTGTCTCCTGGAACTATGTTAAAATGTATTACTGCCGGAGTGTTATCTTTGGTATTCTCTCTGTAGATAGGATCTTTTACAACCGACTTTCTTAAATATCCGTCAACATATCCTCTTCTTACTCCCTCATTAATTGCATCTGTGATATCTCCGCCTATAAGATGGACATCCTGACCAACATTAATGAATACTACTGCCATTCCTGTATCCTGGCATATAGGTATCATATCCTCTCCTGCAACTTTTAGGTTTTCTTCAAGCTGTCCAAGAACCTGCTTTCCAAGTGCAGACTCTTCGTTTTTTACTGCTTTTTCAAAAACATTCTTCATATCATCTGTGAGAAAATGATTTGCCTCTATACACATTTCTTTAATGTTGTCTGTTATTATTGATACATTAACCTCTCTCATTCCCAATTTCCTTCTTGTATTTTAATTATTAATTAATCCAGTAAATACTAAAAACCTTTTTAATTCTTCACGCCAGAATTTCCATTCATGTCCGATTTGTTCAATTTCATCGTATACATAATTGTATTCAATATGGCTCATGAAATAATCTCTCAATATATGATTCATGTCTATCCATGGATCAAGTTCTCCGCAGGCATGATATATTTCAGGTTTTACACTTTTCTGCTCTATTAATCTGTCTGCCTGATATGTGATTCCATATTCTGTTTTATGCAGGTCTCCATCACCATAAAGCTCTATTCTTCTTATTGACTTTTCACTTCCATCATTAAGAAATTCTGAATCAGCTTTGTCACCTGCTGAAAATGCTCCTACAGTTCCATATTTTTCAGGATATCTGAGTGCAATATGAAGACATCCGTATCCACCATTAGAAAATCCTGATACGTAATTATTCTCTCTTTTATCAGAAAGACATGGAAACATATTCATAATTATATTGAATAATTCTTTTCCAACATATGACTCATACTTATCTCCAATATTCATATTAACGTAGCATGAATTCTGCACATTTGGAAGTACTGCTGCAAACCTGCCCTCATCAACATATTCAACTATTGGTGAGTGATACAGCCATACAGTATTATCACCACTGCTTCCATGATATAACCATAATACAGGAAGCTTCTCATCATTTTTCATATCTGATGGGAGAATAACTGTGCATTCCATATTACGCTTAAGATATATAGAAAAATGATTAATATTCATTACTGTTGCCATATATATCCTCCATCCTGTACGACTGCTCTTTTATTATATTAACTGTCTCATGTATGCATTTATCCCAGAAAATAAAATCATGATTACCAGCAGTTTCATAATAATTCACTTTAAGTCCTGCATCTGATGCATATTTATTCCATTGTCTGCTCATTGGAAGTATCTGATCATATAATCCACATCTAATGTAAAATTCCGGATAATTTTCCACATTTGTCTTGAAATTATCCTCTTTTAAACAGTTCATTATATCAAATCGGTTATCTGATAATTTTCCCCTGTCTCCAAATATCTGATATGTGTTTATTCCCTGTGGGTTGTCAAATCTTTTCTCTATATCAAGCAGTCCTGAATATGAGAACACCTTGCCATATACATCTGGCTTAATAAGTGCAGCATGTACTGCTCCATATCCACCCATTGACATTCCTGCTATGTAACGGTCTTTTCTGTCACGTGATAACCCAAACCAGTTAGTACAAGTTTCTATAAGTTCTTCTGTTAAAAATGTAAAATATTTTCTTCCATGCACATTATCTACATAACATTTGTTATCTCCTGAAATCATTATGACCGCTATATCAGTATTATCTACATAATCTGCCACTCTGGATTTCGTAATCCATGTTGTATAATCTCCTCCCATTCCATGAAGAAGATATAAAGTCTTATAACTGCCTCTTCCCTGAGGAATAATTGCATTAATCATAACGGGCATACCAAGTGTTTTTGATTCATAATTAATATTAATTAAAGCCATATTATCTCCTGCTAAAAAGGAAACCGTCACATATATAAATGTGGCAGTTTCCTTAAGATTACTCTTCAGATTCTACTGTTTTATCTGTGTCTTCTTCAAAGCCCTCTGCATCCTTACCATCTTCATCAGCAGGCTGCTTCCTTACTTTGGCAATTGTTGCTACTTTAATTCCTTCATCAAGGTTAATAAGTTTAACACCTGATGTTATTCTTCCAAGATTAGATATATCTGAACACTGAAGTCTGATTATAATTCCTTCTGTTGTAATAAGCATTACTTCTCTTGAATCATCTACAGCCTTAGCTCCTACGACATTACCTGTCTTTTCTGTTATCTTGTAACATTTGACACCTTTACCACCACGATGCTGAACTGTATATTCGTCAATGTCTGTTCGCTTACCCATACCATTCTCTGAAACTATAAGCATAGTATCTCCCTGGGTACTTACCTGAACACCAACTACTTCATCCTCATCCATAAGACTCATACCTATAACACCCATTGCTGAACGTCCCGTAGGTCTTACATCTGTTTCCTTAAATCTTATACACTGTCCAAGCATTGTTACCATAAGAATCTCTGCCTGATCATCTGTAAGTTTAACTTCTATAAGTTCATCATCTTCTCTTAAGTTAATTGCCTGGATTCCTGTCTTTCTTATATTGGCAAAATCTTTAACAGGTGTCTTTTTAACTATACCCTTCTTAGTTGCCATAAACAGGTAATCTGTATCCTGAAGTGTATCAATTTTAACAGGAACTACTGCTGTGATTGTCTCACCCGGTGCTAACTGCAAAAGATTAATTATTGCAGTTCCTCTTGAAGTTCTTGATGCTTCAGGAATTTCATAAGCCTTTAACTTATAAGCTCGTCCTGTGTTAGTAAAGAATGTAAGTACATGATGTGATGTTGTCATGAATAAATCTTTGATATAATCATCATCAATTGTCTGCATTCCCTTTATTCCCTTACCACCACGATGCTGGCTCTTAAAGTTATCAGGTGTCATTCTCTTTACATAACCCAAGTTAGTTCTTGCAATAACACATGGTTCATCTGGAATAAGGTCTTCCATTGAAATATCGTATTCATCATATCCGATAGAAGTCCTTCTGTCATCACCATACTTGTCTGCTATCTCTGAAATTTCAGTCTTGATAACTCCAAGAAGCAACTTCTTATCTGCAAGAATTGCCTTGTATTCTTTAATCTTTTCATGAAGTTCCTTCAACTCAGCTTCAAGCTTGCTTCTTTCCAGACCGGTCAGAGCTCTCAGACGCATATCTACGATAGCCTGTGCCTGTGCTTCTGAAAGTGCAAATTCAGCTATTAAGCTTTCCTTGGCAATCTGTACATTTGCAGAACCTCTGATTATTGATATAACTCTGTCGATATTATCTAAAGCAATCATTAAGCCCTCTAAAATGTGGGCTCTTTCTTCTGCCTTATTAAGATCAAACTTTGTTCTTCTGGTAACAACTTCTTCCTGATGAAGAAGGTAATACTTTAACATGTCATACAGGTTAAGTACCTTTGGCTGGTTATCTACTAATGCAAGCATGATTACACCAAATGTATCCTGTAACTGTGTGTGTTTGTATAACTGGTTAAGTATTATGTTAGGATTGACATCTCTTCTTAACTCAATGGCAATTCTCATACCTTCTCTGTCAGATTCATCTCTTAAATCAGTGATTCCATCAATCTTCTTATCTCTTACAAGCTCTGCTATTTTCTCGATAAGCTTTGCTTTATTAACCATGTATGGAAGTTCTGTAACTACAATTCTGTTCTTACCATTATTCATCGGTTCAATATTAGTTACAGCTCTTACCTTTATCTTGGCTCTACCTGTACGGTAAGCCTCTTCAATTCCCAACTTGCCAATGATTGTTCCACCTGTAGGGAAATCAGGACCTTTAACTATATCAAGAATTTCCTCAATTGTTGTGTCTCTGTCTTCTTCCACCTTATTGTCAATCATCTTTACAACAGCACCTATAACTTCTCTTAAGTTATGAGGTGGAATATTAGTAGCCATACCTACGGCAATACCTGATGTACCATTACATAACAGGTTAGGATATCTTGATGGAAGTACTGTAGGTTCTTTTTCTGTTTCATCAAAGTTAGGTATGAAATCTACAGTATCTTTGTTAAGATCTCTTGTCATCTCCATAGATATCTTGCTGAGTCTCGCCTCTGTATATCGCATGGCTGCGGCTCCATCACCATCGACTGAACCAAAGTTACCATGTCCGTCAACAAGTGGATATCTTGTATTGAAATCCTGAGCCAGCTTTACTAATGCCTCATAAATTGATGAATCACCATGTGGGTGATATTTACCCATTGTATCACCAACGATACGGGCACATTTTCTATGTGGCTTATCAGGACCGTTGTTAAGTTCTATCATTGAATATAGAATTCTTCTCTGTACCGGCTTAAGACCATCTCTTACATCCGGAAGTGCTCTGGAAGCGATAACACTCATGGCATAATCTATATAATAGTTTTCCATGGTTTTCTGCATATCGACTTCTTGAACTTTATCAAAGATATGTTCATCCATTATTATAATTCCTTTCCGTGAAGTTATTAATTAACGCAATGTATAAATCTGGAATACGCCATGCGTAAATCCTAATCACGCGCATTCGTAAAATCTGACGATTTTACGAATGGTGCTAGTCGCACCATTCAAGACAACATCACAATATTATTTAGCGTGCAAGCACGCACATAATATTCCGATATTGTCTTATGCGCTGCTTGTTAAATATCCAAATTCTTTACAAACTTAGCATTTGCTTCTATGAAATCTCTTCTTGGCTCTACCTTGTCACCCATAAGTGTTGAGAATGTTACATCAAGTTCTGAATCATCATCTTCATTCATATTAACTCTTAATAATACTCTCTTGTGTGGGTCCATTGTTGTTTCCCATAACTGCTCTGCGTCCATCTCACCAAGTCCCTTATAACGCTGGACTTTATTATTCTGGTCTCTTCCAATCTCAGTCATGATTGCATTAAGCTCATCATCATTATAGGCATACCACACTTTTTTATTCTTCTCAACTTTATAAAGTGGTGGCTGTGCAAGATATACATGGCCTTCTCTAATCAGATCAGGCATGAATCTGTACAGGAATGTAAGAAGAAGTGTTGCAATATGTGCACCATCTACATCGGCATCTGTCATAATAATAATCTTATGGTAACGCAGCTTGCTTATATCAAAATCTTCATGAATACCTGTACCAAATGCAGTAATCATCGCTTTAATCTCTGCATTTCCAAGTATTCTGTCAAGTCTTGCTTTCTCAACGTTAAGAATCTTACCACGAAGTGGAAGGATTGCCTGTGTAGCACGGCTTCTTGCAGTCTTTGCAGAACCACCGGCTGAATCTCCCTCAACAATATATATCTCACAATTCTTAGGATCTTTATCTGAACAATCAGCTAACTTGCCAGGAAGTGAAGTGCTCTCAAGTGCAGTCTTTCTTCTTGTTAAGTCTCTTGCTTTTCTTGCAGCTTCTCTCGCTCGCTGTGCAAGCAACGATTTTTCACATATAGATTTTGCAACTGCAGGATTCTGCTCAAGGAAGTAAGTAAGCTGTTCACTTACTATACTGTCAACTGCTCCCCTTGCAACTGTATTACCAAGCTTCTGCTTAGTCTGTCCTTCAAACTGTGGATCTTCAATCTTAACAGATACGATTGCTGTAAGACCTTCTCTTATATCATCACCTGAAAGTCCCTGATCACTATCCTTAAGAATCTTATTCTTTCTTGCATAATCATTAAAAGTCTTAGTCAGTGAATTTCTGAAACCAGTCAGATGTGTACCACCTTCAGGTGTCTTAATATTATTAACAAATGAATCGACAACCTCATTGTATCCATCATTATGCTGGAATGCTACTTCAACCTGAACATTGTCTTTCACACCTTCACAATAAATAATCTGGCTGTATAAAGGTTCTTTACTCTTATTAAGATACTGAACAAATTCCTTGATACCACCTTCATAATGGAATACTTTCTGCTGCTCAAGACCTTCTCTTAAATCTGTAAGAGTAATCTTGATTCCCTTAGTAAGAAATGCCATTTCTCTTAATCTGTGCATAAGAATATCAAATTCAAATACAGTTGTTTCCTGAAAAATCTCTGAATCAGGAAGAAAAGTAACCTGAGTTCCTGTATCCTCAATATCGCAGTCACCTACTATCTTAAGGTCATAACATATCTTTCCTCTTTCGTATCTCTGCTGATAAATGTGTCCATTTCTCTTTACCTGAACTTCAAGCCATTCAGACAAAGCATTAACTACTGATGCACCAACACCGTGAAGTCCTCCTGACACCTTATATCCTCCACCACCGAATTTACCCCCGGCATGAAGAACGGTATATACAACTTCAATGGCAGGTCTTCCTGTCTTATGATTAATATCAACAGGTACACCTCTACCATTATCAATTACAGTGATAGAGTTATCTTTATTAATCATAACCTCAATATGTGTACAAAAACCTGCTAAAGCTTCGTCAATTGCATTATCAACTATCTCATACACAAGATGATGAAGTCCTCTTCCTGATGTACTTCCAATATACATACCAGGTCTTTTTCTTACAGCTTCAAGACCTTCGAGTACCTGAATCTGGTCTCCACCATAATTCTTCTCTGCATTCTGATCTGCCACTTTAATTCCTCCTTGTTTTACAAAGCAAAATGTAATTAATTCTCATTAACTACATGACCATCTGTTACTTTAAATATTTTGTTGATATTCATTCTGTTATTAATAAATTCTTCAAGTCCGGTGCATGTAACAATCGTTTGTATATCTCCAATGCTGTTTATCAGAAAATTCTGTCTGTTACTGTCTAACTCAGACAAAACATCATCAAGAAGAAGTACCGGAGTATCTTTAATTACAAGTTTCACAAGTTCAATCTCAGATAACTTAAGTGAAAGTGCAGCTGTTCTTTGTTGTCCCTGTGAACCATATTTTCTCACATCATTGTCATTTATTAAAAATATAAGATCATCCTTATGAGGACCTTTGCCTGTAACCTTGTATTTAATATCCTTTTGTCTTGAATTTCTTACTTCTTCTTCAAAATCATTCACATCAACATCAGGAACGTAACATACTTTAATATTCTCAATACCACCAGTAAGTCTGGAATGAATATCACTGATTATTGTGTTAATCTTTTCTATGAAAATTTTTCTGCCTTTAATAATAAGGCTTCCATACTTAACAAGCTGCATGTCCCATATATCAAGAGTCTGCATCAGCTGTTCTGATGGTGAAAATGCTATATCTTTGAGAAGCTTGTTTCTCTGATTAAGTACTTTGTTATAATTAACAAGGTTACTAAGATATATCTTGTCAAGCTGGCTAAGTTCCATATCCATAAATCTTCTTCTCTCTGAAGGACCGTTTTTTATAATATTAAGATCCTCCGGAGAAAAGAAAACAATATTAATAATTCCAAAAAGTTCAACAGCTTTTTTTATAGGAATTCCATTAACTGCAATGCCCTTTGTTTTATTCTTCTTAAGGTGCATGTCTATGCGGTATTTCATACCATGCTTTAAAACATTCAGTTTAATATGCGATTCATCTTCTCCAAATCTGACTATTTCTCTGTCTTTACTGCCACGATGTGACTTAGAAGTTGAACACATGTATATTGATTCTAATATGTTAGTCTTTCCCTGGGCATTGTCACCATATATTATGTTTACATGCTCATTGAAATTCATATCCAGAAATTCATAATTTCTGTAATCCTTTAACTCAACAGATTCGACTATCACATTAACACCTATTTTTTAATAAGAATACTGGAGCCGTTGTATTCAACAACTTCTCCGCCAAAAAGTTTTTTTCCACGCTGTGTCTCAACAACGCCATTAACCTTAACTTCACCATCCTGAATAACAATCTTGGCTTCAACACCTGATTCAACTAATCCGGCAGCTTTAATTGCCTGTCCAAGTTTGATGAAATCATCTCTTAAAATTATTTCTTCCATAACTTTCCTTTCTCTTGTTAAGCTGTGAAGTTAACAGGAAGTATAAGATAAATATAATTCTCTTCCTTGTCTCTGATAAAGCAAGGTGATTTATGATTGACTAAATACATAGTCACATTTTCATCATCAATAACTCTTAATGCATCCATAAGGAACTTAGGATTAAAACCAATCATAATATCCTTACCTTCTTTATCAATATCAATATCTTCGTTAAGAGCTCCAATTGCAGAGTTAACATTTACCTGTAATAAACCATTTAATATATTAATAATAATTGGCTTCTTATCTCCTTCTCTTATAAGAAGATTAGCTCTGTCAATAGAATCAAGAAATTCTTTTTTATTAATAGATACTTTAGTTTCATAATCATTAGAAAGCATCTGACTAATCTTAAAATAATCACCCTCTATAAGTCTTGATACAACATGAGTCTGGTCAAATTCAAATAATACATGATTGTTAGTAAAGTAAATATTAACAAGACTTTCAGCATCAGCATTAAGAATCTTGCTTATTTCCTGAAGAGTCTTACCTGGAATAACTACTCTTACGTCATCAGCTCTGCCTTCAAGCTTAATATTACGGATAGCAATTCGGTGACCATCAAGACCTACAACTTTAAGTGTACCTTCATTTACTTCAAAAAGTTCACCTGTCATCATTTTATTATTATCATTAATAGCAATAGAGAATATTGTCTGATTAATAACTTCCTTTAACTGGAACTGGGAAAGTGTAATCATCTTATCTTTAATAATAGCAGGAAGGTAAGAAAAATCATCTCCAGATTTTCCTGCTATATTAAATTTACTTTTTTCACATGTAATAAGTGCATTATTATTTGAATCAGTAGTTAAAGTAATATCATTATCAGGAAGCTTTCTTACAATTTCAGAAAAAAGCTTAGCATCTATGGCAATCTTACCTTTTTCTATAATTTCACCTTCTACTATAGTTTCAATGCCAAGTTCCATATCGTTACCTGTGAACTTGATTTCATTGGTAGTAGCATCAATAAGAATACATTCAAGAATATTCATAGTAGTTCTTGTAGGTACAGCTTTCATTACGATACCTACAGCTTTGTTTAAGTTAGATTTAGTAAAAACTAATTTCATGTTGATAACTTCCTTTCGATAAAATTGTAGTGGAGAAGAGCTATATATAAATATATAAATGCCGTAGCCGTAGTCTTAGGGGTTGTTAAATTGTTAAAAAGTATGTAAAGCCTTAAAAACACTGGATATATGAAAATAATAACCATGTTAGAAAACACAAAATTTAATGTTCAATGTATGTGAAAAATTAAAGTTTAAAAAAATATACATAAATTTTAAAAAAAGTTATAAAGAACATTCAACATAAAAATAACATCTAATTAACAAATTATCCTAAAACCATTGTGGAAAACTTTTTAAGATGGATTAAGTTTCTTTATTAATATATCAATAGTGCTCTTGGTAGTTTCATTATTAGCTGTTTCTTTAGCAATCTTTTCTGAACCATATAATATAGTAGAATGATCTCTACCACCTAAAGCTTTACCTATAGCTTCAAGAGGAGTCTGTGTCATCTGCCTGCACAGATACATTGCAATATGTCTAGGAAAAGCTATATCAGCACTTCTCTTATGAGATATTATATCTTCAGGCTTAATGTGAAAATGTTCAGCAACTACATCAATTATAAGTTCTGGTGTAATCTCTTTCTTAGAGTAAGGAGATATAAGATCCTTAAGTGTATTCTCAGCAAACTCTGCAGTAAGAGGTGTGTGGGAAAGCTTAGAATAAGCTGAAAGCTTGGTAAGCGCTCCCTCAAGCTCCCTGATACTTGAAGTAATATTAGTTGCAACATAATCTTTAACTTCATAAGGAAAATCAATTCCTAAAGCTTCAGACTTCTTATTAATAATAGCCATCTTAGTTTCATATGTAGGAATCTGGATATCTACCGGAAGTCCGCTTTCAAAACGTGTTCTTAATCTGTCAGGAAGAGTTTCCATTTCCTTAGGTGGTCTATCAGATGATATAACAATCTGTTTTCCTAAAAGATAAAGGTCATTAAAGGTATTGAAAAATTCTTCCTGAGTAGAAACCTTTCCTATTATAAATTGAATATCATCGATAAGAAGAACGTCAATATTACGGTATTTATTTCTGAATTCAGTGTTTTTGTTAGTCTTAACCGATTCGATAAGTTCATTAGTAAATGTCTCAGAAGTTACGTATAAAACCTTCTTAGATGGGTCACTTGCAATAATAAAATGTGCAATAGCCTGCATAAGATGAGTTTTACCAAGTCCGGCACCTCCGTATATGAACAGAGGGTTATATATCTGTCCAGGTGTTTCGGCAACAGCGAGTGATGCTGCGTGAGCCAGATTATTATTAGTACCTATTACAAATGTGTCAAATGTGTAATTAGGATTCAGATTCTGTGAAGCAAGACTATTATCAGTAGAAACTGAAGATGTCTTTTTCTTTAATTCATCTTCCTTTTTCTCAGCAGATGACATAATAATTACCTGATATTCTTTGTTCATTACTTCACATACGGTAACTTCAAGAAACTTGAGGTAACGTTTTTCAATATATACAATGCTCCTTTCATCAGTAGAAGCGTCATCTTCTAAAGATGAGAAAGTAAGAGTAAGAACATTGCCGTCAAGTTTATATATTTTAAGGGGTTTAATCCATGTTTTAAAAGAAACATCAATAATTTCGTGTTCTTCTTTAAAAGTAGAGAGAATTAAATCCCATTTATCAATCAATGTCTGTAATTCATCCATAAATTCTAGGCCTTTCTGGCTTGTTAATTAGCCTGTCCAATCATAAAAATACATTCCTTTATATAATATATCATTTAGAAAATTATTTCAATATTTGGGCAGATTAAGCCCTGTGGATAATTTTATGGATAAAAATGTATTAACATGAATGTGGAAAATATTATAAACGCGAAAAAGGTCGAAAATAGGCACTTTTTCAAAAATATCGTTAATAACTAACGTAATTATAAAGAGTTTTCCACAAGTTATCAACATTTTGTGGAAAACTCTTTTATATTCTTATTAAAAAATATTAAAAATGTCCTATTTATGCGGATTACTGGATTGTGAAAAACCTGTTGAAAGCGTTTTTTATAGAATTAGTATATATAAAAATAAATACAGTAATTATCAAGTTTTTCTTGACTTTATAATGTTTACACAATATAATCAGTTCTGTGTTTTGAAATTTTTTATATGAAAATATTCTTACCATAATAAACTACAATGGTAATGAAGGAGGTGCATAGACTATGAAGATGACATTTCAGCCAAAGAACAGACAGAGATCTAAGGTTCATGGATTCAGATCAAGAATGAGTACTGCAGGTGGAAGAAAAGTTTTATCAGCAAGAAGAGCTAAGGGTAGAAAGAAACTTTCAGCTTAATTAATATTTTCTTGATTTTGTTGGCAGATGGGAGTTTCTCATCTGCTTTTTTCAGATTATATTAATATTAAATTTAAGCAACATTTTAATTAATAAGAATGGTGAATGGTATGAAATATAAGGATTTTGAAACATTAAGAAGTAATCAGGAATTTAAAAAGGTGTACAATAATAAGAAGTCTTTTGCTAACAAGAATCTTATAATGTATATTTCTGAGAATGGAACGGATACTAAACGATTAGGTGTATCTGTGAGTAAGAAGGTCGGGAATAGTATTGTCCGACACAGACTGGCAAGACTGATAAGAGAGGCATTCCGCCTTAGTACAGACTGTATACCCGATGGATATGATTATGTTGTCGTAGCCAGAGCCAGTTTGAAAGATAAGGGTTTTTTTGAAACTAAGGAATCAATGATTCATTTATTGAAACTTCATAAGCTTTATAAGCAGGATTAAACAGGCGGTTAATATGAAGGATATAAAGATTAAGTTAAAGAATGCGGGCAAGTTCATAGTTCTTAAGATGATAAGATTATATCAGCTCGCAATATCTCCTTATAAAGGAGGAAAATACTGCAGCTTTATTCCAACATGTTCGCAATACGCAATTGAAGCTATTGAAATGTATGGAGTTTTCTTAGGTGGGTGGTTGGCACTTAAAAGAATATTAAGGTGCAATCCATTTAATAAGAACGCTTATGGCTTTGATCCTGTGCCAGTAGGCAGATATGGGAAAAGAAAAAAGCAATAAACAACTGAATATTTGGATAGTGCTATATTATGCGGAGGTGACAATTTGAGTATTATTAAGCCAATTGCACAGTTACTTGGTTGCATTTTAGACATCCTTTTCAAGGGTCTTAATGCAATAGGAATTGGTAATATTGCAATAGCAATCATTATTTTTACTCTGCTTGTTAAAATGTTAATGCTTCCATTACAGATTAAGCAGCAGAAGATGACTAAGTTACAGTCAGTTATGAACCCGGAGATAAAGGCTATTCAGGAGAAGTATAAGGGAAAGAACAGTGATACAGTAGCTATGCAGAAGATGCAGGCAGAAACTAAGGCTGTTTATGAAAAATATGGTGTTTCACAGTGGGGAAGCTGTGTGCAGCTTCTTATCCAGATGCCTATTCTTTTTGCACTTTACAGAGTATTCCAGCAGATACCACTTTATATTTCACAGATTAAGGTACTTTTCCTTAATATACTTGGACTTAATGGTGCTGATGGTATCACATCTGTATCAGGATATGCTGATAGACTTAATGAGATATATGGCAGAACTGTTGACTGGAGTAATACAAGTACAGCTGTAACAACACTTAATTCATTTACTTCAGATCAGTGGATTAAGTTAAAAGAAGCATTTCCAGCATTTTCTGATATGATTACACAGAATCTTGATAAGATTAACCATATGAATACTTTCTTAGGCGTTAACATGTCTCAGAATCCAGGTTTTGGTCTTCATATAGCTATATTAATTCCAATTCTTGCAGGTGTTACACAGTTTATATCTGTTAAGGTTTCACAGGCTGGCATGGAGCAGCCTGACAGTGATAATCCAGCAGCAGCATCTATGAAGATGATGACTTATTTCATGCCACTTATGTCAGCATTTCTTGCAATAAGTCTTCCTTCAGGTCTTGGTGTTTACTGGATTGCAACTGCTGTTATACAGACAATCCAGACTATCTTTATTAACAGATATTATGATAAGATTGGAACAGATAAGATTGTAGAAAAGAATGTTGAAAAACGTAATAAGAAGAGAGCCAAGAAGGGACTTCCAGCAGAAACTATCGTTAAAGGTGCTTCTGTAAGTACTAAGAATGTGAATAATAATAAGAATTCTTCTGCTTCTTCAAGTGCTGACAGAGCAAAGAAGCTTCAGGAAAGAAAAGAAGCTAACGATAAGAAGATACAGGAATTAAAGGAAGCCGCAGCAGCAAGCGGTAAGGCAGCTAAACCAGGAAGTCTTGCTGATAAGGTTGGTATGGTATCAAGATACAATGAGGTCAACGATAAAAGAAAATAGAGAGGGTTAAGTAATGGAATATATTGAAGTTACAGGAAAATCTGTTGAAGAAGCTATAACTAATGCCTGCACTAAGCTTGGTATTCCAAGTGATAAGCTTGATTATGAAGTTATAGACAAAGGTAATTCAGGATTTTTAGGAATATTTAATTCTAAGCCTGCAAAGATTAAAGCAAGAGAAAAACAGGAAGAACCAGAAGTTAAGTCTGTTGAGACTCCTAAGAAGTCAGAAGAACCAGTTCATGTTGAAAAGAAATTTGAAAAGAAGACTGATGATTTAAAAAAGGCAGAGCCTAAGAAGGAATTCAAGTCTGAACCTAAGAAAGAGTTCAAAAAGGAACACAAGCCTGCTGATAATCACAAGAATGCAGAAGTTAAGGAAGCTCCTAAGGCTGAAGCACAGCCAAAGGAAGAGCCTTTTACAGAAGAACAGAAGGAAGTTATCAGAAAAGATATCAAAGCATTTCTTGACAGCATGTTTGGTGCTATGAGCATGGAAGTTAAGGCTGATATTACATTTGACGATGAAGAAAATAGCGTTAATGTAGATCTTTCAGGAGATAACATGGGTGTTCTTATCGGTAAGAGAGGACAGACACTTGATTCTATCCAGTATCTTACAAGTCTTGTAATTAACAAGAACAGTGAGAAGTATGTAAGAGTTAAATTAGATACAGAGAACTATAGAAAGAGAAGAAAAGAAACTCTTGAGTCTCTTGCTAAGAACATTGCATACAAGGTTAAGAGAAGCAGAAGACCTGTTTCACTTGAGCCTATGAACCCATATGAAAGAAGAATTATTCATTCAGCACTTCAGGCAGATAAGTTTGTTTCTACAAGAAGTGAGGGTGAAGAACCTTTCAGACATGTTGTTGTTTATCTTGAAAGAGAGAATAATAACAGATATAACAGATAATTAGATATATGATTTTATTAAATGCTGTGGTATTATTATCACAGCATTTTTTATATGGAGGATGGAAATGGAGGATACAATAGCAGCTATATCTACAAGTACAGTGTCAAGCGGTGGAATTAGTATTGTAAGAATAAGCGGTCCTGATGCAATTATTATTGGAGATAAAGTTTTTAAGTCAAAAAAGAATATTAAGCTTGCAAATGTACAGAGTCATACGGTACATTTTGGAAATATATGTGATAACGGTAATGAAATTGATGAAGCACTTGTAATTGTAATGAAAGCTCCTAACACTTATACAAGAGAGAATATTGTTGAGATTGACTGTCATGGCGGTATTCTTGTTACTAAGAAGGTGTTAGAGGCGGTACTTAACGCTGGTGCAAGGCTTGCAGAGCCTGGTGAATTTACAAAGAGAGCATTTCTTAATGGAAGAATTGACCTGTCACAGGCGGAGGCTGTTATTGATATTATTAATGCAAAGAATGATTATGCTCTGAAGTCATCTGTTAATCAGTTAGATGGTAAGTTATCTGAAAAGATTAAGAATATAAGAGAGATAATATTGAATAATGTTGCATTTATTGAGGCTGCACTTGATGATCCAGAACATTTTGATATAGATGCTAATGTAGATAACCTTAAAAATGATGTGGAAAACTGTCTTAATAATGTGGATAACTTGTTAAAAACATGCGATAATGGCAGAATCATGCATGATGGCGTGCGTACAGTCATTTTGGGGAAAACTAATGCAGGAAAGTCAAGCCTGCTTAATGTACTTGCAAGAGAAGAGAGAGCAATTGTTACTGATATAGAAGGAACTACGAGAGATACTCTTGAAGAAATGATTAATCTGTCTGGAATTACTCTTAATCTTATTGATACTGCAGGAATCAGAAAAACTGATGATGTTGTTGAAAGCATTGGGGTTAATAAGGCTAAGAAGCTTGCAGAAATCGCTGATCTTGTAATATATGTAGTTGATTCTTCAAGAGTACTTGATGATAATGATTATGAGATTATGGAACTTATCAAGGATAAGAAGGTTCTTGTAATACTTAATAAAGCTGATCTTGCACAGGTTACAACAGCAGAAGATATTAAGAAAATAATCAATTGTGAGACAGTTACTATATCTGCAAAGCAGGAAACAGGAATTGAAGAACTTGAGGAAACTGTTAAAAGTATGTTCTTTAATGGTGAAGTTAAGTTCAATGAAGATGTATATATTACAAGTACAAGACATAAAGAACTTTTAAAGAAGGCTGAGAACAGCTTAAAGCTTGTACTTGATGGAATTGATAACATGGTAAGTGAAGATTTCCTTACTATTGATTTAATGGCTGCATATGAGAATCTTGGTCTTATAATAGGAGAGGAGATTGAAGATGATCTTGCCAACAGAATTTTTTCAAAGTTCTGTATGGGTAAGTAATGCAGGTTGATAAGGAGAAGTAATATGCCTAATATTAGAGAAGAATATGATGTAGTTGTAGTAGGTGCTGGTCACGCAGGTTGTGAGGCTGCCCTTGCTGCTGCAAGAATGGGACTTGAAACAATTATATTTACAGTAAGCGTTGAAAGTATAGCAATGATGCCTTGTAATCCTAATATAGGAGGAAGTTCTAAGGGACATCTTGTAAGAGAAATAGATGCTCTTGGTGGCGAGATGGGAAAGAATATAGATGCTACATTTATACAGTCAAAGATGTTAAATGCATCAAAAGGCCCTGCGGTTCATTCACTCCGTGCACAGGCTGACAAGTCCGATTACAGCAGAAGAATGAGAAATGTGCTTGAGAATACTGAGCATCTGCATATAAGACAGGCAGAGGTTTCAGAGATTATTGTTAATGATGGAAAAATTGGCGGTGTAAAGACTGTTTCTGGTGCAGAATACATAGCTAAAGCAGTTGTTTTATGTACAGGAGTATATCTTAAGGCAAGATGTATATATGGTGATGTAAGCTATCATACAGGTCCTAATGGATTACAGGCTGCCAATCATCTTACACAGTCACTTATTGATAATGGAATTGAAGTGAGAAGATTCAAGACGGGTACACCTGCCAGAGTTGATAAAAGGTCAGTGGATTTTTCTAAGATGACAGAGCAGTTCGGTGATAAGAGAGTTGTGCCATTTTCATTTGAAACAGACCCTGAGAGCATACAGAAAGAGCAGGTAAGCTGCTGGCTTACATATACTAATGAAGAGACACACAAGATTATTATGGATAATCTTGACCGTTCACCTCTTTATTCAGGAGATATCCACGGAACAGGCCCAAGATACTGTCCATCAATTGAGGATAAGGTTGTAAGATTTGCAGACAAAGACAGACATCAGGTATTCATTGAGCCAGAGGGCTTGTATACTAATGAAATGTATCTTGGTGGAATGAGCAGTTCAATGCCTGAGGATGTGCAGTATGCAATGTATAGAACAGTTCCTGGTCTTGAGAATGTCCGAATAGTAAGAAATGCTTATGCTATTGAGTATGACTGTATTAACGCTGTTCAGTTAAAGTCTTCTCTTGAATTCAAGAAGATTGAAGGATTATTTGCTGGTGGACAGTTTAATGGAAGCTCAGGATATGAGGAAGCTGCTGCACAGGGAATTGTCGCGGGTATCAATGCGGCACTTTTCGTTAAGAAGGAAGAACCACTTATACTTGACCGTTCAGAAAGTTATATAGGAGTTCTTATAGATGACCTTGTAACTAAGGAAACAGCAGAGCCTTATAGAATGATGACAAGCCGTGCAGAGTACAGACTTATATTAAGACAGGATAATGCAGATATAAGACTTACTAAATATGGTTACAGAGTCGGACTTATAAGCGAAGAAAGAATGAACCGCCTTACCCGCAAGATTCAGCTTATTGATGAAGAAATTGAGCGTGTTAAGTCAGTTAATATAGGAACTGGAAGTGAAGTACAGAAGGTACTTACAGATAACGGAAGTACAGAGCTTACAACAGGTGCTACACTTGCAGAACTCATAAGAAGACCTGAGCTTTCATATGATGTTCTTGCTCCAATTGATAAGCACAGACCAGAGTTGCCTTATGATGTATGTGAGCAGGTTAATATTAATCTGAAATACGAGGGATATATAGACAGACAGTTAAGACAGGTTGAACATTTTAAAAAGCTTGAAAATAAGCTTATACCAGACAGCCTTGATTACTTAGAAATAAGCGGATTAAGAAAAGAGGCTATGCAGAAGCTTGATAAATTCAGACCTCGTTCAATTGGACAGGCTTCAAGAATATCAGGTGTTTCACCTGCTGATATATCAGTGCTTCTTGTTTACCTGGAGTCTCTTAGAAGAAAGCATTAATCATTGATAAGGAGAAATGTATGATAAATGAAACATTTAAGAATAATCTGAATTCTATAGGTATTGAGCTTACAGACAGACAGTACGAGCAGTTTGATATGTATTATAAGCTGCTGGTTGAATGGAATAGCTTTATGAATCTTACTGGAATTACAGATTACGAAGAAGTTCTTTTAAAGCATTATGTTGACAGTCTCGTGTTAGATATTGAAAAAATCGGACATAAAAAGAAAGAGATTTCTCTTATTGATGTTGGAACAGGTGCTGGTTTTCCGGGGCTTCCGTTAAAAATAGCACATCCACAGATTAATGTAGTTCTGCTTGATTCACTTAATAAAAGAGTAAAGTTTCTTAATCAGGTAATAGAAGAACTTGGACTTACAGGAATAGAAACAGTTCATTCAAGAGCAGAGGATGGTGGAAGAAATAATGACTTAAGAGAACATTTTGATGTAAGTGTTTCTCGTGCTGTTGCTAACTTAGCAACTCTTGTGGAATATAACCTTCCATTCGTAAAGGTTGGTGGATATTTCGTGGCATATAAGTCAGGAGATATTGATGAAGAATTAGTAAATGCTAAGAAAGCAGTCAGTGTTCTTGGCGGAACGATAGAAGAAGTGAAGAAATTCCAGCTTCCTGGTACTGACATTGACCGTTCTTTAGTATATATCAAGAAGATTAAGCCTACATCTGGAAAGTTTCCAAGAAAAGCGGGACTTCCTTCTAAAGAACCAGTTGCGTAAGCAGTATGTATACACAATATAGTATAAAGAAAACCCACATTATTCACATAAAATGATTAGTAAATCATCATATTGTGGATAATATGGGTTTATTTTTGGTTAACTGTTGATTATCAGGATTTCATGAAAATATCTCATAAGGGATAACTAATTAAGAAAAATCTCAGCCTGTCTTACGAATTCAGTCGGCTGTTCAACCTGTGGAAGCTTCTTGGCATCCTGAATCATAACATTTTCAATTGCTGGATTGATGTGGATATATTCATCAATAACGTCATTATTATTGTGCATACCGTTAATCATGTATATACAGTTATCAAGCTCAGAAAGTGCTTTTGAGATAGTAACAGTAGTAAAGTTACATTCAGTGCTGATAAACAGATATTTGGCTGAAGCATCACCAAGATGTGCATTCTCATGGCATGCATTGATATAATCAGCCGGAATTCTTCCATCTATAAAATTTTTTGAAAGAAGCTTTCTAAGAGATGGTCTGTTAAACAGAATGTTGTATACAGAAGTTCCAATAACAGGCACATTTAAAATGTGTCTTCTTATTCCACTTAAGTTATCAGGCCCTTTAAGAGCATCTTCAACTGATAAAGGAGAAACAAGAATAATCTTATTAAACAGTGCATGATTATTAAATGCAGCCATTATCACAATTGGTGTTGAGCCTGCTGTAGCAACAACATCAGTCTTGGAACGAATAACATTGAGCACGAAATCATTGATAAGCTGTGTATACATAAATGTTGTATAAGTAAGATTAGGTTTATCAGAATGACCACATCCCAATAAATCAATAGCGTAAACCTTGTGATTCTTAGCAAAACTGTTTATATTCTGTTCCCATTCGTAGCTTGAACTGTAAGAATTAAGATCGTGTATAAGTAAAAGTGGAGAACCTGAGCCGGCAGTTATATATGCAATATTGCCGAACTTCCACTGATAATTGCTTCTTATTCTTTTACCTGTATAATTATTAGCGGTTGATGATTTGAATATTATGCTGTTAATCAGGTGTGTAGTAGTAATAACAGCAGTTCCCATACCTACTGCCAGTCCTATTTTTTGCCATTTATTCATAATAGATGCCTCCTGAATTTCCCGAAAGAAAATGTTCTAACGCACTTATAGATAAAATTATTATATTCCATTATTTTGTGTGTGGCAATGATAATTTGTGTTAATGCATCTTCTAAAATATATATTATTACCACTTCTTGAGATGCTTTTTAAATAAATTAGTACTTTATAGTAAAAAAGTACTTTATTTATTGGGATTAATAGAGTATTATCATCTTAAAAGTTTCTGAAATATCTTATTAAGAATATTTATATAATATTAAAAATTAATTATCTGTATATAAACAAAGAATGGAGTTAGTAATATAATGTCAAATTTATGTAAACAGTATGTTGAAAATGAATTAAATTGTTATAAGAAAAAATTATATGATATTACTAATGAAATTCATTCAACAGAGATTGAGCTAAAAACTGTTGATAAGAATCTTATTAAGTTAAATAAAGAAAAAGACTGGTCAGAAGATATATTTCATTCATTGATTTCATTAAAACAAACTGATAATATTAGGTTACAAACATTACAGGATTCAAAATATGAATTGAATAATAAAATTAATTTTTTGAATAATCAGAAAAACGATGTTGAAACTAAAATTGAAGAACTTATTAATATTTTAAGAGATGATTCCAATGTTTCACGTGAAACAATGAGTGATTCTATACATGATAATGTCAAACTAATTGATTTTATTGAACTTGACCGAAAACGTATATCAAGAGATATTCATGACAGTGTTGTGCAGAATCTTACAGCTTTAATACATAAGCAGGAATTTATATCTCAAATTATTAATACTGATATTACAAGATCAAAACTCGAAATTAACAATTCAGTTGTATTGATAAAAGAATCAATTAATGAATTGAGAAATATAATATATGAATTAAGACCAATGAGTGTTGATGATTTTGGATTTAAGAATGCTATTATGAATATGATTGATAAATTTAATAGAGAAAGTAATGTAATTACATATTATTCATCAATAAATTTTGATGATGAATTAAGTATAGATTCAAATCTTATTATATCAATACTTCGAATTATAAATGAATTAAATAGTAATGCAATTAAATATTCTAACGGGACAGAAATTATAATTAACGTTACTCTTAAAGATAACAATGTGATTATTGAATTTAAGGATAATGGAAAAGGATTTGATTATTATAATACTGTTTATGATAGAAATAAAAATTCTGGATTTGGATTAACAATGTTAAAAGAACGAGTTGCATTATTAAATGGAAATATTAAATATATATATGATAATGGTTCGGATTTTTTTATAGAAATACCAGTTTGGTAAGAAAGGAGTGTAATTATGGCGGTTAATATATTGTTAGCTGATGACCATAGAATGGTAAGAGAAGGTTTAAAACAACTTTTAGAAACTGATTCAGAGATAAATGTTGTGGCAGAAGCAGGAGATGGGTATGAATGTCTCAATCTTACTAATAAGACAAAACCTGATATTGTTTTATTGGATATTAATATGCCTAATATGGATGGAATTCAGGTTCTTAATATAATGAAACAACAAAAAATGTTATGCAAGGTTATTGTACTTACAATACATAATGAAATTGAATATCTGGTTAAAGCATTAGAAATTGGATGTGACGGATTTATATTAAAAGATTCTGATTTTGATACATTAAAGAAAGCTATATTTTCTGTTTATTCTGGTGAAACATATATTGAACCTTCTCTTATGCCATTACTTAATTCCAGTCTTGCAGAAAGAGATGTATTAAAAGAAAAAGTATCAGATCTTACAAGACGAGAGATGGAAGTGTTGAAAATGATTGCATCTGGTGCATTTAATAAAGAAATCGCATTGACACTTAATATAAGTGAAAGAACAGTAAAAAATCATGTATCTAACATATTTAAGAAAATAGGTGTTTCTGATAGAACACAGGCTGCAGTATTTGCAATAAAAAATAATATAATTAGTATAAAGTAGTTTGACTATTAATATTTATATTACATATTATAATTAAACTAAAATTATGAAAAGATATATATATTTCAAAATAGAAATATATATATCTTTTTTATGTTTCACGTGAAACATAAAAAATACAATTTTTTATAACACATTGTAATAATGTGTGCTATAATAAAAAAGATAAAAAGTTATTTATTAAATAAAATGATATGAAATTATGTTTCACGTGAAACATAGAACATATGGAATAAGAGGGTAATGTGGGAAGAATAATTGCAATAGCAAATCAGAAAGGTGGAGTTGGTAAGACAACAACAGCTATAAATTTGGCGGCATGCCTTGCAGAAGCAGGACAGAAGATTCTTATAATAGATATTGATCCGCAGGGAAATACAACAAGTGGTTTTGGATTGCCTAAGACAGACATTGAAAAAACAGTTTATGAGGTGTTATTGGGAGAATGTAATATTAAAGATGCAATAGTAGAAAATATAATTGATAATTTAGATATACTTCCATCTAATGTGAATCTTGCAGGTGCGGAGATTGATTTAATTGACGTAGATAATAGAGAGTATATTTTAAAAGAAAGTATATTAGAAGTAAGAGACAGATATGATTATATTATACTTGATTGTCCTCCTTCATTAAGTATGCTTACTGTTAATGCAATGACGGCAGCTGATACTGTTCTGGTTCCAATTCAATGTGAATATTATGCATTAGAGGGATTAACACAGCTTATACATACGATTAATCTTGTAAAGAAAAAACTAAATCCACAACTTGAACTTGAAGGTGTGGTATTTACAATGTATGATTCAAGAACAAATTTGTCATTACAAGTAGTCGAAAATGTTAAGGATAATCTTAAACAAAATATTTACAAAACAATTATACCAAGAAATATTCGTCTAGCAGAAGCACCAAGTCACGGACTGCCAATAAATCTATATGATCCAAAGTCTACTGGTGCAGAGAGTTACAGGTTATTAGCGGAAGAAGTAATGGGAAGAGAAGAATAAATATAATGGAGGATTGTAATAGTATGCCAACAAAGAACACTAAAACAAGTAAATCAAGAGGATTGGGAAAAGGCATTGGAAATCTGTTTCAGGAAGAAGATACTAATGATCAGAAAGTAGTTGTTAAGGAAGTGGTAAAAGAGGTTGTTAAAGAAGTTCCGGTTTCTGCAGAAACTAAATTAAAGATTTCTCAGATTGAGCCTAACAAGAATCAGCCAAGAAAAGCATTTGATGAGGATGCACTTATAGAACTTTCAGAATCAATAAAACAGTATGGAGTGTTACAGCCACTTCTTGTTAAAAAGATGGATAAAAATTATCAGATTATAGCTGGTGAAAGAAGATTCAGAGCTGCAAGACTTGCGGGTGTTAAAGAAGTACCGGTTATTATTAAGGACTATTCATCACAGGAAGTTATGGAGATAGCTCTTATTGAGAATATACAGAGAGAAGATCTTAATCCAATAGAAGAAGCACTTGCATATCAGCAGCTTATTAAAGATTATAGATTAAAACAGGATGAAGTTGCAGAAAAGGTGGCAAAATCAAGAACCGCAATTACAAATTCGTTGAGATTATTAAAGCTGGATGAAAGAGTTCAGGAAATGGTAATCGAAGGAAAATTAAGTAGTGGTCATGCAAGAGCAATTATTAGTATTGAAGATAAAGAGAAACAATACATGGTTGCACAGAAGATATTTGACGAAAAACTCAATGTGCGAGATGTTGAAAAACTTGTTAAAAATATTGATAAGTTAGATAAATCTGTGGAAAAGACAAAGCCAGAAAATGATTTTGTATATAGAGATTTTGAAGAAAAATTGAAGAAAATCATGGGTACACAAGTAGTTATCAAAAATAAAAATAATAACAAGGGTAAAATTGAAATTCAGTATTATTCACAGGCAGAGCTTGAAAGAATATATGATATGTTAAAGAAAATTAATGAATAATTAAGTTTATATATAATGTATACTATATAACTAATTTGATAATATATTAATAAGCTAATATACAGAAAGGAAAAATTATGTTAGATGTATTTGGATTATTTAAAGTGGACACACTTTATGTAGTTATAGGTCTGCTTGTAATAACAATTTCAGCAATAGTTCTTGCAATTGTTGCAATATGCAAGGCTTGTGCTATGACGAAAAAGTATGAGATGATGATGGAAGGCTCTGATGGAAAGAGCATGGAGAAAATGGTCAGAAAATATACCGATGACATTATCAATCTTCAGAAGACAAGTCAAGATAATACAGAAGCTATTAAGGACATATATGAAAAGATGCAGCTTACATTCCAGAAGGTTGGTGTTAATAAGTATGATGCATTCCATGAAATGGGTGGAAAGTTAAGCTTTGCGCTATGTATGCTTGATAAGAAAGACAATGGATACGTTGTAAATGTAATGCACAGCAATGATGGCTGTTTTGCTTATATTAAGGAAATAGTTAATGGAAAGTCTTATATTGAACTTGGTAAAGAAGAGGAGAAAGCTGTTAAGCAGGCACTGGCCGGACGTATGGGAGACGAAGAATTAAGTAAAGAAATTAACGATTTAATGCAGAAAGACAAAATGTAATTGAAAATATACAGAAAAAGGTGCATAATAGCATTTGGTAAATTTGATAAAATAGTGTCAATGATAGGACACGGAAATGAGGAGTAATGTTAGATTTAAAATTTGTCAGAGAAAACCCGGATATTGTAAAACAGAATATTAAGAATAAATTTCAGGACAGAAAGCTTCCACTTGTAGATGAAGTAATTGAGCTTGATGCTAAAGCTCGTGCAACACAGACAGAAGCTGATGAATTAAGAGCAAACAGGAACAAGCTTTCTAAGCAGATAGGTGCTCTTATGGCACAGGGAAAGAAGGAAGAGGCAGAGGCAGTTAAGGCACAGGTAAGTGCAGATGCAGCAAAGCTTGCTGAATTAGAGGCTTCTGAAAAGGAACTTAATGAAAAGGTTAATAAGATTATGATGACTATTCCTAACATCATAGATCCTAGTGTACCAATCGGAAAAGATGACAGCGAGAATGTTGAAATTGAGAAGTTTGGTGAGCCTGTAGTTCCTGATTTTGAAGTACCATATCATACAGATATTATGGAAAGATTCAACGGAATCGATATGGATGCAGCTGGTAAGGTTGCTGGTAATGGTTTTTATTACCTTATGGGAGATATTGCAAGACTTCATTCAGCAATTATCTCATATGCAAGAGATTTCATGATTGACAGAGGGTTCACATACTGTATTCCTCCTTATATGATAAGAAGTAATGTAGTTACCGGTGTTATGAGCTTTGATGAAATGGATGCCATGATGTATAAGATAGAAGGTGAAGATCTTTACCTTATTGGAACAAGCGAACATTCAATGATTGGTAAGTTTATTGATACAATTACACCAGAGGAAGAGCTTCCTAAGACACTTACAAGCTATTCTCCATGTTTCAGAAAAGAGAAGGGTGCTCATGGTATTGAGGAAAGAGGTGTATATAGAATTCACCAGTTCGAGAAGCAGGAAATGATTGTTGTATGCAAGCCAGAAGAGAGCAAGATGTGGTTTGATAAATTATGGCAGAATACAGTAGATTTCTTCAGAACAATGGATATTCCAGTAAGAACACTTGAGTGCTGTTCAGGAGATTTAGCTGACCTTAAGGTTAAGTCTATTGATGTTGAAGCATGGTCACCAAGACAGAAGAAGTACTTCGAGGTTGGTTCATGTTCTAACTTAGGAGATGCTCAGGCAAGAAGACTTAAGATAAGAGTTCAGGGTAAGGACAAGAACAAGTACTTTGCACATACGCTTAACAACACATGTGTTGCACCTCCAAGAATGCTTATTGCTTTCCTTGAGAATAACCTTCAGGCAGATGGAAGAGTTCTTATTCCAGAAGCTCTTCGTATGTACATGGGTGGTAAGGCAGAATTAGTACCAGTTAAGTAATATGAATACTAAATAGATATTATTAAAAATGTGGATAAAACATATCAAATGAATATGTTTTATCCACATTTGTTTTATGTTATCCACAAATTTTGTGGATAAGTGTGTTAATTCTGTGGGAAATCCATTAAAATGCTGTTAAAAACCAGTATTTTAATGTGGAAAACTTTGTTTATATTGGTATGTGGAAAACTTTTACTGGAAATCTACAACATTTATCCACTGATTAAGAAGTTCTTTTTCTTCTTCTTTATTCTTAGTAAGTCTTGCTGCTGCAACTAATGGAAGCCATTCATTAACATATGAACGTTTTGTGTTAGTTAATTCACAGAAAGCACTTATGTACTTTTCAGGAATATCACTCTTGTCACCAAACTGTAATTTGAGAAGTAAAAATGTATTCGCAATATCGGCAGATGCATTACCCTGTGTAGCATGTACCCAGTCAACTGCTGTGATTTCTTTGATATTTCCCTTGGCATCAGCAGTAACAATAATATTATCAGGACAATAATCTCCGTGACAAAGCTTAGTATGATTCTTCATGGAATTAAGTCTTGTAAGAAGTTCATACTTAACGCTGTTATCAAGTTCTTCAATAGAGTTAATCTGGCGGTTCATTTTATCCTTTAATACCAGAAGAAGTGGGTTAGACTTCTTCTGGAAAGATATCTGGTATTCAACCATTTTCTTAATATAATCATCAGCCTTGTCAGGGTATTTTTCAATTAATTGTGTAAGAGTAGGACCTTCAACATATTCACTTGTGATAGACCATTTACCGTCAGTAACAGCAACCTCTAAAAGCTTTGGAATATTAACGCCTGCGTCTTCAACTCTAGAAGTATTAAGAGCTTCATATAAAACATCTGATTTGTTGTAGGTCTTGGCAAAGACCTTAGTAGCTTTGCCATTCTCTACATATACTGATTTTAACTTAGATTTTGCTAAATATTTTTTCATATGACATGTCTTCCTTTCTTAAAATAATAATGATGATTATTTACCATAGTAAGCCTTTAAGTACATGGCTTTCATTTCACTCATAAGAGGATATCTTGGGTTAGCACCAGTACACTGGTCATCAAATGCAGCTTCTGTCATCTCATCAAGGGTTGCAAGGAAGTCTTCCTCTTTAACACCATAATCTGCAATAGTTTTCTTAATTCCTACCTTTGCCTTTAATTCTTCAATAGCCTTGATGAGGTTTTCAAATTTCTCATCATCATCTTTACCCTGAATTCCAAGGAAGTCAGCACACTCAACATAACGTGCTTTGCAATGTGGATACTGGTACTGTGAGAATGTTCCCATTTTTGTTGGAACCTCTGCAGCATTGAATCTCATTACATCAGTGATAAGAAGGGCATTAGCAATTCCGTGTGGAAGGTGGTGATATGCACCCAGTTTATGTGCAAGTGAGTGGCACACTCCAAGGAAAGCATTAGCAAAAGCCATACCAGCCATAGTAGAAGCTGTTGCCATCTTTTCTCTTGCAACTGCATCATGTGCACCTAATTCATAAGCTGCTGGAAGATATTCAAATATATTCTTCATAGCCTGTAATGCAAGACCATCTGTATATTCTGTTGCCATAATGGAAGCGTATGCTTCAAGTGCATGTGTAAGTGCATCAATACCAGAAGCTGCTGTAAGTCCCTTAGGCTGATTCATATGCATGTCAGCATCGATAATAGCCATCTTAGGAAGTAATTCGTAGTCAGCAAGTGGATATTTCTGACCAGTTGTTTCATCAGTAATAACTGCAAAAGGAGTTACCTCTGAACCTGTTCCAGAAGATGTTGAGATAGCGACAAAGTAAGCTTTCTCGCCCATCTTAGGGAATGTGTATATTCTCTTTCTGATATCCATGAAACGCATAGCCATATCAAGGAAGTCTGCCTCAGGATGTTCATACATAACCCACATAATCTTGGCAGCATCCATTGCAGAACCACCACCAATTGCGATGATTACATCAGGTTCGAAAAGTCTCATAGCTGCTGTACCTTCTTTAGCACATGCAAGTGTTGGATCTGGTGCTACATTATAGAAAGTAGTATGCATGATTCCTAAAGAATCTAACTTATCTGTGACACATTTGGTATAACCGTTCTTATAAAGGAACTGGTCAGTAACGATAAATGCTTTCTTCTTACCCATTACAGTTCCAAGTTCATCAAGGGCAACAGGTAAGCAGCCCTTCTTAAAGTAAACCTTCTCAGGTGCTCTAAACCAAAGCATATTCTCTCTCCTCTCAGCGACAGTTTTTACATTAAGCAGATGCTTTACTCCAACGTTCTCAGATACTGAGTTTCCGCCCCAAGAGCCGCATCCAAGTGTAAGAGAAGGAGCCATCTTAAAGTTGTAGAGGTCACCGATTCCACCGTGAGATGAAGGTGTATTGATAAGGCAGCGGCATGTCTTCATTCTTTCAGAGAATTCAGCAATCTTGTCTGCCTGTGTTTCAACATTAATATAAAGAGATGATGTATGACCAAATCCACCATCTGCAATCAGGTGTTCAGCTTTTGAAAGAGCATCTTCAAAATCTTCTGCCTTGTACATTGCAAGGACAGGTGATAACTTTTCATGAGCAAATTCTTCTGAGAGGTCTACAGATGTTACTTCACCGATAAGAATTTTAGTTTCTTCAGGAACAGTAACGCCTGCTAAAGCAGCAATAGTATGGGCTTTCTGACCAACAATCTTCGCATTAAGGGCACCGTTGATAATAATAGTCTTTCTTACCTTTTCTGTCTCGCTCTTATTAAGGAAGTAGCAGCCTCTGTATGCAAATTCTTCTTTAACAGCCTTGTAAACCTTCTTGTCAACAATTACAGACTGTTCAGAAGCACATATCATACCATTGTCAAATGTCTTAGAATGAATAATTGAGTTAACAGCAAGTATTACATCTGCTGATTCATCGATGATAGCAGGAGTATTACCAGCACCTACACCAAGTGCAGGCTTTCCAGAAGAGTAAGCAGCTTTAACCATTCCAGGTCCGCCGGTAGCTAAGATAATATCTGCTTCCTTCATAAGTGTATCTGTAAGCTCAAGGGAAGGAACATCTATCCAGCCAATGATTCCCTCAGGGGCACCTGCTGCAACAGCAGCTTCAAGAACAACCTTAGCTGCTGCAATTGTCGATTTCTTAGCTCGTGGATGTGGGCTTATGATAATACCATTTCTAGTCTTAAGTGAAATAAGAGTTTTGAAAATAGCTGTTGAAGTTGGATTAGTTGTTGGGATTACGGCTGCAACAACTCCAATAGGTTCAGCAACCTTTTTAATTCCATATGCCTTATCCTCTTCAATAACACCACAAGTCTTAGTATCTCTGTAAGCATTATAAATGTATTCAGAGGCATAATGATTCTTGATAACCTTATCTTCTACAATTCCCATACCAGTTTCTTCAACTGCAAGCTTGGCAAGAGGAATTCTTGCTTTATTGGCAGCAAGTGCAGCAGCAGTAAATATCTTATCTACCTGTTCCTGAGTATAAGTTGCGAAGATGCGTTGAGCCTCCCGTACACCGGCAAGCCTTTCTTCAAGAGCTTCGACTGTGTCAACAATTGGGTAATTCTCAGTTAAATTCTTTGACATAACATTTCCTCCATATCTTGATTCGTGCAATACTGATTGATAATAATTTAACAATGTCAATATAACACTAATATAATTATAAGTCAATATTCATTGTAATATTAATTAAAATATGCTATCTTTTACCTAGTAACTGGGGGACTAATAAATCTTTTGTTAAGGATGGAGCGGCTTATGAAACAGGTTAGTGTTGATAATCTTAAAGAAAACGATATATTAGCTTTTCCTATATTGTCGCATTCGGGGACTGTTCTTATTCATGCGGATGTTGCTCTGACAGATGAACTTATTGAAAGAGCAATTAATCTTGGAGTAAGAACTGTATACATAAAAGACGAAAAAGAGGGAATTGTCAGGGAGAATACTTCTGATAGTGATACGGCACGGGAAGAGGAAGAATATCCATACAGACTTGAAGAAACTGCCAATAATTCAAGGCAGATAGTAAAAAAAATATTAGAAAAACACATTTATAAACATAATGAAGAACTTAAGATAATTGTTAATGAGGCACAGAGAATACTTGATACAGTTATTGCAGAGCCGGAGGTTGTGAATAATATTACTGAAATCAGGAATGTAAGTACTGACATGTATACACACTGTATTAATGTATGTACTTTGTCAACAATTATGGCATTAAGGCTTAAAATGAGTAATAAACAGATACATAATATTGCAATGGGAGCAATACTTCATGATATAGGACTCAGATATATTAATGTTCCTTATGTTAATGTTAGTGAGAATAAGATGACTAATAAAGATGCTGTTGAATATAAGAAGCATACTATATTTGGATACAGCTCACTGCAGGACGAGGAATGGCTTCCTGACGTGGCAAAGGAGATTATTCTCTTTCACCATGAAAGAATTGATGGCTCAGGATATCCTTTCCAGCATAAGGGTGACAGGCTTAAACCAGAAGTTAAGCTTGTTTCTATCTGTGATGATTTTGACAGTATGATAAGTGGCATAGGCAGTGAGAAGATGAAGATATATGAAGCTATTGAATACATCAAAGTGCATTCGGGAGTAAAATATGACCCTACAATTGCTTCAAAATTCTTAGACTCAGTTGCTGCATACCCTGTCGGCTGTACAGTTTACACAAGTGATGGCGAAAAAGCTGTAGTTATAAGACAGAATAAGGAAGCTGCAGACAGACCTGTTATAAGAATGACAGAGCATGCAGATGGAACACCTTATACTGAAAATGTAGAGTATAACTTATTAAAGCAGCTTACTATGTTTATAGTAGATACAGAATAGAGCATTGGAGCAGCTATGAATTTATATATAAGAACACTTGGATTTGATAATATGACATCAGAGGCTGAGGCAAAATTTATAAAAACAGGAATTAGAGAAAGCATAAAAGAAGGATTTGTGATACGCCACGAGAAATTAGATCGTGGCGTTATTATCTTGCGCCTTAGCAACTCAACCGGATTGTATGTGTATGGAAGATATGAAAAGAATATTTTTAAATATGAGTACTATTTTCCGTTTGTTGTGGGGAAGGCTTTAAGTGACAATGAGGAGATGACTATTGAGAGACATCTTGACAAGGAATCCTATGCAGTTATATGTGATGAATTAAAGACAGGAGTAACGCTTATATTTTATCTTCAGAATGTAATGGATTATCTTGATTATCTGTACAGTGGTAAGGATTTTAATGCGGATGATTTTAATCCTGACAGAAAGAACGAAATTGGTAAAGTACCAATCAGAAACAAAAAGGTGGCACTTACAGGACTGTCGCTTGGTGGAATTATTATGCTTCCGGTGAGAAAGGAAAGAAATTCTAAGAAAAGCAGACAGGATGAAATTGCAAGAAAGAATCTTATTCAGGCAGCAAAGAATGGCGATGAGGATGCAATTGAGAGCCTTACAATTGAAGATATTGATACATACAATGAACTTTCTAACCGTGTCATGAAGGAAGATATATTTACTATAGTAGACTCAACATTTATGCCATGCGGTGTAGAATGTGACCAGTATTCCGTCATAGGAGAGATTCTTGAACTGCGTGAAGAGGAGAATATATACACTGGTGAGAAGATATATATTATGGTTCTTGAATGTAACAGTCTTATTATAACTACAGCAGTTAATAAGGAACATCTGCTTGGAGAACCAGCCGTAGGCCGCAGATTCAAAGGACAGATATGGCTTCAGGGAAATGTAAGATTTACTGACTGATATTGTTGTTAAATATATGCTTTCATAATAAATTGTATTTAATATAGAAATTTACATATTATTACAAATGTGGTATTATAATACAAGGCATATAAGAAATCGGAAATGTCAACTAAATATTATTAATTATCAACGAGGAGGGAAAGCTATGAAGTTTTTCAGAAAATTAGGCTTTCAGCTTGTTTTATTTTTCGTTGTTGCCATTACAATTCCTATTGTAATGCTTATGGTAAGTTCAATTACAACAACTTCGTCTTCAATGGAAAATAACATGAAGGTAACAAGTGAGCAGACTTTGAATGAAGCACAGAATCAGTTTACTACATATCTTAAGACTCTGTCGCAGCCGGTAGACCTGCTTACAAGAAAGAATGAAGTAAAGCATCTTGAGGATCAGGGAACATTAAGTGATAATGTTAAGGCAGTAAGAGATTCTCTTATTGCATCAGTTAAGGTTACTAATGGTGCAGAAAGAGCGTTCTTTGCTACTAATACTAATCTTGAGATTACAGGTTGGGGAGAATATAACCCAGAGACTGGTAAGACACTTAGTAAGGGTGGTCTTGAGAATGGTGTAGACAGAACTAAGGAAGTATGGTACACAGATTGTAAAGGTCTTAAGGCAAGAAACAACATTTATGCTTATTTTTCAAAGCCATATTACAGCAAGGATTTTGATAAGACAATAATTACTGTTTCACAGGAAATTAAGCATTCAGACGGAACGAATTATGGTACTGTGGGTATGCATATTGATTTTTCTGAGATTACTGATTTTGTACAGGGTATCGGACTTCTTAATACAGGATTTGTTGTCCTTGCAGATGAAGATGGTAATATACTTGTTAATAATGATAATAACAAGTATGTAACAGATTCAGTATCAGGACTGAATTGCTGGAGTACAGTTAAAGGTCTTACAGAGGATGATTATGATAAAGCATTTTCATTTGATGAAAACATTAATGGTGAAAAGGTACATGTAGTAACATCTAAGGATGCTGTTACAGGATGGACACTTGTTGGTTTTATCAGTTCTAAAGAAACATCTGCTACAACTAATAAGATGATTAGCAATACTGTTATATTCAGTATTATAGCATTTGTTATTGGAATTGGTATTGCACTTTCAGTTACAGCTTCTATGACTAAGGAGATTAAGAAGGTTTCTGGCCATATGAAGGATGTTGCCAGTGGTGATTTAACAGACAGAATTGATGTAAAGAAGAAGAATGAGTTTGGAGACCTTGAGAATAACTTTAACAACATGGTTGAGAACATGGCAGTTCTTATTAAGGGTGTTGAGGAAAAGAGTGGAGTTATAGTAGATGCGTCTGCTAAGATTGCAGGAGTATCTAAGTCTACTACAGAGACTGTAGGTCAGGTTTCAGAGGCTATACAGAGTGTTGCAGTTGGTGCATCAGGTCAGGCAGACAGTACACAGACAGCAACACAGGAAGTAGAGAATCTTGCAGACAGATTAAAGGAAACTAAGGCTTATGTAACTGATATCAGTGAGATGTCTGTTGAAACACAGAAGTTAAGTAATAAGGGACTTACAATTGTTGATGAACTTATTACTAAGGGACAGCGTTCAATTGATAACTCTAAGATTTCTAAAGCAGTTGTATCTGAGATGGTAAGCAGTATAGAGAAGATTAATTTTATATCAGATGCCATTACAGAAATTACAGAGCAGACTAACCTGTTATCACTTAATGCTTCTATTGAGGCAGCAAGAGCAGGAGAGAGCGGTAAGGGATTCGCAGTAGTTGCTGATGAGATAAGAAAGCTTGCTGAACAGTCACAGCAGTCAACAGATGAGATTAAGCAGATTGTTAATGAGATTACTATTAAGTCACAGCAGGTTGAGCAGACAATGGATGAGTCAGTTGGTATTATAGAGGAACAGAATGTTTCTATTAAGGATGCTAAGGAACTGTTTAATACAATTTCTGATTCAGTTAACGGACTTAAGGAAGGTCTTGATAATATTACACAGCTCAATGAAGCTATGGATACTAATAGAAATAATGTTGTAAGCAAGATGGAAGATGTTGCAGCAGTAGCAACTGAGACTGCCGCAGCCTCTGAAGAGGTTACAGCATCAGCCGTTGATGTTGAGCAGACAATGCACGACCTTAACGAATTTACAGTTGAACTTGATAATATTGCAGAGGCTCTTAAGGAGGCAATTGATAAGTTCAAGTTACAATAATTAAACTAATCCGATAAATGTGTTTATGGAAGCTGCCACTCTGGCGATTGTAATCGCCGGGTGGCAGTTTCTTTTTAATCTCAGGGTATCATTGACCTTGCTGATGTTTTGTGATAAAATCTCTCTTGGTGTTTAGCCAAGTTGTTCTCATAGTTAAGTGGATATAACGGGGACCTCCTAAGTCTCAATCCCCAGTTCGACTCTGGGTGGGAACATTTATATTAAGAAGTGACAAGCAGTGGTGATTCGCAAGAAATAGGATAGTATATAGAGTAAGGGGTATAACATGAAAAGGGAACAGGGGATATTAATTGGCACAGTAATAGCTGCGATTATTATGATGTTTTTATGTAGTGTTTTCACATTTAGTGATGCAGTTTCTGAAAAAGCTTTGACAACTTGCATTCCAGAATCAGTAAGTATAACAGAGGATGGAAAAACACAATATGATTTTAATTTAAAATCATATGGACAGGATATAGGTTCAATAGTATTTTATTCTTCACACCAGAGAATAAATGTATATGCACAAGGAGAACAAATTTACAGACTTAGTAATAAACGAAGTATATGGGGAAATACCCCGGGATGGACATGGAATTTTGTAAAGCTTCCATCTGATGTGGACAGCCTTCAAATAGAGATTTCACCTTGTTATAAGGAGGTTGAAGGTCAGAAACAGGAATTCTATATCGGTGGTGGCAATGATATATATATGAAATTGCTTCGAAAAGCTATGCCGGCATTTATTATAAGCGTAGTTATTTTATTGGTAGGATTATATATTACTATATATTGGACAATTGTACATAAGGGGAGTCAGATAGACGGAACATTGTTATATCTGGGAATATTTTCGATTCTTCTTGGATTATGGTCAGCAAATGAAACAGATGTGTCAGCACTTATATTTGCAAATAGACAAGCCGGGGCATACATTGCTTTTGTTACACTTATGATTATGCCAATGGCATTTATTATGTTTGTAAAAAGTTTTTTGGAAATAAATGATAATCTGTTTTGGAAATTAATCTGTTATTTTAATGTAACAATTATTCTTTTAGAACACATACTTAATGCTACAGGAATGTATTATTTTAGACAGACATTGTGGATGACTCATATTGTAATTATATTAATGCTGATATATTTATTTGTTGTAATTACAATTAAGATTATTAGAAGACAGTTGGACACTAGGTATAAATACTGTATATTAGCGTTGATTTTAGTATTTTTGTCGACAATCATAGATATGGCAGGATATTATAAAAATGGTAATGATTCAGGAGTATTTGGAAGAATAGCATTTCTTTTATTTATTCTTGTACTTGGATTAGAGGCTTCAAGACAGGCTGTTGCGAGACTAAAAAAGGGGAGAAGGATAGAGGAACTCGAGCAGTTTGCTTTAAATGATTCCATGACAGGTATGTATAATAGAAATGCATATGATTATTATATTAATAATGAAAAATGCTTTGATGATTGTATGGTTGTAACGTTTGATTTAAACAATCTCAAAAATTGTAATGATAACTACGGACATAGAGCTGGAGATGCTTATATTATTAATGCAGCACGAATAATAGAAAATACATTTGAACGTTATGGTAAGTGTTACAGAATTGGCGGAGATGAGTTTTGTTGTATAATACCAAAGGGAAAGAGTGTAGATATAGAGCGAGTAATAAGAAAGCTTTATCATGATGTAGATGTTTTGAACAACAAGAGAATTATTCCAACAGAAGTGGGAATTGCCTGTGGTTATGCTGTTTTTAAAGTTGATGATACGGAGCTGGAAAAAGTCCGGGAGCGTGCAGATGAGGAGATGTATCAGCGAAAAAAAGAGATGAAAATGTGATTAATAACTCAAAAATTAATATCTTATAAAATATTATCGACATACGCCTATATACACGCTATAATATGTTTGCTTTAATATGTAGATATCACGAGATTAGAATAAGTAACAGAGGAAAATGTTTATGAATTATATTGTTATGGATCTTGAGTGGAATCAGAGTGCCAAGGGAAAACAATTTTCTGAGGATCATTTTCCTTTTGAGATTATACAGATAGGTGCGGCGAAGGTTAATGAGAAGCTTGATATTGTGGATGAGTGGCAGTGTACCATTAAGCCACAGGTGTATACAAAGCTGCAGAATGCAGTCAAGAAGATATTAGGGATAACAGAAAATGACCTTGCTAACGGAACGGATTTCGTATCGGGTGTAACTGAATTTCTTGAATGGTGCGGGGAAGATTATACATTTGTTACATGGGGAAGCATGGATATTACTGAATTAAGACGAAATATGAAGTTTTATGATGTTCCGGAGAATTTCCCAAAGCCGCTTCTGTATCTTGATCTTCAGAAACTTTACAGTATTAATTTTTCAGATGGCAAGACACGCATGAATCTTAAATCTGCAATCGATGAGCAGGGAATCAAGGGTGATGAGCATTATCATTCAGCAATGAGTGATGCAAGGTACACAGCCAAGATAATGAAGAAGCTGGATTTTGACAGAGTTAAGAAGTTCTGTAGTATAGACACATTTACAATTCCAGAGTCAAGAAAGGACGAGGTATATCTTAACTTTGGAACTTATGAGAAGTATATTTCAAAGGGATTTGCGACAAGGGACAAGGCTGCAAGCGACAGAAATGTACGTTCCTGCAAATGTTTTTTATGTGGCAGGACTATGACAAGAACGGTTAAGTGGTTTGCTACTAATTCGAAATGCTATTACGGCTTGTTTACGTGTGATGAACATGGACTTATAAAGGGGCGTTTCAGAGTTAAACAGACCGAAGAAGGCAGATATTATGCAGTCAGAATTATGAAGCACACTGATGAAAAGGGTGCACTTAAGATATATGAAAAGCAGATAAAAGAGAGAGAGCACAGACGCAGGCGGCGTCAGGCTGAGAAACTCTCAGAACAGAAATAATGGCATGTCAGAAATTCAACTGACATGCCATTTTAATATATTTAATATCAGAACATTAATCCATATATTACTGCAAGACCAAGAATTACCTGGATAATTGTGAATCTGAAAACAACCTGTGTATCTGACCAGTCTTTATTCTTTCTCATATGGTCGTGGATTGGTGTACGAAGGTTCTTCATTAGGTTGATGTGAAGAAATCTCATGAATGAAACCTTGATAAGACCAAGTCCGCCATCAAGAATAATTATAAGTGCCATTGGAATATAAAGCAGCGGTGCATGAAGCTTGAGGAATGTAAATGCTATAAATATTCCTATTGCTCTCGAACCGGCGTCACCCATAAGAAGCTTGCTTGGTGATGCATTGAACCACAGGTAGCCGAGGATACACACAATCATAATAAGAACGGTGTGTCTGTAAGCTGATTCAATATTAAATGACTTAAAAAGAACATACACTGAGGCAAGTGTTACAACAGAGAGTGTACCGCATAAGCCGTCAACACCATCTGAACAGTTAGTAACATTGATACTTACCCATATAAGTATAATAATAAGTATTGCATAGATGATTGGATTAAGAGTTACTGTCTTTCCAAAGAATGCAAGGTCAAATGTGTTAGGGTTGTAATGCAGGTAAGTAACTGCCGCCATAACCGATATTGCAAGGTCAATAAGACCTTTCTTTAAATTACCCCATGGTGATGAAGCACTGTCATCAAGGTATCCGCTGAGCATGGCGGCAAGCACAAGTATAAGATAAATGATAAGCTCGGCACTTAAGTTTACGAATAATGCACATGTGACTGTGAATGTAAGAATGAAAATCATGCCGGCGCCTCTTGGCTTTCCAACTGATTTACTTCCGTTAATGGCATAAGCTCTTCCGGCATCTCTTGGAAGAAGATTCTTGCCAAGAGCAATTGCAGCTATTGTAAATGCGAAAGCAAACAGGATGCTGACAAATGCTATTATGTTAGTGAAACTTTCGTTAACAATATAGTATATCATAAGAATTTAATACTCCTTTTCATCTTTCTAACTTATATAAAGCATTTATTTCAATGCGATTTACAGTATAACATAATATATGTGAAATGAACATTTTTTTTGCTAATGAAATGTAGTAATTAATTTGCTAATGTGGTAATATACTATTAATTAGTGGGATATCTGAGGGGACCCATAAGTGTCGTGTAGGATAATAATAATATAATGGAGGATTTTATGAAGAATATGCAAAAATACGAGCAGCTGGCAATCACAGAACTGGATGCATATCTTTTTGGACAGGGAACTCATTATGAGATATATAACAAAATGGGTGCGCATGTTGGAGTAAAAGACGGAAAAGAAGGTGTGTATTTTGCTGTGTGGGCACCTGCTGCAAGAGAAGTCTATGTTATAGGTGAGTTTAATAACTGGAATGCATATGGTTATGATATGAAGAAGATTTCAGATGGTGGAATATATGATTTGTTCATACCGGGAGCTAAAGCAGGGGATATGTATAAGTTCCTTATTATTTCCCAGAGTGGAGAGGCTCTTTACAAGGCAGATCCATATGCTAATCAGGCACAGTTAAGACCAGAGACAGCATCAATAGTTGCTGATCTTTCAGGTTATGAATGGAAAGATTCTGAATGGGTTGAGAAGAAGAAGACAGAGAATCATCTTAAAGCACCTCTTTCTATATATGAATGTCATCTTGGCTCATGGAAGAAGAAAGATGATGGAACAGAGGACGGATTCTATACATATAGAGAATTGGCACCTGAGCTTGCAAAATATGTTTCAGATATGGGATATACACATATTGAACTTATGGGAATTGCAGAGTATCCATATGATGGATCATGGGGATATCAGGTAACAGGTTATTATGCACCTACAGCAAGATACGGAACACCTAAGGATTTCATGTATTTTGTAGATTATATGCATGAAAAAGGAATTGGTGTAATTCTTGACTGGGTACCGGCACATTTTCCAAAGGATGCACATGGACTTGCTAATTTCGATGGAAGCTGTGTATATGAGTATGCAGACCCTAGAAAGGGAGAGCATCCTGACTGGGGAACGAAGGTATTTGATTATTCCAAGAATGAAGTGGCTAACTTCCTTATTGCTAATGGAATGTTCTGGGTGGACAAGTTCCATATTGATGGTTTAAGAGTTGATGCTGTTGCTTCAATGCTGTATCTGGATTACGGAAGGACAGAAGGAAACTGGGTTCCTAACAAATATGGTGACAACGGTAATCTCGAAGCAATCAGCTTTTTAAAGCATTTTAACAGCATGTTAAAGAAGAGATTCCCACAGGCAATAACTATAGCTGAGGAGTCAACAGCATGGCCTATGGTAAGTGGTGATCCAGACAATGGGGAATGTCTTGGCTTTACATTTAAGTGGAATATGGGCTGGATGCATGATTTCCTTGAATATATGAAGCTTGATCCATATTTCAGAAAGTTTAATCATAGCAAGATGACATTTTCGTTGATGTATGCTTACAGCGAGAATTTCATTCTTGTGCTTTCACATGATGAGGTTGTACATCTTAAGTGTTCTATGCTTGGGAAAATGCCTGGTGACAGGGAGGATAAGTTCAAGAATCTTAAGCTGGCATATGCATATATGTGTGGACATCCAGGAAAGAAGCTTCTGTTCATGGGACAGGAATTTGGACAGTGGAATGAGTGGAGTGAGAAGCGTGCTCTTGACTGGTATCTGTTAGAGGATGAAAGTCATACAGAACTTAAGGATTTTACGAAGAAGTGTCTTAAGCTTAATAAGAATTATCCATGCCTGTATGCTACTGATTACAGTAGTGAAGGATTCAGATGGATTAATGCCAATGATAAAGATAATAGCGTTTTATCATTTATGAGAATCAGTCCGGATGGAAAGAAGAATCTTCTCTTTGTACTTAATTTTACACCAGTTGAAAGAGACAGATTCAGAATAGGAGTTCCGTTCAAGACTAAGTATAAGCTGGTTCTTGGAGATAATGAAGCAGACCAGAAGAAGACTCTTACAGCCGTTAAGGGAGATTGTGATGGATATCCGCAGTCATTGCTTATTGACTTACATAAGTATGGAATAGCTGTGTATGAGTTTAACGGTGATGTTTCTAAGGTTCAGGCTACGAAGATATAGGAGAATAATATAGAGAAAGGGAGCTGGTTTGGATTTTTCATTAATTCTGAATTGGCTTCCTTTTTATTTGTTGCCACTAATCTCTCAATTATCCCGCCATATCTGCCGAAATATTTATTATATGACAATGGGTGATTGTTTCAGATAGTAAATAAGAAAGGCAGCAGAATATGACATATACAGTTTCAGGCGCGAATTTTAATAAAGATGTTGCGGCACAGGGAACATCTATTAATTATAAAGAAAATAAGGCGGTTAAAAGTGAAGGTGTGGCAGGCTCATTTGCAGGAGTGGTAATCTCTGGCAGTGTGACAGCTGCAAATGACAATACATATGAGGGACTTCTTAAGGAGGCAGATGATGTAAAGAGCCAGATTATGGCGAGTGCTTCCAGTGCAAAGATAAGCCTTAAGGCATTGATGATGAAGTTATCAGGTGCTGATGCGGTAAAGCTAGATGAGGACGGCTTTAATCTTACAGATGCTACACCAGATGATATGGTTAATATTATTGAGAAAATTAAGATTGAACTTGCGATGCACTCTGATGATTATGTTAATTATGGCACAGCAGTTTCCAAGGATAAGATTGAGAGTGTGACTGGAAGTGCAGCAACAGCGGCAAGTGTCGAGAGCCGTATGCAGGGAGCAGATATAGCTGTCAATGATGAAAGTGTTGCTGAGGTTAAAGGCACACTTGAAAGGAGTAAAGAGTTAAAGCCATTATCAGACAACACAAAGAATTACATGGTTGTTAATCGCATAGAGCCTTCAATTGCTGGAATATATCAGGCACAGGCGGCAACCTCATCAAGTATCAGTGCGGATGGCGTTACAATAGGAAAGTGCGCAGATGCAATATCTGACGCTGATTTTGAAGCTTTAAGGCCGGGAATTGAGAAGATAATTGCTTCGTCAGGTCTTGAGGTTAATAATAATACACTTGCGGATGCAAGAGCATTTATTAATGCACAGATTCCTGTTACTAAAGAAAATCTTGAATATAAGGCACAGCTTGATGCGATAGATATTGAAAAGATTCAGGCTGACCCTGATGAAATGCTTAATAAGATACTTGATAACATGAAGCTTGGAGGCAAGGCAGAGAATACGCTCGTTACAGGTTCGCCAATTGATGATATAAGGACAGCTCTTGATACTATTAACAGGGCAGAGTATTCAGATGTTGCAAATGTGGTATCAAAAGGGGAAACATTTACAATAGCAAGCCTTAAGCTGGAGATGGATGCAAGAAGCTTCAGAATTGAATACAGTGCAGCATCAGTAAGCACAGGAAATAGTGAAGTTAGAAATCAGGCATCTGATGTACAGCAGGCAGCAGATAAGGCGTATGACACGCTTGTAACAGCAAGAGTTCTTATGAGTGCAAATGCGTCTATATATCTCGTTAAGAATAACATTTCTATTCTTACAACTCCGATAGATGAGCTTAATTCAATGCTTATGGAATATGAACAGGCGGATGAAATGTATGAAGAAGCGCAGATTGCATATACAGATGTTCTTGAAGCAAGAAAGACATTGAATGAGATAGTAAGAAATCCTGCGCGTGTATTTGCCAGTATGTTTGACAAGATGAATGAAACTTATGAGGCAGTCGGAACTCAGATAAGAGGCGACCTCGGTGATTCATTAAAGAAGGCAGTACAGGAAAGTGCGGATGATATTATTAGGGAGCTTGGACTTGAGGGAACTGATGAGGACAAGGAAGCAATAAAGGTACTGGCTGCTAATAACATGGATATGACAAAGGAAAATGTAGAGATAGTCAAATCTGTTAATGCAATGATTAATAATCTTATTAAGAATATGAAACCAGAGACAGTTCTTAATATGATAAAAGACGGAGTAAATCCAATGAATGCTTCAATTGAGGAAGTCAACGAATATCTTACAGAGGCTAATGATAAAGCATCTAAGGATAATGAGGAGAAGTTTTCAAAGTTTCTTTATAAGCTTGACCGTACCAATGGTATTACTAAAGAGCAGAGAAAGCAGTTTATAGGAATATACCAGATGATGAATATATTCACCAGAGATGCCGGAGTGGCAGCAGGTGCGCTGATTAAGCAGGGAGCTGAGGTCACTATGAATAATCTTATGACTGCATATAATTCAAGAAAGCATTATGACATGGACGCTGTTATTGATGAGAATACAGGAATGGCAGAGGTAAGCGGAATTGCTAACTATTACAGTGCATTATTTATGGCAAATGGTGGATTAGTTACCCCGAATACATTAAAGAATGTGGATAACTCATCCGGAATCGGAGAACAGTCCGTTGAAATGTTTATTGAACAGTTAGAGGATAACTATGATGCGGCAGCCGAGGAACAATATTATGAGGAATATCTTAAGGAACAGCAGGCAGCAGTGCAGGCAGGAGCTGATATATTGAGGCAGATAAGAAATGCAGATACAGAAATAAACAGTGGTAACATACAGGCTGTTAAAGCATTTTTAGAATCCGGACAGTTCCCGGATATCAGAGGTGTTAAGACAACACGTGATTATGCAAGGGATTCGATTGAAAAAATCGGACATAAAGAAAAACTGTCACTTATGTATGAAGAAATGAAAGATGAGACAGAGGAAGAACTTCAGGAGGTTCTTTCCAAAGCAGGAGACCTTGATACACAGATAGATGTCAATTACGAGGGATTTCTGGATTTAAGACTTAAGGACAGAACAATCGGATATATTAAGAATCTGGCATTAAGGCATGATTACAGAATACCGTATATAACAGACTCAGGAAGTACAGGTATGCTGAAACTTACATTGGTTCAGGATGACGACAATAAAGGTCGTATATCTGTAAACATGCTAAGCAGCGTATTAGGAAAAGTTTCTGTTGAGGCTAAGGCTGACAGAGAAAGTCTTGGTATGTACATTGTCAGTGACACAGCAGTTTCAGATGAAGGAAGCCAGCTTCTTGAGGATATGGAAGAAAATTTAAAAGAAGGATTTGGATTTACAAATGTGACCGTCAACATTACAAAATCGTCAGACGTGCCATATGTGACTTATGAAGCAGCGGCTGACAGTGTGGCAACAGATAAGCTGTATGAAATTGCAGCACAGATTGTAAAACTGCTTGCAGGCTAAAGATTTGCACAGAAAGTCCGATATATAGAGCATGAACAGGTAAATTGGACAGACAGAAAGGTTAAGATATGAGAATAGGAACTAATGTGGCAGCGATTGTTGCCAACAATGCATTACAGAAATCACAGAATAATCTGTCAACATCAATTGAAAGATTATCATCAGGATACAAGATAAATGGCTCTAAGGATGATGCTGCAGGATGTGCTATTTCTGAAAAGATGAGAGCACAGATAAGAGGTCTTAGTCAGGCCCAGAATAATACAGCTGATGGAGTTTCTGTTTTAAATACAGCAGAAGGTGCAATTACAGAAATCCAGAGTATGCTCACAAGATTAAAGGAACTTAGCGTTCAGGCTGCTAATGATGTTAATTCAGATGATGAAAGAGAAGCTATACAGAAAGAGATAGAACAGATTAATAACGAGATTGACAGAATATCTGATCAGACAGAATTCAATACACAGTCTCTTATTAACGGTAATCTTTCAAGAAGAGTATATTCAGATCTTCAGGGAGTTAATCAGCTTTCTGTATCTGACAGCTATACAGCAGGTGTATATGGAATAACTGTTACTGAGGATGCAAGACAGGCTATAGCGGTAGGAGCAGGAAGTATTACTATGTCATCAACAGCTTCTATAACAGAAGAACAGGCTGGAGCAATAAACATTAATGGCTACAAGATAAGCATTTCCGAAGGTGATACACTTGATAAGGTGATGGGAAAGATTCTTGACGGAGTTAACATCACAGGGGGTTCTGCATTTACAGTTAAAGACCTTAATAATGATACAGCAGCTAATGGTACTGATTATGCAGGTTATGTGCCAACAGCAGATTACGCTGGTTCAACACTTGTTATTATGACTAACCAGTATGGAAGCGACCAGAAGATGAATATAACATGTGATAATGCAGAGCTTGCAGATATTTTGGGAATACCACAGGCAGCAACACAAGATGGTATATATGTAGAAGGAAGCGATGTTAAGGCAGAGATTGCTACAGGAGATGATGGGAAGCGAATTGGGTTTGCTGATTCGGCAATTCTTTCAACAAAGGGTACTGTAATTACAGTAACAGATGTTAATAACAAAGAGTTTTCAATGGATGTTCCGGGTAATGCGGCAGGTACTGTATTTGACGATAGTAACAATGATGGACAGTCAGCTGCAGGTGCAGGTACAGCGAGAACTATAAGTCAGGAAGTCACAGACGTTGGAACTATGAGCATACATGTAGGTGCTAATCAGGATCAGGTTATTGTTATTGATATTCCGGCAATAACAACGTATTCACTTGGCACGGAGCATATGAATGTCATGACTCAGTATACAGCATCAAGGGCGATATCTACTGTAGATGAAGCTATTAATAAGACTAATAAAATACGTTCAAGAATTGGTGCATACGAGAACAGATTTGATCATACAACTAATAACCTTGAGGTTTCAAGTGAGAACCTTACCAAGTCATTATCAACAATGATAGATACTGATATGTCAGAAGAGATGACTACTTATACTTCTGAAACAGTTCTTACACAGGCAGCTACGTCAATACTTGCACAGGCTAATGAAAGACCTTCACAGGTATTACAGTTATTACAGTAGTTTAAGATTCAATGGTTATATAGGAAAGGGATGCTATGACTAAAGAAACAATTAAGACATTTCAGTATAGAATTACACAGGCTACAGCATCACAGCTTGTTGTGATTCTGTATGATATGGCTATAGAATATCTTAATGATGCATGTGAGAGTGATAGTGCTGAGCAGGCACATAATAATATATATATGGCGCAGAAGGTTATAGACCAGCTTATATGCGGACTTGATATGCAGTATGAGATATCAGCTAATCTTTTTGTAATATATAATCATATGAAGAGGTCACTTATTTCAGCATCTGTAAGTCTTGATAATAATGAGATTAACAGAATTACAGGGCTTTTAAAGAAACTCAGGGCATCCTTTTATGAGGTTAGTAAACAGGATGATTCTGAGCCGCTTATGAAGAATACACAGGCTGTATATTCAGGCCTTACATATTCAAAAGGTGGAATTAGTAATGAAACACAGACTGATAATATAGAAAACAGAGGATTCAGGGTTTAGCTCCGAATCCTCTGTTTATTATAATCTGCGTCTTCTTCTGTTATAGTGTCTTCTCTGTCTTTTTCTTCTTGCCCGTTCTTCAATAATGTAGATGATAAAAAGAATAAAGGCACCAATTCCAACAAGTATCCATATATTAATTCTGATACATGTTTTCGGTTTATAAGATGATGAAACATCATTATTAATGTATGGCAGCAGGCTTCCGGTATCTGTTCCGGCAGCAGATATATTAAGTGTAGTTGTGCCGACAGTATTATCATTGTATAAGAACTTAAGATGTGTTGTCATAACACCATTCTCATTGGTCATGTCATAATTATCATCAACCGTCATTGATACATTTGACAATGAACTTTTATTAGGTATTGTGATAAATGAAGCATTTAGTCCAAAGTTTAGTGAAAGAGTTGAGAAAACAGCCGAGTTGTAATAGTTGTCATTAGAGAACATTGCTCCGAGCTGGCTTCCGGTTGTTGTTGATTTCTGGAAATTGGAAAATCCCCAGTCAAAAAGGGTTCTTGTATCAACATATCTTATCTCATCTGTGGCTTCCTTAAATACAACGCATATAAGACGCATACCGTCTTTTTCTGCAAATGTAACAAGTGTATTCTGTGATTCATCAGTATATCCTGTTTTGCCACCCTTGCAGTATTCATAATAGTAGGCACGACCCTTCAACATCTTGTGTCGGTGTCTTATTGTACGCTGTGCAGACATGTTAGTTGAAGGAATTACATATGCATCGGCAGTTGAATCAATGCTGACAAAAGAAGCATTGTTATAGCACCCTCTTGCAATCATTGCCATATCATATGCCGTTGTGTAGTGGTTGGTATTATATAATCCGCTTGCATTGGCAAAATGTGTATTCAAAGCACCAAGTTCTTTTGCCTTGGCATTCATCATATCGACAAATGCATCTATTGAGCCAGCCACATGTTCACCGAGGGCATAAGCCATCTCGTTGGCAGAATACAGCAGAAGTCCGTGAAGAAGCTGGTTGACAGTAAATTGCTCGCCTGCTTTTGAACTTAAGTTGGCATCCTCATATACATTAATTGAGTTAGCAGCTGACTGTGAAAATGTTACAACATCGTCCATATTACAGTTCTCAATAGTAAGGAGCCCTGTTAAAATCTTGGTTGTGCTGGCTGGATAACATTTTTCATGAGAGTTCCTCTCGAAAAGAATGGAACCTGTATCAGCATCAATAAGAATGCAGCTGCTTGAGTTAACATCAGGTGCATCCGGCCATACAGCCTCTGTGCTGGTTGTGTCTGTCTCGCTGTAGACTTTGTTGTATGCTGCAGCCTGGGTATCCGCTGCAAAAGCTGAGAATACCAAAACAGTGGCAGATACAGCGCTGGTTATCTTTATAAGTAATCCTTTTAAAAATTGCTTTTTCATTATAGAGATAATTCCTCCGATTAATAAAATATACAAATACATTGTAGCCCAGGATTGTACATAAGTAAACCCCGCTTGGCAAAAAGTGATATTTATGGTAAATATATTACAAAGAAACATGAAGGCATAGAAAAATGCTAAATATTTATTAGAAATAGGAATGGAGTGGGTTATGAGACTTAGAAATGTACCCGGAGCAAGGGAAGTAATGATAGAGAATGAATATGTGTTTACAGAGCCAGAGGGGATGAAAGGCACATGGTCACAGGTTTTCGGTAACGATAATCCAATCCGTATTGAGATTGGTATGGGTAAAGGCACATTTATAACAACACTGGCAGCAAATAATCCTGATATTAATTATGTGGGTATAGAGAAGTATTCAAGCGTGCTTTTAAGAGCTGTTGAGAAACAGGACGAACTTCAGCTTCCTAATTTAAGATTCATCAGAATGGATGCAGAGGCTATATGTGAGGTGTTCGGAGATGGAGAGGTAGACAGAATATACCTTAATTTTTCAGATCCATGGCCAAAAGACAGACATGCGAAGAGAAGACTTACCTCAAGACAGTTCATGGCAAGATATGACATTATATTAAAGCCGGACGGACAGGTGGAATTCAAAACAGATAATAAAGATTTATTCGATTTTTCATTAGAAGAGATTAAAGAGGCAGACTGGGAGCTTCCTGTTGTCACATTTGACTTACATAATGACTCTGTACTTAACGAGGGTAATGTAATGACAGAGTATGAGACAAGATTTTCACAGATGGGCAATCCTATCTGTAAACTTATCGCAGTAAGAAATCATTAATAATAAATGCATATACTATATAAAGGCTTTTGGAGAATTGTTGTGAAGAATAAAGCATTTGCAAGGAAAGTATCAGAAGTGATGTATGTGCATAAAGGTGCGAATTACAGAGTGGTAAGATTTAAGAATTCCCTCGACGATGTCGTGAGAATTCTTAATACCAAAAAATAATCTAGAGGTCATCGGGCGAGTCATAAGGCTGCACGGTGACTTTTCTTTTGTCCAGAAAATGCTGCACTGTAATGTTTAACAGGTAGCTTAATACGGCAAATACGGGAACTCCAAGGAACATTCCAATTACGCCAAACAGCGCCCCACCTACGGTTATTGAGAACACAACCCATACAGGCTTAAGACCTGTAGTACTGCCGATTATACGAGGTCCAATAAGCAGACCGTCAACCTGTTGGATGCAGACAATCATGATTACAAATATGATAAGTTTGATAGGGCTTGCGATAACAATAATCACACCGCCAATCACGCCACCGATGTATGGTCCGAAATACGGAATCATGTTCGTTATGCCGACAATCACGCTTATAAGAACAGCATATGGCAGCTTGAGAATCAGCATGATAATAAAGCAGATAATCATGACAATAATTGAGTCAAATGATTTGCCAATAATATAATTAATAAAAATACTTGCACAATTCTTACAGATGATGCGTGTATTGTCTGCTGTCTTCTTAGGAAGCACAGCATATAAAAATCTCTTAAAATGATAAAAGATATTCTTATTATCAGAAATCATGTAGATGGATACAATAATTGCAATAATAAGGTTTAACACACCTGAAAGAATGGCCATGGATGTATTGAGTATGTAAGGAACCATATTGGTAAGTGTACCAGTCAGGTAGTCAACAAGTTTAGGAAGAGCATCTTCAATCTTCTGATTAATGAAATTGTAATCAATAGAAGAATTGGCGTGCCTAACCTCAAACTCAGTGAACCAGTTGCGGATATTCTCGTACCATACAGGAGCCTGATTGGCAATCTCTGTAATACTTTTGTATATCTGAGGCACAACAAAGCCTATTAATACTGCAAATGCGCCAACAGCAATCAGGTAAGCAACAAGAATTGAAAGCATTTTGGCAGCTTTCTTGGACTTGATATGGCATACCCCCATGAAGAACCTGTTATAAAGGGTCTTGATAAACGGATAAAGAACAAGTGCAATCATGGCACCAATAAGAAATGGTGACAGTATATGGAATATATTGCCCAATGACTTGACTGTTGCAGGCCAGTTACCAATGAACTTATATATAAGAATTGCACCTAGCACAAAAAGCAGACCATATATAACAATTGTAAAGTATTTGCTGTTAGGCTGGAATACATTCTTGCCAACAGCTTTGTCAGGTTTTGGCGGCTGTTCCTGTTCAGAATCAAGATTAATAGCCTCAATTGGAATATTGTCAACGTGTTTTGGCTGTTGTTCGAATTTTTTTAACTTCATATCAACTCTCTTTTCTTAATAAATGTATATTAAATATAAATATTTTCTCTTAAAATTGGGAATATAATAGAATTATAAGGGGTATAAAGGCACATATCAATATAAAAAACATGGTAAAATGATGAAAAAACAAGAAAATTATAAAAAAAGATAAATTGTTCTTAAATAAATACAAAAAAGTGCTTGCATTTTATTAAATCTTGCTATAGAATATCACTTGTGCTTGAGACAACACAAAAGCACAGAACAAAATAAGTTACGCACCGCTAGCTCAGTTGGTAGAGCACCTGACTCTTAATCAGGGTGTCCAGGGTTCGAACCCCTGGCGGTGCACTGGAAGGTCTTATGATTTAGGGAATCCTAGGTTGTAAGGCTTTTATTTTTATGTTAAGACAAATGTTTGACATAAATATATGAATAGAGTATTATGATAATACAAAGGAACTTACCGATAGACGGCTAGCCTTTGTAGATTAGAGAGTTAAAAAATAACTGCCCAAACTGTCCAGGCTGGGGCGGTTATTTTTTTGTCTTTTTATCAGAAAGAATAACAACAAGTGTTATAACTTCAATTAATACAAGTGTGTATGTAAGAAGATCTGAAAAAGTTATCACACCTATCACCTCCTTTCTAAATGTTAATATCTTGACAAGATGATATCAAAATGATATCATACAAATATCAATAGAGACACTATTAAAAGAATAATCGATAACAAGATGAATAATCAGAGTGTCTAGGAGGTATTTTTATATGGAAGAAAAGGTTTTGAAGAAAAGCAAGAATGGTCTTGCAATGGTTACACTGTTTATATTACTTTACGCAGCAGCTATAGCAGCAATTATTGTCGGTTCGATTATGGTTGAACAGGCAGAGACTAAAGCAGGATGGATAGTACTTATCGTTACAGGCGGTGTATACGCAGCAATAGGCTGGATATTCTTTATCGGTCTTAAGGTATTAAAACCACAGGAAGCACTTGTGCTTACACTTTTTGGCAAGTATGTTGGAACTATTAAAGAAGCGGGATTTTACTTTGTGAATCCGTTTTGTGTTGCTGTTAATCCGGCAGCGTCAACTAAGCTTAATCAGAGCGGTGATGTGACAGGAGATGGAAATAAGCTTGATCTTGCTAGCATGGCAGGTGTTGCAGGAATGGCAATTGCAGCAGGAAATAATTCACAGTCAGCTAATAAGAAGATTTCACTTAAGATAATGACACTGAGCAACAGTAGACAGAAGATTAATGATTGCCTTGGTAATCCTGTTGAGATTGGTATTGCGGTTATGTGGAAAGTGACAGATACAGCTAAGGCAGTGTTTAATGTAGATAATTATAAGGAATATCTTTCATTACAGTGTGACAGCGCACTCCGTAATATTGTCCGCATGTATCCATATGATGTTGCAGAAAATGTAGATACAACGGGAGATGGAATCGCAGATGAGGGAAGCCTTCGTGGTTCAAGTGAAGTTGTAGCAGAAAGAATAAGAAAAGAAATCCAGGGCAAAGTAGCAGATGCCGGACTTGAGATAATAGAAGCACGAATTACATATCTTGCGTATGCACCTGAGATAGCAGCAGTAATGCTTCAGAGACAGCAGGCATCAGCAATAGTAGATGCAAGAAAGATGATAGTTGATGGTGCTGTAGGAATGGTAGAGATGGCGCTTGAGAGATTATCAGAAAAACAGGTTATAGAGCTTGATGAAGAGAGAAAAGCAGCTATGGTATCCAACCTTTTAGTCGTCCTTTGTGGAAACAAAGATGCCCAGCCAGTAGTTAATTCAGGAAGTCTTTACTAATGGCAGATTCAGGTAAGAAACAGGTTCCTCTCCGGTTATCAGCTAAACTCTATGATGCCATTGCAGCGTGGGCAGAGGACGATTTCAGGTCTGTTAATGGACAGATAGAGTACCTGCTGACCGAGTGTGTACGACAGAGAAAGAAGAACGGTGCGCCAGTTCCGCACGAGCTGGATGTTCCACCAGAGTTAGATATCAGGTAGAATTAACAAAAATAAATATATAACTATTATATATTAAAACCTCCCCATACCGACATTATAAATGCTGGTATGGAGAGGTTTTTAAAATATACAATATTGAATAAATCGGACATTATATATGCATATCCGTTATCAGAAATTCTAACCGCGAGAATTAAACTTACTTGTCATAAGTGAATATAAATCATCTGATGAGCTAGAGGCGGCACCTGATGATGTATATGAGTTAGTAACATAATTAATGTTAGCCTTTGCAAGTGATGATACATTAGAGCCAATAATTCCAAGTCTCTTTGCAAATTCTGATGATGTTCCAAATGCTTTCTTTAAAGTATCTGTATCAGCTGCTTTAAGTTTATTTTCATCAATTGAAAGAGAACCATCGTCTTTAAGCGCAATTCCTACTGCAGATAATGTTTCAGAGTTCTCTTTAACTGCTTCCTTTAAAAGGTCAGAACACATAGTGTTGATAGAACTTGATGTTTTACCAAGGGTGTTGTAGAGCTTATTATAAGAATCAACTACAGATTTGATATCCGCATATATTGCAGAATAATCACCGGTCTTTTCTGCATCAGCAAAAAGAGTAGATTTCTCATCTGTGAATTTAGCTGCATTCTCTGTAACAGAATCAGCATCATCTTTAATATTCTTGTAAGCGTCTTTCTGTAATTTCTTAGTAAGTGAAGATGTTGAAGTATCAGTTTTTTTGGAAAGCAGGCTTGTAAGGCTGTCATTGTCATCATTCTGAATGTAATCAAGCAGAGTCTTTGATGAAGGCTCAATGCCTGCTTTAAGCTGGTTAGCTGCCAGCATCTGTGATGTAATCCGCATAAGTTTCCTCCTTATATATCAAGTGTGATTGAATACACATTTATCAGCTGAATATTATATCGGATAAAACCAGGTGAAACTTAACATACTACCTTCGAAAGGAGGTGGCAAAATGTTTCCAGCATTTGACTATAATCATGAAAAAGATGAGTACAGAAACGGATGCGATAATGGGCAGGGCGATAAAGGTTATGATGACGGTGAGAATGAATTTGCCAGCAATCTTGACGAGAGTGATGTAATGCGTCCAGTCAATTCGCTAGATGATTATACAAGTTTCCTTTTGTGGGGAACTGATTTTGATGACAAGAATAATATCTAAAAATAGTATTAATAATTTATTAATCTTTGAAAGGCTGATTGACTGAATATTTTCAATGTTATATGATAAGCGAAAATGGAGGTATGAGTTTAGTATGTATGGGTATATAGTTGTTGATCAGCCAGAACTTAAATTCAGAGAATTTGATAAATACCGCTCATACTATTGTGGTCTGTGCGATTCGCTGGCAGAAGCGCATGGATTGAAGGGGCAGATTTCCTTAAGCTATGATATGACATTTCTGGTTATACTTCTTACAGGGTTGTATGAACCGGAAACTATATACTCTGAGGAACGTTGCGTCACACATCCATTAAGAAAGCATCCTGTGAGGCGTAACGTTGTTTCAGATTATGTTGCGGACATGAATGTCCTTCTGACATATTACAAATGCATGGACGACTGGTACGATGAGAAAAAGGTCTTGAAAAGAACTTATGCCGGAGTATTGAAAAAAGATATTAAAAAGCTTGAGAAGAAATATCCGCATAAGGCAGAGATTATAAGGAAAAGCCTTTCTAAGTTGTCAGAATATGAAAAAGCACAGGAAACTAACATTGACAAGCCGGCAGAGCAGTTTGGCATACTGTTAGGTGAAGTTGCTGCCATGAAAGATGATGAGTGGAGTGATGAGTTAAGGGTGCTTGGCAATAATCTTGGCAGATTCATATATCTGTTAGATGCATATGATGATTTGGAAAAAGATGAGAAAAAGAACAATTATAATGTGTTTAAGTATCATAAGGATGTAGAGGATTTTGATACATTTGCAGAAAACATACTTAAAGCATATATGGCAGGATGTGCAAGAGCTTTTGAGAGACTGCCGATTCTTGCTAATGCAGAACTGTTAAGAAATATTATATATTCAGGTGTATGGACAAAGTTCTACGCCGCCAGAAGAAAAAGAATTGACACTGCCGGTAAGCAGTTGGAGGAACATAATGACAGATCCATATAAAGTGTTGGGAGTATCAAGGGATGCTTCCGATGATGAAGTGAAAAAAGCATACAGAACACTGAGCCGAAAGTATCATCCAGATGCTAATATCAATAATCCTAATAAGGATCAGGCAGAAGAGATGTTTAAGCTTGTACAGCAGGCTTATAACCAGATAATGCGTGAGCGTGAGGGCGGATACAGTAGTCAGTCATACAGCCAGACGCGTTATGGTACAGGCCGTTCAGATCATTATGGCTATGATGGTGATTATCAGAACCAGTCACAGGGCGGATATGGAGATTTCGGAAGCTTCTGGGGATTTGGTCCATTTGGATTTGGTGGATATACAGGAAGCTATGGTGGCAATGGATATGGCAGTGATAATCTCAATGGCAATGATCCTACAACAGTGCATCTGAGGGCAGCAGCTAATTATATTAATAACTCTAGTTATGATGAAGCTATTAATGTGCTTAACAACATAACTGACCGGGATGGAAGATGGTACTACTATAGTGCATTAGCACATCTTGGAAAAGGAGAAGAAGCAACAGCTTTGGAAGATGCCAAGCGTGCTTTGGATTCTGATCCTGACAATATGCAGTATCAGCTGTTGTATCAGCGTATTGCAAGCGGTGGAAGCTGGTATGCAGGAAGAAGAACGCAGTATCAGGGGCCGTCATCTACAACATATTGTACAGGCTGTGCTCCGTGGGTTGCACTCTGCCTGTGTTCAAATATATGTATGCCTATGTGCTGTGGCTATGGTTCAGGCGGCTATTATCCGGGTGGAAGTATATAAATAAATAAGGGATGTTACCAGACTATTGTGTTAAGGTAACATCCCATTTTTAATGTTATTTTTCTTTTTTAATCCATGCATCAAGGTTGTTAAATAATATATCAAACTGCACAGGACCCATGTCGAGTACATACTGGTGGAAATTTTTAAGATTGAATTTATCAGAAAGCTCGCTTTGTGCCTTAGTCTTTAACTGCTCAAATCCTAACATTCCAAGAACATATTTGCAATAATTGCCAGGGTCAGATACGAATGCGTAATACATTTCGTGGGCGACTGATTTATCATCAAAACCATACTGGCTGATGAACCGGTAAACATCATCTTCACTCCATCCATAGTAATTAACGCCAATATCCCCTTTTGCATAAAGGCACAGGACAGTGGCATAATTAGCAGCGTACATTTTGTTAAGTGCATCGTTGCCGGTCTGTGCATAATTATAAGAAAGAACTTCAACGTATGATGCCCAGCCTTCAACATATCCGCCTGGTGCAAGAATGTATCTTATCCAGTCAGGGTTGGTTGCGGCAAAATACTGTGTCTGGTACATGTGTCCCGGATAACCTTCATGTGCAAGTGTAGGATATAATTCACTCGCAGAAGTGCCTGAAGAATTGATGTATATTGAATTGATATCAAGGTTATCAAGCTGCGGAATAAAGTACATAGCCGGACTTGTGTAGTCCTCAAGCGCCTTTGACACATATTTGATATTATAATTCACATCTGGAATCTCAGGAAAATCATCGGTTATTCTTTTCTTAAGGTCGGTAAGAATACCAACCGGGTCTGTCATATTGAATGAAAATGTGTCAAATTTATCAAGAATAGAGGAGTCTTTAAGCGCAAGTGACTGCATTTTAAGCATATATTTCTTGAGGTAAGAATCAACCAGCTTATCATATTCGTCAACAGATTTGCTCCAGCCAAGTGTTGAAGAGAGTATATATTCAAAATACCGTGAACCATCAGGATAATTGCATAAACCGCCTGAATATCTGTTAGAGCCTTTCAATGAAGTAAGCGCATTTACAAGGGACTGATATCCTGGAATTACATGTTCATTGACTGCGGACACATTTTTAGCTTTATAATCTGCAATATCCTGTGAAGAAAGTCCGTCAACAGAAGCAAGCTTTTCGTTAAAGGTTGATATCATTGCACCATCTTCTAAACCGGCAGTTTCAAGGAATGATTTGCAGCTTTCAATTACCTCATCGGCAAGGGTATCTTCCATAAAATATCCGTTGTCAGCACGAAGCTTCTCAAATGCAGCCATATTTTCAAAATATCCGTCAACATCACATAGAAGCTCAATATATTCGTCAATATCCTTCTTTTCTGCAAATGTGTATTCAGCAAAAAGAAGTGGCAGCTGGACATGAATACCTGTAGTTGTCTGAAGCTGTGTATTAAACATGTACAAATCACTGTATTCCAGCTCATTTTCTATATACATAAGAAGCTCATCAAGCGTAATCTGCTGTTTAGCGGAGAGTGTGCTTCTGTCAAATGATTTAAGCGTTGATATTATGTCGGTGTAATCTGAGGTGTCATCGGGATTGTCAAGGTCGTAGCGGCCAAGAGTAATCTCATAATCGTTAATTCCGAAATCCCTGGGGTGTTCGACATAGGCATGCAAAGATACCATGTCGGCACTTAACAGGTCAGCAAACAGGTTGTTTACATATTCTGTGAAATCAGCATTATCCTCGGTGGCAGATATAGTAGTTTCTGATATCTGCTTCTGATTCCAGGGCAGGCTGCAGCCAGACAGGGTAATTACTATTATAAAAACTATCAGCAGGCTCACAGCCTTGTTAAGAAATTGATGTAAAAGGCAAAATTGTTTATTATTCATACTAATCCTCATTTCTGTCTTAATTAATATTATAAGAAATACTGATTTATTATTCACATATTGTATCATACTTAATACAGACTTGACACTTATTGTAAATTTTTCTATGATAAAGTTTACGGATAAATGATTCACACTACATTTGCGTTATAGCGATGAATTAAAATAATAGATTATGGAGGAAATGATATGCCACAGAGTAAAGGTCCATTTTATATGACAACAGCTATTGCCTATACATCAGGCAAGCCACATATCGGTAATACTTATGAAATCGTTCTTGCAGACAGTATTGCAAGATTCAGAAGACAGGAAGGCTATGATGTATTTTTCCAGACAGGAACTGACGAGCATGGTCAGAAGATTGAGCTTAAGGCTGAGGAAGCTGGAATTACACCTAAGGAATTTGTTGACAATGTTTCAACAGAGATTAAGAGAATCTGGGATCTTATGAATACTTCATATGATAAGTTCATCAGAACAACAGATGATTACCATGAGAAGCAGGTTCAGAAGATTTTCAAGAAACTTTATGATCAGGGAGACATTTATAAGGGTTCATATGAGGGCATGTACTGTACACCATGTGAGTCTTTCTGGACAGAGAGCCAGCTAGTTGACGGAAAGTGTCCTGATTGTGGACGTGAAGTTAAGCCGGCTAAGGAAGAAGCTTATTTCTTCAAGATGAGCAAATATGCCAACAAGCTTATTGAGCATATCAATACACATCCGGAATTCATCCAGCCTGTTTCAAGAAAGAATGAGATGATGAACAACTTCCTTCTTCCTGGACTTCAGGATTTATGTGTATCAAGAACATCTTTCAAATGGGGTATTCCAGTTGACTTTGATGACAAGCATGTAGTTTATGTATGGCTTGATGCCCTTACTAACTATATCACAGGTATCGGATATGATGCTGATGGCAATTCTTCAGAGCAGTACAAGAAGTTCTGGCCAGCAGACCTTCACCTTATCGGTAAGGATATCATCAGATTCCATACAATTTACTGGCCAATATTCCTTATGGCACTTGGTGAGCCACTTCCTAAGCAGGTATTTGGACATCCTTGGTTATTACAGAATGATGGTAAGATGAGTAAGTCTAAGGGAAATGTTATCTATGCGGATGACCTTGTAGACCTCTTCGGCGTTGATGCTGTACGTTACTTCGTGCTTCACGAGATGCCATTTGAGAATGATGGTGTTATTTCATGGGAGCTTATGGTTGAGCGTATGAACTCAGACCTTGCCAACACACTTGGTAACCTTGTAAACAGGACAATTGCAATGTCTAACAAGTACTTTGGTGGAGTTGTTAATAAGACTGGCGTAGAGGATGCTGCAATTGACGGTGACCTTAAGGCTGTTGTAACAGCAACAAGAGATAAGGTTCAAGCAAAGATGGCTACACTTCATGTAGCAGATGCTATCACAGAAGTATTCACACTCTTTAAGAGATGTAACAAATATATTGACGAGACAATGCCTTGGGCTCTTGCAAAGGATGAGGCACAGCAGGACAGATTAGCAGAAGTGCTCTATAACCTTGTTGAGAGTATTACAATCGGTGCTAATCTTCTTAAGTCTTTCATGCCAGAGACTACAGATAAGATTCTTGCACAGCTTTACCCAGCTAATCCAGAGGCAGGAGTAAGAGATTTTGACGACCTTGCTACATTTGGCTTAAGAGAAACAGGTCTTAAGGTTACTGAGACTCCAGAGATTCTTTTCGCAAGACTTGACTTTGAGAAGGACCTTAAGGAAAAGGTTGATGCTATTCAGGAAGCTCAGAAGAAGGCTAATGGTGTTACAGAATATCCACAGGTTGAAGTTAAGCCTGAGATTACATTTGATGATTTTGAAAAGGTTCAGTTCAGAGTTGCCAAGGTTCTTACATGTGAAGCTGTTAAGAAGACAAAGCTTCTTAAGTTCGAGCTTCAGATTGGTGATGAGAAGAGAACTATCGTATCAGGTATCCAGAAGTACTATAAGCCAGAGGAGCTTATTGGTAAGAAGTTAGTTGTATGTACTAATTTAAAGCCAAGAAAGATCTGTGGTATTGAGTCACAGGGAATGATTATCTCAGCATGGGATGATAAGGATAACTTATCAGTTCTTACACTTGAGAAGGATATTATTGAAGGCGCAGAGATTGGCTGATAGATATGAAGATATTTGAAACTCATGCTCATTATGATGATGAAAGATATGATGAGGACAGAGATGAACTTATAAGCAGCATGCTTAGTGATACAGGGGAGCTTGATTACATTGTTAATGTAGGTGCAAGCCGTCAGGGTTGCGAGGCTTCCCTTGCACTTGCTGCACAATATGAAAAGGTATACGCAGCGATTGGTTTCCACCCGGAGGATATTGTCAGATTGAAAGAATCGGACATTGAATGGCTGGAAAATATGCTTGGTGAATCTAAGGCAAGAAAGATTGTTGCGCTTGGAGAAATCGGACTTGATTACTACTATGTGTCAGATGATGCAGATGTGGCGGCGGCTGAGAAGAAGCAGCAGCGAGAATGGTTTGCAGCACAGATGGATGTTGCGTACCGCACACACATGCCGGTAATGATTCATTCAAGAGATGCATGTCAGGATACAATCGACATATTAAAGAGCAATCATGGACAGGATACAGGCGGAATAATCCACTGTTATTCATACAGTAAGGAAGCAGCAAGAGATTTTCTTAACATGGGCTTTTCTATAGGAATCGGCGGCGTTCTTACATTTAAGAATGCCAGGAAGCTTGTGGAAGCAGTAGCTTATATACCGATGGATAGAATTGTTCTGGAGACAGACAGTCCATATATGGCACCTGAGCCTAACCGAGGTAAAAGAAACGACAGCCGCAATATAAAATATGTTGCAGAAAAGCTGGCGCAGATTAAAGGGCTTGATACGCAGGAGGTTATTGATATCACTAACCGGAATGCGAGAAGGCTGCTTTTTGGAGAGTAAGGTTTTGAGGACTTTTGTGGCGGATTTGTATGTGTATTTGCCGGTGGGGCCAGCCATTTTACTGTGTGAATTGGGCTGAAACCTATAAATTATAATAAAACGGCTATTTAGTAGGTCTTTTAACGTGGTTTTTATTGATAAAACCATGAAAACACCTACTAAATAGCCGTTTTTTGTTGTTATATAGGTCTTTAGTGTAGAAATAACCTTTTTTGTGTGAATTTTGCTGCAAAAAAACCTATTAAAGCAGTGAAAATGCGACTACTTATAGGTATCACGTTATCTACCTGCACACTCGAATCCACATCCTACGCGATTGGTATAGTTATTTACGAAACATTGTACTAACCCAGCAGGTTACTAAGCTCTGCAAACTGCCCAAGTGTAAGAGCTTCGCCGCGGATAGTAAGTGGAAGTCCCATAGTTTCTAGTGCATTGGTAAGAGCTTCTTTAGTGATGCCGATGCCGGAATTGCCGACACTGTTAAGCATAGTCTTTCGGCGCTGGTTAAATGATGCTCTTATTATCTTGAACATAAGATGTTCATTCTTAACATCAACAGGTGGAGTTTTGAAGCGCTCAAGACGGATAACCGCTGAATCAACATTAGGACGAGGCATGAAGCAGCTAGCAGGCACATTAAGCACAACCTTAGGCTTGGCGTAGAACTGTACAGCAAGTGAAAGTGCGCCATAATCTTTAGTTCCAGGACCACATTGCATGCGGTCAGCTACCTCTTTCTGAACCATGATAGTTATACTGTCTAATGGTACATGGCTCTCAAAAAGTCCCATAATAATAGGTGTTGTTATATAGTATGGAAGGTTGGCAACAACCTTGATTGGTCTGCCTTCATTCTTCTCATCTGCAAGCTTCTTGATATCAAGCTTTAAGATATCTTCATTGATTACTGTTACATTGTCATAATAAGAAAGTGTGTCCTCTGTAAGGATAGGAATAAGCTTCTTATCAATCTCAACGGCAACAACTTCTCTGGCATTCTCACACAGAATCTGAGTCATTGTTCCGATTCCAGGGCCGACTTCAACAACGAAATCGTCTTTCGTAACGCCTGCTTCACGTACGATTTTCTCAACAACATTTTCATCTATAAGAAAGTTCTGCCCGAACTTTTTCTTGAAATCAAAACCATATCTGTTAAGCACGGCAATCGTGTTAGTTGGGTTGCCAAGGTGCATAACATTATTATATTTATTATCGTTCATATTGCCTCCAATCTATAAGAATAATGTTATGAAACTTAATAAAAAATGTCAAGCTACAATAAAAATGTAGTGCAAAAGCAACTTTTGTATGATACTATAGTACTACTTACAATCGAGAACATATTATCAGGAGATATCATGAGCATTAATAAAAAAGAATTTAATCTGGAACAGGTTGTTAAACTATGCGTGGTTGTTAACATATCGTTGTTTTTATTTGTTGCATTTATGCTGATATTATTTGTATATTTTAATATAACACCAATGATTTATTACAGTGTAATAGCAATGATTGGTTATGTGTTATATTTTATGCTGTTAAAAAGGCAGAAAGTGTGTGCATATATGTGGTGTGTGTATGCAACAATTATAATTTATATGGCTATTGCAACAATATGTCTTGGGTATAAATGTGGATTTCATCTGTATAGCATGTCATTAATACCTATAATATTTTATTCACAATACATATCAACCAAGATCGATACAAAAGACCCGAATCCACTGGCTGTGTCGATAGCAATAGTTGCTGTAAGTATAATATCATCAGCAATAGCTATAATTAACGGACCATTGTATGAAATTAATAAAACAATTATATCTGTGATGCTTGCATGTAATGCAATAAGTGTATCAGCATTTTTAATATATTATACTAAGGTGATAGTCAATCTTGTTATTGAGTCTGAGAAGAAGCTTAATTCAATTGCCAACATTGATCTTCTGACAGACCTTTACAGCAGAAGATATATGATTAATTATCTTGAAGAATATGATGCGGACGATGAAGGCTGGCTTGCAATGGCAGATGTAGATGATTTCAAGAAAATAAATGATACATATGGACATAACTGTGGTGATTATGTGTTAAATTTCATTGCACAGAAGATGAAAAATATATGCAGTAACTGTGTGATTTCAAGGTGGGGCGGAGAAGAATTTCTTATACATAATGGAACCCACGACAGCACACATGAAGTATTAGAAAAATTGAGGAGAGAAATAGAAAACTCTGAATGTATTTATAAACAGCAGAAGATAAATATATCACTAACAATAGGAGTGGCGCAGAGAAATGCCGATGGTGATATAGAAGAATGGATAAAGCGCGCAGATGACAGGCTTTATTACGGAAAAAATAACGGAAAGAATATGGTGGTAGATTAAGATAAAACCTCCCTGATGGAATATTTTCTTAATGCATGGCATAAGGTGCATAAGAGAGTTAATCATCAGGGAGGTTTATTGTGGATTATCAGCGTCTTGTTTCATACATATATTCATATCCGGAGGGAGTAAAGGGCAGAAATGCAGGCTTTGCGAAGGCATTAGTTCATCAGGGGCAGTTCAAGTTAAACATCAGTTTAAGAGGAGTTAAGACGGACAGCCCGGAAATGTTTGGAATATATATGATGGTTGCTGACGGCGGTTACAGGCTTATAAAGCTTGGGGAATGTCTTGTGAAAATGGGACAGATGGAATACAGTGGCGTATTTAACCCTGATAATATAAATGACACAGGTTACAGCTTCAGGGATATATGCGGACTTGCGGTTGCAAGGGAGGATGCAAGATATGACTGTATGCTTTCAATGTGGAAAGATGAAGATGTAACTCCTGATATGCTTGTGTTCTCAGGAATGGACGCAAAGAAGCAGGCTGAGGCCGAGATTGTCATAAAAGAGCGCATGCGGCAGAGTGATGAGGAAGAGAAACGACAGGAGACAGCAGAGTCTTCGGTGGTCAGACAAGAGATGGCTGGATACAATGCAGCAATGAGGGAACGGGGACAGTCAGAATCAGGCGGACAACAGCCGGTCCAGTCAGAATCTGCAATGTTGGCAGGAAAATCAGAAATGGCTCAGACGAAACAGATTGTGGTGGAAGAACAGCAGATAGTTCAGACAAAACAGGCAGAGGTGGCTGCCGAAAGTGTAACCATGCCGGAGAATATAAAAGCTGATGGAGTAGCAGCTAAAATACCTGCGGAAACACAACATTTGCAGCAAAAAGCACACAGAGCCAATGCAACGCAGACGGATCCTTTTGAAAAGCTTTTTGTGCGGGCTGATTATATAGATGCATTTGACGATGATTACTTCTATGATTGTATAGAAGTGTCGCCAGAGAAGTTAAAGTGTCTTAACCAGAATGAAATTGACATCGCGGGAAACAGCTTCCTGCTGCATGGCTATTATAATTTCAGACACATACTTTTTGGAAGAGTGCGCGATAACCTTGATAATACTAAATATTTCATTGGCGTTCCGGGAATGTACTGCAACCGTGAACGTTACATGGCTTCAATGTTTGGCTTTAATAATTTTAAGAAGAGTCACAGGAGTGACTATGCCAATCCATATTTCGGATACTGGTATCAGGAGATATAGACGAATCTTAAATGATCCTGCCATGAGCCGTTAAGCTTTACATAGGAGTAGGCGGTACCTTCAGATATAAAGCCAAGAGATTTGACAAGATTAATAGAGGAGATGTTTTCAGGGTGAATGTAAGCTTCAATCCTGTGCATCTCCTTTTCGCGTGTAAGAATCTCAAGCATATGTTTAACCATAAGGCTTCCAAGTCCTAACTGGCGGTAATTCTTATCAATCTTATATCCTATGCGGCATGAACGGTTAATGCTTGTAACACCAAAAAAAGATACAGAGCCGAGAATTTCACCAGGCATATCGTCAGAAAAAAGAAAGAATCTACCAAATTCACCCTTTAGTAAAGCAGCATATTCAGCTTTAAGCGTGGCTGCAATATATTCTGTTGTATAGAAATTATCGGGCTTGGCAGCTTCGTATCTGTCGAATTCTTCGCGGTTTCTGCTGTAGAACTCAAGTACTTTTCCTGCAAATGTTTCATCAAGTACTTTAAGCTTCATGCCTTCAAAAGTGTATTCAAATTTCATAATCATTCTCCATCAGTAGTGAAAGTAGTATTCTTTTTCTTGCTTTTGCGCAGTTCCTTGAAAAATGTTGTGAGCATTTCTGAACATTCTTCTTCACATACACCTTTAGTGATCTCACATTGGTGATTGAATGTGGGAATCTGTAAGATATTAAGTATAGAACCGGCACATCCGGCTTTGGGATTCATGGAACCGATAACAACTCTTGGAATTCTTGCCTGAACAATAGCACCTGCACACATCTGACATGGTTCAAGCGTAACATATAAAGTGCAGTTCTCAAGCCGCCAGTCGTTCATGTAGCGGCTGGCTTTCTTAATTGCAGTAATCTCGGCATGGCCGAGAGAGGTTTTATCAGTGTTACGGCGGTTGTAGCCTCTTCCTATAACCTTTCCTTCATACACAATCACACAGCCGATAGGCACTTCATTGAGTTTATAAGCCTTCTTAGCCTGTGTGATTGCCTGTTTCATATATCTGTAATCATCTTTTTCAAAAACCACCTGAGTATTCTCCACTAGATTATCCTCCACAAAATATTATAAAAATTTTAACTTTTTTGTGAAAATGCGTCAACTTATCTGGAACATTTTTCGTATTAATAATAAAAGGAGGGAACGTGTGTAGAATTATGATTGCACTGGCACAGATTAGTAGTATAATGATTATATAAGTAGGCAGTATCGGAGCTATCAAAAGTCTTATACTTCATGCATCGGTAGGACAATTCATGATTGTGCGTTATGTGTCAGAGTTAGTGGCTGAGCTTATTATTATGCTGGTTATGATGAAGGTTGGAAAATCATTAGGAAAGAGAAGGTATAGGGTATGAAATTAGAGGTGAGAAATTTAAAGAAAACTTATGGTACAGTTCAGGCACTGAAGGGGATTAATTATACATTTACACCGGGAGTATATGGTATTCTTGGTGCTAATGGAGCAGGAAAGAGTACGATGATTAATCTTATCACTGATAATGTATCAAGAGACAAGATGAATGGCGGAAGTATTCTTTTTGGAGAGGACAGTGCCGAGGAAGATATATTAAAGCTTGGCAAACAGTTCAGGGGTCTGGTTGGATACATGCCGCAGCAGCAGGGATTTTATGAGGATTTTTCGCCTAAAGCATTTCTTAAATATATGGCAGAGATTAAGGGGGTTAAGAAGATTAAGACTACTGATGACAATGGCAATGAGGTTGTTAAGACAGTCAACCAGCAGATTGACGAGCTGCTAGAGGTAGTTAATCTTACTAAGGTTGCATATAAGAAGATTGGAGGATTTTCAGGAGGAATGAAGCAGAGAGTGCTGCTTGCGCAGGCACTTCTTGGCAATCCTAAGATTCTTATACTTGATGAGCCGACAGCAGGACTTGACCCTAAAGAGAGAATTTCAATCAGAAACTATATTGCAGAGTTGTCTAAGGACAAGATAATTCTTTTTGCAACTCATGTTGTAAGTGATATTGAATGTATTGCTGATAAAGTACTTCTTCTAAAGAGCGGAGAGATAATTGCGACAGGAACACCTGTTGAGCTTATTGAAAGCATGGCTGGAAAAGTCGGTGAGATAACATGCACGCTTGACGAGGTTGGTGAGCTGCAGAAGGAATACAAGATTGGCAATATCAGACAGAGAAAGAACGGTCTTGCGTTAAGAGTTGTAGGTGATGAGCTGCCAGAAGAAGCAGTAAAAGTTGGAGATAATATTGACCTTGAGGATGTATATCTGTATTATTTTGAGTAGATTATCAGATTATGAGATAGTCGGAATAACGGAATATCAGATTGTCAGGGAGAAATATCATGGAACTTATTAAAGGAAGACCTGCCGATGAAACAGGAAGATTAGAAAAAGAAATCAGAGTATATGATTTGTTGGACAAGCTTGGAATGGAATATTACAGAACAGACCATGAGCCTGCTACAACAATGGAAGTGTGTAATGACATAGATAAGATTCTGGACACACTTATATGTAAGAATCTTTTCTTATGTAACAGACAGAAGACGAATTTTTATATGCTTATGATGCCAGGTGACAAGCCATTTAAGACAAAGGATCTGAGTAAGCAGATTAATTCAGCGAGACTTTCATTTGCAGATGAATCATATATGGAGGAATTCCTTGATATAACACCGGGTTCGGTATCCATAATGGGACTTATGAATGATACGGATAACCATGTGCAGTTACTGATGGATAAGGAAGTGCTTGAGGGTGAAACTCTTGGATGCCACCCTTGCATCAACACATCAAGTCTTAAGTTAAAGACTAAAGAAGTGATGGAGAAGTTTCTTCCAGCTGTTCATCATGAGGCGGTGATAGTTGAGCTTCCGAGGTATGAAGAACATAAAGATAACGAACAGGGATAATATGTAGAGATATGTTTTAGGCAGCTTCTGCAGGGATTGTGGAGGCTGTCTTTTTGGTGCGTGAGGTGTTGCTTATTTTGTGAGGGGTGTTGCTGGTGCAGCGTGTTGTAGTATGTTGCAGCGGGAAAGACCTACGCAAGCCGCATAATATGCAGAATGAGTGGGTCGAAATTATGAGAGAATGACGTGGAGGAGCGAGAAAAACCTACTAATCAAGCTAAAACAGTAGAGCTAGTAGGTCTTTGGAGGGGGAAGAGTATCATTAAATAGAAGAAAGTTTGGAAAAAGACCTACGAAAAGGCAAGAATATAATGATTGAGTAGGTTAGCAAGAGGGGATGACAGTCTCACAGTGCTTGAAAAGACCTACGCAATAGCGAAGTTGATAGAGGATAGTAGGTTTTGGCAAGTTTCTGGTGATATTCGGGAGTGGTAAGAAGTTGGTTTTGCCGCCTGTTCTGACAAGGATTGCTAAAGCCAGTCCTTAGGAAATGATTCTTAGGGACTGGCTTATTTAGCTGTCTTATTTTGTCAACGCTTCACACCTTGACAACAAGCATATATAACAAGTATAATTGAAATACCGTGCAGCCGGGGTAGTAGCGGCACCTTGAACCTGCAATCCGCTATAGCAGGGGTGATGTTCGGCAGAGGGCTGATATTTATGGAGCAGCCCGGTGTAAGTGGTGTTGACATTTGGGTCTTTCACGACGGAAATCCACGAACCATGTCAGGTCAGGAATGAAGCAGCATTAAGTGGGACCTTCCGGGTGTTGAAAGGGTGCCTGGATCGAGCTAACTGCATCGGTAACGTCTGTGGATATCAGTTCGAAGCCGGACGCACGGCTTTTGTTATTAAAATGTTACTCGTCGCAGCTAATTTAGGAATGTCAGGCAGATTCGTCATGCTTGCATGTAAGAAACTGTATGATATTCCTAAATTATCCTGCGAAGCAGGAACTTAACCGACATAAGTAAAACATAAGCTGCGAAGCAGCGGCAGACGCCGGAGGCGGATGGTTTTACGCATGAGGTTAAGGGCTGCGAAAGTAAAGACAGCGCAGAGGGAGGTAACCATGTCATATCAGGCTTTATACAGAAAATGGCGTCCGGACAATTTTAATGATGTCAAAGGACAGGATACAATAGTAACAACTCTGCGAAATCAGATTAATGCAGACAGAATAGGCCATGCATATCTGTTCTGCGGAACGAGAGGAACTGGTAAGACATCAGTTGCCAAGATATTTGCGAAGGCAGTTAATTGTGAGCATCCGGTTGATGGCAATCCTTGTGGGGAGTGTCCGACATGCAAGGCGATTGCGGCTGGAACAAGCATGAATGTAATAGAGATAGATGCGGCATCTAACAATGGCGTCGATAATATAAGACAGATAAGAGAAGAAGTACAGTACTCACCGACAGAAGGAAGATTCAAAGTCTATATAATTGATGAGGTTCATATGCTTTCTATAGGAGCGTTCAATGCACTGTTAAAGACATTGGAAGAACCTCCTGCATATGTAATATTTATACTGGCTACTACAGAAGTGGCGAAGATTCCTATTACAATCCTTTCAAGATGTCAGAGATATGACTTCCATAGGATAACAATAGAGACAATTGCAGGCAGACTGTCAGAACTTATGAAGGCGGAGGGACTGAATGTAGAGGATAAGGCAATAAAATATGTTGCCAAAGCTGCAGATGGTTCTATGCGAGATGCGTTAAGTCTGTTAGACCAGTGTCTGGCATTCTATCTGGGGAAAGACCTTAAGTATGAAAATGTATTAGATGTTCTTGGGGCAGTTGACACGGCGGTATTTAGTAAAATGCTTTCAACAATCCTGTCAGGAGATGTTGCTGTGTGCATGTCACTTATGGAAGATTTGATAATGCAGGGAAGAGACCTTTCACAATTTGTTACAGATTTTATATGGTATCTTAGAAATCTGCTTCTTATTAAGACAACCAAAGATGCAGAAAGAATTGAAGACGTAATAGAAGTATCAGCAGATAATCTTGAAGACCTGAAGAAAGATGCACAGAATGTAGATATAGATACACTTATGTATTATATAAGAGTGTTGTCAGAATTATCGAATGACCTGAAGTTTTCTACACAGAAAAGAGTTAAGACAGAGATAACATTTATAAAGCTGATGCGTCCGGCAATGGATAACAGTCAGGATATCGGCGATGTTGTAAGCCGTGTGACAATGCTTGAAGGGCAGTTACAGAAAGTACTTGATGATATTAAAAGCGGTAAACTTGTAAGCGCAGCAGGTATGGCGGGTGGCGCTGCGGGAGGCCAGGCAGCAGTACAGCAGCAGACTCCAAAGAAGCCTGTAGTTAAGCGTGTATATGATGCAGTTCCAGAAGATGTTAAGGCAATAGCGGCAGGCTGGAAGGATATCATAGCAACGATAGATGACCCGGTTAATCAGACATTTTTACAGGCTGCACATGTTACATTAGCAGAAGATGGAATTAGTCTTGAAATTATGGTAGAATCACTTAGTGCCTATAATTCACTCAGCAGACAGGAAGTTATGGAAAGCATAGAGAATGTCATTGAGGAGAGAACAGGAGTAAGGGTTTCAATTAAAGTGACTAAGCTTAACGATGATGAAGATTTCCACAGCAGATTCGTGGATCTTAAGGAACTCGTAGGCATAGATATAGAAGTAGATGATAAGGAGGAACTTATATAATGGCTAAAAGAGGTGGATTTCCAGGAGGAATGCCTGGTAATATGAATAATCTGATGAAGCAGGCACAGAGAATGCAGCGTCAGATGGAGGAGCAGCAGGCAGAGCTTGAGAATAAGGAATTCAGTGCTACAGCAGGCGGCGGAGTAGTTGAGGTAACTGTTACAGGTAAGAGAGAAGTATCTAAGGTTAAGATTGACCCTGAAGCAGTTGATCCAGATGATGTAGAGATGCTTGAGGATTTAATCGTAGCAGCTACTAATGAAGCTTTAAGAAAATGCGAAGAAGAGTCACAGGCACAGATGGCTAAGATTACTGGAGGACTTGGAGGATTAGGCGGAGGCTTATTCTAATGGACATCTACAGTGGTCATATTAACAGATTAATTGAAGAATTGTCGAGATTACCAGGGGTTGGGGCGAAGAGCGCCCAGCGCCTGGCATTTCACATTATAAACATGCCTGAGTCTGAGGTTAAGAGCCTTGCAGACACAATGATTGATGCAAAGCAGCATATACACTACTGTAAGGAGTGTTTTACACTTACAGATGAAGAACTGTGTCCGATATGCCGCGACCAGAAAAGAGACCATAAGACAATTATGGTAGTTGAACATACAAGAGATATGGCGGCATATGAAAAGACAGGAAAGTACGAGGGCGTATATCATGTTCTTCATGGAGCAATAAGCCCGATGCTTGGAATCGGACCGGCTGATATCAGGTTAAAGGAGCTTATGGTAAGGCTTCAGGGAGATGTTGACGAGGTTATTATCGCAACTAATTCCAATCTGGAGGGTGAGACAACAGCAATGTACATAAGCAAAATGATAAAGCCAACAGGAATTAAGGTGACAAGAATTGCAAGCGGAGTTCCTGTCGGCGGCGATCTTGAATATATCGATGAGGTTACACTTTTAAGAGCATTAGACGGAAGAACCGAGCTTTAAATTTGGTGAAGAACCAAGCTTTAAGCTTAATGCCCTGGCGCACCGGGCGTTAAGACAATATGTGTAAAATGCGTGCGCAGAAATGAAGAATACTATGGCAGAGAATATGACAGGTGATATCATATCGGATCACCGTGAACGAATGCTTAATCTGAAGAAATATTATCCTTTCTTCAGACTGATAGACACATCATTTTCTAATTTCAAGGATGGCAAATACGAAATCCTTGATATGGGCTATATAGTTATGGCGGTTCTCCGTTTCTTTATAGAGGAGAATAATTTTAAGGAAAAGGATGTTACATATCCCGAATATCTCGATTTCTTAAGGCTGATACTTAAGAGAGATTTCGGGCTTGATTTGAATGAACAGGACAGCAAGGAGATTGCTGATTATATATTTGACAAGATAAAGAATGATGGCAGGCCATTTGAATTCTCGTATTTTGATCCGGTGGACAGGAAAAAGAGAGTATCAAGAATGAAGATAATCGAGAGTTCGATAAGAGACAATACTGTGTGGTATTCGATAAGCCCTGATGCTATTGAATTCTATCTTGATACCAAGGAAATCAAGGACGAGAGCAGGATAAGCGTATCCCAGCTTCTTCTTGAGAAAATGATTAATTCACAGAACTTCCGTGGCGGAGTTGAAGTGGTTGAAAGAATCAACGAAGAGGTCAACCGCCTTAAGTTAAAGAAGAATGAAGTGCTGACAATTCTGTCGGGCGATGTATTTGCAGGAATAGAGGCTTATGAGGAATTCGTCAAGACAGGAATGAAATGGTTTGATGATGAGGAAAAGCTTTTTAAGAAGAACCGTGACCTTATTGCAAAATCAATTGAGAAGCTTAATGCATCGGGCAGCACAGGCGAAGGCTATTACAGGACGATGAACGAAATATACAGTCTCGAGACTCAGCTTAAGCAGGCAATGAACAGGCATAGCGAGTTGTTAAAGGATTGTACAGAAATGCAGAAGATGACCGATGACGCAGTAAGACGCGCCAAGCTTGGCAGATTAAGAAGCCATATGGATTTCACATCGGCACTTTCAGATATGATTAAGAGGGACAATGCAGATATATTAGTCACAATGTTAAGTCCGCTTCTAAAGCCGAACATAAGAAAGACATTTGACCTGATAAGCATTGATGATGCGCTTATGGTGAAGCCTCCAAGATATGAGGAGAAAGAGCTTATAAGCAACGAAAGACCGGAAGATATTGAATTCGCAGATGAGATTGAAGAAAAGAGAATTAAGGATAATTACGTATTCCTTATGAAAAATCTCATTGTGTGTTTGAAAAAATCGGACATTATAACACTAGGTCAGTTTGCAGATGCAATGAAGAGGGCGTATGGTGAGCAGGTTTTAAGAAATGCAGATTTCTTCTCTTTCTTTGTTAATCTGTGCCAGAAGGATGAGTACCAACTTGGCGGTGATGCGGGAGAAGATACATTTCTTGATGCATACTTAGGGGAAGGCTTTAAAGATATGGAAAGCTTTACATTTGCAATAAGAAAAGGTCTTGGCGGGCAGGTTATATTGTCGGATAACTGTATGATGGCAGATGTTGAATTGGTACGAAAGGAAGCACATGGAGAATAGAAATCTAGATAAGGCGCTGGACATAGTTTCCAAGCTTATCACAGGGGAAAATGTGTCTGAGAGGGGCGAGAATGCAGCTCTTTATCAGGAATACAATAATAATGCAGAAGTGTATGACATAGTTCACATGTCACTTAAGAAACTTAATCTTAACATATATGAATATAACAATGGTCTGTATGTGAGTGCAGGTGATAATAACAGGGTGTTTGGATATTCCAACGAGGAATTAAGAAATGTACTTGGATTAAGAGTTAATAAAGAATTATATCTTGCGTATTTCATAATCTACAACATAATAACAGAGTTTTATTCAGATACAATGAGTTCAACTTATGCTGAGTTCATAAGACTTGAGGACATCATTAAAAATGTTGATAAGACAACAGGTGGTATTGTCGATAAGAGCGCAGGGCTTGTGCTTGATGAGGTTGAGGAGAACAGCTTTAAGCAGATAGCACTTACATGGGACGAGCTTCCGGTGACAACAGTAGAGGATCAGACAGGAGCGAGAGCAGCAAGAAATTCAAAGTCGGGTATGGTAAAGCTTGTGCTTAATTTCTGCGTTGCGCAGGAACTTTTAGTTGAGAGTCAGGACAGATATTATCCGACAGACAGATTCAGAAGTCTTATAGAGAATTATTTTGATGATTACAGAGGACGATTTGCCGAACTTATGAATGGAGGACGCGATGCCACAGATTAACAGAATCAGAGTTAATAATGTTAAATATAATTTCGGTACACAGGTGTACGACGATTTCGTGATGCGCTTCAACTGCCAGAATACTATATATGACCTTGCCAATGGCGGTGGTAAGAGTCTGCTTATGCTGCTTCTTATGCAGAATATGCTTCCTAACTGCACACTTGATGACAAGCAGCCTATTGAGAAGCTTTTCAGACAGGGAAGCGGTAATACATGTATTCATTCTTTGGTTGAGTGGAAGTTAGATCCATGTTATCAGAAGGATGGTTTCAGGTTCATGACAACTGGTTTCTGTGCAAGAAAGGGAAGAGGCACAGACGATGAGAATCAGGATGGACAGGAACAGACAGCTGCACCGACAGCAAGTGTTGAATACTTTAATTACTGCATATTCTACAGGGAGTTTGGCGATAACGATATTAAGAATCTTCCACTTGTAAGTAATGGAGAGAGAATTACATATAACGGACTTAAGGCTTATCTTCGTGACCTTGAGAAGGGCGGGTACAAATATGTTGTTAAGATATTTGACAGAAAAGGTGATTACCAGAGCTTCATAAGCAACTACGGAATATATGAGAGTGCATGGGAAATTGTGCGTGGAATTAACAAGACAGAGGGACATGTGAGAACATATTTCGAGTCAAATTATAAGACAAGCCGTAAGGTTGTTGAGGATCTGCTTATAGAGGAGATTATCCAGAAATCCTTCAATAACAAGCTGTCAGTTGATAATGATGAGGGCATGATGGCTCAGACTCTTATGGATATTAAGGACAAGTTAGTGGAGCTTTCAAAGAAACACTCACAGCTTGGAGCATACGACAGCCAGATTGCAGCTATCGACAGTTTTAAAGAATATCTGTCGACATACGAAGCATTTTACAACAGAAAAGAAGAGATAGAGAAGCAGCTATATGACCTGCTTCTTGTTGCTATGCGGGAAAGTGATAAGAAGGATAAGGAACTTAAGAGTCAGGACGACCTTATCACTAAGATGTATGATGAGCTGGCACATGAGAAGGAAGCTATAGCAGTTGCGGAGGTTATGTCTGAAAAGAATTCGATGGCAGGAGTTGAGAGCCTTGTTAATGAGACAAGAAAGGCACTTGGACTTAAGAATACTGCAATTGAAGAGGCAAGAGGAAAGCTTTCCTTGATGGAGTCTGCGGGTGATTATAAAGATTATGCAGAATACGAGAAGTCTTATAAAGGACTTCAGATTGCGATAGATAACAGATTAAGAGAAGATACGGATATAACAGCAGAGTTAAAGATACTTGCTGCAGGTTACAGAAAATTCTATGAGACAGAGACCAGAAGACTTAAGGAAAAGCTTGAAATAGCAGCTAACCGTGTTAAGGCTCTGGAAGTCAGATTATCAGAGTCTAAGGATAACCTTAGAAATGCTGACAAAGAGGCGGCAGGTCTTGGCAGTCTTTCTGATAATCTTGAGAATGAGATACAAGAATTACAGGCACAGCTTGGAGTAGCTTTATCAGAGGCGGGAACTGTCGTATGTGAAAATGCGTCTGAAGAATATGATAAGTCATTCAGGGATAAAGAACTGTTAAAGAATGAAGAGACAAGAATGTCCGAAAAGTTCAATGATGTGCAGCAGCAGTTAATGTCACTTAATGAGACAATATCTGCCAATAAAGCACTTATTGATATATTCACAGAGCAGTCAGAAAAGCTAGAAAAGGCTGATGAAGCTGGTAATGCAGATGCCGAGCGTATGGGCAAAATCCGTGAAATATACAGTGCAGATAATGACGAGGCAAAGCTTTCGGTTATTCTTGAGACTTACCAGAAGATGCGCAGTGAATATACAGAAGAGTGTAAGGCAGCACAGGAACTTGAGAACTTTATTGACAATGCAAGAAAGGGAACATATATCTGTAAGAGTCCTGAAAGAGACAGGCTTAAGGAATACCTTGAGAGCCAGTACGGTTCAGATGTTGTTGAGGGACATGAGTGGTTTGCAGCCCTGAATGCAGGACAGAAAAGAGATGTATTAAAGAGAACACCTTTCATTGAGTACGCATTTATAATAAAGAACGATTTCGAGAGAATCAAAGCAGATGAGATGCTTAAGGATTTTGGCAAGGGTGCGGCTGCTTATCCTGTTATAAGCGAGCAGGTGCTTATTGATACTAAGTTAGAGATTAACAAAGACCTGATTGTATTCGCATTAAAGGATATGTCGTTCCTGCGTGATGAGGCAAAGCTTCAGACACAGATTAAGCTTGCACAGGAGGAGCTTGAGTCGCATAAGGCGCAGGCAGGAAAGCTGGCCGACAGAATGGAGCTTGTGTGGAATGATTATACATTTGCACTTGTATATAATGCTGTGTCTGGAAAGGCGGATGTGTCCGAGGCAGAAGCAATCAGATTAAAGATTGCTGACAGCGAGGCTGCAATTATTGAGGCTGAGAAGAAGAGAAGTGTGTTAAATGAGGTTAAAGAGCAGCTTTCAAGGAACCTCGCACAGACAAGAGATGATATAGAAGAGAAGGAAACAGCATGCAGCCTGCTCTCGCGTATTATGGAGATGAATACTTCTATAGATAAAAAGTATGAGCGCTTAAAGGGACTGAAGGCTGATGTGGACAGTGCAAGAAACCGCATATATGAGTGCGAGGAGGCAGCAGCTTCTGCTAATTCTGAGTATGATACCGCGAGAGATTTCGAGGACAGTACAAGAAAGGCATATGATGAAATCATTAAGTCATGGGAGGAGCAGTACGCACCTTATTATGATGAAAATGTTTCAATAGAAATCGATGACGATACATACCGTCTTGATAAGGATGAAATAGAGAGCAGATTCACCGGATTAAAGACAGCACTTTCACAGAAGAACAGTGACTTTGCAGATAAGCAGGCGCTGATGAACCATCTGTCTGCATCTATGAACAAATGTCGTGATGCAATAGAGTACAGAGGTTATACATTTGACGATATTAAGGCAAAGTATGAAGCCGGTGGGATTATGGCAGCAGGATCACAGCAGTTAAGGAATGCCAAGGATGCTCTTAATAATCTTGTGAAGAGCAGTGATTCTGTAAGGGAAGAGCTTGAGTCACAGGAAGCACTTCTTAACAGACTTGAGGGAAGTATCGCACATGGTATTAACCAGATTGAGAATAATTATGGAAGCTTTAATGAATTCCCATGCGATGACCCGGATGAATTCATTACACAGCACAAGGTACTTATTAAGAAGTTAGAGGATAACACCAAGGTTCAGGAAAAGACACGCAGACAGATGTCTGATTCATTAAAAGACATTCTTGTATGCAGAAAAGACCTTGAAAGAATCGTGTCTGATGCGGGCATGCATGTTCCAGAAGAATTCCGTCCTGAGGATGCACAAGGAATTTCGGCTAATCTTACAGAATATGAGGCTGTTCATAAAGAATATGCTTCAATTACCAGATTAGAGTATAAGAAGGTTGATGAATTTAATAAGAATAAATCTAAGCTTATTGACCTGCTTAACGGATTTAATGCAGTTGAGCTTGCTGATGAAGTAAGGATATCACTTAATGTTCCTGAAAATGTGGCTAAGACCAGAAGTATGATTGAATCGTTAAATGAGACGAACACATTTATACAGTTAGAAAAAGACCGCATTGCCAAGGGTATAGAGGATATGCAGATGATTAAGGATAACTTTGAAAATCGTTGTATCCAGACATGCAGTAATATTAAGACTGAGCTTGACCGTCTGCCACAGTTGTCTAATATCAATCTTGACGGAGAACAGATTGCAATAATCAGTTTGCAGATTCCTTATATAAAGGAAGAATTATATAAGGAAAAGATGTCTGAATATATTGATGAAACTGTTTTTATGGCGGAAAGTTTTAAAGAGCCTGCGGAAAGACTCAAGTATATAAGAAACAGACTGTCATGGAAGAGACTTTTCTCAGTTATTGTCACAGATATGAATTCAATCAGAATTAATCTGTATAAGAGAGAGAGGATCAAGGACCAGAGCCGTTATTTAAGATATGAGGAAGCGGTTGGCTCAACAGGACAGTCACAGGGTATATATATCCAGTTCCTTATTGCGATTATCAACTACATATCTAATATGAATTCTTCAGGTAATGAAGGTGTTGAGGGTAAGACAATATTCATAGATAACCCATTCGGTGCGGCAAAGGATATATACATATGGGAGCCAATATTCAAGCTGCTTGCAACTAATCACGTCCAGCTTATTGTTCCGGCAAGAGGTGCAACTCCTGCTATTACAGGAAGATTCGATGTTAATTACATACTTGGTCAGAAACTGGTTGATTCAAGGCAGCAGACTGTGGTTGTTGATTATTACAGCAGCACGAAGGAATCAGAATTGGAATACACGAGAATGGATTACGAACAGGCTACATTTGATTTTTTGTAACATATTTGTAACAATTCTGTGAACTTGGTTTACAATGAACTTAGGCTGTGCTAAACTTTAATGAGTTGTAAAATGCGATAAATAAATTATTCACAACATTCATCAAGTAAGCATTGGAATGAGGAATATATAATCATGAATAAATACGAATTAGGAATTAAGATAGACCAGATTAAGAAGCTGGCAGCGAAAAAGGAATACACAGAAGCGGCAGCCATAGCTAAGGATATTAACTGGACTAAGATTAAAGACTGGCAGGCACTTGCCACAGCCATTAATGTACAGGAAGCAGTCGGGGACTATGAAGAAGCAAGAGACATGGCAATTCTTGCTTATAACAGAAACCTTGGCGGAAGAAAGCTGGTTTATAAGCTTACTGAATTCTTTATTAAAGTTGGAGATTTTGATAATGCTAACGAGCTTTATGAAGAATACAGCAAATCTTCACAGCATGATGTGAGCAGATTCATCCTGTATTATGACCTTAGAAAGGCACAGAATGCATCAGATAATGAACTTGTAGGAATCTTAGAGGATTACAGGGAGCATGAGATTGATGAGAAGTATATGTATGAGCTTGCAAAGCTGTATTATAAGACTGGAAGAAAAGAAGAATGTATTAAGACATGTGATAATATCGTTCTGTGGTTTCAGGATGGTATATACGTTGAGAAAGCAGTACAGTTAAAGGAAAAGCTTGGTGTTGTTCTTACTAAGACACAGAAAGGTATCTTAGAAGATGTAAGAAAAAGAAAGGAAGATATAGAGGCAACTAAGGAAGAGCTTTTTGCAAAGCAGAAGGAACTTGCTAATCTTAAGAGAGATGAAGTTGAAGATGTTTTCCGTGAAGAAGATGAGAAAGAACAGAAATCAACTGGTAAACAGCCAGTGCCAGAGGTAAGTCTGAATGTTCCTGAGTTTGCTAAGGAACAGGAGGAAGGACCTCTTTCAATAGACCTTGTACAGAACGACCAGAATGATGATATCAAAGCATTTTTAATGAAAGCTCTGAATAAGGATGAAGATGCAGATAATACTAAGGACAGCTCTGTTGTTATGTCTAAGATAGAGACTCCTCAGGTGGAGAAGCCAGAGGTTTCTGAGACACTTAGCAAAGATGGAGAGAAGAATTTCTCAAGCGAGATTAATAAGGCAAATGTCTCACTTAAGGAGCTTATTGAGAATGCAAAGCAGAAGTTAGCTGATAACTATGAGCAGATCAATAAAGAAGACGAAGCTGAACAGAGAAAAGAAGCTGAGGAAAGAATCAATAAGGAAGCAGAGAATATAGATATTAATGTTCCTGTACCTGAATATAACAATTTATATGATACAAGAAATCTTCAGGAAGAGCTTGCTGCCAAGATGAGTGACTTGTTCGGTGATGAGGAAGAAGATGCTGATGTTAAGACATTTGTACCAGCTTCTAAGAATAAGGAAGAACAGCCTGCAGAGGAGGTTAAGACTCCGGCTCCTGTAGCTGAACAGGTTGTTAATGATGATGCAGAAGCTCAGGAAGATGATGACCAGATTGAAGGCCAGATGGATATAACAGAGTGGATGCAGTCTGTAAGAGAAGAAAAGTATGGCAAGCAGGATACTAAGGAATTCTCCAAGTCAGAGCTTGAGCGTTATCTTGATGAGAAAGACGAGAAAAGTGCAGCTTATGAAAAGCTGGTAGAGCAGAAGAAAGCAGAAGCACTGGCTGATGGTAAGGAGATTGATAAGGAAGGAGCAAAGAGAGCAGCTCTTGCACAGATGGCAGTTGATTCTGCGAGAATGGATCTTGCAATAAGAACAGGTAAGGCTGCAGCGAGACTAGAGCAGGCAGCAACTGCTATAGAGAATGAAGATATTCCTTTAGTTACAGCACAGATACCAACTGTGTCAGAATCAATGATTTCAGATATCAATTCAATTATGAATGAAGATATTGATAATAAAGACAATAAAGAAGAAGGTGAGGAGGCTGTTGTACTAGATGAGGTAGCTGCAGGTGTTGAGCCGGAAGAAACAGTAATTCCATTCACCAGACAGGAAGAAGAACAGCCATTGACTATGGAAGAAGAGATTGAAGAAACTGAGCAGATAGAGAAGAAGCTTACAGGGGAGCTGGCAAAGATATTCAGAAAGTACAGAGATATGCCAGGACTTGAGGAACAGTTAGCTGATCTTTTCGATACAATTGACGATGAAATGCAGATGAATTCATCAGCATCAGGAAATATTCTTATTTCTGGTAATTCAAGTTCTGATAAGACAGACCTTGCAAGAACTATAATAAGAGCTATTAATACTTTATATCCAGACCAGCCAAAGAAGATTGCTAAGACATCAGGAGAGAGTATTAACCAGAGAGGTATTGCCAAGGCAATGGGAAGACTTAAGGGAACAGCTCTTATCGTTGAAGGCGCAGGAACAATCCAGCCTAAGAGAATTAATGAACTGCTTAACTGTCTTGAACAGGATACAGGAAGAATGATTGTCATATTTGAAGATTCAGATACAGACATGAATGTTCTTATCAACTTTAATCCTGAGCTTACCAAGACATTCAATCACAGAATTGTTCTTAAGCAGTACACAGTTAATGAGCTTGTTGAGATGGCGAAGAGATTCGCAAGAAAGAGACAGTATGAGGTTGATGATGATGCATTACTGGAACTGTATCTTAAGATTGACAAACTTCATAATGTGAATGATAATATTAAACTTGATGATATCAAGGAAATAATCAATCAGGCAATTGTCAACTCTGAAAGAAGAGCATCAAGAAGATTCTTTGGTGGACTTAAGAAGAAGAGAAGCGAGAATGGTGATGTTATATTCTTGACAGAGGCAGATTTTAAAGACAGATAACTTATAATATTATGCACAGATGTGCTTACACAGGGAGGAAACTATGACTAACATCGATGAAATGTCAATTAATGCAATCAGGGTATTGTCAGCAGATGCAATCCAGAAGGCTAATTCAGGACATCCTGGACTTCCACTTGGAACTGCACCAACAGCTTATGAATTATGGACTAACCATATGAATTACAACCCGGCTGATCCAGAATGGGAGAACAGAGACAGATTCGTTCTTTCTGGAGGACATGGTTCAATGCTTCTTTATTCATTGTTCCATTTACTTGGAATTGGTAATCTTTCATTAGATGATGTAAAGAATTTCAGACAGATGGGTTCTAAGACACCTGGACATCCAGAGTATGGTCATACAGTTGGTGTTGAAGCAACAACAGGACCTCTTGGACAGGGTATGGCTATGGCAGTAGGTATGGCTATGGCAGAAGCACATCTTGCGTCAGTATTCAATAAAGACGGATACAATGTAGTTGACCATTACACATATGTACTTGGTGGGGACGGATGTATGATGGAAGGTATTTCATCAGAGTGTTTCTCACTTGCAGGAACATTAGGTCTTTCAAAGCTTATTGTATTCTATGATTCTAACAACATATCAATTGAGGGAAGCACAGATATTGCATTTACAGAAAATGTAATGAAGAGATTTGAAGCATTTGGCTTCCAGACAATCGAGGTTGCTGATGGCAATGATATTGAAGCTATCGGTAAAGCTATTGAGGAGGCTAAGGCTGATAAGGAAAGACCTTCACTTATCAAGGTTAATACACTTATCGGATACGGCTGTCCTGCAAAGCAGGGTAAGGCAAGCGCACACGGTGAGCCTCTTGGTATTGATAATGTTGCAGCACTTAAGGAAAATCTTAACTGGCCATGCAAGGGTGATTTTGAAGTACCACAGGAAGTATATGACCATTATAAAGAGATAGCTGCAAGAATGGCTGAACCGGAAGAAGAATGGAATAAGCTTTTTGCTGAATACTGTGAGAAGTTTCCTGAGATGAAGGAACTCTGGGATAAGTACTACAATGGATGTGATATGTCCGATTTATTCAATTCTGAGGAATACCTTGCAAAGCCAGAGAAGGCAGAAGCAACAAGAAGTTCAAGTGGAACAATTCTTAACATGATTAAGAATGTAATGCCTAACCTTATCGGTGGTTCGGCAGATTTAGCACCATCTAATAAGACTAATATGAAGGATGCAGGAGATTTCTCTAAGGAGAATTACGCAGGAACTAACCTTCACTTTGGTGTAAGAGAGCAGGCTATGGCAGCAATTGGTAACGGACTTGCACTTCATGGTGGATTAAGACCATTCGTTGCAACATTCTTCGTATTCAGTGATTATACAAAGCCAATGGCAAGACTTACATCACTTATGAAACTGCCACTTATATATGTATTCACACATGACAGTATCGGAGTTGGTGAGGACGGACCTACACATGAGCCAATTGAGCAGCTTGCAGCATTCCGCTCAATGCCTAACTTCACAGTATTCAGACCATGTGACAGAACAGAGACAGCACTTGCATGGGAATATGCCATTGAATCTAAGGATGAGCCAACAGCATTAGTTCTTACAAGACAGAATCTTCCACAGATGGCAGGTTCATCTAAGGAAGCACTTAAGGGTGCATATATTCTTGAGGATTCTGATAAAGAGACTCCAGATGGAATTATTATTGCAAGTGGTTCTGAAGTTAACCTGGCTGTATCTGCAAAGGCAGAGCTTAAGAATGCAGGAATAGATGTAAGAGTAGTTAGTATGCCATCTATGGATGTATTCGAGAAGCAGTCAGAGGAATACAAGGAATCAGTCCTTCCTAAGAGTGTAAGAAAGAGAGTTGCAGTTGAGGCACTTTCAGACTTCGGCTGGTACAGATATGTAGGACTTGACGGAAAGGTTATCTGCATGAAGGGCTTCGGAGCTTCAGGTCCGGCTAACCAGTTATTCGAGCATTTTGGATTCACAGTAGAGAATGTAGTTAATACTGTTAAGAGTCTTTTCTAAGAAGATATAACAATATAAGAAGAATTAATATAATAAAAACAGGGATTTCGGTTATTAAATGTAACTGGAATCCCTGTTTTTTTATATTGTCAAGTGCAGAATGTGCCATATATTACCGAATGTGCCAAAACTACCCGATATTAATGTGACGTATATTACCGAATATGCCATATATTGCAGAATATGCCAAAACTATTGCATGATGCCAGGGTGCTGTATTAATATAGTGTATTTAAAATAATGGTCTTTCTCATCGTACGAATATTTCATAATTCCATCGTAACTGTCAACAATTCTTTTAATGCTTAGAGTTCCAAGACCATGATTAATAGTGTCCGCTTTGGTTGTATGTAAAGTCCCATCGGAAGCAATCGGATTATTACTGCATGAGTTGGTAACGGTAATAAGATCCGCATTGCCATTCTGTATAAGTGAGACATTACAGTCAATAAATGCATGCGGAGTACCACTTGCAGCGGCAACAGCATTGTCGAGCAGATTACCGAACAATGAAGCATAATCATTAGCAGAAAAATATTCTAAGGTTCTGTATCTTATGTCGGCAGCAAAACTGATTCTCTCACTTTCGCAAATCTCTGCATAACGTGACAGAATTGCATTAAATATAGGATTCCGGCAATATGTTCTTGATCTTTTAAGTGCATCACTATCAGAAAGCTCAGATATATAATCAGATATTTCTTTCGTATGACTTCCATCATTAAGGACTGCGATTGTATTAAGGTGTTCTTTGATATCATGAATCAATATCCGCTGTTTATTATAATTGTCTTTGAGAGAATTATAATACTGTACATTATCCGATTCGCGTTGTAATTCAAGTAAAAGGCGGGCATTTTCATTGTTTTTCCTGACAATAATCTGCTGCATATAAAATGTGAACATGTTAATTGCCAGTAAAAGCAGTATGGACACAGAACTATATGCATTAACCTTTGAAGTAAGCGGTATGCTTATACATATAAAGCACAGACATAACATAATAATTATAGATGTTGCAGGAATGATAGAAAGAAAAAGGGTGCTTTTATCAGAGAAAGGATATGAACCTTTCCTTTTTTTCAGGATTGTGGATACAGCCTGTGATATGAATAGATAAATTGTTTTACTTATGAAAACATAAAGTGCAGTATTATTAATAGTGCCTGACTCACGGAAAAATAATATATAAAGATTAGGAACAAAGCCTACAACTAATAATTCGGATAACCCCATTACAACTGTCAGCATAAGGCTGTGAAAAATAGCAGAAAAAAAGGAAATATCAGATATTATAATGGTAACTATATATGTAATAAGAATAAAAGAAATAATATTCAAAATAGGAAAATGTAACATATATACAGGTGCTGATAACAAATGCATAATGATTGCTATTAATATTGAGAGTGGTGTGTTCAATCTCTGCTTGAAGAGTTTATTACAATAAAGCCATAAAATAAATGCTTCAATCACAGAAGCAACCGTATAATATGTAAGTGAATTATCCATAAATCTCCTTTATCTAGACATGTGAGTTAACATATGCAGCATAGTGTTCTTTAAAATCTGAATACTTTCTTGCAGCAACATCCGCAGACAAGTTACTATTAAGATATATATTGTGCGAATTGTGAGAAACCACATAATTCAAGTTAATAACAAAACTTCTATGGCACTGATAAAAATAATTGTGCGCCAGCTTTTCTTTTATTTCTGAAAATGACTGATAAGTTCTAAAATTACCATTAGTTGTATATATAATAGTTTGCTTCAAAGAGGCTTCAACCATTATAATATCATGCTGATTGATAAGCTTATAGTCAGAACCGCATTTTACATATAGTGTTGAGCTCCGGTTATTGTATGCGGTGACGGCATCCTGCATATTGCGAAAGAGACGGTCTTTATCAATTGGTTTCGATATATATCTGAAAACATTAAAACGCATGGCATCATCCAGATAATCCATGAAAGAGGTTATTACTATAATAATAGCATCAGGATATTTGTTGTGTAATATGTTCCCCACATCTATACCAGACAATTCCGGCATCTGAATATCAAGAAAGACAATATCTGGTCTTACATTAGATGATAAAAGAGATTTTCCATCGGTAAATGTATGAAAAACAGGCATTGTCATATTATTGGTTCTGAAAAATTCAGATACAAGAGAATTAATTTCATTACATATAAGAGTATTGTCGTCACATATAAAAATATCCATAAGCTCTCCGTAACATTTAAAAATATAAATATATTATACAATACAGAAATAAAATAGCAACGATAATATTAGTGTAATACAGTTAAAGATGCTTTTCGTTCCATAAAAATGTCATTTGGTTCCATAACTATTGATTTAAATAATATATATGGTATAAGAGAAATATAGAGTTTTGGTTGTGTACGATTGAGAAAGGAGGGGGATGTCTGTGAGAAAGAGAGAATCAGCTAAGAAAGTGGTTAAGGTACTTGATAAAGTGTTGAAGCTTGAAGCTAATTCAACATCTTGTTTATTAGTATATGAACCCAAGGCACCAGCATCATTAGACAGATACAAGAAACTAAAGTAATGAGAATGATAAGAAATTCAATAATCAACTGGCTGATAAAGAATAGTGCTATATCAGAGGAAAATCGTGAGCTTTATGAATATGCTGTATATAGTGCGGAATTATTAATATTGCCAGTTATTATGGCGATTGTGATTGGGTGGCTGGCAGGAAGTATTATTAATGGAGTATTGTTAATTATTCCATTTATGCTTTTGAAAAAATATAGTGGTGGTTATCATGCTAAGAAATTATCAATATGCATGATAATATCAACTATATTATTGACTGCTATGATAAAGCTATCAATATGTGATATAAAACCATTATATATGTATATAGCGACATGTATAGCAATTATAGAATTATGTCTGGTATCTCCAATACAATCAGACAATAAGGTCTTGAATGAAAAAGAGATAAGGCACTATAAGAAAATAGCGGTTATGCAGTTGGCAGTATATTCAATAGTTATAATATGTACCAGCATATTAGGCTGTTTTACAGCAGCAAGATGTATATGCTTTGGAATTATATTAGCATCATTTATGCAATTGCCATGTATTGTAACAAAGAGAACGAGTATCAGATGATTATACGGTAAATGAAAACCACAACTTAAACTTTATTAATGTATAACATCTGATGTGGGTAACAAAAGTCGTTGATATTAAATGTATCAATATGTTAAGATTAATGGAGGAAAAATTATGCGTAAACTTTCAACTAAAGTAAGAAGAGTATTAGTTTTGACAGCAATGTTTGTTGTTATGGCTAGTATACCAGTAATGGCAGCAATTGAGTATCATGATTATATGGATACAGAGCTTACTGTTTACAGAGCTAATGGTGAGAAAAGATGTGTAGCGAAAACAATAGCTAATACTAATGAATTTATATATTCACATTTACATCTTATAATCACTTATAATGACAGCTCTGAATGGGATACATATAGAGATGCAATAGGAAAAGGTAGCGTAGCTGAGCGGACAACATCTTATGAGATGGATATAGATTGTTTTGATACAGAGCATTGGGTTCAGAACTCAAGGGAGCAGGTTGGAGATTATTGTAGGATGAGTTCTAATTAGTTAATGGTATAAAGATACAGATGCACATTTTTAATATGTGCATCTGTGCTTTTGAGGGGAAGTCTATGAACAGAATAGGTAAGAAAATAGCATGGATGTCATTATCAGGAATGATGATATTTTCACTGTCAGCATGTGGGAAGAAAGATAATGCAGCAGACGAGACACTTATTGATCCTGATTATATTGTACAGGAGTATGAAACTACAACAACAGATGAAGGTTATACGATAATTAATGGATTCTACAGAATTAAGAGTAACAATGGTGATAAGGATACTATTCTGTATATCCCATATATAGAAAATAAGCAACAAGGTGTTTCTTATCTGGAGGAACTTCATATAAAATCGTCGACAGAAAGGCGGATTGACCTTGAAGCGGGGAATACACCAGATGGCGCATTATATAATAAGCAGACAAGCAGTGATTATGGAGCACCATATGTAGAAGCCAGTATTGTACCTGATTTTGCATTACCTTACTATAATTCGAATGATACAATTCCCAACTGGTATCTGTCGGATAGTGCAGGGTATGCGTTTACATATAGAGTAGAAAAAACTGGAGATGTAAAATCTACATCAGATACGATGGTGAGTCTTGACATTGGAGCAATATCAGTGGCAATGTATGAAGATTTTTATGATGATATCCCTAAGATGAATATATCGGTATATGGAGTCCCAAAATCTCTTTTTAAGAAAAAATTTGGAAAAACATTTGGAGCAAATGAATTTCTGAAATATAAGGATACGCTTAAGAAAAACGATTATAAAGATTGCGATTTACTTTGTTCAAAGGATATAACAGAAACAGGTGTATATTATGTTGATTATGCCCAGCTTAATAAGAAGGGAGACTACATTAATTATATAATAGAATATAAATTTTCAGATGCAGGGGAAAAGGTATATCTGAAGGCATGTGCGGCAGGCGGGTATAAGATAAAAAATGAGAAGGTATATTCAGAATGGAAGAAGGAACATGCAGAGCAGATGATTAATAATTAGGCAGACAGCTCAGTATACAGGGGGAAAGATATGAGATGGTATAACAAACTAAGGCTGGTTTTCAGGATATATTCAAGAAGGATGTTTGTGACCCTGCTTTTATTTGGCATGTGTTTTGTATCATTTTTTATGATAGACAGGGTGTTTACCGGATATATTGGTAGCAGATATGCGATAAAACAGACAGAGAAAGAATTCGGTGTTAATACGGCTGATGCGGGATATGTTCATTTTGTAACCAGGGATATTAAACAGGACATATCAGATAAGGTGTATGAATATATGAGTACACTGCCGGAAGTAGTACGGAGCGGATATATTCTTAGTGAAACTCTCTTTGAAGATGAAGATGAATCTATACAGGTAAATATGATAGATAAGGATATAGCTGCAATAGGAAATCTTATGCTCAGTGAAGAGGATAAGAAGATATTAGAGAACCTTGGAGAAGATGAGCGGATTGTATTTGCAGGATATAATTACAGAAAGCAGTATCATGCCGGTGATATGATTAACTGTTATGTGGACGATGATATTGGGAAGATTAAGATAGGCGGTATCCTTAAAAAGGGTGCAGGCTGGATACACGAAGACAGACTGTTTAAAGGTTCATATGGTAAATGGGATAATTACACGCTTGATGATTCCATGATTGTGATAGCGGGAAGCCTGAAAAAAGAATTAGAAGGTGTCGATAGTGGGTATGCGCACGAAATATATTTTCAGTGTGAGTCCGGCACATTTGATGAAGTGACAGATAAGATTAAGAAGTTCTGTTATGACGAGGGTATAACTGTCAATATAAGTAACTATAAGGATGAGATTGATAAAGAAAAAGAAGATTCCAGTATCGTGGACGATACTGTTTTCATAGCAGCAATTATGATAACGGTTCTTGCAGCAGTATCAATTGCAGCGTCTAATATTGTGTATTGTCTTATGAGAAGAAAACATTATGGAATTATGCTTGCAAATGGTATGTGTAAGGCGGATATTATATGGCTTATAGCCATGCAGAATGCAATTGTCATGGTTCTTGCGGCTGTGGCGGCATGGATTGTACGGCTTAGGGCTGAATTTGAGACACTGTTTCCGAAAAAGGTATTAGAGGAAACAGGAAGACTGTATGAGGGGGCATATGTGGCACATATGCATTATATGCCGGTAATTCTGATAATATCAGTAATGATACTTCTTGTGATATCATGTGTGATACCTGCGGTAATGATTGGCAGGACTTCACTGGCGGATATGGTTTCGGGAAGGAGTGAAGGCTGATGGGAAAGATAAAAGCATTATTACGGAGTGTATTCAGGTACAGGCTGATATCAGTATTTTTTATAATAAGCCAGCTCGTTATGTTCTATGCCGTGTTCGGTGTGCTTTCAATATATAATAAGGCATATGCAAAGGAAACGGACAGGCTGCAGTCCATGTATAAGAACAGAATACAGTTAGATGTTACTGTTGGAAACAGTCAGGATATGTTTAATTATATAAGCAACGGAGTGGAAGACGGCAATATGATACTCGGCGGAAAGCTGTCACTTTCATATGCACAGATAAGTGCTAATACGAAATGCGAGGTTATTCTTAAGAGTAATGAGGAACTTCCATATAAGATGGTAAGCGGACGGCTCCCGGGAAGCGAGCCGGGGGACAGCGGCAAAAGGCTTATTGCCGTTGGAAGATATAAGTATAAAGACGCATACGAAATGGACGGAAAGAAGTATGTGACTTTAGAGAATGAAGAATATGAGATATGCGGTGTTATAGGAAGCAGTACATCAGATTATTATGATTACAAGATGGTTCTTAATATAGATTGTCTCGGAACTAATGTAATGAATGAAATATGCAGAAAGGACAGCTATACGATTGAATTGTCAAGCAACATAACAAGTCTTGATAATTCCTATTCTGCGGTATTCGGTAATATAAGGAGTGTGGACGCAAAATCACAGATAAATGCCAAGAAGCTTAACTCAAAGGGTGAGTCAGATGTGGTTAAGGCACTTCAGGGCGAGAATATGAAGATAAATGTGATGGTATATGTATTCTGTATATTTAACTGCCTGCTGATGTCACAGTTCTGGCTGATTCAGAGAAGCAGGGAGATTGCGGTAAAGAAGATATACGGAATGAGTGATTCAAGAATAATCGGTGCAATGGCATGTAATATTCTTGCGTTAAGCGTAACGGCTCTTATTATATTTGCAGTAAGTGCAGTTATTATAAATGTGGTGACTTCGGGGGTTGGTATAATAACCGTTAATCTTACGACATTGTTAACGACAATAGCAGCTATTGCGGTAACGATTATTCTTTCGATGGCATATCCGGTTATAAAGATACTGCATTATGATTCTGTAGAGGTTCTTGGAAGTGATGATTAATGGGGGATTATTAAATGATAAGATTAGAGAATATTACAAAGATATACAATGAAAAGGTTGATGATACTAAGGCGCTTGATGATGTAAGGCTTAAGATAGAGGACGGCGAATTCATTTCGGTTATGGGAGCGTCAGGAAGTGGAAAGAGTACACTTCTTAAGATTATAGGCTGCATGGATACACCTACAGCAGGAAAGTATTTTCTTGATGATACTGAGGTTACTGCGGCAAGCCGTTCACAGGTACATAAGCTGCGCAAGGAAAAGATTGGGTATGTGTTCCAGCATTTTGCACTGATGGATTATTACACTGCATATGAGAATATAGAACTTCCGCTTCTTGCAGCCAATGTTAAGCGCAAGGAAAGAAAGCGCATTATATTAAAGCAGATGGAACATCTTGGAATATTATCGGAAAGAAATAAGCTGCCGGGAAAGATGTCGGGAGGACAGCAGCAGAGAGTTGCAATAGCAAGGGCGTTGGTGACTAATGCAGATATCATACTTGCCGATGAACCGACAGGAGCACTTGACCAGAAGACAGGACATGAGGTGTTAGAGCTTCTTAAGGAGATTAATAAGTCTGGAAAGACTGTTATAATTGTTACGCATGACGAGGGGATTGCGAAGATGACGGACAGGATAATTACTATCAGTGATGGCAGGATTGTCGGGGATAGTAAAGAGAGATAATGCATTTCATGCCGTTTTTTCGTCATTTTGTGACATCTATCTAGGATAATATATAAAAAAAGCTATAATTAATGTAATATAGATTGTGAAAAACAGGCTGCATTGGTTATAGCTTTTTTATTATGGAGGGGACTTATGAAATAAGTAGAAAATTTTCTCGACTTTTTTCAAACGGAATTCGTATATATGTATATCAGGGAAATAAATGAGTTCACGATTATATGGGGGAAATTGAATATGAAAAGAAAAATAGCATGTGTATTATTAGGAGCTGTGTCGCTTCAGTTGTTGTCTTGCGGACAACACGGAAGTAACGAGACATTGACTGAGCCAAACTATGTGCTTCAGGAATATGAAACAACAAAGAGTGAGAATGGATATTCAATAGTTAATGATTTTATGGTCTATGATGAACCGAGTCCTTCTGGATTGTATGTATATTATCCATATGTTGAAGAGAAGAAAAAAGGTGTGAACTATCTTGATGATATGTATATAAGAGGAAATTCTGCTAGAGATGAGGAATTACAAGGGGAGGCAAGACCAGATGGTACATCAAGCAAAATTGGAAATTCAGCGTGTGACAGTATGATAGTTAATGCATGGTCTACGCCGGATTTTGCATTGAAATACAACTCTGATTCATCGAAAGGAGTAGGTGATGAACGTGTTGGTTTTGCATTTTCATATCTTATTAATGATGGAGATAAAGAATATAAATCAGGTGATGATGCAATGGCTGATGTTGATGTTGCAGCATATTCTTTTGCACTGTATGAGGATTTTAAAGATTATGGCGGTCCGGTATGTACAGTAGAAGTATATGGAGTACCGCAGGCTTTATTTAAAGAGAAACTCGGCAAGAAATTTAATAGTGATGAATTATATGATTTTTTGGATAAATTAAAAGAAGATAACTATAAATCATGTGAGCTTCTTGCAACTAAAAGGATTACTGAAACTGATGTATATTATATAGATTATTCTGAGTTTAGTAAAAAGGGGCAGTATGGAAATTATGTTATAAAGTATACTTTTAGTGAAAAACCACGTTATAATTGGGTTAACACTGTAAATGTCGGTCGTTACAATATTAATGATGAAGCAAAGTATACAAGCTGGAAAAAGGAACATGCGGAGAAGTTTATTAATAACTAACAGGAAATTATCAACGATGATATGCATTTCATGCCACATTTATGACATTTTGTTCCATATATCTTTTAATACATAATTGAAAGTACTATAATTATAATCATAAATTGAAACAGGGGGCGGCATATGAAGGGTAAGAAAAAGGTTATTATAAGTATTATTGCAGCAGTTGTAGTTGTTGGAATCGTGGTGGCAGTAGTTCTGGGGATGAGAAGAGGGAAATCAGACAAAACAATTAATGTCGGCAATGCAACAGAGTCAGACGAGATGAGCAGCTGGAGAACTGACGGACATCGTGTGGCTAAAGCGGAGTCGGGATATTATTATCTGGACTGGAGTGATACTGATTCGACTACAATGCTTATGTATCTTGATGACAGTACACATAAGATTATTCCAGTGTGTGCCAAAGCTGAATGTAAGCATAATTCATCAGATTGTAATGCAGTATTAGACAGCAGTTACGACAATTCTCCGCTTCATTACTATAAGGGAAGTCTATATGTTGTTAAAGTGGAAGGCGGTATGGCTAAGTTAGAAAGAATTGCGAAAGATGGAAGCAGCAGAGAGGATGTTGCAGATCTGTTTGCCAGTGATGATGGAACAGTGTCTTTAGTATTCCATGATGATTGTGTATATGCATATGACAGAATTGGACACATGGGGGCAGTTGAGAGCAAAGATACTGATAAAGTAGTGATTGTAAAGGCAGAACTTGCAAATGGAAAGACAAGTGAAGTGTTCTCATATGAGGGAGCAAATAACGCTATTAACGAGGCAAGAAGCTTCGGTGATAAGCTGTTTTTCCTGATAAATCATAATTCAATTGATAAAGAAACATTAACGGCAGACGTTAATTACAAGCTTTATTGTTATGATTATGCCACAGGCAGCGCAGAACTGGTATCTGATAAGAATATATCTGATTATTATGTTGATACAGACAATGGAATTCTGTACTATTTCGTGATAGATAAGGGGCTTTATTCAAGAAAGCTTAATGAGAATGACGGAAAACTTATTTATAAGGCTGATGATTCAATAGTAATGGCAGCCTTGTCATATGATGGAAAGTACATATATATGTGTAACGGTGGAGCAGGAAGTGCAACCCAGATTACTAATTTTATTGATGAGAAAATATTTGTGCTCAATCCAGACGGAACTCTTGTAAATACTATAGAACTCGACAGAAGAAAAATGAGTAATCTGTACTATGGCGACGACAAATATCTGTTCTTAGGCTACTCTAATAAGCTGTCATATATTGATAAAAGCAGCATTAGCGGCAGTGTGGAGATAGTTCCTGTTAAGTGATTTTGGAGTGTACTTATAGAGCGTGCTTGCAGGTTGGGCTTACACAGTGAGGGCGGAATATGAACGAGTTTAGGAGACTGATTAACAGGAAAGTTGTCATTGGTTTTATTGCATTACTGGTTATAAATGTATCTTTGTATGTATATCAGCAGACGAAGGGCGCAGGGCTTAAGGAGTTAAGGTTTGAAACCGTGCAGCGGCAGTGGTGTGTTGATTATTATGGTGATTATGATATTGAGGCTGCGATAAATGCGGTGAATTCAGATATAGAGGGGATATTAAGTTACAGGAAAGCGGATAAGCAGGGGACTGTTGTGGAATCTGAGGTACAGGCTGATGCGGAGACTGGGGAAGAGTCCGATGTTCAGATTGGTGCGGAGACCGAGGTTTTGGAAAAATATAAGGCGCTGTCTGAGAGGGAACAGCTTCTGTTTCTGACGGTATTAAGGGATATAGAAAGCCAGTTGGAATATATAAAGAAGTATCCTGAAGATATGAAGCAGATTCAGACTAATGCACAGCAGCTTATGACTTTCTCTATATTTTCTGACAAGAACAGCTTTACATATAATAATATTGTAAAGACTGGCAAGGATTTTGAAAAAGTAGCTGATGTATCGCTTTATCTTGTTAATAATAAAGCAGCAGGCAGTTTTGTGAATTATTATTACACATTTTACTTCGCGCTGATTATGATGGTTTTCATAATATATGGTCTGTCGGGTGAGCGTGATAATGGAATGTGGGGGATTGTACATTCGGCAGGAAGCGGAAGGCTTCGGCTTGCGTTACACAGACTGTTTATTATCGCAGGCTCTGGCGTGGTTATAACAGCGGGTCTGTATTTTACAACATTTGCAGCAGCACTGCTGTTATACGGCGGAGCAGGGGCGCTCAATGCGCCGGTTCAGTCCATACAGGCATTTGAAAGATTTGCTATGCCGATGAGCCAGATTGGGTTCGTGCTGTACAATTATGAATATAGTGTGCTGGCGGTAGTGGTTCTTAGCGTGGCATTATGGACTGTATTCGTTGTCAACAGGAAGCGAAATCATGCGCTTATTCTGACTGGAGTAGTTGTGGGGCTGGAAGTGCTTATGTATTACAGGATAGGACTTCACAGCATCTACAGTGCATTTAAACAGATTAATATTGTGCGTCTTATGAAGGTCAACGCGGTCATCAGCACATATGCGAACCGCGGAAGGGGAAGCTTTGTTATATCTGAGTCGGCTATTATGTTCTGGGCGCTTATGGTGATTCTTGTTGTGTCCGTGGCTGTTGCGGTAATGGGAACTGTGCTTATGCGTCCGAGTCAGGGTAAAAATGTGCTGACACGGCTTACTGATAAGCTGTATGCCGGATATCAGCATATTTTTGCAAATGTGCCTGTTGTATTCAAGGAACTTCACAAGCTGCTTGTGACAAGCAGGGGATTTACGGTTATTGTGGTGCTTCTGCTGGTTGTTATGTATTTTATCAGTTATGGAAAGATGGCTTTCTCGGACAACTCCAGAGAGCGTGACAGGATATATCTTGAAAAGGGCGGTGCTGATTATTCGCAGATATCTGCCCTGATTGATGAGCGCAGAGCTGATTATATGCAGGCTGTCCAGAAAAGTATGGAAGCTTCTGAACAGTATGGGAATGGGGAGATTGGAATTGACGAGTTATCGCAGATTAATTCGACTGTGTCTATATATGCGTCGCGCTATGCTGCGGTGAGGGAATTTGAGCAGAAGCGGGAATATCTAGATACACTTAAGGAAGAGACTGGAATTGACGGATATATGATGTCGGACAGAGGATACGAGGAAATATTCGGCAAGTATGGAAAGGCAAGGGAGATTGTGCTTCTTATGGCTCTGCTTGCGTCTGTTGTGCTTATTGTATCAGAGAATATCGGAATTGAGACAAGCACAGGAACTAAGTATATTGTCAATGCTGCGAGCGGAAAGAATACGGTTAAGATTAAGAGAATTGCCGCTTCTCTGGCACTCTGTATAGTTTTGTATTTTATTGTGTATGGAATTGATATGATATATTTGCAGAATTATTATGGCATGCCATATACAGAAGCACCGCTTATGAGTCTTACATTTATGAGGGACTGCGGACTAAATATTTCTATTGGAACATTTATTGTAATACGATTGATTGTAAGGCTGGTTATGATGTTTGCTGTATTTGCAGTCACATATGTGTTTAGCAGCCGTTTTTCTGAAGTGCGTGGAAGGGCTGTCAGTGTACTGATCATAGTAGCGGTGATTGTGCTTGTGGTTGTAACGGGAAATGTCAGCATATGGTGAAGGAGGCTGATATGGCTGAGTTAAAATATAATGATGAGAATTTTGATGATGACTTTGACGATTTCGATGATTATGATGACAGATTTCATCAACAAATGAAGTTGACTATGGTACTTCTTCCATATATACACAGAAAGATATGGAAGATGCTGTTAAAGTTATAAAAAGAAAGTTTAAGCATATGAAGGGATTTGAACTTCATAAAGTCTATTTTGTAGATGACGAATTCTCCGAAAGTACTTTGCAGGCAGTAAATGCAAAAGGTAAGAAACAGGGATGGACAGAAAAATTTACGCAGGTTGTTTATTTTCAGACAGATTTTCAGACACCGATAAAAGAGTCAGATATTAACAATCCTGAATGGGAAGCGAATACAGAGTACATACATTATGGATGGACTCTTGCACGGAGCGATGGCGGCAAGTGGCGGATAATATCTGAAGGATATTAAAAAAAGGCAGAAGATTTACCCGAATTATCCTAGGTAGTTCTTCTGCCTTTGACTGTATAAAGTTCTATATATTGTTGTGTGAATTATTCCGCATCACCGAATATTACATGTCTTACTGGTGTAAGTGCATATAATAGTATCATTCCGATGATTCCGCATACGATTATCTCGCCAGCGCCAACTGTAACGAAGAACATTGCAAACATGCCCTCTGAGCCGTAAGCAAACTTAAGTACGAATGGTACAATGATTGTGTTAGCAACAATTGGTGGAACTGGTGCAAGCCACTTATGCTTTCTTAACAGGTATGTTCCGATTGCACCGATAAGTGTTGCAATGCTTCCAAATACTACATCCCATACAATTGCGCCACCAAGGATGTTAGCAATTATACAGCCAACAAATAATCCAGGGATTGCTGCAGGTGTAAAGTAAGGCAGTATTGTGAGTGCCTCCGCAATTCTGAACTGCACTGGTCCGAAACTGATGTAGTTAAAGATTACTACAAGTACGACATAGATTGCTGCAATTACAGCGGCCTGTGTGATGAATTTCACACTCATTCCTTTTTTCTTCATATTCAATTATCTCCTTTAGTTTTGTTTTGCGTGTGGAAGGTCTCGAACACACGATTTGTTACTGTATCATAACACAGCCTGTGTAGTTTAGTAGATTATCATGAGATTGGCAAGTACAAATGTATATTATATGTGAATGTAAGCTGGATGTAAGTTTCGTGTTATATAATTGTGGTAAATAAAGAAGCACATTTTTAATAAGAGACATTGAAAAAGGAGGGCGAGATTTATGGATGATAAAAATGTTGTTAAGAAAAGGGTGACTCTTGCTATTGCATTTGCAGTATTCATTGTTGTGGTAATTGCAGTAATACTGCTTATCAAGCCAGTAATGTCTAAGGTTCAGGAGAATCGCACAGCAAAGGTGTCGCAGGAAACGGCACAGGAAGCGGAAGAATTTCTTAAGACTAAGTATCCGGAAGTTGTGATTGAGAAGCGCGAAATGTATGTTAAAGAGCATAAGCCGCAGGAGAATACGCAGTATATTAGCAGCAAGAGCATTGATACGGAATATTCGTATGCATCTTACGTATTCTATGGTACAATGGATACACCAGATGCGAAAGGAGACAGCGTCATAATCTATATGTCGGATAGCGGAAAGTCGCCATATTATACTGTTAAGGACAGCACGGATAAAGATAATGCAAAGTGGCAGATGACGATTGTGCAGAATAAGTCAGGCAACGCTAAGACTTGGGATTATGCATTTAAAGAAAAGTAATGCTTAAGATTATAGGAATATATTTATTGATTATTAATGTAGTAACATTTGCTTTGTATGGAATTGATAAGTGGAAAGCGATACACAACAGATGGCGAATAAGGGAGGCGACTCTTCTTATTACAGCGCTAATCGGCGGTTCGCTTGGAGCTTTTATTGCAATGCAGATGTTCAGACATAAGACAAAAAAGTGGTATTTTAAGTATACGGTTCCTGCTATGCTTGTTGTGCATGTGGTGGGGATGATTTTATTGGTGGTTAAATTGTAAGCAGGCTGTTATGTGGGACAGCCTGCTTGATTTATGTTTGGTGAATATGTGCGTTGTCGAAAAAATAAACTGTAAAAAATTTTTAGGTTATAACCGCAAAACTTTCTGATTGAATTATAGATTAAGGAGTGTAACCGCATTTTTACCGAGTATTGCATCGGTATCTTTTTCTGAAAATCCACACTCTTTTATTAAATCTACTGCGTCTTTCTGGTCGTCCCACGGGCTGTCAGAGCCGAATAATATGTGGTCTGCACCGTGAATGTTGACCATTTTCTTGAATTTTTCTATTGTAAGGCTTGCGTTGTGATTGAGCTTCTTGATGCATGATGAGGTATCAAGATATACATTTTTCATGTAATCGTCTTCTAATATGCAGGCGACTTCGTTCCATTGTCCCCAGCCACCCATATGTGCAAGGACGAGTTTTTCAGGCTTTACTTCCTGAATCATTGTGGTAAGTCTGTCGACGCTTGACTCGTCGCAGCTCGGAAAGCTTACATCGAAGCCTGCATGTATAAGTATTATAAGCCCGAGTGCTGATGCATATTCGATAAGCCTTAATGACTGCATATCATCTATATTGGTTTTCTGGAAAACCGGGTGAAGCTTGATGCCTTTGAAACCATTGTTGGAAAGCCAGTTCAATATTTCTCTGAAATTCTCACAAGCCGGATGTATTGCCCCAAATGAAATTAATCCGGTTGTCTCACTTGTTTCATTAGTCTTTAAAGCAAGTGTATTGATTGTGTCGCACTGATTAGGCTTGGTTGCCACGGGAAGCAGTACGGAGTAATCAATGCCAGCTTTTTTCATTGAATCTGTAAGAGAATGTACTCTGCCATCAAGATAATTGTGTATTCCTCCGCTGTGGGCTAATGTGCCAACTGCTCTGTCAGCAAGTTCATCTGGAAATGTATGTGTATGGAAATCTATTATCATAAAGCCTCCTTGAGATTAGGTATATACGGCTGTCATCTGCTGTTGTGTAGGTGACAGCCGTATATTAGTCATTACATATATAATAACCATTTTGACATGGTGTATACAATTGTTTAAGTGTTATATTTGCTCTGCTTTATTATGTATATATTTTTCGTATAAAATCAAGTTCTTTTTTGGGGGATGACCTACTAAAGCTAAGGGAAGTGGAAGATTAGTAGGTGAAATCAAGCAATATAAAGAGCAGTAGGGAGGATAACAGCCGGGAAAGACCTACTAAAAAGAGCGTAAGCAGCAGATTAGTAGGTGAAATCAAGCAAGATAAAGAACAGGAGAGAGGATAACAGCTGGGAAAGACCTACTAAAGAGAGCGTAAGTGGAAGATTAGTAGGCGAAATCAAGCAAGAAGATGAGCGGATGGGAAGAAAATAGTTGTGAAAGACCTACTAAAGTTGAGGAAAATGGAAGATTAGTAGGCAAAATTAAGCAAGATAAAGAGCAGGAGAGAGGATAACATCCGTGAAAGACCTACTAAAGTTGAAGCAAGTGGCGGATTAGTAGGCACACAGCCAACACCCATCTAATACCATGACGAATAACCAGCACATACCACCAAATACTCAGCTAATACCGAGCCATTACCCAGCTTCCCCACAATTCAAATAACAAGATAACAAGAATACAAGAATCTGCAAAAACCCTATTGACAAATAGGAAATTGAGAATATAATGATTTACATACCAAGATACTATGTTTATATGGAATTAGATTTTGCAAGGAGGTACATGGAGGTTGAAGAATAGAATTATTGACACAGATGTACTTATTATAGGTGGTGGAACGGCAGGGTGTTTTGCCGGTATCACACTTGGAGGGAAGAAAGACCTTGATGTACTGATTGTTGAGAAGGCGAACATTGTACGAAGCGGCTGCCTTGCTGCAGGTGTTAATGCAATCAATGCTTATATCACTAAGGGCAGAGTTCCACAGGATTATGTTGATTATTGTAAGAAAGATGCACATGGAATTGTAAGAGAGGATCTGCTTCTTTCAATGTCTGAGAGGCTTAATCATGTCACTAAGATAATGGAGGACTTAGGACTTGTAATCCTTAAAGATGGGAATGGAGATTATGTTGCGAGAGGAAACCGCAATATTAAGATAAATGGTGAGAATATCAAGCCGATACTGGCAGATGTAGTTAAGAAGCAGGACAATGTAACGGTAATCAATCACCTTAATATTACAGATTTCATAGTGGAGAATAATGAGATTAAGGGTGCATACGGATTTGATGTCAACAATGCAGAGTTCTATGAGATAAATGCGAAGGCAGTTCTTGTGGCTACTGGCGGAGCGGCAGGTCTTTACAGACCTAACAATCCTGGATTTTCAAGACATAAAATGTGGTATCCACCGTTCAATACAGGAGCCGGATATGCAATGGGAATCAATGCGGGTGCGGAGATGACCACATTTGAAATGAGATTCATTGCTTTAAGATGTAAAGATACGATTGCTCCGACAGGAACTATCGCACAGGGCGTTCCGGCAAAGCAGCTTAATTCCAACGGCGAAGTGTATGAGAACAAATATGGTCTTACAACTTCACAGAGACTTTACGGAACAGTTACTGAGAACCGAGAGGGCAGAGGTCCTTGCTATCTTGGAACTAAGGGAATAAGCAAAGAGCAGGAAGAAGACCTTTACAAAGCATATCTTAACATGGCACCGAGCCAGACACTTAAGTGGCTTGAGGCGGCGGGCGGTCCTTCTGAGGAAAATGTTGAGATAGAAGGAACTGAGCCATACATAGTCGGAGGTCATACAGCGAGTGGTTACTGGGTTGATAACAACCGCGAGACTACAATTCACGGGCTTTTTGCAGCGGGTGATGTTGCAGGCGGATGTCCTCAGAAATATGTAACAGGAGCTCTGGCAGAGGGCGAGATTGCAGCACAGGCAATAGCTGAAAGGCTTGAAGGCTCAGGAAAGGGCTTTGTTGTAAATGAGGTGGCAGATTCAGAATTGTCTGAGAACGCATTTGCAAAGAAGAGCGAGTATGAGAGATTTCTTAATAATAAGCAGGGACTGGTTGATATCGAGCAGACTGAGGAAGCAATGCAGAAGATTATGGACCAGTACGCAGGTGGCATAAGCACTGATTATCAGTACAATGAAGCAAGACTTGAGCTTGCAGATGAGAAGATTAAATTCTTAGAGCAGAGCATTGATAATCTTGCGGCACAGGATGCAGATGACTTGCTTAGAATCTATGAGATAAGAGAAAGACTTACGGTGTGCAGAAGTGTTATAGCACATTTGAAAGCAAGAAAAGAAACCCGTTGGCACAGCTTTGCGGAGAATATGGATTATCCGGCTAAGAGTGATGACTGGTTAAAATATGTCAACTCCCGCAAGGAGAATGGCGAGATTAAGATAATCATAAGAGACCTTGTGAGGGGAGGCGACAGCTATGAGCATTCAGATAAATAAGTTAAAATGCGTTGGCTGCGGGAAGTGCGTTGAAGCCTGTCCTGGCAATCTTATTAAGAAAGATACTGATGGAAAAGCATTTATAAAGCATGTCAAGGACTGCTGGGGTTGCACATCATGTCTTAAAGAATGTCGTTTTGAGGCAATTAATTTCTTTCTGGGTGCTGATGTCGGCGGCAAGGGAAGCACTCTTTCGTTCAGACAGAATGGAAGCATCAATACATGGACGGTGACTTCGCCAGACGGAACAGTTAAGACGCTTGAGGTCAACAGACAGGAATCTAATAAATATTAGGGAGGAATATCATGGGTAATTTATCACATTTGGACGCACTCGAAGCAGAGGCGATATACATTATTAGGGAAGTTGCAGCAGAATGCGAAAAGCCGGTAATGCTGTATTCTATAGGAAAGGACAGCTCAGTTATGCTTCATCTTGCAATGAAAGCATTCTATCCTGAGAAACCACCTTTTCCATTTCTTCACATTGACACAACATGGAAGTTCAAGGAAATGATTAAGTTCAGGGATGAGACAGCGAAAAAGCTTGGAATCGAGATGCTTACATACACTAACGAAGAGGGTGTTAAGCAGGGAATCAATCCATTTGACCATGGCTCAGCTTACACTGATATCATGAAGACTCAGGCTCTTAAACAGGCACTTAACAAATACGGCTTCACAGCGGCATTTGGCGGTGGACGAAGAGACGAGGAGAAATCAAGAGCTAAGGAGAGAATTTTCTCTTTCAGAAATACAGCACAGGCATGGGATCCAAAGAACCAGCGCCCAGAAATGTGGAAGCTTTACAACACTAAGATTCACAAGGGTGAGAGCATGAGAGTTTTCCCTATCTCTAACTGGACTGAGAAGGATATCTGGCAGTACATCCAGAGAGAAAAGATTGATATTGTACCTCTTTATTTTGCAGCAGAAAGACCTGTTGTATACCGTGACGGCAATATCATCATGGTTGATGATGACAGAATGAGACTTCTTCCGGGCGAAAAGCCACAGATGAAGAAGGTAAGATTCAGAACTCTTGGCTGTTATCCACTTACAGGCGGTGTTGAGTCAGACGCAGAAACTCTTGATGAGATTATCGAAGAGACTTTAAGTGCGGTTGAATCAGAGAGAACAAGCCGTGTTATCGACCATGAGGAAGCAGGAAGCATGGAAAGAAGAAAGAAAGAGGGGTACTTCTAGAATGAAAGGTTTACTTAAATTTATTACATGCGGTAGTGTTGATGATGGAAAATCTACACTTATCGGACACATTTTATATGATTCAAAGTTATTGTATGCCGATCAGGAGAAGGCGTTAGAGCTTGATTCCAAGGTCGGAAGCCGTGAAGGTAAGATTGATTATTCACTTCTTCTTGATGGTCTTATGGCTGAGAGAGAGCAGGGAATTACTATTGATGTTGCTTACAGATATTTTACAACTGACAACAGAAGCTTTATCGTTGCTGATACTCCGGGACATGAGGAGTATACAAGAAACATGGCGGTTGGTGCTTCATTTGCAGACCTTGCAGTAATTCTTGTAGACGCAAAGCAGGGCGTGCTTATCCAGACGAAGAGACACGCAAGAATCTGCGCACTTATGGGAATTAAGCATTTTGTATTTGCAGTTAATAAGATGGACCTTGTTGGTTACAGCGAGGAGCGTTTCAACGAGATAAATGCGCAGATAGCAGAGCTTACAAAGGAGCTTTCTTTGTCAGATGTAGTTGTTATCCCTGTTTCAGCAACTGAGGGTGACAATGTAACAACTAAGTCTGAAAATATTCCTTGGTATAAGGGTCAGGCACTTCTTCCTTATCTTGAGCAGGTTGATGTTGATGATACTGAGGAAGAAAAGGGCTTCTACATGCCTGTTCAGAGAGTATGCCGTCCAAATCATGAATTCCGTGGTTTCCAGGGTCAGATTGAGGCAGGAAGCGTATCTGTTGGTGACGAGATTATCACTCTTCCAACTAAGGAGCATGTTCATGTCAAGAGCATCCATGTTGGTGATAAGGAAGCCCAGAGCGCATCTATTGGACAGCCTGTTACTATCCAGTTAGACCGCGAGGTTGATGTCTCAAGAGGTTCAGTTCTTGCAGCAGGAGCAGACCTTAAGCTTGCAACAGAGATAACAGCTACAATTCTCTGGATGGACGATGATGTTCTTACTAATAACAAGAACTTTTTTGTAAAGCTTGGAACAAGACTTATTCCGGGCGTTGTTACTGAGATTGTCAATACTATTGATGTCAATACAGGCGAGGAGAAGCCAGCAACTCTTCTTAATAAAAATGAAATCGCTGTATGTAAGATTTCTCTTGCTGATGTAATTGTTGTTGATGAATTCAACCTTCACAAGACTATGGGGGAGCTTATCCTCATAGACCGTGTTACTAATATGACTAGTGCCTGCGGCGTTGTCCGTGAAGTTAATGAGACAGCTGATGATGTTAAGGAAGTTGACGCAGCTTTCAGAGCGGAGCTTAACAACCAGAAGCCTGTTGTTGTTGAGGCTGTTCTTTCAGACAAGATTAATGTTGATTTCTTAAAGAAGGTTGAGAAGGAGCTTCTTCTTGACAGCAAGCATGTATATCTGTATGTTCCGGCAGAAGGCGAGGATTATACAAATGTTGTGACTCACCTTGTAAATGCAGGTATTGTTGTTATTCTTGCACTTAGTAAGGCAGCTGATATTAAGATTGACGGCGCAGAAGTGCTTGCAGGCTGGGAGTCTAAGGTTGACGTCACTACTGTGGATGTGGCTGAGTTTATTAAGAAGAATGCGTAGGCTGGGGGAAGAACGGACGCTGCACTAGAACTTATAAAGCAACGCAGGCACGCTTTCGCTGCTTGTCGCTCGCAGCGGTACTAAGCTTGTCAGGATTTGCCTCACTTTGTGAGGCTGTCCTGACGAGCTAAGTGCCGGCGGCTCCAAAGCACCTGCGTTGCTTTATAAGTTTAGTGCTGCTGGGGTTCTTCCCCGCTGCGTGGGGTTACTTCAGGGTTGGAAGTGTTGGCAGACGTGCGGTAAAGGGCGCTTCGCTGCTTTGCCTGGTTTAGGAATATATTTATGTGGGAGTCAGGTATAGATGAAAAAATATGGATTTTTTAAAAAGTTAATATGTTTGGGTGTGATTTTTTGCCTGACTTTTACCGGACTTTCTGGTTGTGGGCAGAAGAAGACGGAACTTGTTAATGTTTCTTATGATGCCACAAGAGAGTTTTATAAGGAGTATAACAGGCTTTTTGAGGATTACTGGTATGGCAGGACTGGCGAGAAGGTTGAGGTTATCCAGTCTCATGGCGGTTCTGGAAAGCAGGCGCTTGAGGTTGCTAATGGTCTTGGTGCTGATGTTGTTACTCTTGCTCTTGAGGGCGATGTTAATGTTATAAGGGACGAAGGGCTGATTGATGACGGATATATCAATGATTATTCTGATGACAGTTCGCCTTATACTTCTACGATTGTCTTTCTTGTAAGAAAGGGTAATCCTAAGAATATTAAGGACTGGGACGACCTTCTTAATGACGGGGTTAAGGTGATTACACCTAATCCTAAGACTTCTGGTGGTGCCAGATGGAATTTCCTTGCGGCATGGTATTATTTTAAGAAGCAGGGACAGACGGAGGAACAGGTTCAGGCAAGTGTTACCAGACTTTACAAGAATGTGGCAGTGCTTGATTCAGGTGCAAGAGGTTCTTCTACCACATTTGCAGAGAATGGACAGGGGGATGTCCTGATTGCATGGGAAAATGAAGCATTTTTTGCATTACAGGAATATCCGGGCGAGTATGAAATTGTCGTTCCTTCCGCATCTGTATTGTGCCAGCCAACGGTTGCAAAGGTTGACGAGGTCACGCAGATGAATGGAACTGCGGAACTGGCAGACGCCTATCTTTCTTTCCTGTACACTGATGACGCACAGAGGCTTGAGGCACAGAATTTCTACCGTCCTGTAAATAAGGATATCCAGAAGGAATACGAGGCTTCCAGTGATTCAAGAAATATCAAGGAAATCCCTTCCGACGGCAAATGGATTGTCAAGGACATTGACATGGCGGATATCGGGTATTTTGGTGGCTGGGAAGCGGCTACACAGAAGTTTTTCTCTGATGGCGGAATATTTGATAAGATATATGATTAATTAAAATGTTTTGTTGAATATGCTGCGCGGTTGAATATATTGTGCGAATCTGACTATGCACAGGTACATGAAGCCTACTAATATAGAGCAAGTTGTTGGTTTAGTAGGTTTCTGCGGAGAATATTATAAGTTGTTTAAGTGATAAGACCTACTAATCAATCAAGGAAGATATGTTTAGTAGGTCTTTCGCTCGCAAATTGCTTACAGTTGTTAGTGAAATGTGGGAAAAAGACCTACGAAAATATGCTAATTTAACAATATAGTAGGTTATGAGCCAGAAAGTATATGCATAAACTATGGAAATGACCTACTATATTGAGTGTATAATGGCTTTTAGTGGGTTTTGTCCTCCGTCAACAGCCACTTATAAGTACAGTCGATGCCAAGTGCGCCAAGCGGAGCAGTAACTATGATTGCAAGTACAGCTACGGAAAGCACTATCTGTCCGCAGGCAAGTCCGGCGGCGAGAGGAACAGAGCCGATGGCTGCCTGGACGGTTGCTTTAGGAAGATAGGCAATTATGCAGAAAATCCGTTCCTTCCATGTAAGATTTGTCTTTACGGTGCAGAGAAGAACTCCGGCTGCCCTGAAAATAAGTGCTGTAAGAATCATGAGTAAGGCTGGAAGCCCTGCTTTAAGTGTGTAGCGGATATCGACAGCCGCGCCGACAAGCACGAACAATATTACTTCAGCAGCGAGCCACAGCTTGCCGAATTTCTCGGATAGACGGGCTGATACGTCAGGAACACATTTAAACTTAAGCGTACATGCCATTGCGACAACAGCAAGAAGTCCTGAAACAGACACTTTTCCTTCGAGCCAGCCTTCAATTGCAATAAGAAGGAAAGAGAAGCCAAGCACGATGATAACCTTCATGCTGTTTCTTACGGTATGCTTGCGGGCGTATGATGTTTCAAAGAACAGATACAGTCCCAATCCGGTTACTATGCCAAGAATTATGCCGAGTATAATAGACACAGGAATATTTACGAAATCCATAACATTTGCCTTGCCACCCTGTGCCACATTTAAAAATGTTGTGAATAACACTATTACAAATATGTCATCGCAGGAAGCGCCAGACAGTATCATCTGGGGGATTGCCTTGTCTGTTCCGTAGCGTTTCTCAATGAGCATTACCATCCGGGGAACGACAACCGCAGGAGAAACGGCGGCGAGAACTGCACCCATTACTGCAGCTTCGGCGTGGTTAATTCCAAGAATTACAGGGGCAAGCAGAATATAACTGATGATTTCGCAGGAAGCCGGAATGAAGGACATGAGAATTGCACTTCGTCCGGCTTTTTTCAGGTCTTTTAAGTCAAGCGACAGACCGGCTTTGATAAGAATAATGATAAGAGCCATTTTTCGCAGGTCAGCCGATATTGAAAGGATTGACGGGTCAAGGAAATCAAGGACATATGGTCCAAGAACAATACCGGTAACAAGCATACCGATGATTCTTGGCAGTTTCAACTTCTGGCAGATTGCGCCCATGACGAGCCCAACCAGAAAGATAAGTGATAAAGATGTCAGCATAATAAGCCTCCTTAAAAATATAGTAAATACATTTATGAACGCAAAAAAAGCTGATGCTTCCTGCTACATAAAATCGTAGAAGTCATCAGCTTGAATAAGCAGTTTAGGTTTCCCAAGGGAGTACTTCATTCCCTTTGATATTTATAATACTTTGGGGCAGGATTGTCAAATGTAAGAAGAATAGTATGTTAGATTATTCATTTTTAATTGCATTATACAGATTAACAATCTCGCCATCTTTCTTGGAATTCAAGAACACAGTCTGGTCAGCAGTTTTTATCATAAGTACAGGAGACACATCTTTAAAAATGTAGAGACTGCATTTTCCATAAGTATTGCCCTTGAATCTTCCGACAAGATAACTTTCTGTGGCACCGCCATTGGACTTGAAAAAATGGTCGTCTGGAAGCTTATCCATAAGCTTAAGTTCTATGATGTCGTCAATGTTAATACTGCTTGTGTAACCGCATGAAGACACATTTACAGTGCTTTCAGTAGTCTTAATATCAATAGTGACATGCAGGAACGGCGCAAGTACAACAATTGTCCATATTAAGGTTCCTAGCAGAATTGCTGTGATTGTACCAGTGAACACCTTTGCACCGGTTCTGGCGTAGTTAAGCGAGTAGTTGGTCGAACACAGCCTGTCGGGTACGAAAAGGTGCGGGTCATTAGGATTGTAGTAAAATCCAGTCTTCCAGTAGTCATCATCATCAACAAATACCGGCTGTGTGTCAGCTTTAAGCATTTCGTTCTTTCTGTTGCGTGCAAGAATAAGAATAACAGTGAGCGTGCAGCCGCTTAACAATTGCAGAATAATGTACATCCAGAAACTTAAGTTTCCAACAGTGTCCTGAATAATACACATTAATACAAATGTTATCCATGCCACGAAGTTAAGAAGTGACATTATAAGCATTGCTGAAGCAATGTATTTTTTCATAGTCAGATTAACAATGTTGTTAATGTCCGAATTAAGGCTGTATGCCTGATTCTGTCGTCTGTTCATATAAATATGGAACACAAACCCGAATACTGAAACTATGACAGTACATATTGCAAATACAATAATCATAGAAAAATACGCTCTGTCTTTCCATGAATAGAATGGAATCAGTGCCAGTAGTTCTGCGGCAATTATGATGATGTGGTATCTGAAGCTGATGGGGGTTGTGTCAGCATTTGCACAGGCACGCGTATCAATAAAGACCTTCTGTTTCTGGGATTCAACAAACCAGCCATTCTGTTTCTTTAACAGATACATTTTCCGATGCGCTGAAAGCTGGATATACATAATTCCCAAAATGAACACGAAAATCCAGATTGTATACATAATAACGAAAATGATTATGTTCACAAAATTAAGAAAGCATATGGCTATTGAGAGTACTGCATTGATATTCTGAAAATATTTCATGCTTTTCTTAAAGCGTGTCATAAGTCGGGTGACATCGTCATCGTTAACATGGTCGCCTGGAATGTGGACTCCGATAAGCATTCCATTGTTGTATCGGTAGTTGGATTCATATGCAAATCTCATGATCAGGATTGTGAACATGTTGCATACGAAGAATAGCATAAACATTGCAATTTTCATAAGGAAACCTCCTTGTATAGTTGGTCTGTGTGTGTTAATGCATGTGTGAATACAGGCGTGTTACATTGTGCAGGGATTCATCTTGGAATAAATGTTTTCGCACATTTTTAAGAATTCTTCCTTGTCCATTCCGGTAATGCTTGCTTCTGCTGACAGCAGCTCCAGCTCCGATTCAAGCTTTTCCCTGAATTCAATATCCATATTAATATTCTCAGCGACAAATGCACCAAGCCTTCTATCAGTTTTAATAAAGCCTTCAGCTTTAAGAATCTGGTAAGTTTTATTGACGGTCATTGTATTAACGCCTGCGTCAGAAGCAAGCTGTCTGACAGTCGGTAGTTTCTCGCCAGCCTTAAGTTCTCCCTTGCCGATTCCTTTAACAATCTGATTCCTTAACTGCACATATATGGGTGTGTCGCTCGCAAAATCAAGTTCTATAACCATGTGAAGCTCCTTTCTGTAAAGAGAGGTGATTTATGTCTTATTTGTATTATATATAGTAATACAGATAAAACAAGAAGTCAAGAGGGCAGGGTGAGGATAATCATAGGCATGAGATAATATTTGGGAAATGCCTACACAATTATGGTAATTATGTAGATTAGTAGGTCTGTTGAGGAGAATGCGAAGTGGTAAAAGAGAATATTGACAGAGAAAAACCTACGCAAGGAGGGGAAATTGGCAATATAGTAGGTCTTTCGAGAGGGATGAGAGGGAATAAAAGAGGATATTGGCAGAGAAAGACCTACGCAAGCTAAGAAAACAAGATGTTTAGTAGGTTTACGGAGAAAAAAGCGTTCCGAAGGAAACAGGCATCAGGAAACAACTAGAAATTCTAAAACACTATTGACATATAAACATAGTAGGTATATAATCTGCAACATAGTAACATATAAAATTAGTAGGAATTAAAAAACAACAAGCACTTCAAGGATGGCGGAGTGTTCGACAAGATATATGAGAAGAAGTAATTAAGGGAAGGGGAAACGACAGAATGAAAGAGAAGAAAAGAAAGAAAAAAAGAGTAATACCGGGCTTTGGTCTTTCATTTGGAATAACAATTGCAATGTTAGGATTCATTGTTGTTATCCCTTTATGTACCCTTGTGATATTCTCGGCAAAGCTGTCGTTTACGGAATTTATAACGACAGTCACAAGACCGAGAGTGTTATCAAGCTACAGAGTAAGTCTTGAGACAGCGTTAATTGCGGCACTTATAGATGCTGTGATGGGAACAATACTTGCGTGGGTTCTTGTAAGATACAACTTTCCAGGCAAGCAGATTATGAATGGAATAATTGAACTTCCCTTTGCACTGCCGACAGCCGTTGCGGGTATAGCACTCACACATCTGACAACAACCAACGGCTGGCTTGGTGCATTCTTTGCAAAATTCGGAATAAAGATTGCATACACAAGGCTGGGAATTATATTTGCACTCATATTCGTTGGAATACCATTCGTAGTGAGGGCTGTCCAGCCGGTGCTGGAAAAGGTGGATATCCAGTATGAGGAGGCAGCTAACATGCTTGGCGCAACCAACAGGCAGACAGTATTCAGGGTAATACTTCCAGAGATACTTCCAGCACTTATTGGCGGATTCACAATGTCATTCGCAAGAGGACTTGGCGAATACGGCAGTGTCGTATTCATAGCAGGAAATACACCATATGAGACAGAGATAGCACCACTTATGATTATGTCAAAATTACAGGAATATGACTATGCAAGTGCAACATCGATAGCACTTGTGATGTTATTCATCGCATTTGTAATCCTCTTTATAAATGCTGTGTTACAGAGCAGGACATCTAAGATTGTAAGTGGAATTTCATAGAAAGGGGTTAGCGTATGAACATCAGAAAAGATTCAGGTCCGTTAAAATGGACTCTAATAGGTATAAGTGTGTTGTTTTTATTTGTGATGCTTATTCTGCCCCTCAGTTATGTAATGTGCACAGCATTTTCTAAGGGCATAAAGGTGTTTCTGGCAGCAGTTACCGACAAATACGCGCTTCATTCAATTAAGCTGACAATAGAGGTTTCGCTTATTGCGGTTGTGTGCAACACATTTTTCGGAATATTTGCTTCATGGCTTATTACGAAATTCCAGTTTAAGGGAAAGAAAATTATATCTACTTTAATAGATTTACCACTCACTGTTTCGCCGATTATAGCGGGTCTTATATATGTGCTTACATTCGGCAGACAGAGTTTTATATATCCATATCTTAAGGCTATGGGAATAAGAATTATATTTGCAGTTCCGGGAATCGTGCTTGCGACTATATTTGTGACATTTCCATTCATATCAAGGGAGCTGATACCGGTTCTTACCTCGCAGGGAACGGACGAGGAAGAAGCTGCAGCACTTATGGGTGCAAATGGCTGGACTATATTCTGGAAGGTTACATTCCCGCATATCAAATGGCCGCTTCTCTACGGTATTGTACTGTGTACAGCGAGAGCTATGGGGGAGTTTGGCGCGGTATCCGTTCTTTCAGGACATTTGCGCGGAAGAACTAACACGATGCCGCTGTATATTGAGCTTCTGTATCAGGGATATGATTTTACGGGAGCATTTGCAGTGTCAGCGATTCTGGTGCTGATGGCGGTTATTATACTGGTGCTTCGGAGTGTGCTTGAATACAAGGGGCAGCAGGCAGCTAAGGCAGAGAAAGGGCAGCAGGAAGGATAGAAACGCACTACAACAGAAAGGCGGAACAGATTATGGCAGAATTACAGCAGGATACAGAAAAATATGTAGAGCTTCGTAATATCAATAAGACATATGGCACATTTAAAGCCTCGAATAATATTAATCTCGGAATTGGGAAGGGTAAGCTTATTGCACTGCTTGGACCTAGCGGAAGCGGCAAAACTACCATCTTAAGAATGATAGCAGGCCTTGAGACTGCGGATTCAGGTGATATTATTATTGATGGTAAGGTTGTTAATGATGTGCCGGCAAGTAAGCGTGGAATAGGTTTTGTTTTCCAGAACTACGCACTTTTCAGATACATGACAGTGTATGATAACATTGCATTTGGATTAAAGGTCAATAAATGGAAAAAATCGGACATTAAGAAACGTGTTGATGAGCTTATTGAGCTTGTCGGACTTTCAGGCATGGCGAAAAGATACCCTAGCCAGTTATCAGGCGGACAGAGGCAGAGAGTAGCATTTGCAAGGGCATTAGCACCTAATCCTGAGCTTCTGCTCCTTGATGAACCATTTGCAGCGATTGATGCGAAAGTAAGACAGGAATTAAGAAGCTGGCTTCGTGACATGATTACAAAGGTTGGAATCACAAGTATATTCGTTACTCATGACCAGGATGAGGCAATTGAGGTTGCTGATGAAATTATTGTCACAAACAAGGGACATATAGAGCAGATTGGAACGCCAAGACAGATATACAGAGAGCCTGAGACAGCATTTATGGCGGAATTCATGGGACATCCGGTACATGTTGACCGGATTAATAAGATTAAAGGTTTTAACCAGCTTGACGATTCTGTCAAGGCGGTATTAAGACCTGAGAATGTCAACATCACAAGGCTTGATGAGAAAGTTGATTCAGCCGCTTCTGTTGAGAAGGGCGTGGTTGTAGACAAGCTTTTCATGGGCAAGGAAGTCGAGATAACTGTCAATGTCAACGGTATAGAGGTTGTCGGAACAAGAAACGTTGAGGAAGCTCCGATAAAGAAGGGCGAGGAAGTAAATGTATTTATTCACAGGGCATTTACTTACGGCGCAGATGGAATTGTCAACATTGTTGAAAATGCAAATAAGTTTGAAGACTGGATGGTTATCTAGTATATACAAAATGGAGAAAAGCTGATTAATATGCTTTTCTCCATTTTATGATTTTAGTTATTATTTTTTTGAGTCCGTATCATTTGCTCTACATATTCCATAATGTAGTAGTTATCCTCTGGCATCTGGCAGCCTACTATGTAGACGCCGTCATTATCAGAGCATCTTATAATCTGACCCTCTAATACAGAATGTGCAGGCAAATCAAAATTATCAATTGAAACAGTAACGATTTTGCCTTTGTTATTTGAGAAAAATCTGTCTTTCGAGAGGAATGCAAAACCATTGGCACTCAGATTATCAAGTTTTCCTTCAAATGTTTCATCTGTACCCTTTACTGTAATTGTACAGTGATTGTTCATATCAATTCTAGGATATTTGCGGCGGTTAAGAATCTGAGGTCTTGTCATGATTGTAACAACACCTGTTGTTGCAGAGCCTTTTTTGTCAGCTGCAATCTTAGCGTTTTCCCAACGGTATATTACATTGCCAACTGTTACTAACATGTCACATTCAATTGCTGAATTAACTGCAGGCAGTGCCTTCTCAAGTTCAAGAGTTATACTGTTGTCATTATGTGTCTTAATGGTTCCGTGATATTCAACATTTTCACCATGAGTACCTTTAAGGATTGCGGATGCCTTCATGCCTGTCTTAATATCTTCAATACCCATGAAACCGCCAACACCAAGTTCACACATAAGAGCCTGTATTGTATTTTCCATGGTATTGATATTAACAGCACTTTCGTCATATTTACTTACAATACGGCTGCTGATATCTCTTGAATTAGTTATGCACTCTGTCATGGTATCAACTATATCTGATATCTGGGACATGTTGCTTACAAGCTGCTTGTTAGCGGATTCAACATCTTTAATGGCTGTATCAATTATATGTATATGGTCTTCAATCTGAGTAGAATCAGATGTGATAAGACTGATACTTTCGCTTGTCTGTGTAATCTTGTCAAGAGTAACCTGGATAAGTGATAAAGTCTCACCAATAGAAGAAAGCATTTTATCAGAGATTACAGCAAGACGGTCTAATGCACTCTGTATTTCACTGGAAGAAGTCTTGGTTTCTGTGCTTAATGCACGAATCTGTTCAGCTACAACAGCAAAGCCTTTACCTGCATCTCCGGCTCTTGCAGCTTCAATAGAAGCATTGAGGGCAAGAAGATTGGTCTGGCTGGATATATTGTCGATAGCACTGGTCTGGTCTTTAACGGTCTTGAATTCTGATTCAAAATCATGCAGGATATGCTCAACCTCTGAAGAAAGCTCAGACATGGTAGTTGCTGTTGTAATAAGGTTTTCAAGGTCGCTTGAGCTTGTGTATGCATGCTCCTGTGATTCGGAAGTAAGGCTTACCATATCATCAATAAGTTGGGCAACATGTTCAACCTGTGAGCTTATGTCGGTTGTCATATCAGTGGAAGAAGCAGTATGGCTTCTTAAATCTTCATTATTGCTTGAAAGTTCATTCATGCCAAGCATGATAACATCAGAACCATGCTTATTCTCTGAAGCCAGTTCGCGTACGACAGTAATTCCACTCATAATAGAATTACTTGAAGTCTTAACCTTCTCAACGGTTGAAACAACTCTGTCAAGATCAGCTTTAATACTTCCATTCAAAGCACCATCGGATTCATTAAGGTGTCTGATAGACATAACATAGCAGATGTAGCATAAAAGAAGACATGCAACCTGTAACTGGTAATTCTTCATATCTGCATCAGACCTGCATCCGAGAACAACATATCTGTACACATCACTGACAATAACAGAGAGTACATTAGCAATACCGCAGTTAATCATGAATTTCTTGTTCTTATATAGAACGAGAAGACTCATAACCGGGAGAATATATGTGAATGAAATCGGAGAATCAGTTGTGCATATTACAAATGTATAGAAAATACCATAACCAATAACAAGACATAATCTGTACGCATCAGTTGCTTTTCCCTTGATTCTGAAAAATAATTCTCCAATAAAGAAAGGTATCCAGCAAAGTGCAACAAATATTATGTAGCTGCTTTTTGGATAGATTCCATTAGCTGCATCAGTACCATAATTGGCGGTCAAAAGGAGTGAGAAAACAAGCCATATCCGACGGGCTTTAATATTAGCCTTGGCTTTAAAAACATTAGCATCGTAGTTCATAGAATAATCTCCTATAAAATATAAAATTGTTAAGTTAGTGAAGTATTTTATCACGAAAATAAACTATCTCTATTTTATAGCAAATATTTACTATTTTCAACAAGAATATCTTAAATATGGGGGAAAATATAGGGAGAATGTGATACCTATAGGTAGTCGCATTTTGAAACATCTTATAGGTAGAAAATAGATATGACTATAATGCTAGAATGAAAATCAACCTATCAAAGCAGAATATTATGCAAGTTTATAGGAAATTTCTGCTAAGAGCGGGACGAAAGGATAGTCTCAGACAGTAAAAGAAGCAAAATTTACCTATAGGATGATTGATTTCTATGAATATATAGGAAGGGCTGATAAAATACAGGTGGGCTGATTATAAATTTCTGATTAAACAGAGAAATATAATTAGCTGGTTATATTTACTCAGGCGGTTTTACATAATAATCAAAAGGTAGATGCACTTAATAATATTAAAGCGGTCTGGCTGTGCATAAACAGAAATAAAGCAAAAGAAATTAATTTTATTAAGAAATTTAAGAATTCTTAAGAAATATTTAATTTTCTTATTGACAAATTATCCGCAAAGGAATATTTTAATGTACAAATCAACAGTCAAATGCGAAGAACAGGAAATGACTTCTTCATATCACCGCTCACAGAAAGCCGTCAGTTGATGAGAGACGGCAGCAAGGAATGATTAAGCCCTCACCTGCAAGCAGTTCTGGTGAAAGACAGGCAGATGTCTAGTAGTTGGAACCGGTACCCATCGTTAAAAGGGCATGCCATAAGATATGAATATACCGAGTGGCAGTAGAGTGGTCGGAGTATCCGGCAAGCAAAGTGGTAACGCGGAAGTAGAAATAATATACCTTCGTCTTTGCACATAATCCAGTAATGGATTAGTGCATCGACGAAGGTTTTTTTGTGTGAGCACCGCTTCCACTGCGTTTGACTGGTGAAATATATTTTTATAGGAGAGTGACATTATGAACACATTAGTAATCGTGCTTATCGCGGCAGTTGTACTTTTTGGTGCATACATGGTTTATGGTCGTTGGTTAGCAAAGAAATGGGGTATCGACCCTAAGGCAGAGACACCAGCCGTTAAATATAACGACGGTAAAGATTTCGTTCCAACTAATGGCTGGACTGTTTTCAGTCATCAGTTCTCATCAATTGCAGGAGCAGGTCCTGTAACAGGTGCTATTCAGGCAGCAGCATTTGGATGGTTACCAGTTTTACTCTGGATCCTCATCGGTGGTGTATTCTTCGGAGCAGTTACAGACTTTGGTGCACTTTATGCCTCAGTTAAGAATGAAGGTAAGTCAATGGGTATGATTATTGAGAAGTACATCGGTAAGTTTGGCCGTAAGATTTTCTTACTTTTCTGCTGGTTATTTACACTTATCGTTATCGCAGCATTTGCAGATATGGTTGCAGGTACATTTAATGCTTATACAGTAAATGCTGATGGTGCTACTGTTTTATCAGCAGTTGCTAAGACAAATGGTTCAGCCGGTATGGTATCTATCATGTTCATGGTGTTTGCCGTTGTATTTGGTCTTATCCAGAAGAATTTAAAGCTTTCAGGCTGGAAAGAAGCAGTGCTTGGTATTGTGTTTATTATCGCAGCATTTGCTGTTGGTATGTTTTTCCCACTTGAGTTCAACAAAGATGTATGGAGTTATATCACATTTGTATATATCTTCTTCGCTGCAGTTATGCCAATGTGGTTAATGAAGCAGCCTCGTGACTATATGACAACATTCATGTTCATCTGCATGATCGTAGGTGCAGCAGTTGGTCTTGTAGTTGCACATCCTTCAATGAATCTTCCTGTATATACGGGATTCAACAATGCAAAGCTTGGAACAATGTTCCCAATTCTTTTCGTAACTGTTGCATGTGGTGCTGTTTCTGGTTTCCACAGCCTTGTATCTTCTGGTACATCTTCTAAGACAGTTAATAACGAGAAGGATATGCTTAAGGTTGGTTACGGCGCAATGGTACTTGAGAGTTTACTTGCAGTACTTGCCCTTTGTGTTGCTGGTGCAGCTGCTACTAACGGAGCACTTCCAGCTAAGACACCATTCGCAATCTTCAGCAGTGGTGTAGCAGGATTCTTTGAAATGTTTGGTGTTCCAGTACATTTTGCAACAGTATTCATGACAATGTGTGTATCTGCTCTTGCTCTTACATCACTTGATGCAGTTGCCCGTATCGGTCGTATGAGTTTCCAGGAACTCTTCAGCGTAGATGATATGGAACATGCAGAAGGATGGAGAAAGTTATTCTGTAATACATACTTCTCAACAATTGTAACATTGGTATGTGGATTCATCCTTACTAAGATTGGATATGCAAATATCTGGCCATTATTCGGTTCAGCTAACCAGTTATTAAGTGCTCTTGTAATTCTTACACTCTGCGTATTCTTAAAGGTTACAGGACGAAGCAACAAAATGCTTTTCCCTCCTCTTATCATCATGCTTTGTGTAACATTTACAGCACTTGTACAGAGAACAATTGCAATGGTTAAGGCTATCAAGTTAGCAGCATCTGTTACAATTCCTGCTGGACAGACATCTTGGGGAAGCGTATTCATCGCTAACGGACTTCAGCTTATAATTGCTATACTCCTTATTGTACTCGGTGTAATCATCGTAGTTAACTCAGTAAAGAGCTATGCAAAGAGCGAGAAGAACTCTGAGAAGGCAGCAGCTTAATTAGTCATTAAATATGTATGGTGCAGGATATGTTAGTGGTACAGGCTTTCATGATTCCTGAGCTTAGTGGTAGTAAATGCCGCTATATACAAAGTTTTTTACAGGGCTTGAAATCAAACGCGCTTCGCTTGAACGAGATTTCAAGCCCTGAACTTTTGTATATAGTGGCATTAACTTCCACACAGTACAGGAATAAATCAAGCCCGCGCCACTAACATATCCTGCTGATATCATATTCAATACCAATAAAATAAAACATACCGGGGCAGTTATTCTGCTCCGGTATGTTTTGTCTTATCGGAAGGTGTTCCGATTTCTTCTATTATATTGTCGTCAATCTGGATATCTGCGAGAGTGTATTGTTCTGGTGCTTCTTTTATGTTGCGGAAAACGTTACAGGTGCAGGTACTCTTTCTTATTATAATATGTCTTGCAATGGAGGCTGGTATATCTGCGCAGCCTTTATTATCATAGAACTGTGTCCATGGGTTGATGTTTATGAAGTTAAATATCTGTCCTCTGATATCTTCCAATGTAATATATTCATATATCTGTGGCGTGTCGGGACGCATTTTCAGCCAGAGCAGGTTGTAACCTGAGTTGACTTTGATGTGACGCATTATTATATTCTTGTTATGTACGGATTCTGAGCCGCATGTAAGGCATCCATGGCAGAATTCAAATGTGCAGTCCTCAATAATTATGCGTTCATTAGCACCATTGTCCGGGTCATTGTCAGCAAATGGTCCTTTGCCGCCTTTTAAAGCAACTGCGTCATCATTTACATTAATTGTGCAGCCTTTAATAAGAATATCAGTGCAGGCGTCAATGTCTATTGCGTCAGTGCTAGGTGCTTTGACAGGCGCAGAGGGGCTTGTAATGCGGCAATTAAGGTAACGTACATGAGAACATCTATATAGGTGATTAGTCCAGAACTGCGAATTACAAATGTGCAATCCGGCAACAGTAACATTGGTACAGTCTGAAATATAGATAAGCCTTGCACGCTGTTCGTCTTTGTTGGTGCAGTCGGGATTCCAGGTTCTTCGCTGCCAGAAGGCTTTCCAGCTTCGTAAGCCGTTACCGTCTATCGTTCCATTACCGCACAATGTAAAGCCATCAATTCCAGAAGCGTTGATAAGTGCAGTAAAATACTGACAGGTTTCACCTTCTATTCTTGTTTCACAGACCGGATAATCGCTGATGTCGTCACTTCCCATAAGTGTTGCACCATCTTCAATATACAGGTTGACTCCCTGTCTGAAAAATAAAGCTCCAGTCATGTATGTACCACGCGGAATAACGATTACACCGCCTCCAGCATTGTATACAAGGTCTATCAGTTTCTGGAAATTTTCAGTGTATATTCTGCCGTCATCATGTATACCATAATCTGTAATAATATACTGCTTTCCCAGTTTGGTGAGTTCTGGAATGCTGGTATTGTGAAACCAGCCATCAACGGGAGTTCCGTCTGGGAAAATGTCTGAATGTATAGTGTCCATATATATAACTCCGTTTTTATTTGTTAGAAAAACTGTATTCCTTTTAAGCTTCCTGCATCAGAATACTCACAAGATTCTTGTATCTCTTGGTTTTCTCGATTATGTCGTCCTGCATGACACCATAATATATGAATACATCACGCAGAATTTTGTTAAATTCCTTAATTGAGGACTTCTTTCCGGTAACGCCGCCTGTAATATAACCAGTGGTAGTTTCTATCTCAATATCCATATGCGCGCCATTATCCTCACGCACATACAGAAACAGGTTAATTTCGCTATTCATGTCATGCTTTATCTGCTTATACATGAATTTATATTCAGCAGAATTTCTGTCAGCTTCCTTAAATCCCCATTGTTCCTGAACATACTGACATACTTCCTCAATTGCATGATTATCGTCAAAAGAAATGCTTTTTTCTACCTCAGCTTTTTTTCTTTCATAAAGCATTTTCTTAAACTTATATGCAAAACTGGTTTTCCGGTTTCTTTTAACATATGCCGATGTTGGTCCATCAAAATTATCATAATCATTTACCCCATTCATAAATGAACCTCCAATATAACTTCATATTAATATGATAAAGGTATCGCGGATAAATCACAATATTTTTATAAGAAAAAAATATTGACATAGTGTGTGACATACAGTATGATGAATTAAAATGATAGTGTGTGTGACACACTACAATCTGATGAATATTGTTGATTTGGATAATTAAGAAGGGAAGAGATTGAATGAATTGCGATGAAATTGTTTCAGGACTGATTCTGGAATTTCGAAGAGGAACACTTATCATGGTAGTGTTAGCACAGCTAAACAAGCCGATGTATGGGTATTCACTTATAAAAGAATTAGAAGGAAAGGGGATTTCAATAGAAGGGAATACTTTATATCCGCTACTGAGAAGACTGGAAAGTCAGGGACTTTTAAAAAGTGAATGGGAAACAGATGAAACGAAGCCGAGAAAGTATTACATCATTACAGAAGATGGAAAACTGGTTTATAAAAAAATTAAAGCACACTGGGAAAAATTTTCCCAGTCAATTAATGCTCTTATGGAGGTGGAATAAATGGTGAAAAATGATTTGATTGAAAGATATGTTTATGCAGTTACAAAATATATGAAGGCTGATTTGAAAAAAGATGTATCGGCAGAATTAGAGACAATAATACAAGATATGCTAGAGGAACGATGCGGAGATGTTATGCCAACTGAACATGATATCAGAGTTGTTCTGACAGAACTGGGAACTCCGGCAGAACTTGCTTCGAAATACAAGAGTGAAACACAGGATTGTTTAATTGGTCAGCCTTATTACAATCTGTATGTGTATGTACTGAAAATTGTAACGGCATGTGTTATCGGGGGGATGTTACTCGCACAGATTATGGCAGCAGTAATATCGCATACTATCTGGTATATAGCCATATTCAGGATTATAGGTGGAATTTTTGGCGGTGTATTGACAGGATTTGCATTTGTTACATTGCTGTTTGCGTTCTTCTATAAAAGAGGAATTAAGGTGGAAGGTTTAAGTAATGGGATAGATAATCTGCCGCCTGTTCCACAGAAAACGAATCAGATTTCAAAAGCAGATTCAATTATTGGAATTATCTTTTCAGTTATATTTACTCTTGTATTTCTTGTTTGTCCGCAGATTATATGTATTGCTTTTGTAAAGAATGGTGTCAGTGTGTATGAACCGCTCTTTAATCTGGAATACATCAGACAAACATGGTATCTGATTCTTGCATTTGGTATCTTAGGTATTGCAAAAGAAAGTGTGAAACTTATTGATGGAAGCTATACCCAAAGAGTAATGATTGTTACAATTATTACCAATCTTATTGATGGATTATTAACATTCATTTGGTTGTTAAACGGAAGAATTATGAATTCTGCATTTTTTGATGGAGTTGAGCAGTTATTCGGAGAAAATGCAGAAATGATTTCGAGAATTTTTATACATTTTAATAAGCTATTCTTGGCAATTATTATTTTTGCATTAGCAATTAACTGTATTGAGACAGTTGTGAAATCGGTTAAATATGGCAGGAAATAAGGTAAGAATATAGCAGTTTGTATATATTGTTTGCAGACAGTATAATAAACATTACAGAGCGGTTTCAAAAAATGAAAAAATTTAAACTTTTGAAACTGGGGGCCATATGAAAATTATTACATGAGATGCATAATTCTTCCTGTTTTCCACATACTACCCATACATTATAAATTATGGAAAGTATGTAAGAATCGGGAGGAATTATTAATATGAAAGCCACAGGAATTGTAAGAAGGATAGATGATTTAGGCAGAATTGTCATCCCAAAGGAGATAAGAAGGACACTTCATATAAGGGAAACTGACCCGATGGAGATATTTACGGATGCTGAGGGGCAGATTATTCTGAAAAAATATTCACCAATAGGGGATATTAGTACATTTGCAGGAAAATATGCAGAATCACTGTCGGATGCGACCGGAATGACAGTATGTATAACTGACAGGGAACAGGTTATTGCTGCATCAGGTGACGATAAGAAGAATCTGATGAATAAGCCTGTCACAAAGGAGCTTAATCAGGCAATGGAGGGAAGATGTACCATTGCTGCAGGTGAAGGAGAGGACGGTTTTGTTAAGGTTACTGATGAGGCGCAGTTTAAGCAGGAAATTATGTATCCGATAATATGTCAGGGAGATGTTTTAGGTACTGTGCTTATGATGTCTATTGACATGAAGCCAAAGTTTACAGATAATGAAAAGAAAATGGTAAAGACGGCAGCTAACTTTTTAGGAAAGCATATGGAGTCGTAGAAAGATAAGCTTAAGGAGAAGAACATGAGATTAGATAAATATTTAAAAGTATCAAGACTTATAAAGAGAAGGACTGTTGCCAACGATGCATGTGATGCAGGAAGAGTAATGGTTAATGACAAGGTTGTGAAGGCATCTTATGATGTTAAAGTCGGAGACATTATTGAAATCCAGTTTGGCAACAAGAATGTAAGAGCAAGGGTTACAGATGTCAAGGATACTGTTAAGAAAGAAGAAGCAAAGGAAATGTTTGAATATCTTTAATTCAAAGTACCTGTAATCATATATTGTGGTCATGCATATATTCTCATATAACGGAATGTCTATAAGGAGGGTATATGGAGGAAAAGGTAAGGGTGAAGCGTCCACACAGGCTGAATATGGAGGACAGGAAAAGAATTGATTTTACAGGAATAACAGATGTAGTGTCATTTGATCCGGTTAAGGTTGTACTTGAATCTGATTATGGGCATATTACAATCAAAGGGGAAGGACTGCATGTTAACAGGCTTTCTGTCGAGAAGGGTGAATTAGACCTTGACGGCAGAGTGGATTCTGTATGTTATTCGGAGGCTGGCATGAAGAATAAGCAGGATTCGTTCATGAGCAGGCTTCTCCGATGATTAATGAGATTATATATTGGGAGCTTTATGCACTTGTGGTAAGCTTCTTTAATGGTGTTCTGCTTGCATGGATATACGATAATATAAGGGCTTTCAGACGAATTGTACGGCATAAAACAGTTGCTTTTATGAGTGTGGAAGATATTATATATGGAATATATGCCGGATTAAGTGTATTTGTGATGTGCTTTAAGGTTGCAGACGGAATTATCCGCGGATTCATAATTATGGGAATTGCTGTGGGGGCATTTCTGTATTTTAAGTTTTTAAGCAGTTATAAGGTGGTCAGTAAGAATTATAAAAATTTTACTAAAACCGGCATGTTTTATATTGAAAAATGTGGTGCGTATTATTACAATACCAGTAAGAAGCCTTAAAATGTATATGAAACGCAGGAAAGATATGGGTAAGAAGGAAGCACAAGGGTGAGGAATATATGAAATTAGAATCTAGAAGAGAGCGTGCAGAAAGGCTTAAGAAGCAGAGAAGGTCAACGCTGGCAGGAATGATTATTGCAATTATTGTTGTCGTGGCACTTGGCGTTGTTCTGTGGAGAGGCAAGGCAGGACTTGAAGAAAAGAATGCTGATTATCAGGCTCAGATTACAGAGTTACAATCCAAGATTGATGACGAGAATAAAAGAAGTGATGAATTGTCTGAATATGAGAAGTATGTCAAGACAAAGAAGTTCGTTGAGGAGATTGCCAAGAATAAATTCGGGCTTATATATCCTGACGAACTGGTGTTTAAGCCTAATAACAAGTAAAATTAATACCAAATATTATGTCGGAGCTGGAAGATTTTTTGAATCTTTCATGCTTCGACATTTTATTTATAAGCAGTCATATATACTTCACATTGGTGTAGTGCCGGAAAGGAAGTGGATATGAATGAAAAATACATATAAAGATGCCGGATATACTTATACTATTAACCGTCTGCAGGAAACAGCCAGAACATTCAGAAATCTTGGAGAGGCATATGGAGAAACTAATCAGAAGCAGACGGGTTTTAAAAGACAATTGATTCTGGCTGCAGATATATTAGAGGAATGTGTTGCAATGAATCTTGATGCTAAAGCGCCGGATAAACAGGAACGCAGGGAATTTGAGCGTAAATGTATGGCAATGGGGATATCTGTTAAGGATATAAAACTGGTTGACGGAAAGAGGCGTGAGATACTTGTAACTGCGAAAACATTTATGAAGGGGTGTGTGTCTGAGCGTGTATTAAGAGAAACAGTGAGCAGTGTATTTAAGGCAAAATTCTTTTCTAATCAGGACAACAGAGTGATTATAAATGAAGAACCGGACCAGTATGTGTTCTATCAGGAGAATCGTTTCAGGATTCTTTCAGGTATGGCGAGAAAATGTAAAGAGGAAGAGAATACAAGTGGGGATAACTTCCTGTTAAAGAAGCTGAACTGTGGAAAAATGGTTGCAGCAATTGCAGATGGCTGTGGAAGTGGTAAAAGGGCATTTGCAGAGAGCCGTATGGTGATTGAACTTATGGAAAACTGCATTGAAGCAGGATTCGAGGAAAAGACAGCGATTGATCTTATTAATTCTGCGTATATTGCGGGAACTACATTTAACAATCCTGTAACTATGGATATGAGTATTATTGACTGTCAGGCGGGAGTTATTAACTGTATTAAACTTGGAGCTGTATCCACATTTATAAAAAGAGATAACTGGGTTGAGATTATTAAGTCAACAACGCTTCCGATGGGAGTGTTAGAACAGGTGGACTACGATTGTACGACTAAAAAGCTTTATGATGGTAATTATATTATAATGATAAGTGATGGTGTGCTTGATAATCTGTCTGGAATTAATAAGGAGGAACAGATGGTGGAGATTATTAATAATATAAATGTAAAGAAGCCGGCAGGCATTGCGAAAAAGATTCTTGAGGAGTCCCTGAAGAATAATAATATGGAGGCTTTTGATGACTGTACAGTTATGGTACTGGGAGTGTTTGACACTTATGTGAACGTATAATATAATTCTCGCATGAATGAAATTATAGATAAGATTTACAGATATATTGAACAGAATAATATGCTTACGGACTGCGAAAGAGTGGTTGTCGGTCTTTCAGGCGGCGCGGATTCTGTGTGTCTGCTTATGGTGCTTAAGGGGTATATTGAGAGGAGGCATCTACAGACAGAATTATGTGTGGTGCATGTCAATCATGGCATAAGGCAGGAGGCAGGAGATGATGAGGAGTTTGCCAGAGTCTTGTGTGAACGCATGGGTGTTGAATTCATGGCGTATCATATAGATGCCGCCGGGCTTGCAAAGCAGCTTGGAATGAGTGTTGAGGAAGCAGGAAGGAAAGAACGGTACCGTATATTCAATGAGGCATGTAAAGGGCGTAATGCAAGGATTGCGGTTGCACACCATATGAATGACCAGGCAGAAACAGTTCTTATGAATCTTTCCCGAGGAACTTCACTTAAAGGAATAGGTGGAATCAGACCGGTAAGGGATAATATTATAAGACCTCTGCTTTCAGTGACGAGAGCTGAGGTTGAAGAAGTACTTAAAGACTTTAACCAGCCATATGTTACTGATGCAACGAATCTGTGCAATGATTATACGCGTAATTCTTTAAGAAATGTTGTTATTCCGTACATGACAGAAAAGGTTAATGCACACACTGTTGAAAATATTGCTGATGCAGCAGAGGAGCTGCAGAAGAATTTTGATTTTATTGAGGCAGAGGCCAATAAGGCTTATGATAAGCATGTATATGTGGGAGATACGGTGGTTTTAAGGCTTTATGGGGAGGAGTTTGCAGGACTTCATGAGGTCATAAGAAAGAGAGTTATCTACAAGGCAGTACATGCACTTACACAGACAGCAAAGGATATATATAAGGTTCATGTGAATGCTGTAGATGAGCTTATACGAAAACAGGTTGGCAGCAGTGCAGATATATGTTATGGACTGTGTGCGGTAAAAGGGTATGAGGATATCACAATAAGAAGGAAAAATGTGGCATCTCGGACACAGGTTTCTTCGGACCTCATACATGTACTTACGCCGCAGGAGCTTAAAAGACTTAATTCAGGTGAAAATATTACCATAGAAGAAAACATTTATTATAATAATGATGGCAAGACGGAATTAAGAAAGGTGCATATTGTAATTTCACTTCATTCTAATTATGAAAAAAACAGAAATTACGCTAATAGTTGCTATGCGAAATCCTTTGATTATGATAAAATACAAGGAAAGCTCTGCATAAGACACCGTACTGACGGTGACAGGATTGTTGTGAACAGGGCGGGAACATGGCGCAAGCTGAAAAAAGAATTCATTGACCGTAAAGTACCTGCCGATATGAGAGATAATGTGCTTGTTGTTTCTGATGATTCGGGAGTTTTATGGGCTGTCGGGGTAAGAAGAAGTGAATGCGCCCTGATTGATGATGAAACAAGGAATGTGCTGGATATAACTATACAATAGAGTGAATATTAAGATTGACAAAGGAGAGAAACGATGAAAGAACCATTTATCAGTGTGCTTATATCTGAGGAAAAGCTGAATGAAAGGATTGCACAGCTTGGAGAGCAGATAAGTAAAGACTATGAGGGTAAGGAGGTTAAACTTATCTGTATTCTTAAGGGAAGTATTATATTTACATGCGAGCTTGCCAAGAGAATTACTGTACCTGTTAAGTTTGATTTTATGCAGGTGTCAAGTTATGGAAGCGGGACATCATCAAGCGGTCAGATTAAGATTAAGAAGGACCTTGATGAGAGCATTGAGGGAGAGCATGTAATTGTTATTGAGGATATTATCGATTCAGGTAATACTCTTGCAAGACTTATGCCTATGTTAGAGGAGAGAAAGCCGGCAGATATATGTATATGTACTCTGCTTGATAAGCCGGAAAGAAGAGAGGTTGAGGTGGATGTTAAGTATAATGGCTTTAACATTCCTGATGAATTCGTTGTCGGTTATGGGCTTGATTATGACCAGAGCTATAGAAACCTTCCTTTTGTAGGAGTTTTACACCTTGACGAAGAGGCATAATTAATAAGGAGGAAGTGATGGATACTAAGAAAAAAAGGTCTGGAGGATTTGGAAGCATTTTCTTCATGATTATTATAATTGGTATTGTCTGGGCTGTTATCGCACAGATGAGCCAGAGAACAAGTAATTATAAGTATAAGGATTTTGAATCTGATTTAAAGAGCGGCAGGATTACAGATGTTGTTATAAGTCAGAATGCAGAAGTCCCAACAGGTACACTTACAATTACATTCACTGATGGAAGCAGGGATACTCTTAATGTATCTGATGTTGTTTCTGTACAGGAAAAGCTTGATGATAAAAATATTACATATACTGTAAGGGATGTTAAAAGAGACAGTGTATGGATGACAACTATTCTGCCATTTGGTATGTGTCTTATCGTTGTTGTAGCACTTATGCTGATGATGACTAGACAGGCTGGCGGTGGCGGTAATGCCAAGATGATGAATTTTGGTAAGAGCCGTGCAAGAATGATAAGTGGTGATGCCAATAAGGTTACATTCAAGGATGTGGCAGGACTTAATGAAGAGAAAGAAGAACTTGAAGAAATCGTTGATTTCCTTAAAGACCCTGTAAAATACACTAACCTTGGAGCGAGAATTCCTAAGGGAGTTATTCTTACAGGCCCTCCGGGAACAGGTAAGACTTTACTTGCAAAGGCTGTAGCCGGTGAGGCGGGAGTACCTTTCTTTAGCATATCAGGTTCTGATTTTGTTGAGATGTTCGTTGGTGTCGGTGCATCAAGAGTAAGGGATATGTTTGAGGAAGCTAAGAAGAATGCACCTTGTATCATATTTATTGATGAGATTGATGCTGTTGCAAGACGAAGAGGAACCGGCATGGGTGGCGGACATGATGAGAGAGAGCAGACTCTTAACCAGATGCTCGTAGAGATGGATGGTTTCGGAGTTAATGAAGGAATTATCGTTATGGCGGCTACTAACAGAGTTGATATTCTTGATCCTGCTATATTAAGACCGGGTCGTTTCGACAGAAAGGTAGTAGTAGGAAGACCTGATGTAAGAGGACGTCTTGAGATTCTTAATGTTCATGCAGCCAAGAAGCCTTTAGGTGATGATGTTGACCTTGATAGCCTTGCAAGAACTACAGCAGGCTTTACAGGTGCAGACCTTGAGAATATTCTTAATGAAGCTGCCATTAATGCGGCTAAGAGCAAGAGAAAGTTCATTACTAATGCGGATGTCAACTATGCATTTGTAAAAGTTGGTATCGGTGTTGAGAAGAGAAGCAAGATTATATCAGAGAAAGAAAAGAAGATTACTGCATATCATGAATCAGGACATGCAATTCTTTTCCATGTACTCCCTGATGTCGGACCTGTACACACTATCTCTATTATTCCAACTGGAATGGGAGCAGCGGGATACACAATGCCACTTCCTGAGAAGGATGAGATGTTTAATACCAAGGGCAAGATGTTACAGAATATCATTGTAAGTCTTGGTGGACGAGTTGCTGAGGAGCTGATATTTGATGACATTACAACAGGTGCATCACAGGATATCAAGCAGGCGACTGCGACAGCAAGAGATATGGTTACCAAGTATGGCTTCTCTGACAGACTTGGACTTATTAATTATGCAAGCAGTGATGAGGATGAGGTATTCATCGGAAGAGACCTTGCACATACAAGACCATATGGCGAGGATATTGCTACAGCCATTGATGAAGAGGTTAAGAATATTATTGATGACTGTTATGCACAGGCTAAGAAGATAATATCTGAGCATATGGATGTATTAGAGAAGAGTTCAGAACTTCTTCTTGAGAAAGAAAAGGTAACAAGAGAAGAATTTGAAGCGCTTTTTGATAATGGAAGCGGTACAGATGATGATGGTATTATGGGAACAACAATTGTATAGTAAATATGCACAAATATTTTGAATAAATTTAGTGATGTTTGTGAACACTTATTGAGGGAAATAAGATATTATAATTAATGTAAAAACCCCCAATACATTATAGATAAAGCAGTAATGCTTATCGAAAAGAAATACCTTCTCTGAAAAAGGCAGTCACCCCATGGCTGCCTTTTTTGCTGTTTAAAAATCCTTTTCACTTGCTAAAATGTACTTTTAGATATAAAATCAGAATAGTATATGCTAAGGAGGATTCTCTATGAGAATAACCGGGGAAATGGGAAACTTAGCTGCCTGGGAAAAAAGACTTTTTTATATGTGCAGTGCAAGACCAACGCTACACCCAAGAGCGTTGTTTTCGGATGTTACAAGTGATTACAGAAGTCCGGCAGAGCCAGTGCCAGGTGATGAGGTGACCATAAGGCTGCGTACTGGAAGATATAATGTAGATAAAGCATATCTAGTTGTGGATAATGTTGAACATGTTATGACAAGAGTAAGATCAGAGAGCATGTTTGATTATTATGAGGCTAAGATTAATGTCGGAACCGACAAAATATATTATTATTTTAAGGTAGAGCTTGGCAGAACGGTGTGTTATTACAATCAGATTGGGGCGATTAAAGATCTTAATCCGTATTATAATTTCCAGATTACACCAGGATTTAAGACACCTGAGTGGGCAAAGGGTGCAGTTATGTACCAGATATTTGTAGACAGATTCTATAATGGCGACAAGAGTAATGATGTGCTTGATGATGAATATAATTATATTGGAGAGCATGTCTGTCAGGTTAAGGACTGGAATAAGTATCCTGCCCAGATGGGAATAAGGGAGTTTTACGGAGGAGACCTCAAGGGTGTACTTGACAAACTGGATTATCTTGAGGGATTAGGAATAGAAGTTATATATTTTAACCCGTTATTTGTATCACCATCTAATCATAAGTATGATATACAGGATTACGATTATATTGACCCACATTTTGGAGTTATTGTCGATGATGAGGGTGAAGTGCTTAAAGAAGGTGACACGGATAATACCCATGCTACAAGATATATTAACAGAGTTACAAGAAAATCAAACCTTGAAGCCAGCAATGAATTTTTTGCAAAGGTTGTGCAGGAGATTCATGCAAGAGGCATGAAGGTTATTATAGATGGTGTGTTTAACCACTGTGGTTCGTTCAATAAGTGGCTGGATAAGGAACACATTTACAGAGACAGTACTGATGAATATGCTCCGGGAGCTTTCGAAAGGTATGAAAGCCCATATCATAATTTCTTTAAATTTTATTCTAACCAGTGGCCTGATAATAACTCATATGATGGCTGGTGGGGACATGATACTCTTCCTAAGCTTAATTATGAAGGATCTAAGGAACTTGAGGAGTATATTCTTTCTATTGGAAGAAAATGGGTTTCTGCGCCATACAATGTTGATGGCTGGAGACTTGATGTGGCGGCTGACTTAGGATATAGTCCTGAATATAACCATTATTTCTGGAAGAGATTCCGGGAAGAGGTTAAGAAGGCTAATCCTGATGCTATTATTCTTGCAGAACATTATGGCGATTCATATGAATGGCTGCAGGGTGATCAATGGGATACCATCATGAATTATGATGCTTTTATGGAGCCTGTTACATGGTTTCTTACAGGAATGGAAAAGCACAGTGATGAGGCAAGACCTGATTCATATGGTAATCCAGACTATTTTTTTGGTGCCATGCATCATAATATGGCAAGAATGGGCGGACAGAGTGTTGCAATATCTATGAATGAACTGTCTAATCATGATCATTCAAGGTTTTTAACAAGAACTAACAGGACAGTTGGAAGAACTAATACACTGGGACCTGAGGCTGCCAATAATAATGTCAACAAGGCAGTGTTTAAAGAGGCTGTTGTTATGCAGATGACATTACCGGGCGCGCCTACTGTATATTATGGCGATGAAGCAGGTGTGTGTGGATTCACTGATCCTGATAACAGAAGAACTTATCCATGGGGACATGAGGATACAGAACTGATTGATTTCCATAGGGCTGCAATAAAGATGCATAAAGAGAATGATGTATTAAGAAAAGGCTCATATAAGTCACTGTATTCAGCATATAATGTTGTTGCATATGGAAGGTTTACAAGTGATGACGCTGCAATCATTATTGTTAATAATAACGATGATGAGGTGAGAGCCAGAATTCCTGCGTGGGAAGTTGGTCTTGGTTTTGATGATGATGTTGAGCAGCTGTTGGTTACATTTGAAGGTGGATACAGTACAGACGGGCTTGGTTATCATCTTCAGAATGGCTGGCTTGATATTGGATTAAGAAAGACTTCAGCTGTGGTTCTTCATAAGATGAAGTGGTGATGCTGTATGTTGTATTTGCACAAGGGCAGGACTAATGTTATAATGCAATGAGACAGAATCGAAACAGAAAGGAATATTATAATGGAATCATATAATTCTAATAATGATAAACCAAAGATTAGTCTTAACCGCAAGAAAAGAATGTGGAACAGATACAGAAATTATATTGCCGGACTGGCAGTGTTAGTCGTGGCAGTTATTATAGTTGCAATAGTTTTAAAGAGCTGTAGTAATAAGAACAGCGACAGGCAGGATGATACTAAAGTAACAACTTCTCCTGTACAGCAGGAGAGTACAGCACCGGTAATACAGGAATCTAAGGAGCCTGCTGAGAACGTAACCGGGCAGACAACAGCAGCTGCTTCAGGCAGGACTTTATCTGTTTCAGGTACACCGGAGACAGTGGATTATACATCTTCATCGGCATACAGCAAGGCTGTATTTATTGGTGATTTTGTTGTAAGTGGTATTTCACAGTTTGGTTTTCTTCCTGATGCACAGGTTATAGCATCTAATTCAATGACAAGTGACAAGCTTACAGGATATCTTGACAGTATCGTATCCCAGTCACCTGATTCAGTGTATATTATGGTTGGTATTAATGACCTTAATTATGGAAGCAGATCTGTAGATGATATATATAAGTATGAGAAGGAATTTATTGAAGCAGTCAAGAGTGCAGTGCCGGCTGCTGATGTATATGTTCTTTCTGTACTTCCGGTAAGCCAGAGATTTGAATCTTCAAGCAAGGTTAAACAGGCTAATATTGATTCACTTAACAATAAGTTTTCAGAGAATGCGGCTTCACTTGGGATAACTTATATTGATGTTGCATCTGTTTACAAGGATGGCTCAGGATATTTTGGATCATCTTATACAGACAGTGGATACAATCTTAAGAGTGGATATTATGCATTTTTACTTAATGGAATTGCAGGAGTGAAGTAATGGATTTTCATGTAATGACATTGTTTCCTGATATGATTATGGATGGACTTAATACAAGTATAACCGGACGTGCAATTAAAGCGGGAGTTATGTCCGTTAAAGCTTATGATATCAGAGAGTATTCTAATGACAAGCATTTAAAAGTGGATGATTACCCTTATGGAGGTGGCGCTGGAATGGTTATGAGAGCTGCTCCTGTGTGTGATTGCTATGAGGATATTGTAAGGAACATTGGAAAAAGGCCAAGAGTTGTTTATATGACTCCTCAGGGCTATACATTTACACAAAGCATGGCAGAGGAGTTTGCCAAAGAGGATAATCTGGTTATTCTTTGTGGACATTATGAAGGAATTGATGAAAGAGCATTGGAGAATATAGTTACAGATTTTGTATCTATAGGTGATTATGTTCTTACGGGAGGAGAGCTGCCGGCAATGGTTGTCATTGATACGGTTTCAAGACTTGTTCCAGGAGTTCTTAATAATGAAGAATCTGCTGAAACAGAAAGTTTTTCAGATGGTCTGCTTGAGTATCCGCAATACACAAGACCAGCAGATTATAACGGGAAAGCTGTTCCAGAGGTGCTTTTATCAGGTCATCATGCTAATATTGAAAAGTGGCGACATGAAAAGTCACTGGAGAGAACTAAGAAATACAGACCAGATCTGTATGAAACATATGTAAAGGAACATCCTGATGAATTCAGGTGAATTAGGGAGAGGGCACTATCAATTATAAAGCAGAGGTTTAAGCTATGGTAGATTTGTTTAAAACTGAGACTGTTAATGATACTGTTAATTCGGACATTCTTATCGATGAGACAATGTCAATTGTAACAGCAGATGAAAATTTTGAAGCAATTTCAGGCAATAATGCACTTTTCATATATACAAGATATATACACCCTGACGATGTCAGCAGATTCACAGAAGCATTAAAGGATTACGCTGAATCCGGTAAGTATATTGTTGTAAGAATGTTATATCAGACAGGTGAATATCACTGGATGCTTACAAGAATTACAGATGGCGGGGTATCTGAGACAAGAGGTCATATGTATGACATTAATATTATGGATGCCGCATTAATTACTACACAGATAGATAACCTTAATTCACAGATTGAGAGATATTCAAGTTATCTTGGCATGTGTGAAAATGTTCTGTTTTCTTATGATATACTTAACGATGACTTTAATATATTTATGACGTCAGATGGACACCAGACTTTGTCTTTTTACCATGGCACGTTAAATGCATGGGAAGAAGATAAGATAAAGACTGATGCACTTGGGCTGAATGAGGTAAAAGAACTTGATGGATTCTGCAAGGCACTTGCTAATGGTGAGAAGTTATTCAAGCGGGAGATTACTATCAATATACTTAATAAGCCTGGAAGACTGGATAAATGTCTTGCAAGAGGTAATACTATTGTTGATGCATATGGAAACAGAATTGTTATAGGTACTATTATAATACTTGAGAGTTCAGATAATCATGTAGTTGAGGAACTCAACATAATATCTGATATGAAGGATCCGGGTACAGACCTGCTTAACAAGCGTGCTATTACTGATTATGTAAGAAAGCTTATAGATTCACAGCCGGGACACACTGTAACAATTGCTATTATTGATATTGATGATTTTAAGACTATTAATGATACATATGGACATATGTTTGGTGACGAAGTTCTTTGTAAGGTTGCAGATATCTTAAGAGATGCAGTTGGAAGCAGAGGATTGTGTGGAAGAATTGGCGGAGATGAGATGTTTATCATTATGGAAGGACTTAATGATAACGAGGGAATAAGGAATGTTTTAAGAACGATACGCAATAATACAAAATGGCTGTATCATGATGATCCGCGTAATATTAAGATTACATGTTCAATTGGTTCGGCAACTTATCCTAATGATGCCAAGAGATATGATGAATTATTTAAGATAGCAGATAAGGTTCTTTACCTTGCTAAAGAAAAGGGTAAGGACAGATATATCATTTACCATGAGGATATTCATAGGGAATATGTATATGGAATGGGAAGGATTGTTGACCTTAATGATAAAGTGTTTTACAAGTACCATAAGATGGAGATTGTTAATACCATTATCAGAGAATATAAGGAAGCTGATGACGCAAGAAGAAAGGAACTGATAGATATTGTGGCAGTAGCATTTAATATTAATACTATTGCAATATATGACAGAACTGAGCTGACAAAGCATATTCTGTATGGTGACCAGCGTATGACAGATGATGACGGAAGCTTTTTCAAGGAAGATAATTATATTCCTAACTTTAGGGAAGATGGCATATTTGTAATAGATAACATCAACTTTTTTGAAACAAAGGCTCCGGCAGTATATAAAGTGTATTCTGAATACGGAATTGTTCAGGCTGTCCAGTACATTATCGGTGGAGATATTAAGAAGAATAACAATATTATTTCATATGGAAGATTTAAGCTTGATAAGAAATGGGCAGAGAGTGACATGAATTTTCTTGCTATTATAGGTGATTACATAGGAAGAATATTCCTGAAAGAGAGAAAACATGATTAACAGATATGTTGCACTGGATATTGAGACTACAGGTCTTAATCCGGCTGTTGACAGAATTATTGAAGTTGGAATGGCAAGAGTGGAAGATGGTCAGATAACACAGAAGTATTCTACGCTTGTGTATCCGGGAATAAGTGTAAGTGAGCGCATAACAGAGCTTACAGGCATACATAATGAAGAGCTGGCAGGTAAGCCGAGAATTGAAGAAATTATAGGAGACATAACACGTTTTATAGGTGACTGGCCAATACTTGGGCATAATGTTACATTTGACTTCAGTTTTCTTAAGAGAGCAGCAGTCAATAATGGATATACTATTACTGATGATGGAATAGATACATTAAAGATTGCCAGAAGGCTTCTTCCGGAGCTGGAACATAAGAATCTGTCTTTTTTGTGCCAGTATTTTAATATTGACCCGGGAAGGTCACACAGGGCTTATGATGATGCAGTAAGTGCGAGTATACTTTATGGGAAATTAGAAAAATTAAAGCCAGAAGATAATAGTTTCAGCAATACTACGAAGCTGGTATATGTTGTAAAGAAGGATTCACCTATAACGCCGCCGCAGAGAAGATATCTTGCAGCTCTTGTAGAAAAGCACAATATTAATCTGGAGATTCCGGTTGAAGAGATGACGAAAAGCATGGCATCAAGACAGATTGATACAATAATAGCACAGTATGGAAAATAATTCGTACTGTGCTATTTTAGCATATTGTTAAGCTGCTCAATAATATTATCACGGCTGAGACTTTTAAGCATTCCAGCTTTTTCTTTTAGTTTTCTGATATCGTCAAATCTGTCTGTTGCAGCATATATTATTGCAAGGTCAATGTAGTTTGAGGATATATCTGAACCAATGCTGATTCCGTACTCAAGGAATGAAAGGGCATCAGCTGTGTCGTTGTTATCAATAAGCGCATGGCCTAATGAAGCGATGGCTTTTATGAGTGTGGTGAAATTGTCATCATATTCAGTGAGCTCTGTAAGATTAGCAGCTCCATATGACAGCTTAAGTTCAGTGTTGCTTATTCCGGTAAGGTTAAGTATTTTCTTATCTTTAAGTCCTGTAATTGTGTTGTATGAACGCATCATGCCAGAATTATTGGAAAGTAACTGGTTAAATGTTTCATTACCGGAATTAATCAGTGGAAGATTATCCGGAATTGATATATAATTAAGATTGCTAATGTCCTTACGGCGTACCTGGTTGGCTCTTGATTCACGTTCAAGGAATTGCTGATTTCTTGATTTGTGATTCTTGGAGCTTCTTTTTATGGCAAACTGAAGGATGATTATGAGTATGATAAAATATGGCAGTATAAAATGCATGAATATATTCCTTTTCGTGTAGCCCCGCTGCTTAATTGTGTGGAGGTAATTATGATTAATTTCAATAATAAGAAAACAAAAAGATGCTTTACCGGAATACTTATATTGATACTGATTGTAGCAATGGTTGTTCCTATGGTTGCATATCTTATACCTTAATATTGAATTGCTTCACTGAAGAAGCTATATAAGAGTATAGAATTATTAACAATTTTATGCAACATTTTTGGAGAGATAAGTGATATGAAAAGAGGAAAAGTGTCTGATACAATTCTTGACAGGTCTGTTTTCAAACTGCTTGGCAGGAGAGGAAATACTTCAAAACCGGCATATGGACAGGATGCGGCGCATATACATAGTCAGGGATGGGATACGCTTGCAGCTGCTGCAACAGGAAGTCTGGCTGTATATAGGGCAGTTAATAACATAAGTGCCGCAGGTGGTGCGGCTGATTGTATTATGAATACAATTATAATAGATGAGAAATCAAGGGAAATACGTCTTAAGGAGATAATAAAGGAACTTGACAGACAGTGTCAGGTTGTTGGTGTAGGAATTGCAGGAGGTCATACTACAGTATGTCCGAATGTTAACAGTCCGGTTGTTTCTGTTACTGCAATTGGGCATAAGCTCAGAACACATCAGAAAGCTGTTGCAGGGCAGGATATTGTTATGACAAAGCATATAGGAATGAGTGGTATTAGAACTGTTATATCACACAAAAGGGATGAGATACTTAATGTTTTGCCAGAGGACGTTATTAATAAGGCATTTGCTGCTGATGAAGAACTCATTATAGCTAAAGAGGCACAGATATTTATAAAGCAGAATATTGACGGGGCAATGCATGATGCATCGGAAGGCGGCATATTTGCAGCACTGTGGGATATGGCCGAATATTCAGGTACAGGTCTGGATATAGATTTGAGGCATATTTCCGTAAAACAGGAAATAATTGAAATATGTGAATTATTTAATATCAATCCATATATATTGGATTCTATGGGATGTTTGTTAATGACATGTGAAAATGGATGTGATATAGTAAATATAATGAAGCAGAATGGAATTGAGGCCGCTGTCATTGGTAAGATAACTGATGGTAACAACCGGATTATTCACAATACAGAGGAAGACAGATATTTAGGGCTTCCTGAACAGGATGAAATATACAGATTTATATAATTAGCAGGAGGATTGCGTTATGAGAGAGAAGATTCTTGATGTTCTTGAAAAGAATGGAAGGATAGACCTTAAGGAGATGGCTATTATGCTTGGCTATTCTGAAGCAGAGGTTGCCAATGAAATAGCGGATATGGAGAAGGAACATATTATCTGCGGATATAATGCGGTCATTAACTGGGATAAGACTAGTGAAGAGAAAGTAACAGCACTTATTGAGGTTAAGGTTACTCCACAGAGAGGATTAGGTTTTGACAGTATTGCAGAGCGCCTGTACAAATATGATGAAGTAACATCAGTTTATCTCATGTCAGGAGGCTTTGACTTTACTGTTATTATAGAAGGCAAATCAATGAAGTCAGTGGCTCAGTTCGTCGCGGCGAAGCTCGCACCATTAGATTCAGTCCTTAGCACATCTACACATTTTGTGCTTAAGAAGTATAAGGACTATGGAACAATAATAGAGGACGAGGCTAAAGACGAAAGGATGCTGATTACACCATGAGAAACCCATTATCACAGAAAATAACAGGCATACAACCATCAGGAATAAGAAAATTCTTTGATATTGTAAGTGAGATGCCTGATGCAATTTCGTTAGGAGTAGGCGAACCAGATTTTGATACTCCATGGAATGTAAGAGAAGAAGGAATATATGCCCTTGAGAAGGGAAGAACATTTTACACATCTAATGCAGGTCTTAAGGAATTACGAGAAGAGATATGTAATTACCTTGCAAGAAAGATGAACCTTCATTATGATCCTATGAAGGAAGTACTTATAACAGTAGGTGGAAGTGAGGCAATTGATGTTGCATTAAGATGCATGTGTGACCCAGGGGATGAAGTGCTTATACCACAGCCAAGCTATGTATCTTATCTTCCATGTGCAATTATGGCTGATGCAAAGCCAGTGATAATAGAACTAAAGGAAGAGAATGAGTTCAAGCTTACTAAGGAAGAGCTGCTTGCCAGTATAACAGATAAGACTAAGGTACTTGTTATGCCATTTCCTAATAATCCAACAGGTGCTGTTATGACAAGGGAGGAGCTTGAAGAGCTTGTACCTGTCATAATTGAGAAGGATATATATGTTATATCAGATGAGATATATTCAGCGCTTACATATAATGGAGAGCATTGCTCAATAGGAAGTCTTCCAGGGATGAAGGAGAGAACTATTGTTATTAATGGTTTTTCTAAAGCATTTGCAATGACAGGGTGGAGACTTGGATATGCGTGTGGTCCAAAGGAAATTATAAGCCAGATGACTAAACTTCATCAGTTTGCAATTATGTGTGCACCTACTAACAGCCAGTTTGCTGCAATAGAAGCTCTTAAAAACTGTGATATGGAAGTTAATAAGATGGTTGAAGCTTATGACCAGAGAAGAAGATATCTCATGCATGCATTTAAGGAGATGGGACTTGACTGCTTTGAGCCATTTGGTGCATTTTATGTATTTCCTTCAATTAAGAAGTTTGGCTTATCTTCGGAAGAATTTGCAAACAGATTACTCAGGGAGCAGAAGCTGGCTGTTGTTCCTGGAACAGCATTTGGTGACTGTGGTGAAGGTTTTTTACGAATATCATATGCTTATTCAATTGACAACCTTAAACAAGGTCTTGAAAGAATAGAAAAGTTTATTAATACACTGAAGTAGGGAGATGAATGAATATGGCAGAGATTAATGTCAACCATATTAATCCATTTCTGATGGCAGCAGGCACAATATTGCGTGATGCCTGTCAGATGGAGATGAGTATAGGAAAACCATATGTTAAAACAACTGAATTTGGAGAGGATTCAGTTATAATTATGATAGGTATTACAGGTGAGATGAGAGGTCAGGTCATGATAGCCATGAAGATTACCAAGGCATGTGAGATTGCATCAAAGATGATGATGGGGATGCCGGTTCCAGAGCTTGATGAGATGGCAATGAGTGCAATAAGCGAACTTGGTAATATGATAATGGGTAATGCAGCGACTATTCTTTCAACTAAGGGAATTGGTATTGATATTACCCCACCTACATTATGCCGTGGAGATATGAAGATTTCGCAGACATATGCCAAGAATATATGTATACCGATGTCTAGTGATGGCAGCATGGTTCTGGAACTTGATATTGCATTAAAAGGTGACTGATAAGGATATGATTAATATAGTTTTACATGAGCCGGAGATGCCGGCTAATACAGGTAATATAGGAAGAACATGTGTGGCAACAGGCGTAAGGCTGCATCTTATAGGACCATTAGGATTTCAGATTAATGATAAGATGTTAAAAAGAGCCGGACTTGATTACTGGGATAAGCTTGATGTTACTGAGTATGATGATTATAAGGATTTTCTTGCTAAGAATCCGGGTGCTAAGGTGTATATGGCTACAACCAAGGCACATAAGATATATACAGAAGTTAATTATGAAGAAGACTGTTATATAATGTTTGGAAAGGAAAGTGCAGGAATACCAGAAGAGATACTTGTCGATAATGAGGATACATGTATCAGAATTCCTATGATAGGAGATATAAGATCACTTAATCTTTCTAATTCAGTGGCAATCGTTCTTTATGAAGCACTCCGACAGCATAATTTTTCACACATGAATTGTGAAGGACATCTTCACAGACTTAACTGGAAGGAATAATAATAAAACACACGGACATACAAGTTACGCATGTCCGTGTGTTTTTATTTTGCAAGTTCAAGTGTGAATATGAATTCTGTACCGACACCTACAGTACTTACAACATCGATATTCTCACCATGTGCCTGAATAACTTCCTTGGTTATTGAAAGACCAAGACCGGAGCCTTTCTTGTCACGGCCTCGTGAGGAGTCTGATTTATAGAATCTATCCCAGATTTTATCAATATCTTCTTTGGCAATTCCGCAGCCTGTATCCTTAATGGATATCTGCGCTTTCTCGCCTTTTTCCTTGACTGTTATGTATATGTAAGAATTTTCTTTACTGAACTTAATGGCGTTGTCTATAAGATTATATATAACCTGCTGGATTCTGCCCTTGTCTGCCTTAACATTCTGTACACTGTTAGCATATGTAATATTGAATTTAATGCCCTTCTTCTTGCATGTTCCCTCGAATGTCTCAACAGTGTGTCTGATTATTGAATTAAGGTCAAATGTTGATATATCAAGTCTTACTGACTTAGGATCGAGTTCATTAAGAGTAAGAATATTACTTGTCAGCTTAGTGAGTCTTTCGGTCTCAAAAAGCATTATACCTATATATTTATCAAGCATTTCAGGTGGAATAGTTCCATCCTGGATAGCTTCCAGATATCCCTTGATAGAAGTAAGCGGAGATCTGAAATCGTGAGATATATTAGACAGGAACTTCTGCTGGAATTTATCTGATTCATTAAGCTGTGAAGCCATGTAATCAAGAGACATTCCAAGACGTCCAATCTCATCATTAAGCATAGGTTTAACGTGGTAGGAAAGATTACCTTTACTGTATTCGTTAGTTGCCATTGTGATTTCTTTAATAGGTCTGTGAACCTGAAAGAAATATAGAACAAGGAATGCAGATGACAGAATAAGTACAATTGCAAGTGTAAGATAATTTGTGTTAAATGTGTCATAAACGCGTTCAACGATGGCAGATTCAGGTATATTAATAACAACATAACCCTTAATTTCGAAGGAGTTCGAGATAGGCGAAAAAACACTTAATGCAGGTTCGGAAAACAGTCCGTAAAAATCCCATAAAATATCGTGTTTTCCTTTGAGGTCACCATAGTCAAAATCATTGATTGAGAATAAAATCCTGTCCTCATTACTCTTGTCCGTGGAACTGTTGTTAGTATCAAGAATAACATCACCAGAAGGAGTAATGAACATAATTCTGGTGTCGTTAAATGTGGATAATGATTTCATTTCAAGTTCTATTCGTCTCAGCTTGGATTCTGCAAGATAATCAAGAGCATATTCGTTTGCTATTTCATTAGCCTGAAGATACAGTCTGTCAGAATAATAATTGTATATGTGCTTATAATCTGCTTTATAGCATATTGTTGATACAAGAATAAAACTGATTACACATATAGCTATATATATGAAAATGTGTTTGCTGAGTGTACTGAATCCTTTCAATGTTAGTCTGCCTCCCTTGTTCTGCCCTTTTTATTTAGTTACGAACTTGTAACCGATTCCCCATACTGTTTCAATATTCCAGTGGGCATGATCCTTGATTTTCTCACGGATTCTCTTAATGTGTACATCAACGGTTCTTGTGTCTCCGATATATTCATATCCCCATATATTGTCAAGAAGCTGTTCTCTTGTAAACACCTGGTTAGGAGCAGAAGCTAAGAAATATAAGAGTTCAAGTTCCTTAGGCGGCATCTCGACATTTTTACCCATATAATTAACTGAATAATTATCAAGGTTGATAGAGAGGTCAGGGTAGTTGACACATTTGGCATTAGAAGAATCAACACCGATACTCTGAGGCATGTGATATCTTCTAAGCACAGCCTTTACACGGGCAACCATCTCTTTAGTTTCGAAAGGTTTGATAATATAGTCATCTGCACCAAGCTCAAGTCCTAATACCTTGTCAAATGTTTCGCCTTTGGCAGAGAGCATAATTATAGGAACGTTGTTGTTCTTTCTTATCTCACGGCATACCTGATAGCCGTCAATACCGGGAAGCATGAGGTCTAAAAGAATGAGATTGGGCTTGAATACAGAAAGCTCAGAAAGAGCACTTTCTCCATCATACACAATCTTTGTTTCGTAACATTCTTTTGTAAGATACAAAGATATAAGTTCTGCAATATTTTCATCATCATCTACAATAAGTATTCGCTGTTTAGATGCCATAATAATATCCCCCAATAATAATTATTTGAAATCAACAATAGTTACACCAGCATCACCCTCGCCGATTTCGCCGAGGCGGAAGCTCTTTATATATGGAACACCGCGAAGATAAGCGGTTACACCGTTTCTTAATGCGCCGGTTCCTTTACCGTGAACGATACGGACCTGTGGAATCCTGGCAATGTAAGCGTCATCAAGATATTTATCAAGGCGGGCAACAGCCTCGTCAACTGTACAGCCGAGAAGATTAATCTCAGTTGATATTCCTGCTGACTTGCTCATCTTAATCTTACCGGAACCGCCAGCAGCCTTAGATGGAGCTTCCTTTGGCTCTTTATAGTCTGAAAGAATTTCAAGATTCTTGATATCAATCTTAGTGCTTAATGCACCTACTTGAACAGTAACCTGCTTCTTGGCAGGATGAATTGCAGAAACAGTACCGGAAACATTCATAGTAAGAACTCTTACATGCATGCCTGTCTTGAATTCAGATATATCATGTGCCTTGTGTGCTTTAACCTTGGCAGGCTCTACCTTTAACTTTGCCTGATTCTTATTCATCTTCTCACGGACAGCAGTACGGTGCTTTTCAAGCTCAGCAACTGTCATTCCGTGCTTGTTCATGGCTTTGATAGTTTCATCTGCGAAATCCTTGGCATCTTTTAAGATGGCAGCAGCCTGTTCATTGGCCTTACGGATAATGTTGTCAGTTCTTTCATCAAGCCTTTCATTCTTAGCCTGAAGCTTTTCTTTAAGAGAGGCAATCTCAGCCTTATAGCTTTCAACCTCAGCCTGCTCCTTCTCAAGAGAAATTCTTGCATGCTCAAGGTCAGATACGATATCTTCAAAATGTACATCTTCCGCGTTAAGTCTTTCTGATGCGTCAGAGAGAATATAATCAGGAAGTCCGAGTTTCTTAGAGATTGCAAATGCGTTACTTTTTCCCGGAATGCCTATAAGCAGTCTGTAAGTAGGACGGAGCGATTCAACATCGAACTCACAGCTTGCATTTTCAACACCTTCAGTAGAAAGCGCATAAAGCTTGATTTCACTGTAGTGAGTTGTTGCCATGGTTGTAACACCGCGCATCTTAAGGTCATTAAGGATTGCGATAGCAAGGGCAGCACCTTCTGTAGGGTCAGTTCCAGCACCAATCTCATCAAAAAGTACAAGGCAGTTTTCATCAGCTTCTTTAAGAATCTTAACAGTGTTGGTCATGTGTGATGAAAATGTACTTAAACTCTGTTCAATACTCTGCTCATCACCGATATCAGCATATATATTCTTAAATACGGCAATGTCTGAATGGTCAAGAGCCGGAATGAATAAACCCGACTGTGCCATAAGTGTAAGAAGTCCTACAGTCTTTAAAGAAACAGTCTTACCACCTGTGTTAGGACCAGTGATGATTAGAAGCTTAAAATCTGTTCCAAGATAGATGTCAATAGGAACAACAGTATGTGGCTCGATAAGTGGGTGACGTCCTTTTTTGATATTGATAATTCCTGATGTATTCATGACCGGACGGCTTGCATGCATATGTCTGGCAAGCTGCGCCTTTGCAAATATACAGTCAAGTTCGACAAGTATTTCATAATTACACAGAAGCTCCTCAGTATGTTCACCGGCTTTCACACTTAAGTCAGCAAGAATAACTTCAATCTCTGCCGCTTCCTTAAGCTCTAACTCACGGATATCATTATTGAGCTTTACAACTGCTGCAGGCTCAATAAAGAGAGTAGAACCAGTAGATGACTGGTCATGTATCATACCAGGAAATGCTGACTTATATTCAGCTTTAACTGGCAGACAGTAACGCCCCTGTCTTGTGGTAATAACATAATCCTGAAGATAAGTCCTGTAAGTAGGAGAATTAAGCAATTTGTTAAGTTCAGAATGTATTCTGTCATTGGCTATTGATTTGCTTCTTCTGATACTTCTTAAGTTGGAACTTGCGTCATCACTTATCTCATCTTCAGAGATAATACATTTTTTAATCTGGGAATTGAGAGCATCAACAGTTGCAAGGTTTTCAAGCATTCCTGATATAGAATCCTCACGATGCTCATAGTAATCCTTAACATGCTTTGCACATGAAAGGATGGCACTTATGTTAAGAAGCTCTGATATATTAAGGGAGCTTCCAACCTTAAGTCTCGCAACAGAAGCACGTATATCCTTAGTCTGGCTGAAATCAACAGTACCTTTCTGAAAAATTCTTGAAAGTGCATCATTAGTCTCATCGAGACGTAAGTTGATGTCTGTTATATCAGTCATAGGCTTTAAGTTACGAAGTATTTTCTTAGCTCCGTCACAGCATGCATATGAAACAAGCTGGTCGGTAATTTTATAAAATTCCAAAGTGGATAAAGATTTCTTATTCACGAAAGACCTCCAAAAACTAAAAACAATCTTTTCATACTTTATAAGTTTACAGCATTTAAGGTAAAAAAACTATATTTTGCTTATAAATATTTACATGTAAGTCATAAATTGTTCATAATCGTAATATAAACTATGATATGATTGTATTCATAAGAGACGAAAATTACATAAGGAGTCCGAAATGGGAACTAATGAAGATGATAGGGAAAAGTATGACCTGTATACAGAACAGGTAGTTCTTCATCCGGCTAAGAAGTACAAGTGGCTTATAAGAATAGGCAAGCTGCTGCTTTTTGCTGTTTCTGTCATAATAGCGGCAAGTTTGTTTATGGTATTTTTATATCCGGTATTACAGAAAAGGATTGAAGAAAAGAATAAGGACAAGAATGTCATATATATCCAGAAGGATAATTACATACTTGCAGATAACCAGACTGCAGAATATTCAGATATATTGACAGAGAAGGACCTGAAAGATAATTATGAGGCTGCTATGGCAGCACTTCGCGCAAAAGTTGAGGATGTTAATAAATGTGTGGTTGCTGTTGACGTTGAACAGCCATTTTCTGATGTTCCGACAATTGAAAGCAGTCAGACAGAGGTGGCAGGACTTGTGGTTGCCAATGTTAATTCAACATATCTTGTGCTTACAAGTTCAAGCCTTTTAGAACCTGGAATGAATTATATAGTAAGGTTTTCTGATGAAGTCCAGACAGAAGCTGCATTTGTATGCAGAAATACAGCTTCAGGAATAGGAATTGTGAGTATTAATGCATCTAAGCTTACAGCTGAACAACGTAACAGTATCGCAGTTGCGCAGCTGGATAATTCTTATATGGTAAAGCAGGGAGATCTTGTGATTGCATCAGGAAAGCTTTATGAGACTTCGAAAGGCGTGTCATACGGAACAATTGCAGGTTCTAAGGTTGAGTATAGTAAAGACAGCGGTTATGAGGTTTTTGAGACAAGTGTAAGTATTACGGCTGGCGGTTTTGCCATATTGTTTAATTCTGAAGGAAATGTAGTTGGTGTATCTAAGGCTTCAACAGATACAAGTTCGAAATTCATTGGAATATCTGACCTTAAGGCACAGATTGAGACTATGATTAACGAGCATGGAATCATGTACTGCGGAATTACAGGACAGAATGTAACAGAGGAGCTTGCGGCCAAATACGGACTTCCGAGTGGTGTATACATATCTAATGTGGATATTGATTCACCTGCTTATTATGCAGGATTGCAGGCAGGAGATGTAATTAGTGCAATTAATGGACAAAGTATTTTGACAATTCAGCAGTTTAGTGAGAAACTATATCAGTGCGCTGATGGAGAAGCTATGTATGTGACAGCTATGAGGCAGGGAAAAGATGGCTATTCAGATGTAGCATTTTCAGTAAGTGTACAGCTAAAACAACTTAATTAACGGAGGCAGAAGGATTTATGCGTTATATAGAGACTCTTAAAGATGGTGAGAGAATTTCAGAGGTATATCTGTGCAAATCAAAATCAATAGCACTTACTAAGACAGGCAAGGAATATGCCAATGTAATGCTTGCTGATAAGACAGGACAGATTGACTCTAAGATATGGGATCTTAATTCAGGCGGAATTGCTGAATTTGATGTTAATGATTATGTTGCGGTAACAGGACAGGTAACAAGCTATAACGGAGCATTACAGTTTAAGATAGAGAGAGCAAGAATTGCATCAGAGAATGAATATGTTGCAGCAGATTATGTACCATCTTCAAGATATAATATTGATAATATGTTTGCAGAACTGATGAAGTATGTAGACAGTGTTAAGAGTACATATATGAAGCAGCTGTTATATTCTTTCTTTAAAGATGAAACATTTGCAAAGAAGTTCAAATGTGTATCAGCAGCCAAGACAGTACATCACGGTTTCGCTGGCGGATTGTTAGAGCACAGCTTAAGTGTTACAAGATTATGTGACAAGATGAGCGGCAACTATGATTTTCTTAACAGGGATCTGCTTATAACATGTGCAATGCTGCATGATGTCGGCAAGGTTAAGGAATTATCTGAATTTCCTAAGAATGATTACACTGACGAGGGTAATTTCTTAGGACATATCGTTATTGGATATGAGATGGTTATGGAGAAGGTTAAGCAGATAGACGGATTTCCTGATATGCTTGCAATGCAGATTGGACACTGCATACTTTCACATCACGGAGAGCTTGAGTACGGCTCACCTAAGAAGCCATCAATAGCAGAGGCTGTTGCATTATCTATGGCAGATAATATGGACGCAAAGCTTGAGACACTAAGAGAAGCACTTGAAGCCAAGGATACCAACGACTGGCTTGGTTATAACAGATGGCTTGATTCTAATATAAGAAGGACAACTAATGAGTTTTAAGAAAGATGATAAAGTAACATTTGTAATAGAAGATATAGGAACCGGAGGAGAGGGTATCGGCAAGGTTGACGGATATACCCTCTTTGTTAAGGATGCGATAATCGGCGACAAGATTGAGGCAAAGATTATTAAAGCTAAGAAAAATTACGGCTATGCAAGGCTTGAAAAGATTATTGAGGCTTCATCTGACAGAGTGACTCCTGCCTGTCCTGTCGCAAGACAGTGCGGTGGCTGTCAGATTCAGCAGATGAGTTATCAGGCACAGCTTAGATTTAAGGAAAAGCTGGTTGACGATAATCTCAAGCGAATCGGTAAGATAGGAGGGTATGAGTATTTTCCGGCTATTGGGATGGAAGAGCCTTTCAGATACAGAAATAAAGCCCAGTATCCGGTTGGAACAGCCAAAGATGGAAGTATTGTGATGGGATTCTATGCAGGAAGAACTCACTCTATTATCTCATGTACAGACTGTAAGATTGGTGCTGTCGAGAACCAGTATATTCTTGCCGTAATAAAGAGCTGGATGGAGCTTAATGGTGTTGCACCATATGATGAGCAGACCGGAAAAGGGCTTGTGCGCCATGTTCTTATAAGAACAGGCTTTCACACAGACGAGATAATGGTCTGTCTTGTTATTAACGGTACTAAGATGTCTGATAAGTTAAAGGAATCGCTTGTAGGGCGCCTTACAGAAGTGTCGCTTGATTCAGATATAAGTACAGACAAATGCATCAAATCAATTATGCTTAATTTCAACACGGAGAACACTAATGTCATTCTTGGCAGACAGTGCGAGACTCTGTGGGGAAAAAGCTATATTGAAGATTATATTGGTGATATTAAATATCAGATATCACCGCTTTCGTTCTTTCAGGTTAATCCAAGACAGACTGAGAAGCTGTATGGAAAAGCCCTTGAATATGCAGGCCTTACAGGCAATGAGACTGTATGGGATTTATATTGCGGAATAGGAACAATATCTCTGTTTCTTGCCAAGAATGCAAGAAAGGTATATGGTGTTGAGATTGTTCCTCAGGCTATAGAGGACGCTAAGAATAATGCGGCAATTAACGGCATTGATAATGCTGAATTCTTTGTCGGAAAGGCTGAGGAGGTTGTACCGCATTTTTATGAAGAAATGGCGCGGCTGGCAGCAGATACATCTGCAAGCGAGGCACAGCGTGAGGAAGCAAGAAAGAGCATTACTCCTGATGTCGTAGTCGTTGACCCGCCAAGAAAGGGCTGTGATGAATCACTTCTTGATACTATTGTTAAGATGTCACCAGAACGGATTGTGTATGTAAGCTGCGACTCGGCTACACTTGCCCGTGACTTGGGGCTGCTTGCAGCTAAGGGCTACAAGACGGTGAAGGTGCAGCCTGTGGACCAGTTCTCGCATACGGTGCATGTGGAGAGTGTGGCACTGATTTTGAAAGAACAGCCGGCAATTGATTAATGTTGCAGCATGAAGGTATCATTGCACAGAATAGATGCTCAAAATTAAAAGAGAAGTATCTGATTGAAATAAAGCATACGACAAAATAACGCATTGCGTAACATACAAGACAATGTTACAATAATAAAAATGCATTAAGAGGTGATATATTATGACTATAGCAGAGACAATAAAGCAGCTCAGAGAAAGCGTTGGAATGACAAGAAAAGAATTTTCACAGCATACAGGTATTCCTGTGCGTACATTAGAGGACTGGGAGGCATCAAGAAGAACTCCACCAGAATACATTCCACGGCTGATTGCATACCAGTTAAAGTATGAGGAACTGCTCAGAGAGAAAGAAAATGACAATTTATAATTGAGTTTTAATTTATAAAAAGTGTTCTGATCCGGGCACTTTTTATAAAATTTTAAGTAGCCAGTACAATTATTAGATGTTAATATATTACTATGTAACCCGAAACTGATATTTAAGAGCGAAGGGAGATTTTATTGAAGGCTGGATTATTAAGGACACAATTTAGTTACCAGAATACAGTAGTAAGAGAGAAGATGAAGGAAAAGACAAAGGAGTCTGTCAGTGCGGTAGTACCGATAATGCTTATAGTGTTGCTTCTTGGCTTTACAATAGCACCTCTTTCACCTAGTATACTGGTTGAATTCATTGTTGGAGCCGTGCTGGTTATTATTGGCATGGTGTTTTTTTCTTTAGGGGCAGAATTGTCCATGACGCCAATGGGAGAAAGAGTTGGCGGAAGCATGTTAAGGACTAAGAAATTATGGATGATTATAGCGATTGGATTTATCCTTGGAGTTATAATTACAGTTTCTGAGCCGGATTTGCAGGTGCTTGCGGGTCAGGTTGCGGCAGTTCCTAATATGGTGCTTATATTATCTGTGGCAGTGGGAGTAGGTGTATTTCTTGTTGCTGCACTCTTAAGAATATTGATTGGAATACCGCTTGCGCCGCTTCTGCTGGTGTTTTATGCAATTGTTTTTGCGCTTGCGATGTTTGTTCCTAAAGGCTTTCTTGCAGTTGCATTTGATTCAGGGGGAGTAACAACCGGTCCGATGACTGTACCATTTATAATGGCTCTTGGTGTGGGTATTTCTTCTATCCGAAATGATAAACATGCCGGTAATGATAGTTTTGGCCTTGTATCATTATGTTCAATCGGTCCAATACTTGCTGTTCTTATTCTTGGAATGGTTTATAGTACAGAGGGTAATTATACAACAACAGCAATTACTGAAGTGAGCGATTCTGTTGAACTTGGTAAGCTGTTCTGGTATGAGATACCGAAATATCTGAAAGAAATAGCATTGTCACTTCTTCCAATAGTTGTATTTTTCGGAGTGTTTCAGATATTTGCTCCAAAGATGAATAAGAAGTCGCTTATGAAGATATGCGTTGGACTTGTGTATACATATATTGGACTTGTACTTTTTCTTACAGGTGCTAATGTTGGATTTATTCCAGCAGGTAATTATCTTGGATCAGTGCTTGCTTCATTATCATTTAGATGGATTATCGTCCCTATTGGCATGATAATAGGATATTTCATTGTTAAGGCAGAGCCTGCTGTATATGTGCTTATGCATCAGGTAGAAGAACTGACATCAGGAAGCATATCAGGCAAATCAATGCAGATAAGTCTTTCTGTAGGTGTTGCAGTATCTGTTGGCCTTTCAATGATAAGAGTGCTGACAGGCATCTCAATATTATATTTTCTTATCCCTGGTTATGGAATAGCACTGATACTTACGCTTTTTGTTCCTAAGATATTCACTGCCATAGCATTTGACTCCGGAGGAGTTGCGTCAGGTCCGATGACAGCTACATTTTTACTGCCACTGGCACAGGGAGCATGTCTCGCAGTAGGCGGTAATATTGTAACTGACGCATTCGGTGTTGTTGCCATGGTTGCCATGACACCTCTTATAACTTTGCAGATACTTGGTGTTATATACAGAATCAAGGACAGCAGGAGAGCAAATGTGCCACAGACTGTTGCACCTATTGTGGATATGTTTGCAGAGCTTTCAGATGATGCGATTATTGAATTGTAGAGGTGACGGATATGAGTGAAGTATATGTAATGGTAACAATATGCAGCAGGAAGAATATGCCGCGTTTTGTTGATTGCTATAAGGATTATAATGTTGAAGCAGCTAATATATCGTTAGGCAGGGGAACAGCATCAAGTGATGTACTTGATTTACTGGGACTTGATGATGACGAGAAGGGTATCCATATGTCACTTGTTACAGAGGATACATGGAAGAATGTTAAGAAGGGGCTTCAGAGTAAGTTAAGAATAGATGTGCCTGGAACCGGAATCGCATTTATAGTGTCGCTAAGCAGTATTGGTGGCAAGAGAGAGCTGGGATTCTTAATTGACGGGCAGGAATATAAGAAAGGAGATGAGAGCACATTGAAGGATACTAAACATGAACTTATTGTTGCAATAGCTAATTATGGATATAATACACAGGTGATGAGAGCAGCGGAAGAAGGCGGTGCAACAGGTGGAACGGTGCTTCATGGAAAGGGTGTTGGAATGAAGCGGGCAGAGCAGTTCCTTGGAGTTTCGCTTGTTTCAGAGAAGGAAGTAATTCTTATTGTTGCAAAGTCATCACAGAAAAATGCTATTATGCGTGCTATAATGGACAAAGCCGGCGTAGACAGCAAGGCAGGAACTATTGTGTTCTCACTTCCTGTTACAAGTACGGCAGGACTGCGTATTCTTGAGGATTCGCAGGATGAAGAGGTTGATGATGAAAACAATAATTGATTACCAGAATGATGAAAGAGAAAAGGTTCTGCTTGATGTAAGAGACAAGCAGGAATTCGAGAAGGAAACATATCCCGGAGCAAGAAATTGGTACTGGGAGGAACTGATTAAGGTGCTTGAAGAAACACCTGAGGAATTCACACAGCAGTTTGATAAGAGTGTTCCTATATATCTTCTGTGCTATACAGGTCTGCACAGTGATGATCTGGCAGATATTCTTGAAGAAATGGGTTATGAGGTCTACAGTCTGTATGGCGGCTGGGGTGCTTATATGAAGTGGAAGTTCGAGAATTATGTCAAGGAAGCACAGGCAGAGAATGAGCTTTCAGGTGAAGAAAGAGTTAAGGAAATAGAGCGGAGCATAGTCAAGAAGTTCAGAAAGCCTATATGGAGAAAGTTCACACAGGCACTTAATGAATACGACCTTATACAGGATGGAGATAAGATTGCTGTCTGTATATCAGGTGGTAAGGATTCTATGCTTATGGCGAAGCTTTTTCAGGAGCTTAAGAGACATGGAAAGAATAATTTTGAACTTGTATTCCTGGTTATGAATCCGGGATACAATGATATTAATTATCAGGTTATTCTTAATAATGCGAAGATACTTGATATTCCTATAACTGTGTTTAAATCAGAGATATTCGATACGGTTGCAGATATAGAGGAGTCTCCATGTTATCTGTGTGCCCGAATGAGAAGAGGATATCTGTATAGTAAGGCTAAAGAACTGGGCTGCAATAAGATTGCGTTAGGTCATCATTATGATGATGTTATTGAAACAATTCTTATGGGAATGTTGTATGGTGCGCAGATTCAGACTATGATGCCAAAGCTTCACAGCACTAATTTTGAGGGCATGGAACTTATAAGACCACTTTACCTTATAAGAGAAGCTGATATAATACATTGGAGAGATTATAATAATCTTGCATTTATACAGTGTGCATGCAGGCTTACAGAGAGCTGTGCTTCATGTGGTGGCACAGAAAAGGGTTCTAAGAGAGGCGAGATTAAGCAGCTTATTAAAGATTTGACTAAGGTAAGCCCTTACATTGAGAAGAACATATTCAGAAGTGTTGAAAATGTTAATCTTGATACAGTTATTGCGTATAAGCAGTACGGTGTTAAGCATAATTTCCTTGAAAGATATGATGAAATGGGAAGACTCAATGGCGCATCAGGCAGCCAGACAGCAGATAATAAGGAGATGGAATAAATATGTCATCACAATATAATTGCGATTACTGCAATAACCTTGTATATGACGAGGAGATTGAAGGATATGTATGTGATGTTGATATGGACGAGGACGATTACGCAAGACTTTTAAGTTCTTCATATAAGCAGTGTCCATATTATCAGAGCAATGACGAATATAAGATAGTACGTCATCAGATGTAATATATAGAAGTGATATAGATAGCTATAGACATGTGTTGCAAGTTCAAGAAATCAGCGTATAAATAGGGGAAAGCCTACTAATATTGTTGAATGTGATGAAATAGTAGGTTTTTTGACAAGGAATCCCGGTGAGAATTAAGGTGGTTAAAGAAAATTGCCTACTAATTTTATGATTCATGAGAGAATAGTAGGTTTTTTAGATGATAAAAAGCGCCTAATATCACAGACACATAATAAAAAGACCTACTAAAGTGTAAAAATGTGATGAAATAGTAGGCATTTAAGTTGAAAAGATGCATTATAAGCCATCTAATAATGAGGAAAAGACCTACTAAAGTGAGAAAATGTGATGAAATAGTAGGTTTGTGGGAAGTATAAGACGCCTTTTAATAGATGATTATAAGTGCTATAATTTTAATCAGGAATTATGTAGTAGAAAGGAAAAAGTTATGAATAAGATAGCAAGCTTTACAGTGAATCACCTTGATTTACTGACAGGTGTATATGTATCAAGAAAGGATTATATCGGAGATGTATGTCTTACTACATTTGATTTAAGATTTACAAGACCTAATGAAGAACCACCTATGGATACACCGGGAATTCATTCAATTGAACATCTGGTTGCTACATTTTTAAGAAATCATGCGGAATGGGCTGAGAAAACTATATATTTCGGACCTATGGGCTGTAGAACAGGATTCTATGTTATATTTGCAGGAGATTTAAAGTCAGAGGATATTATTGGTGTATTAAGAGAAGCTGCCGATTATGTTCTTAATTATGACGATAATACACCAATTCCTGGATATTCACCAAGAGACTGCGGTAATTATCTGGATAACAATCTTAAACTTGCGAAGATATATATGAAGAAGTTTAAGGAGGAGGTTCTGGATAATCCGGTGGAGGAGAGGTTGAATTATCCTGTGTAGGTTGTGTAGGTTGTGTAGGTTGTGGCCAGCCGGGACGATTGTGTGGCTTAGGGAGTGGCTTTCATGGATTACTGCGCTTAGCAGGAGTAAATGCCGCCATATACAGAGTTTTTTACAGCGTGCAAAAGCAAACGCACTTCGTTTGAACGAGCTTTTGCACGCTGAACTTTTGTTTATGGCGGCATTAACTCCTGCACAGCTCGTAATAAATCAAGCCACTCCCTAAGCCACACAATCGTCCCGGCTGGCAATCTACACAGTGGCGGTCGTGAGGAAGGAAAATCCGACTAAGCAGATTCGCCTGTGGATGTATGTTTAGTTGGATTTTTCATATACGATACTGCTATACAGAAATGAAAACTCCCTTAACTAGATTCGGCTTCGCCTGTCTAGTTAAGGGAGTTTTTATATAAAGTAGTAGAATGCCGTAAAACAGAATTAGCTGTGCCTGTCTGTTTTACAGCTTTCTTTTATGAGAGTGATTTATAACAATTAGTTATGTATTATACCTCGAATAATAATTCGCTGTAGCTTGGGAATGGCCAGAATTCCTTATCTACTATCATCTCGGCTTTATCTACTGGAGCTCTTAATTCGTCCATTGCAACCTTTACTGTATCTCTGAAGTATTCAGCCTGTGCTTTTCCTTCAAATGTAGCTGCTGTAGCAACTGTCTCTGCAAGCTTAGCTGAAGCTGCCTTCATTTCCTTTAAGTAACCAGATACTTCTGTAAGGATGTCTGCCTGAACTGAAGCGTCTGCACCAGCTTCCTTAACTGAAAGTACTGAGTTAGCAAGTTCTGTTGTGTATGAGATAACAGCAGGAATGATTTCCTTGCCAGCCATATCTATCATTGTCTTAGCTTCGATGTTGATTGCCTTAGAGTAAGCTTCGTACTTAATCTCAGCTCTTGACTTTAATTCAGCTTCTGTGAATACACCAAATCCTTCAAACATCTTAACTGTTTCAGGTTTAACAAGTGAACCAACAGCCTCAACCATAGATTTGATATTTGGAAGTCCTCTTCTTTCAGCTTCTGCTACCCATTCATCTGAGTAACCATTACCATTGAATACAACTCTGTGATGGTCTGTGAAAAGCTTCTTAATCATATCATGGACAGCCATCTGCATATCCTCAGAACCCTCTAATTCATCAGCAATTTCCTTAAAGCTTTCTGCAACGATTGTATTAAGAACAACATTTGCAGGAGCGATAGAATCTGAAGAACCAACCATACGGAACTCAAACTTGTTACCTGTGAATGCGAATGGAGATGTTCTGTTTCTATCAGTAGCATCTTTGTTAAGGTCTGGAAGAGTAGAAGCACCAGTCTTTAACTTACCCTTCTGGATAGAGCTTGTAGCATCACCCTTATCAATTAACTGCATAACTACATCTTCAAGCTGCTCACCAAGGAACATAGAGATGATAGCTGGAGGAGCTTCGTTAGCTCCAAGTCTGTGATCGTTACCCACATCAGATGCAGACTCACGAAGAAGGTCAGCATGCTTATCAACAGCCCTCATAATTGCACCAAGTACAAGAAGGAACTGGAAGTTTTCATGAGGTGTCTTACCTGGGTCAAGCATGTTAATGCCGTCATCAGTTGTGATAGACCAGTTGTTATGCTTACCAGAACCGTTAACACCTGCAAATGGCTTCTCATGGAGAAGGCATACAAGGCCATGTCTGTAAGCAACCTTCTTCATAACTTCCATCATAAGCTGGTTGTTATCTGTAGCAATATTGCACTGTGCATAGATAGGAGCTAACTCATGCTGTGCAGGAGCAACTTCATTATGCTGTGTCTTAGCAGATACACCAAGTTTCCATAATTCTTCATTAATATCTTTCATGAAAGCGGCAATTCTTTCACGGATAGAACCAAAGTAGTGATCATCAAGTTCCTGACCCTTAGGAGGCATAGCTCCGAATAAAGTACGGCCAGAGAAGATAAGATCCTTTCTCTGTAAATATTTCTCTCTGTCTACAATGAAGTATTCCTGTTCAGCACCTACAGAAGGAGTAACTTTCTTAGATGTTGTATTACCCATAAGTCTTAAAATACGAAGAGCCTGCTCGTTGATGGCATCCATTGAACGAAGTAATGGAGTCTTCTGGTCAAGAGCCTCACCTGTGTAAGAGCAGAATGCTGTAGGTATACAAAGAGTAGCACCCTGGGCACCTTCACGTACGAATGCAGGAGATGTACAATCCCATGCTGTATATCCTCTGGCCTCGAATGTTGCACGAAGACCACCTGAAGGGAATGATGAAGCATCAGGTTCACCCTTAATCAATTCCTTGCCGGAGAATTCCATAAGCACCTTTCCGTCTGACTTAGGTGCTGATATAAATGAATCATGTTTCTCAGCAGTAGTTCCTGTTAAAGGCTGGAACCAATGTGTGTAATGAGTTGCACCTTTCTCGATAGCCCAGTCTTTCATAGCATTAGCGATAACATCAGCATCTGCTAAAGATAATTCCTGCACACCTTCCATTGTTAATTTAAGGTTTTTGTAAACGTTCTTTGGTAAACGCTCTTTCATAATTGTGTCGTTAAACACATTCTCGCCGAAGATGTCAGCTACATTGAATCTTTCACTCATAACTTCCTCATCCTTCCTTTTCTTATCTTTTTATTAGTAAAACTAAAAAATGGCGCCCAAGTATATACTTATATAAATATATAAATGGAACGCCTTTGTTCTACCTTATTTAATTAGCGACAGCCTACTGTCTTTAAATAAAATAACTCATATTGTATGAATTTGCAAGTGCTTTTTTAAAAATATTAAAAAAATTAAGCCTGCATGAAATATGAGTGTTAAAATGCTTATTCTGAAGCGGATACAGATGCTTCAGAAGATGTTCCATTATCTAACTTAGATTCTCCGACATATGTACCTGATACAATAACACGTTGTTTAGAATCATCTGTGCAGGTTGAAAATGTAACTACCTGTGTTGCGTTAGAAATATCGACTCCGGTATTGTACAGTGATTCAGCCTGGACATTCTTTGCGTATTCGCGAAGACCGGACAGATTGCTGAAATTGAATGTAAATGTATCACTTATTGGATCAGTTATATATACTGTAAAAATCTTGTACTCACGGATTACATCCTCTGTATATATATAAAAAACATCATTACCTTCCGTCTGGTAGAAACCAGAATTCTTATATCTGGCAAGAGTACCAAACATAGCACCAGAACCCATGTTATGTCCATATATAATAACATGGCTGGCATTAAGACCATCTTTAATTCGATAATCAACGAAAAGGCATCCGTTGCGGTTGTAAGTTTTATCAAATGTATGAGTAAGATAAAAATCATTATCGGTTGTCTGGGCAATAGGAAGCCTTATATCTACCGATGGTACATAAAGAAAACCCAGACCATCAGGATTAATATCAAGCAGAGCCTGATGATTATAGACAAAAGGGATTGTTACATCCTGATTATCTTCGCCTATAGTAATATTAACAGGTGTATCATCAAGGACATTGCCTTCAATATTATCATAAATATCGTTACCCTTCTTGTATTCAAGAAGAATGGATACAAGCCTGACTGCTGCAAAAACAAAAACGCATGCACATATAATTAAAATAATACGGCTTATTATGCCCGAGCGTTTTTTCTTTTTTTCTTTAGCGTCAAAAGCGAAATCCGCTTCGTCTGGTTCTGTTTCAGGTGAAGCAGATGTTATAAAATCATCATCTTCATCTGTCTTTAAGTTACTCATAAATATCTCCAATCATCATCAAGCTTTTCCTGCTGAACCAAAAAGATTAATCTTCTCGCGGACAGTTTCTTTAATTGCTTCACAGCCTGGAGCCAGAAGCTTTCTAGGATCAAAGCCCTTTCCTTCAAGGTCTTTGCCTGCTTCTACATATTTTCTTGTTGCATCAGCAAATGAAAGCTGGCATTCTGTATTAACATTAATCTTAGATACGCCAAGAGAAATGGCTTTCTGAATCATATCAGCTGGAATTCCTGTACCGCCGTGAAGAACTAATGGCATATCACCAATCTTTTCCTTAACAGCCGCAAGTGTTTCAAAGCTTAATCCTGGCCAGTTAGCAGGATACTTTCCATGTATATTACCGATACCTGCTGCAAGCATGTCTACACCAAGATCTGCAATAGCTTTACATTCATCAGGGTCTGCACATTCACCCATTCCGATAACACCATCTTCTTCGCCGCCTATTGAACCAACTTCTGCCTCAATAGAAAGACCAAGATTATGCGCTACATTGACAAGCTCGGTTGTCTTCTTGATATTCTCATCAATTGGATAATGAGAACCGTCAAACATAATAGATGTGAAGCCTGCTTTGATACATTTGTAGCATCCTTCATATGTTCCGTGGTCAAGATGAAGAGCAACAGGAACAGTGATTCCAAGAGACTTGTCCATAGCCTTAACCATGGCTGCAACAGTCTCGAAACCTGTCATATATTTACCGGCACCTTCAGATACACCAAGGATTACAGGAGCATTCATCTCCTGTGCAGTAAGGAGAATAGACTTAGTCCATTCAAGGTTATTGATGTTGAACTGTCCGACAGCATATTTGCCGGCAAGAGCTTTGTCTAACATTTCTTTAGCTGAAACTAACATATTTCTTTACCTCCATTGCACGATTTTGTATGACAACATTATATCTCATATCATTAAAAATGAAAAGGAATATTTATATGATATTTATGTGTTAATACAAAGAAATATGATGTATAATCATGTATGTCCTAAGAAAATATCTAAAGAGAGGAGACCTGTATGGGTTATTTAACATTTTTTATCAACAGGATAGCACTTGAAGCTGATACCAGTGCCGCAATGGATTTCTATAATAGTGAAGAGCATGCTGGCACAAGTTATCTGCCATTTATTGGGTTCATGCTTTTTCTTGCAGGAATTGTTGTAATTATTGTCGGACTTGCAACATATCTTACGGCAAAACATAATTTTAACATATTCTTTGATGCAAGAGATGTCAGAATGACATATGAGGAACAGATTATGCCTGATGATGAAAAAGCCAGACTTAATAATGAAAAACTTGCTAAAGATAAGAAGAAGGGAAAGATAATAATTATAATAGGAGTGGTTTTAGTTATAGCTTCATTCGTCGTATTATAATTATATGCAGGATAAAAAACACCGCCTGCCGGAGTAGCAGACGGTGAAAGAGGGAGGAGAGCTGTTTATTAACAACTCGATTTATGAAAAACATATAGTAGAAAATGTCTTGTTCTTATGATTGAATTATATTGAACAAAAGTGAAGAAACAATGTGCATAGTGTTAAATCTTATTGAATTAGATATGAATAAATTATGAACGACTGTGGATTAAGGAGGGGAATATGCCAACAATTTACAAATGCCCTGGGTGTGGTGCTGCTATGGAGTTTGACAGTACAACACAGAAATTAGGCTGTCCGTCATGTGGAATGCAGATTGATGTTCGGGAATATGAAGAGAAATACTCACAGAACAGTACACAGGGAGAATATGACAAAGAGATGAAGATGTACCATTGTAATACATGTGGTGCAGAGCTTGTAGCAGATGAGTATACATCGGCAACATTTTGTTCATTCTGTGGTAATCCGACACTTGTGGAGGACAGACTTAAAGGTGAATTCAAGCCATCAACAATTATACCATTTAAGATTAACAAGGATAAAGCAGTAGAGATTTACAAAAACTGGTGTAAGAAAGGACCACTCACACCATCTGCTTTATCAAGAAATTCAACAATTGAGAAAATAAGCGGACTGTATGTACCTTACTGGCTGTATGATTATTCGGCACAGACAGATATGCATGCTAATGCAGAAAGGGTCAGGACAACAAGAAAAGGAGATACAGAGTATATATACACAGATCATTTTCAGGTGTTCAGAAATATATCTGCAAAGTTTGAGAAGATTCCGGCAGATGCATCTGAGAAAATGCCTGATGATGCGATGGATAAGCTGGAGCCATTTAACTATAATGAATTAACTGCATTTTCAATGCCATATCTTTCAGGATATCTTTCAGAAAGATATAATTATACGGCAGACCAGATACAGGAGAGGGCTACGAGAAGAGCTGACAAATATATAACAGATATTGCAATGTCAACAATTACCGGTTATTCATCTGTTAATATAATCCACAATGACATAACAATGCGTCCGACAGGAAGCCAGTATGCATTATTTCCGGTATGGGTACTTAATTACAGGTTTAACAGGAAGAATTTCCAGTTCATGCTTAACGGACAGACAGGAAAGATAGTTGCTGACAGACCGATAAGCGGAAAGAAAGCATTTGGCTTCGGCGCTGGAATATTCATTGTTACACTTATCATTACTATGTTTGGAGGGCTTTTGTTCATATGATGAAGATTAATAAGAAGATAAAGGCTTTCATGAGCATAATTATGGCATGCTTTATGTGTGTGGGAGTGTTGTTAAGTATTAAGACTGATGTGTATGCAGATTCATCAAAGGAATATGTATATGACAATGCAGGAATTCTTACTGCTGATGAGATAAGTAAGCTAAAGAGCCAGTGTAAGAAAGCATCTGAGGATTCAGAGTGTGATATAGTTATTATCACAACTAATATAGGACATGATGGCAGTACGATGGACAGCTATCTTAAGAAATTCCTTGATGATAACGGATATTCGCAGAATGCCGTAATATATGGCGTTGATATGAAATCAAGAGCTGATAGAATGTATACACAGGGCAAGGCAGGAACTGATATTTCACAGGAGACAATTGATGATATAAGAGAAGCGTGTGAGGAGAAGCTTTCGGATAAGGATTATTACAAAGCATTTTCTAAGTATATCAAGAATATGAATATGTGCATGACTACAAGCATAGTCAAAAAACTTACATACAAAATGTGGATAAAGCTTCTCATTGCATCAGGTGTTGCAGTTGCTGCTGTTCTTACAATGATGCATAATGCCAAGGCAAGAATGACTGTAAGCAGCACAGAATATACGAAAGACCATAACTTTAAGGTTAATGACAGAAGAGATGTGTTCATTAATACAACAGTTGTTACAAGACATATAGAGCACAACAATAGCAGCGGAAGCAGCGGCGGAGGCGGTGGAAACAGTGGCTCCGGCGGACATTTCTAGATAATAAAAGATAATAAAGGCGGGTACAGCAATTAACTGTATCCGCCTTTTTGATGTCAATGGATGAACTTTAATTATAACTTCTCTGGTTCTGGATATTCCTCTCCAAATGTCTCAACAGTAACAGTCTTCATAACCTGTGGTTTTCTAGGTCTGTCGCTGTAATCTGTGTCTACGCCTGCAATCTTGTCAAGAACATCTTCACCCTCGATAAGCTTACCAAAAGCAGCGTAATCTCCGTCAAGATGTGGAGCGTTCTGGTGCATGATAAAGAACTGTGAGCCTGCAGAATCAGGTCTCATAGAACGAGCCATTGAAAGAACACCTCTTGTATGCTTTAAGTCGTTCTTAAATCCGTTAGATGCGAATTCGCCCTTGATAGAGTAGCCAGGACCACCCATACCTGTTCCTTCAGGGTCACCACCCTGAATCATAAAACCTGCGATTACTCTGTGAAATATAAGTCCGTCATAGAATCCCTTATGAACAAGATTAACGAAATTATTAACTGATGTAGGTGCGATTTCCGGATAAAGCTCAGCTTTCATCACATCGCCGTTTTCCATTGTGAATGTAACTATTGGATTAGCCATATTATTCCTCCTGAAATTCATTAAATTGCCCGCTTGTCTGCATGAGCAAAATGTGATGTAATTAATTCTAAATACTACAGTATAAAAAGTCAAATTAAAACTTTAGAAACAATTATGAAGAGGCATATATGAGAAAATGTATTGATATGGGCGAAGGCAGAAAAATAATAATTAATGACAAAGATATGTTAAAACCAGATGGAACACTGGAGATTTCTGATATAGGGCTTGGAGAAGCATACCTTGGAAAAGCTTCATATGTTGTATATGATGAGGAAGATATTGATGACGACCTGTTAAAACTTGTATGTGCCAGAAAATACAATGAGCCGCTTGTAATTGCCAGAACGGAGAGGTTTATCATACGGGAGATGACAGTGGGGGATTTACCACATTTATACGAATTATATCAGACACTTTCAGACTGCCCGTATGTTGAACCATTATATGAATATGAGGATGAAAAAGCATTTACAATAAAATACATTGAGAATATGTATGGCTTCTTCGGGTACGGTCTGTGGCTTGTGTTTGATAAGAAAACAGGTGAGCTAGTGGCAAGGGCAGGCGTTGAAAACCGTAGTATAGACGGACAGAATTGTCAGGAGCTTGGGTATCTTGTAAAAAAAAGCTGGCAGGGAAAGCATGTGGCATGGGAAGTTATGAACCATATAGTGGATATTGCTAAGGACAGGTTTGGTTTAGAAGAATTATATATATGCACAGTGAAAACAAATATCCCATCCATACAGCTTGCATTGAAACTGGGTTTCACATTGTATGCAGGCGATATAGACGGGATGAATATATATAGAAAAAAGCTGTGATTATATCAGGCTGTCTTCATATTAAATATATATCTTATAAAATCAGCAGCATTGGTCTGATACTTTGATGATGATACAACACCATAGCAAGGGTCTTTCATATTCAGGTCACTGTCTTTGATTACAGGTGCTTCAGTGATATCTACAGCAATAGGATATGTCTCTCCGGCAGTGTTGGTGAAATACACAATGTAATCATCTAACTGCTCTAATTCCTCATCGGAGAATATATCGCGCAAATCACAGAAGAATATATCCTTGTCAGTACAGAAGTAATCAATATACTCACGTTCAGAAAGGTATCCGTCAAGAGAACCTGTTGATGCATAAGTATATAACTTATTAGCTGAAACATATGCTTCCTGGTCCATTGCCACTTCTTTCAGTGAAAATGTATATGAGAAATCAACCTGTTCTTTCTTACCGTCAATTCCAAGATAGTCTGTAAGTCCGGTTGTGAGAATATCAGTATCATTTTCATAACCTGTCATCTTGCCATCAAGTACAGCAACAAAACATACAGTATCATAATTGTTCTTAACTATGGATGAAATAAGAGAAACTGCAAATATAACTGCAAGTACAACTCCTACGATTGGAATCCAGTAATAGCTCCATATGTATTTGATTTTATCTGAAAAAGACAAATCTTTAAGCTTTTTACGCTGCTCTTTAATTTCGTCGTGAATGTTGTTTCCTTTAGCCATAAACACTCCTTAATAATCGTTATTGTTTAACAGTTTATCATAAATGCTGTGGCAAAAAAACAGCTTTTATAAACATTTAAGAAATATATACGAAAAATTCTTTGATTTTTATGGCAGGTCTTGTATAATCATAGTGTTTAAGCAAAGGGGTATATAATTATGAATGGATTTGGATTAGATGGAAAACTTTTTAGAGGACTCACCAAGGCAGGTGACTTTATAATACTGGCAGTTATTACAGTTGTATTTTGTCTGCCGGTTGTAACAATAGGAGCATCGCTTACAGCAGCATTTTATTCAGGAATAAAATTAGTACGAGACGAGGAAAGTTATGTATACAAAGATTTCTGGAAGTCGTTCAAGATGAACTTCGTACAGGGACTTCTGTTAGAGATTGTACATGGAGTTATCGGCTTTCTTCTTTTTATTGATTTAAGAGCAAGCGTACAGTGGGGACTTGTTCAGGGCTCACAGATAGGAACTTTGTTTATATTTGTTGTAATAGGAGTCATGGCAATATGGGTTGGAATAATGCTTTACTCATTTGCAATGCTTTCAAGATATGACAATAAGCTTTTTGGAACGCTTAAGAACGCACTTATTATATGTATGCATCATCTTCCACAGACAATAATTATGCTTATAGCAACTGTTGGACTGATATATTTCTCGTGCATATATTTCACAGCATTTATAGTAACAATACCATTGATATTGTATGTTGATTCATATATTTTCTCAAGTATATTCAAGAAGCTGGAAAAAGACATGGTTAAGAAAGATGAACCAGAGGTTATTGAGAATGAGGAATCAGAAGATTTAATCGAAGATACAACAGATAATAAAGAAGAATAAATCCTAAAAAAGGGGCGGGGTCACAGGCTGGGTAGTTTCCTGTGACCCCATTTTATATATCTGTACGGTTATGGGATACAGATAGCGAAAGTTATGTACAAAAAAAGAGATAACGGTCAGATAGTAATTCTGACTGTTATCCCCGTTGATAACCAATGATTAATATGAAATTATAAAGCGTCTGTTCCGCGCTCTCCTGTACGGATTCTGATAGCATCATATACGTCATAAACAAATATCTTGCCATCACCATACTCACCAGTGTTAATCTGCTCGATTACCTGGTCAATAATTGTCTCGTAAGTCTCATCTGATACAATTGATTCAACCTTAACCTTTGGAAGAAGATTGCCACCGAAATCAACACCATTGTAAACCTGCTTATGTCCACGCTGGCTTCCATATCCCATGATATTAGAAATCATAAGTCCATGCGCACCATTGCTATTAAGGATGGTCTTAAGATCATCAAGTCTTTCAGGTCTGATAATAATCTCTAACTTTTTCATAATTAATATCCTTTCGTGCTGACGACATCATTAAAACACTGAAACTGGCAAAAGTCAACTCAATTACCGTATAAACGAATAATGTAAATAACCAAATTGCATTTGTTAAAAAATATAAAGCAATCAGTCTTCGTAAAGCTGTCTGCTGGTTGAAAATACTAAGAAACAATAATATATGGTAATCACGGCAATCAGTGCTTCAACAAGTATAGACCACATTGTTATTGAAGACTTGAATGCAAAATAGTGGATAAATATTCCGGCAGACATAAGAAGCCATGTTAGCTGATAATTTCTTGTAACAGCAGTTTTTTCCTGTATCCTTGCTTCCATGACAAGGGCTTCTGTATAATAATAGGTAAAATAAATAGCAAATACGACACTGATACCTATTGCTATAGAATACATAGTCTCTGGCACAGGCCAGTCTCTTGCAATAAGATATTGTGAGAGTATTGCACCGGCAAGTCCGGCAAGAGAAAGAAACATTCCTTTCTTAAAGCGGGAATTAAGTTCTTTCATATTATTGATACCGAGGAATATAAGGATGTATCCGACGATATCATTGCTTATATCAATGTTCACTGTGCCAAAGGAAACCCAGAATCTTGTGCAGATAAGGAAGATTCCTGTAATTACGAATATTGAATTCTTTTTGTTCATATTATTAATGTACTCCTTATAAAAATGTATCTTTATATTAAGTTAATCTTGCGGTAAGGTCAACGTAAAAAGCAAGTGTTTATAAAAATTTTATAGCAGTATTTATAGATATATGTAAAATTATGTAGAAATTTGTTGGAATAGATGGTAAATTATCAGATAAACGTGCCGATAAATATAAAACAAGGATGTAATCTATGCAGAAAGGAGTCAGCTATGGGAGTAGGAAGAATTAATATTCATTCATTTTATGATAACTATACAATAGGCAGTAAACATAATAATAATCTGCAGAATACAGAAGATGTTCAGATAGAACAGACAGGAGCTGGCTCACAGGAGGCTGGTAGTCAGAATCAGACTGACAAGGAAATTAACAAAGCACCTGTACATTCTGATCCTAAAGAATTTGCATTTGATTTTGAGAACAGAAACAGATTCAATCTTGTTGCTGCAACAAGCAGTATGGAAGATGTTGACATTAAGAAAGCTGTATCTGATATGGAGAAGGATCAGGTACTTGACCAATACAAGTTCTTTATAGGAACTGCACAAAAGATGCAGAAGATGCCTAATCTTGGTACTGATGCAGATGGTACAGTAACCCTTAAGATGACGGAGTAGACAGGGATTATAACACTTTTGAAAAATTTTTAAAAAAGTGCTTGCATTCCTGAAAACATTCATGTATAATACAGCATGTCGTCACGATATTGGGCTTTCGCCAAGTGGTAAGGCACTGGATTCTGATTCCAGCACTTCGGGGGTTCGAATCCCTCAAGCCCAGCTAGAAACCTCTCGTAGTCATACGAGAGGTTTTTTTGTGCGAGTAGCGATGAGAATAGACGTAGAAAGGCAACAGCCATACTTGCACTGAAATATTATGAAAGGGCTGGTGAAGCTGCCAGCATAGGTGTTGTTATGATAGAGTTAGGAAAAACACAGTGTCTTAACATTGTAAAGGTAACAGATTTCGGAGTATATCTTGGAACAGAAGAAGATAAAGTCCTTCTTCCTAAAAAACAGGTTCCAGATGATGTTGAAGTGGGAGATGCTCTCACAGTATTTGTTTACAGGGATTCAAGTGACAGACTTATTGCAACTACTAATAAGCCAAAGATTCAGCTTGGAGAACTTAAGAGACTTAAAGTATCACAGGTTACAGGTATTGGCGCATTTCTTGACTGGGGACTTGAAAAAGACCTGCTCATGCCATACAAGGAACAGACAACACATGTATCAGAAGGCTCAGAGTATCTTGTTGCTCTCTATATAGATAAGAGCGGAAGACTTGCAGCCACTATGAGAATTAACAAATATCTTGAAAAGTCAGAGACACTTGTAAAAGACAGTGCGGTTACAGGTACTATAATAGGAATAACCCCTGATTACAGGGCATATGTTGCTGTTGAAGATAAGTATGACGCATTTATACCTATGTCAGAAGTGTTTGAGCCACTTAGTGTAGGTGAGGTTATTCACGGACGTGTTTCAAGAGTAAGAGAAGATGGAAAACTTGTTATAAGCCTTAAGCAGAAGGCTTATATCCAGATGGACGAGGATTCAGTACAGATATATGACGCTATAGTAAAGAAGGGTGGAAGTCTGGGATTTACTGATAAAGCAGACCCAGAGATTATCAAGAAACATTTTAATATGAGTAAAAATGCTTTCAAGAGAGCTGTAGGAAGACTGCTTAAAGAAGGCAAAATTGAGATAACACAGAATTCAATAGTTCTTAAGAAATAGCTTCTTGAATGAATATGATGATTGCGGTACAATATATTTAATGCGTTTGTAACGTAAAATATGTTGAAATAAGGAGATTATTATGCAGAAAGTAATCAGTACAGACAAGGCACCAAGTGCAATCGGACCATATTCACAGGCTATCGAGATTAACAATATGGTATATACATCAGGAGTTATTCCTGTAATACCAGCTACAGGGGAGATAGCAGAAGGCGGAGTTGAGGCTCAGGCTGAGCAGGCATTCCAGAATCTCTGCAATCTTGTGGAGGCTTCAGGCTCTAAGGTAGAGAATATTGTTAAGACAACAGTATTTATTAAAGAAATGAATGATTTCGGTAAGATTAATGAAATCTACAAGAAATATTTTAAGGAGCCATTTCCAGCACGTTCATGCGTAGAAGTTGCAAGACTTCCTAAGGATGTTCTTCTTGAAGTGGAAGCAATTGCATGGAAGTAAGAAAAGTTAATGGCTTCTTTATTATATTTGTAATAGGTTATATCGGATTATCTGTTGTGTGTGCATCAATTATGGCTTATGCACAGAATTCAGGTATTGCTGTGCCTGACTGGATTCAGTATGTTATGTCAGAAGGGATAATTCTGCTTATTGCAATTATATATATGATAGTTCAGAAGATAGATCCTATCAGGGAGATTCCCTACAAAAGAATAGGCATAGTTGATGTAATTCTTTCACTTGTTGCAGGATACTGCCTTATTCCGGCAGTACTATTAATAAGTAATCTTAGCATGTTGTTTTCAACTAATTATCTTGAGGAGGGAACAACAACACTGCTTACATATCCATTTGCAATGCAGGTTATATTGCTGGCAGTTATTCCACCGCTTGTAGAAGAGCTTATATTCCGTGGGATATTCTTTGGCTCCTACAGGAAAGCCGGAATGACAGGTGCTGCACTAATGAGCGGATTATTATTCGGTTGCTTTCATCTCAATATTAATCAGGCGTTGTACGCATTTGTTATGGGAATTGTGTTTGCATATATGGTTGAGGCTACAGGTTCTTTGTGGTCGTCAGTTATTGCACATTTTGCGGTAAATACATATTCAATAGGAATTGTACAGATTCTTAAGATGGCGGGAATGTATGCGCAGGATGGCAGTGTATCTGAAGCATTTGAAAATGCAGAGAGTGTGGCAGGTCAGAGCACAGCAGTTACAGTTGTGCAGATTGCGATGATTGCTGTTATAGCAGCAGTATTTATGATGCTTGCTGTATTATGTATAAGAACAATGGCAAAACGTCATGGAAATCTTGAAAAAATGAAGATTCAGAATGTTAAATTATCACATATAAAGAATTATTTTACAGCTCCGGTTATTGTTGGTATTGTTGTGTGCGTAATGTATATGATAATGCTTGAATTTTCAGGAACTCTTTAGAAAAATATAAAGCCCATGTACATAAAAAATTGTGTACATGGGCTTTGTATTTCTAAAGACATGTATAGGGAAAACTGAATCAGATTCTTATGTCAATATTCTGACCAAGTTCTGGTGTAACGGATGCTTCCATCATCTTAGTGATATCGGCACCAGCCGTTTCAACTGTATCAAGATTCTTCTTTAGCATTGCAATCTGGATATCATTAGTTATGCCAGATGTACTTATGTTAGTAGATAAACCAGCTATAGTCATAATCATTCCTCCAATCGTGTACATATATAACAGATGTGCATGAATAATATTATAATAAAGTAAATACCGTTTTGTTCTTTTTTATTATATATTTAAAAGGTTTTTATTTCAAGATACAATTAAAAACATAAACAGCATTAGTGATGTTTGCAGATAAACAGGCGGTAAATTTGTACAATTTATACATAAGAGGACTAACTATGGTAAATTTGCAAAAAAAACAAGGAAAAGATTTGTAAAAATGTAATGTGGTAAAAAAGTCCTGTTTAGTGTATTATAATCACATCAAAAGCGCAAAGGCGCATTTATATTAGGAGGATATTTAATAATGGCAAGTTTATCGCTTAAGAATGTTTGTAAAGTATATCCTAACGGTTTCGTAGCTGTTAAGGATTTTAATCTTGAAATTGCTGATCAGGAGTTCATCATCTTCGTAGGACCTTCAGGATGTGGTAAGTCTACTACACTTCGTATGATCGCAGGTCTTGAGGAAATCAGCTCAGGTGAGTTATGGATCGGTGATAAGATGGTTAATGATGTAGAGCCTAAGGACAGAGATATCGCTATGGTATTCCAGAACTATGCTCTTTATCCACATATGTCAGTATATGATAACATGGCTTTCGGTCTTAAGTTAAGAAAAGTTCCTAAGGCAGAGATCGACAAGGCTGTACATGAAGCTGCTAAGATTCTTGATATCGAGCACCTTCTTGATCGTAAGCCAAAGGCTCTTTCAGGTGGTCAGAGACAGAGAGTTGCTATGGGACGTGCTATCGTTCGTAGTCCTAAGGTATTCCTTATGGATGAGCCTCTTTCAAATCTTGATGCTAAGTTAAGAGTTCAGATGCGTGTTGAGATTTCTAAGCTTCATAAGAGATTACAGACAACAATCATCTACGTTACACATGACCAGACAGAGGCTATGACACTTGGTACAAGAATCGTAGTTCTTAAGGATGGTATTATTCAGCAGGTAGATACACCTCAGAACCTTTACAATACACCTAACAACATCTTCGTTGCTGGATTCATCGGATCACCTCAGATGAACCTTATCGATGCAGAAGTTAAGGCTAATGGTTCACAGGTTGACCTTGTACTTTCTGATACAGTTACAATTACTCTTCCAGCTGAGAAGAGCAAGAAGCTTATCGATGGCAACTATGTTGGTAAGACGGTTGTAGTTGGTATCCGTCCAGAAGATGTTAAGGATGATGCAGAATTCATCGCTAAGAATGCAGATTCTAAGTTTACAGCTACAGTTAAGGTTTACGAGTTACTTGGTGCAGAAGTTAACCTTCACTATGAAATCGGTGATGTAACATGTACAGCTAAGGTAAATCCTCGTACAACAGCAAGACCTGGTGATGAAGTAACATTTGCTATGGATGTTGAAAGACTTCATGTATTCGATAAGGAAACAGAAATCGTTATCACACACTAATTATTAAATGAATCTTAATTATGAAGGGGAAATGCAATAAATTTGCATTTCCCCTTTTTTTTTTTGCCGTTTTGCTTTACAATAAGATAGAATATGTACGAATAAAAGGTAAGTGGTAGACAGAAAGGGATAACAATGATATCTAATAGAATTTTACAGACAACTGTAGATGGACTTAAGGCTATTTCACGAGTGGATTTGTGCATTGTGGATGCAGATAAGAATGTTGCAGCCAAGACTTTTGATAATGTTTCAGAATGCCTTGCGGATGCGATTAGTTTTATTGATTCGCCAGCAGAAAGTCAGGCAGTTAATGGTTTTCAGTTTTTTAAGGTTGAAGATGATGGCAATCTTGAATATATAATCATGGCAAGAGGAACAAGTGATGATGTATATATGGTTGGAAAGCTTACTGCATTTCAGATACAGAATTTACTTGTGGCATATAAGGAAAGATTTGATAAGGATAACTTTATCAAGAATCTTCTTCTTGATAATCTTCTTCGAGTTGATATGTATACAAGAGCAGAGAAACTTCATATTGAAACTGATGTTAAGAGAGTTGTATATATTATTGAGACTAAGCACGAAAAGGATACTAATGCTTTAGAGACAGTAAGAACTCTTTTTGCTAATAAGACAAGAGATTTCATTACAGCAGTTGACGAGAAGAGTATAATTCTTGTTAAGGAAGTTAAAGGCAATGAGTCATATGATGAACTTGACAAGACAGCTGATGTTATAATTGATATGTTAAGCACTGAGGCGATGAGTGCGGCACATGTTGCTTATGGTACAATTGTTAATGACATAAGAGAGGTTTCAAGATCTTACAAGGAAGCTAAGATGGCACTTGATGTGGGAAAGATTTTCTACAGCAATAAGAATGTTGTTGCTTACAACAGATTAGGAATAGGCCGTCTTATATATCAGCTTCCTATACCATTATGTCAGATGTTCATTAAGGAGATATTTGAAGGAAAGGCTCCTGATGATTTTGATGATGAGACTCTGTCAACAATTAACAAGTTCTTTGAGAACAGCCTTAATGTTTCAGAAACATCAAGACAGCTTTACATTCACAGAAATACACTTGTTTACAGACTCGATAAGATACAGAAGATAACCGGGCTTGACCTCAGAGTGTTTGATGATGCAATAACATTTAAGATTGCTCTTATGGTAGTTAAGTACATGAAGTATATGGAAAGTAAAGATACATTTTAGTGATTTTTGGAGGAAATGATACATGATAATCATGGAAGATGTTACGAAGACATATTCCACTGGCGTTGCTGCGCTTAATGGAATTAATCTTCACATCCAGAAAGGTGAATTCGTATTTATAGTAGGTAAGAGTGGTTCGGGTAAGTCAACTCTTATCAAACTATTACTTAAGGAATTAGATCCTACATCAGGTAAGATATATGTTAATAAGAAATATCTCAATAAGATAACAAGAAAGAAGCTTCCGTATCTTAGAAGAGATATTGGTGTAGTATTCCAGGATTTCCGTCTGTTACCAGACAGAAATGTATATGAGAATATCGCATTTGCACAGAAGGTAGTAGAAGCTCCTAACAGAAAGATTAAGTCAAGAGTACTTGCGATGCTTTCCATGGTAGGACTTCTTGACAAATATAAGGCTTTTCCTAATGAGTTATCAGGTGGTGAGCAGCAGAGAATCGCAATTGCAAGAGCGCTGGTTAACAAGCCGGCTATATTGTTGTGCGACGAGCCAACAGGTAACCTTGATCCTGCCAATTCTAATGAAATCATGAAGATTCTTAATCAGGTTAATAAGCAGGGAACAACAGTACTTGTAGTTACCCATAATATGGAGATAGTTCAGCAGATGAAGAAGAGAACTATTACTATGAGTGAAGGAAAGATTATCAGCGATCAGGAAAAGGGTGGTTATTTCTATGAAGATTAGGTCATTAGCATATCATATTAAAGATGGATTTAAGAACATCCATCGTAATAAGATGTTCTCACTGGCATCAATAGCAACAATTACAGCATGTATATTCCTTTTTGGAGTATTCTATTCTATAGTGGTTAATTTTCAGTATATGATTAAGAAGGCTGAGACAGAGGTCTGTGTAACAGTTTTCTTTGACGAAAATCTCAGTGAGACAGATATTAAGAAGCTTGGAGATGATATAAGCAAAAGAGAAGAAGTATCAAGAGTTGAGTATGTATCTGCAGAACAGGCATGGGAAAATTTTAAGGGGGATTATTTCAAGGATTATCCAGAGCTTGCATATGGATTTCAGGATGATAACCCTTTAGCAAATTCAGCTTCTTATGAAGTGTATCTTAAGGATGCAAGTAATCAGGGTACACTGGTTAAGTACCTTGAGAATAAGGATGGAATAAGACAGGTTAACCGTTCAGAGGTTACAGCAAGCGGACTTGCCAGTGCAGCAAGACTTGTAAGTTATGTTGCAGTTGCAGTAATTGTTGTTCTTCTTGCGGTATCAATATTCCTTATTACTAATACAATTGTCATTGGTATTACAGTACGAAAAGACGAGATATCAATCATGAAATATATAGGAGCTACGGATGCATTTGTTAATGCACCATTCTTCGTAGAAGGTATCGTTATAGGACTTATAGGTGCTATTATTCCGGTAGCAATATTGAGGTATATTTATGGTGGAGTTGTTAATTTTGTTCTTGGAAAATTCTCTGTTTTACAGAATATATTAGCATTTATGCCAGCATCAGAAGTATTTGAGGTACTTATTCCGGTAGCAGTTATTCTTGGAATTGGTATTGGTCTTATAGGAAGTTTCTTCGCTGTAAGAAAGCATGCCGATGTATAGTTTCGGATAGTTTTTGGGGGCTTTTGCAAACGGATGCAGAAGTCCCTGTTTGTTTTTAGAAAACATTTTAATTATGGTAAAGGAGTGGCTGTATGGAGAAAGCACTGTTTCGGAACAATTTAATAAAGAAAATAACAGCGGCACTCATGATTGTAATGCTGCTTATACCGTATTGTTTTGCACAGGTTACATTTGGAGATAATAAATCGGATCTGAAGAATGCCCAGAACCAGCAGAATGATATACAGAATAAAAAGAAAGAAACAGAAGACAAGATTGCACAGCTTAAGGCACAGAGTTCAGATCTTACATCTCTTATTCAGGGACTTGATGCACAGATGGGAGAATTGTCAGCGTCATTAGATGACATTAATACCCAGATTGCAGAGCTTGAAGCTGAGATTGAGGAGACACAGGCAAAGCTTGAGCAGGCTGAGGCTGATAAGGAAAGCCAGTATGAGGCTATGAAGCTGCGAATCCAGTTTATGTATGAGCATAATGATTATACATATGTTGAGGTGCTTTTATCATCACAGAGTATGGCGGATATGCTTAATAAATTTGAGTATATTAATAAGATATCAGAGTATGACAGACAGATGCTTGAGGAATATCAGTCAACGATTAATCTGATATCATCTTCTAAAGTAAAGCTTGAAGAAGATAAAGAGACTCTGACTGCCAGTCAGGAGGCACTTCAGGCACAGGTTGATGCACTGGAGGTTGTTCAGAATGAGAAGACTGCCCAGCTGAATGCTTTGAGTAAGAATACAGCTGATCAGGTAGCTTATAAGAAACAGCTCGAAGCTGATGAGAAGAAGCTGGATGCAGAGATTGCTTCTATAACAGCCAAGATTAAGGCTGAGGAGGCAAGCGGAGTTACTCCGTCTAACAGATATGATGGCGGAACTTTCAAATGGCCAACAACAAGTACAAGAATAACTTCTCCATATGGAGATACATCTGACAGAACTTCACCACATAAAGGTGTGGATATTGGAGCAGTCAGAGCAGGCGTTTCAGGTGATCCTGTATATGCGGCTTATGACGGTAAAGTTGTTATTGCACACAGACAGAGCGAGAAATACTCAACAGCGGGTAATTATGTGATGATTTATCATGGTAATGGACTGTATACGAGATACCTGCATCTTGATAGTTTAAATGTATCATTAGGAGCCCAGGTTACTAAGGGACAGAAGATTGGTGTTATGGGTAATACGGGTAATTCATTTGGCGCACATCTGCATTTTGATGTAAGGCTAAATGATTCATATGTTAATCCTATGCCATATTTTAAATAAATAATTCAACTTAACAGGAGGACTCAATGGAATATGATAATAACAGACCTTTTTCTTCGGAAGGGGCCGCACAGGAACGAAAGAGAAAACATGCTTTAGGCAAAGGCGTTATTATTGGTGTTGTGGCAACACTACTGGTTGTGATACTGGCGTTGTCATGCGTATTCATGGGACTTATAAGAAGTGGTAATATCCATATTGGAATTGATGGACGCATATATGTCCAGGATGTTGGAACAAGTGATAATGAAGGAATCGGAACTAAGGTTGAAGGTAAGTTGAATGCTCTGGATTCACTGCTTGGAGATGGATTCTATTTTGACAATGTAGATGATGAAAAGGCTGCAGATAACATTTTTAAGGCATATCTGGCTGCATATGGTGATAAATATACTGTTTATTATACGCCTGAAGAATATAAGTCAATGATGGAGTCAACATCAGGTTCTTTCTATGGAATTGGTGCTGTATGCCAGAAGACTGACGACGGTTCAATACTTATATCAGAGGCATATGAGGATGCACCGGCATATAAGGCTGGTATCAGAAATGGAGATAAGGTAACAGAGGTTAATGGTGAGGATATTACAGGAATGGACCTTTCTGTAGCAGTTGCCCTTATTAAGGGCGAGAAGGGTACAGATGTTAACCTTACTGTTATGAGAAATGGCGAGAAGCTGAGTTTCACAGTTACAAGAGACAAGATTGATATTAAGACTGTTTCATCAGAGGTGCTTGAGAATAATATAGGTTATATTTATATTTCACAGTTTGATGATGTTACAACAGAGCAGTTTAAATCGGCTGTTGATGACCTTCAGAAGCAGGGAATTACAGGACTTGTAATTGATATAAGAAATAATCCTGGCGGAGTTCTTAAGACTGTGGCTGATATGCTAGATTATATTCTTCCGAACGGACTTATCGTGTATACAGAGACTAAGTCTGGTAAGAGACAGGAATATTCAGGTTCTGATAATCATGAGCTTAATATTCCGATGGCAGTTTTGGTAAATGGCAATAGTGCAAGTGCATCTGAGATATTTGCCGGTGCAATGCAGGATTATGATAAGGCACAGATAATAGGAACACAGACGTTTGGTAAGGGTATTGTACAGACAATCCGTCCGCTTACTGATGGAAGTGCAGTTAAGTATACAATTGCCAAATATTTTACTCCTAAGGGACAGGATATTCACGGCAAGGGAGTGACACCAGACAGTATTGTGGAGCTTCCGGATGATGCGACTGAAGATGTGCAGTTGAAGGCAGCCGTAGAGTATCTCAATGGCAAAATGAGTGTCAGAGCGGCAGAATAAAGATTATAGAAGTATGGAATAAAGTACAGGACAAATCGAATGTTTGTTCTGTACTTTTTGGCTGTTATATTGTATAATGAGGGAAATGCATTTTCTTTCAGAAAACAAGGAGGGCAAAATCCCTCTCCTCACCAAGGGGTTCGGATTTTGCTTCGCAAAATAGGGAGGGCTTTATGGACAGATTTGTATTACATTCGGATTTTAAGCCGATGGGCGACCAGCCGCAGGCTATTGAAGCACTTACAAAGGGCTTTGAGGAAGGCAATCAGTTTGAGACTCTAGTTGGTGTAACTGGTTCTGGTAAAACATTTACAATGGCGAACATTATACAGAATGTTCAGAAACCTACACTTATTATAAGCCATAATAAGACACTGGCAGCGCAGTTGTATGGGGAGATGAAGGAGTTCTTTCCAGAGAATGCGGTTGAGTACTTTGTCTCCTATTATGATTATTACCAGCCAGAGGCCTATGTACCTCAGAGTGACACTTATATTGCGAAGGATTCATCTATTAATGATGAAATTGATAAATTAAGACATTCGGCAACAGCGGCACTTTCTGAAAGAAATGATGTTATTATCGTTGCTTCGGTTTCATGTATATATGGATTAGGTGCGCCGGTTGATTATAAGAACATGGTTATTTCGCTTCGTCCGGGAATGGAGAAGGACAGGGATGATTGCATAAGAAAGCTTATTGATATCCAGTATGTAAGGAACGACCAGGATTTTAAGCGAGGAACCTTCAGGGTAAGAGGCGATGTTGTTGAAGTGTATCCTTCATCATCATCAGGTGATGCCATAAGAGTTGAATTCTTTGGTGATGAAGTGGACAGAATAAGTGAGATAGATTCCCTAACAGGCGAAGTTAAAGGCGTTCTTGAACATATTGCGATATTCCCTAACTCACATTATGTTGTTGAGAAGGAGAAGATGGACGCTGCGATTGAGAATATCAGGGCAGAGCTTGCCGAGAGAGTGAAGTATTTCAAGAGTGAGGATAAGCTTTTAGAGGCACAGAGAATTGAAGAGAGAACGAATTTTGATATAGAGATGATGCAGGAGACAGGCTTTTGTTCAGGAATAGAGAATTATTCAAGACATCTGGCAGGACTTCCGGCAGGGTGTCCTCCGTATACTCTGATGGATTATTTCCCAGATGATTTTCTTATTATTGTGGATGAGTCGCATATTACTATTCCGCAGATTCGCGGCATGTATGCCGGCGACCAGTCAAGAAAGACTACGCTTGTGGATTATGGCTTCAGACTGCCATCTGCGAAGGACAACAGACCGCTTAATTTCAGTGAGTTTGAAAGCAAGATTTCACAGATGCTTTTCGTATCAGCAACACCAAGCACATACGAAGCAGAGCATGAGCTTATGAGAACTGAGCAGGTTATCAGACCTACCGGACTTCTCGACCCGGAGATAACTGTTAAGCCGATTGAAGGACAGATTGATGACCTTATATCTGAGATTAACAAGGAAACTGCCAAGAAGAACAAGGTGCTTGTTACTACACTTACCAAGAGAATGGCGGAGGACCTTACTGATTATCTTAAAGAGGCAGGAATCCGGGTTAAATATCTTCATGCAGATATTGATACGCTTGAGCGTCAGAAGATTATAAGAGATATGCGTCTTGATGGTTTTGATGTTCTTGTTGGAATCAACCTGCTGCGAGAAGGTCTTGATATTCCTGAAATCAGCCTTGTTGCAATACTTGATGCTGATAAGGAAGGCTTCTTAAGAACAGAGACATCGCTTATACAGACGATTGGCCGGGCTGCGAGAAATGCAGAGGGACATGTTATCATGTATGCAGACAAGATTACTGAATCTATGGAAAAGGCTATTTCAGAGACTGAACGAAGAAGAAAGATTCAGCAGGATTATAATGATGAGCATGGAATTACTCCACAGACAATCAAGAAGGCAGTAAGAGATCTGATAAGCATAAGCAAGGCAGCCGAGCCTGGTGATGCTTCCGGAAAGCTTAAGGTTGATTATGAATCTATGAGCATCAAAGAGCTTGAGAAGGTTAAGACGCAGGTTGAGAAGAACATGCGTAAGGCAGCAGCAGAGCTTAACTTTGAGGAGGCTGCACAGCTTCGTGACAAGATGATTGAGATTAATAAATATATTTATGAAGGAAAAAAACATGGCTGATAGTAAGTTAAAGAAAGAGATAGAAAGAGGCAGTTACAAGAACTGCATAAGGATAAAGGGTGCAAGAGAGCATAATCTTAAAGGAATAGATGTTGATATTCCAAGAGACAAGCTTGTTGTGCTTACAGGACTTTCAGGTTCGGGAAAGTCGAGTCTTGCATTTGATACAATATATGCAGAAGGTCAGAGAAGATATATGGAATCACTGTCCTCATATGCAAGACAGTTCTTAGGACAGATGGAAAAGCCTGATGTTGACAGTATTGAAGGACTTTCACCGGCTATTTCTATAGACCAGAAGTCAACTAACAGAAATCCGCGTTCTACAGTAGGAACTGTTACAGAAATATATGATTATTTCCGACTTCTCTATGCAAGAATTGGTATTCCGCATTGTCCAAAATGTGGACGCGAAATCAACAAACAGACAGTTGACCAGATGGTTGATGTTATTATGGCACTTCCTGAAAGAACTAAGATTCAGATTCTTGCACCTGTTGTCCGTGGACGAAAGGGTGAGCATGTAAAGCTGTTTGAACAGGCAAAGAAGAGCGGATTTGTGCGTGTTATTGCTGATGGAAGCATGTATGAGCTGACAGATGAGATTAAGCTTGATAAGAATAAGAAGCATAATATTGAGATTGTTGTAGACAGACTTTCTGTAAGAGACGGAATCCAGAAACGACTTACAGATTCTATTGAGACAGCTCTTAAGCTTGCCGAAGGTCTTATGACAGTAGATGTTATTGATGGTGAGACACTTAATTTCAGTCAGAGCTTTTCATGCCCAGACTGCGGCATAAGTATTGATGAGGTTGAGCCAAGAAGCTTTTCGTTCAACAATCCATTTGGCGCATGCCCAGATTGTTTCGGACTTGGTTATACAATGAAGTTTGATGCAGAACTGCTTATACCCGATGAAAGTCTCAGCATTGATGAAGGTGCTATTGTCGGAATGGGCTGGCAGTCATCTAAGGACGAGGGTAGTTTCAGCAGGGCGGTTCTTGATGCACTTGCAGAGGAATATGGATTTTCATTAAAGACACCATTCAAGGATTATCCTGATGATATTAAGGATATTATTATTAATGGTACTAAAGGGCATTCTGTAAAGGTTAAATATAAAGGCCAGCGCGGTGAGGGCGTATATGATGTTGCATTTGAAGGTCTTATCAAGAATATGGAGAGAAGATACAGAGAGACATATTCTGATAATACCAAGCAGCAGTATGAGGAATTTATGAGAATAAGACCTTGTTCTGCCTGTCACGGACAGAGACTTAAGCCGTCTTCACTTGCTGTTACTATTGCAGATAAGAACATATATGAGATTACTAACATGTCTATTATAAAGCTTCAGGAATTCCTTGAGAATATGAAGCTTTCAGAGAGACAGCTGTTTATTGGTGCAGAGATTCTTAAGGAAATCAAGGCAAGAATTAAGTTCCTTGTAGATGTAGGACTTGATTATCTGGCACTTTCACGTGCTACAGGAACTCTGTCAGGCGGTGAAGCACAGAGAATCAGGCTTGCAACACAGATTGGTTCAGGTCTTGTAGGAGTTGCTTATATTCTTGATGAGCCAAGTATCGGACTTCACCAGAGGGATAATGACAAGCTGCTTGGAACTCTGACACATTTGCGAGATCTTGGTAACTCAGTTATTGTCGTTGAACATGATGAGGATACTATGTTTGCAGCCGATTATATTGTGGATATCGGACCAGGCGCAGGAAGAAATGGTGGAGAAGTTGTCGCAACAGGAACTGCTGCGGACATTATGGCGTGCAAGGACTCACTTACAGGCGCATATCTGTCAGGAAGAATCAAGATACCTGTACCGGCAGAGCGTAGAAAACCTGCTGGCTGGATTAAAGTAAGAGGCGCAAGGGAGAATAATCTTAAGAATATTGATGTAGATATTCCGCTTGGAGTTGTCACATGCGTAACAGGTGTGTCAGGCTCAGGCAAGAGTTCACTTGTTAATGAGATTCTTTACAAGCACCTTGCAAAGTCGCTTAACAGGGCGAGATGTATTGCAGGCGACCATGATGGAATTGACGGAATAGAGCAGCTTGATAAGGTTATTAATATTGACCAGTCACCAATTGGAAGAACACCAAGGTCTAATCCGGCAACCTATACAGGTGTATTTGACATGATAAGAGACCTGTTTGCAACGACTAAGGACGCCAAGGAGCGAGGATATACCAAAGGCAGATTCAGCTTTAATGTTAAAGGCGGAAGATGTGAGGCATGCTCCGGTGATGGTATTATCAAGATAGAGATGCATTTCCTGCCGGATGTGTATGTACCTTGTGAAGTCTGCGAGGGTAAGCGTTACAACAGAGAAACTCTTGAAGTAAAATACAAGGATAAGAGCATATATGATGTTCTTGACATGACTATTGAGGATGCAGTTGATTTCTTTGAAAATGTGCCAAGTATAAGAAGAAAGATTGAGACTCTCAACGAGGTTGGCTTGTCTTACGTCAAGCTTGGACAGCCATCAACTGAGCTTTCAGGTGGCGAGGCACAGAGAATCAAGCTTGCAACAGAGCTTTCAAGAAGAAGCACAGGAAAGACTATATATATTCTTGATGAGCCTACAACCGGACTGCATTTTGCCGATGTCCACAAGCTTGTCAATATCCTTCACAGGCTTGCAGAGGGTGGCAACACTGTAGTTGTTATTGAACATAATCTTGATGTTATTAAGACAGCAGATTATATTATAGATATGGGACCAGAGGGGGGCGACAGCGGCGGAACTGTTATTGCCAAGGGAACGCCTGAGGAGATTGTTAAGGTTAAGAAGTCTTATACCGGACAGTATGTTAAGAAGTATCTGGAAGAGAAGTAAGATTAAGAAGTGAATGAACGTATATCTGGGAAGTGTATGCAAGGGATGTCGGTTTGATATTTTGGGGAGTAGAATGGAGGCAGTTATGATAAAAGGGATTATCTTTGATATGGACGGAGTTATGATTGATACGGAAAATCAGTCTAATCTTGGCTGGCTGTGGGCAGCTTCCCAGAAAAATGTAGAGATGCCATTATGGCTTATCGACAGTTTTAAAGGTGCACCGGCAAAGCTTAGTCAGAGCTTTTTTGATGATTATTATCATGGAGAGCAGGATTACTGGGAAATGCGTACAATGCGTACAGAGCATGTCTACAAAATCAGGGAGACAGAGGAAGTTCCGGTTAAGCCGGGGCTTCATATGCTGCTTGATTATATTAAGGATAACAGTCTCAAATGTGCTGTTGCAACTTCAACACAGAAATCAAGTGCACAAAAGAGCCTTCACAGAATAGGAGCATGGGATTATCTTTCCGGTGTTGTATATGGAGATGAGGTTGAACATGGAAAGCCTGAGCCGGACATATTCTTAAGGGCAGCAGGCTTTATCGGCTGTGAACCGTCAGAATGTGTAGTCATTGAGGACAGTATTAATGGAATTAAAGCAGGACATGCAGCAGGCATGAAGGTGATTCATATACCTGATACTATTGAGATTAACGATGATATCCGAAGCCTGACTTCAGTTGTGTGCCATTCTTTATCTGATGTGCCTGATATTATAGACACATGGAATGAGGGAAAGGTTGCTGATATTGAAGGTTATTATGAAAATGCCAAGATAAACCGTGTGTATGTTGACAGAGTGCATGTTAAGAAAGCATTTGCAGAATACACAGCAGCTTATAATGCAGATGACCCTAAGATTAAATTAAAAATTGACCACACTTACAGAGTTGCAGCTTTGTGCGAAAGAATTGCAAAGGCAGCTGGAATGTGTGCCTATGATGTTGAGCTGGCATGGTTATCCGGAATGCTTCATGATGTTGGAAGATTTGAACAGATAAAGCGTTATAACACATTTTCAGATGCGGACTCTGTTGACCATGCAAAATTCAGTGCAGACCTGTTGTTCAAAGATGGTCTTATCAGTACTTTTCTTAATGGAATGGTCAAATGTACAGGCTACAAGCCAGGAGCATTAGAGGATAGATATAGTTCTGATGGAGTATTTCTGTATGACAGATTGAATAAATCGGACATGGAAATGCTTGAACTTGCAATAAGGTGTCACAATATGTACAGAATTCCGCAGGGACTTAATCGCCGTGAGCAGGCATTCTGCAATGTGCTTCGTGATGCTGATAAGGTTGATATATTTAAGGTTAATATTGATACTCCGCTTGAAGAAATATATAACACTACGACAGAAGAACTGATGAAGAGTGATATTACAGATGAAGTGTTAGAAGCGTTTGATGAGGAACACTGTATACTCAAAGCAATAAGACGCACACCGGCAGATACTGTTATTGGTCATGTATCACTTGCTTATGAGCTTGTGTATGATGAGAGCGTGCGGATTACTGTGGAACAGGGCTATCTTGCAAAGCTTATGCATTTTCATTCTGATAATGAGGAGACCAACAGAAAGATGGCGATGGTCAGAGAGAAGATGGATTCTTATGTGAAGAAGAGAATTGGGGAGAAAGATGCATAGATAAGGATTGTCTGGAGTAGAATTAGCAAGATAGGAATTGGGGAGAATTAAGGCTTGTCATAAGTGGCAAGTTTAACTATAATGTATATATAAATACACAAGATTGGAGATTGATCATGGATCAGGAGAAAGTTATTGTCATTGACTTCGGCGGTCAGTACAACCAGTTGGTTGCGCGCCGTGTCCGTGAATGTAATGTATATTGTGAGATCTATTCTTACAAGACAGACCTGGCGCAGATTAAGGCCATGAACCCTAAAGGAATTATCCTTACGGGTGGTCCTAACAGCTGTTATGAAGATGGCGCGCCAACATGTACTAAAGAACTTTTTGAACTTGGTGTACCTGTACTTGGTCTTTGCTATGGCGCACAGCTTATGCAGCATGTGCTTGGTGGCAAGGTTGAGAAGGCACCAGTAAGAGAGTATGGAAAGACAGAAACATTTGTAGATAAGAGTAGTGCTTTATTCTCAGATGTTTCAGAGAAAACTATTGTGTGGATGAGCCATTTTGATTACATCTCACAGATTGCACCAGGATTCAAGATTGTTGCCCACACAGCAGACTGCCCAGTTGCAGCAGCAGAGTGTACAGAGAAGAATCTTTATGCAATTCAGTTCCACCCAGAGGTTCTTCATACTCAGGAAGGAACCAAGATGCTTCACAACTTTGTTCGTGGAGTATGCGGATGTGCCGGAACATGGAAGATGGATGCATTTGTTGAGAATACAATTAAAGAAATCCGCGAGAAGGTTGGCAGTGGCAAGGTTTTACTTGCTCTTTCAGGTGGTGTTGATTCATCTGTTGCAGCCGGACTTCTTTCAAGAGCTATTGGAAAGCAGCTTACATGTGTATTCGTAGACCACGGTCTTCTTCGTAAAGATGAAGGCGATGAAGTTGAGAGCGTATTTGGACCAGAAGGACAGTTCGACCTTAACTTTATAAGAGTTAATGCACAGGAAAGATATTACTCTAAGCTTGCAGGCGTTATTGAGCCAGAAGCTAAGAGAAAGATTATCGGTGAAGAGTTTATCCGTGTATTTGAGGAAGAAGCCAAGAAGATTGGTGCAGTTGACTTCCTTGCACAGGGAACTATATATCCAGACGTTGTAGAGAGCGGACTTGGCGGTGAATCAGCCGTAATCAAGTCTCACCACAATGTAGGAGGACTTCCTGATTTCGTTGACTTCAAGGAAATCATTGAGCCACTACGCAACCTTTTCAAAGATGAGGTTCGTAAGGCTGGTCTTGAGCTTGGAATACCAGAACATCTTGTATTCCGTCAGCCATTCCCAGGTCCGGGACTTGGAATTAGAATTATTGGCGAGGTAACAGCTGATAAGGTTCGTATAGTTCAGGATGCTGACTATATCTACCGTTCAGAGGTTGACAAGGCTGTAGCTGAGTACAAGAAAGCTAACGGTAAGGCTCCAGCATGGATGCCAAACCAGTATTTCGCAGCCCTCACTAACATGCGTTCCGTTGGTGTTATGGGTGACGAAAGAACTTACGATTATGCTGTTGCACTTCGTGCAGTCAACACAATTGATTTCATGACAGCAGAGAGTGCAGAGATTCCATTCGAGGTTCTCCAGACAGTCATGAGCAGAATTATTAATGAGGTAAGGGGAGTTAACAGAGTATTCTATGATCTGACTAGCAAACCACCTGGAACGATTGAGTTTGAATAAATCGAGTTGCTTAAAAAAGCCAGTGTTTATGCGGGTTTCAGCGATTTCG
>OGDJ01000005.1_pt1 | contig 162843 bp, 189 predicted proteins | sample 1570401 | NCBI WGS metagenome assembly OGDJ01 (sample SAMEA2582185, study PRJEB24529) | metagenome | biome: Human gut stool | place: China | collected 2011
TATGACCTTCACTGGAAAACTCTATGACCTTCACTGGAAAACTCTATGACCTTCACTGGAAAACTCTATGACCTTCACTGGAAAACTCTATGACCTTCACTGGAAAACTCTATGACCTTCATTGGAAAACTCTATGTCCTTTGCGTTTCGCAGGTCGCACAAATACTGAATAAAATGAACCCCGTAATCAAGAATATAATCAAGAATATAATCAAGTATATAATCAAGCAATCAATCAAGGAGCAGTTTTGAAAAAATTTTATTGTGGATAACTTTTTAGAAGCATTTTTAAATTAGAAATCAGAATCCATCATTGAAGAAAATAAAATTTTTTTAAGGAATTGAGAGTGCATTATTGCATAAATAGATTAGATGATAATTTTAGCGAGGGGGATTAAGCCTATGGCAAACAAAAAAGTAACACCTTTTATGGTGGGATTATTAGCATGTGTAACACTTACTGGATGTTCTGAATCAGGAACACAGCTTTTATTTGAAAATGAACCGGATACAAAGGATGCATATTATTCAGATGTTGCTTTGTCAGCAACAGAATATTCAATCTTCATTGAAGGTATCAAGACGAAAATAAATTCATATGGCATGACACTTGTTTCAAATGTTGCACAATATAAAAGTGCGGCAGATAAGGAATCTGTATCAGGGAATATAGCAGCAACGAAAGAAAATCTTGAAAAGCTTTATGATGAACTGGAACATAAGAGACCGGCACAAGGATATGAAAGTACCAGGGAGAATATGATGAGTGCAGTTAATAACATTCTTGCGCAGGCAAATTATGTAGCTGAGTGCATAACAGATGGAATAGAGTATGATGCTGATAATGTGAGCACAACAATTAAATCACAGATATCGGCTCTTATAAATTAAATACAAGAAAGGAAGTTAATTATTTTTTATGGCAAGAGAAAATAAGGTTGAGTTATATGGGTATGTGTATGGTAAGGTAAGGGTAACAGTTAACAAGGACAAAGAACCTGTTGAAGCATCAGTTTTGATTAGGACAGTAAGAAGGTTTATTGAAGTTCCGGGAACAGATTATAAACCGAGATATGATGTGCCGCTTTTAAAAAGCAGAGACCCGAAAATAATAGAACAAATGATGCAGCTTAATGAATATGACATGATTGATGTATTGGGAGTAATAACTACATTGTATGAACCAAAGGTGTCTACATGTCCTGAATGTAATACAAAAAACATTGAAACTGGAGAACTGGTGTATATAACACCAATGAGCATAGTTATGAGGGAGTGTGATAATACCAAGGAAGATGCGTATGAATATTTGTTGTCTAGGGCGGAAACAAGTAACAGGGTAAGTGCTATCGGAACGATATGTGCAGAATTAAAAGATTTCAGAAAAGGCGATTTATATGCCTGTCAGTATCCTATTGCAATTAATAGAAAATACAGGGTTAAGGGTGATGTTGCAGAAAATCATACCGATTACCCGTATGTAAGGTCTTATGGGGAGCGTGCAAAGCGTGATATGGAAATTCTGTCAGTTGGTTCTACGGTTCTGCTTGATGCAAGCGTTCAGACAAGATTGATACAGAATAAAAAGTCTGTCTGCAAGAATTGTGGCAAGGAATATGTCTGGACGGATTATATTACAGAACTGTATGCATACGGAGTAGAATATCTGTTCAACAACAGAACAGGTCGAGAAAGTTGTTTATCAGACTTGCTTGTTAAAATACCGGATGATACTCCAATAGAATTGAGGTTAGATGAATTAAATTCGGAGGATATATGCCAGTATGAAAATAAAAACGAAATTCCAGATGAGCTTTATGAATATTTATTCAGTTATGTGTCATCTAATGCAAGTGGCAAAGGGCTTGTGATTGTTGTCAGTGAGCCAATCGAAACACTTGCGGACAAGATTGAGACAAACACTTACGAGAGTGATTATGATCCTGATGATGAGGAAGCAGAGAATGTCGAAGTGTACAATGATATTTAAGTGAGGTTTTCGATTTTATGGCAGGATTAAAAGACGCATATAAAAATAAATCGTCTGAAGGTTATAAAGATGTGTTTAAGGAACAGTCCAGAAAGAGTGGAGATTATACCTCCACTCCGATAGAAGCCTTAAGAAAACCGTCAAAAAAAAACGGCGGAAAAGTGGGACAACTTTCAGGAATATTTAAAAATAAAAAGAGTGATGACAAAATTCAAGAAGAAATCTGTGATTGTGATAATGAGAAAACCACTGCTGAACCGTCAAGGAGCATAAAAGTTGTATATGCCTTGAAGGTAAAATGGAAAATCTGGACTGTATGCTTTTGCTTTATATATATTATATTTCTCATATACGGTGTAACTAAAACATCATACCAGTATGACAGCAAAGGATACAGTGTGCCTGTGGCAATGAAGTATGATGATATAAAAAAGGCAGAGGAATATAAATCACTGCTGACATATTATGAAAAATGTAAGCTGTTGTATGAAAAAGTGCTTGAGACAGATTATGAGCTGGCAGTTAATCCTGATAATTCACAGATAATTGCAACTAAATATGAATCCGTACTTGATGAAATAGATGCATATTTAACACAGCTGGATGCGACTACTGTAAAGAGTGATTACTCGCTTTTAAAAAATATGTTGTATAACTGGTGTGCAAATGATATAGCCATTTACCTGCAGAATATTGCAGAGGCGCTTACCGTCAACAGTCAAACAAAAGCAGAGCAGGCCATAACATATAGGGCACAGAGCAAGGTTGATTTTGATACAATTACACAAAACTTCAGTTCAGTTGGAAAGACAATGAAAGGTATTGATGTAAGCAGCTTTGAGGACTGGACGGCTGATGGATATTATAAAGAACTGGAGGAAAAATATGGTAACAGATAACGATTACAGGGAACTGCTTAACAAATATAACATTCTGATATCAAAGTATGATGATATGGTTGAAACCAACATCCAAAATGAAGCAGAATGGAAAAGAGAAGAGCAGGAATATAATGATTTATGTGATCGTGTAAGAGAATTATGTGAAAATATATTTAATAAATCACAAGAAATACATGATACAAACAAAAAAAACATGCAGGAACTGGTTCACTCTACAAAGTTAGCATTTGAGGAATATTCGCATAAGAGAAATGAAATTATAAAGGTTATTGTAAAAGAATCTGAGGATAAATCAGCTGAAATTGAAAACCTGAAAAATCAGATAAGCCAGATGCTTGTAAGTGAAAATTCCTATTCTGGTACTCCAGTTGATGCTATTAATGAAGCCACGGAAGAAAATAGAGACGCAGATGTTTCAAATACAGTTCCAGAGGAGAAAACTCATAAGAAATTAAAGGATTTCGGAAAAAAGAAGTCTGCAAATATCGAAACTGTTGTTGAAGGGGATGCTGATGAGGAAGAACAAGCCAGAAACCTAATTGCAGCAGCAGCAGCAGAAAATATTAATAGTGTAATAAAAAAGACTCCTGCTTTTAATCAGAATTTTAAGCCTCCAAAGCCAAAGATAGACAGAGAACCAACAGGAGATGACTATGACAAAATAAAGGCTGCCGCAGAAAATCTAAAAGACATCCACTGGGAAATTCTGACTATCATGGGGAAACAGGGACTTTCAAGAATGACAAAGATAGTAGATGCATTCGGCGGCAGAAAAACGCAGGGGGCAATCAGACAGGGAATCAATACCTTAAAGGACATGGGGCTACTTGCTGTCGATACTGCAATTAATCCGTTCAGTAAAAATCTGATGGTGTATCACATTTCAGAAGCGGGAAATATGGTATATAAATTCAGATATCATCAGAATCCTGTTAAAAGCGAAATGAAAAAAATAATAAATGAGCATGACAATCTTGAGCATGGATACGGAATACTGTTTTTGTATGAGCTTATGCTCCAGGATCCAGCAAGATTTACGGATGTAAGCATGTTTAACAAAAAAAATCCTATAGACTATGGTTCGGGGAATAACAAAGAGGTATACGTTCCCGATATACAATTTAAGGAAAATGGGAAGCAACTTACTTTTTACGAATACGAAAGAGGCAATCAAGGGCAGCTTGATTATGAACGCAAGATGAACAAGCTTCTGCGTGTAACAAGATATATTTATTTTATCGTTGATACAAAAGATACCCTCGATAAAATGATAAAGATTGTAAATAAATGGGTGGATAAGAAAAACCCGAAGGAACTGGATGGCTATAAATTGAAAATCTGTACTGCTACATACTTCAGGGATAAGCTTATAACAAACAAAACAGCATTGTGGCAGGCAGAATATGATTTTGCCAAGAGCAATAAGCCTAGCATAATAACCAAGGATGTGTTGTAAAGTGAGGGAAAGTTATTGATAAAATTATTAGATAAGTTAAAAAAAAGTGATGAACCAGAACAGGAAGAAAATGCTGAGTTAATCAAAAGCAGACTTTCTGTCAACAGACAGAAGGTTCATGATATCAAAGAACAGCAGTCAGATGCTTTTAAGCCAAATTATGCACAAAATTTGTTTAATAAAAAAGATGAATATGAAGCCGGAGAAGAGAAAGAAGATGATATGCCTCCTGAAAGTAATCCGCTTGATAGATTAAGGCGAAATGTAATAAAAAACAATAATGAAGAAGATGTTGCAACAGAAAAGCTTGATACAGATAATAAACAGTCAGAAGAGAAAATTAAAGTCGATGACGAACTTAATATGAAAGAGGTCACAAAGATTGTGAAAATAGTTAAAGCGGCTTTAAAAGATGATGAGTCAAAGACTGAGCAAAAAAAAGAGTGTCCGAAACCTGTCAATATTCCTAAAACGAATACGATTCAGGAAATGCAGGAAACTTCAAACTCTCAATTTATGCCGGAAGAATATGTGAAACGAAAGAGTATGTTTGAACATATGCTGAATATAGTAATTGTGTTGATAACGCTATTTACAATACTTGTAATATGCAGAGCTTTCCTCTGCGATTTAATGATTGTAGATGGAAATTCTATGACACCTACATATACAGACAGTCAAATGGTGTTTGTGAATAAAATTAAATATCAGATTACAAGCCCTGTTTATGGAGACATAGTTATAATAAAAAAAGACGGCACAGAAGATTATATTATCAAAAGGATTGTTGCGTGTCCCGGAGATACTGTTTATATAAGTAATGGAAAGATTTATGTAAATAATACTGAGAGTCAGTATAATTATGATAAAATGGCAGAAGCAGGTATTGCGTCAGAGGAAATAAGACTTGGTGACGATGAATATTTTGTCCTTGGAGATAACAGAAACCAGTCAACGGATAGTCGTTCAAAATCTGTAGGCATCATTAACAAGGATGAGATAAAAGGCGAAGTGAAAGCGGATGTACCAGGATTTTTAAAAATTTTTGCTAATTTTTCAAAAAAGAGTAAATAATTAATGGAATTCACCTCCATTTATTGCATAAATATTATGAGATCATTTATGGCGACAAATGTCTTTCTCCTAAGAAAATAGTAACCCAGATATCTTAAATAAAATAAACAGCAAAAACACTGAAAAGGTCGCCAGCCAGCTCATGTGAGCTGGCTTTTTTAAGAAAGTGAGGAATGACAGGTGAAAAATAAGGTTATAGTTTTAGCACTGGCAGTTCTGATTTTTGTATTTGTAGCCGTATGGGTAGGTAAAGCAAATAACCCTTCAAAACGACCAAGTACGGATTCAACACAGAGTACTCAATGGTATGATAAGACTGTTAAGACAAAAGCTGACAGTGGATGGATTCTTGATCCGGAGATACCGGGAAATTATATTCCGGTTCCCGGTGAAAAGGAGACTTACATGGTAGTTGATACAAGCGGAAATATATCTGCATATAGACATAGAGAAAAGATGAAAGACGGAACATGGGTGTGGTCAGATGTTGATATGAATAAAACGTATCAGATTGTATCTGAAACAGATAACGGATATGTAATTACAAGTGATGAGAGGTATGTAAGATATTTAAGAAATCCGGACAATTCATATGCATATGTAGACTGTGATTCAGATGGAAATGATACGGATAACAAGGATGCATCCACAATACCATCAAATTATATCTGTGTATCAGGAAACGTGTATGCTGTATATAATGAGTATGGAGTACTAATAGGCTACAGGGAGCGTATCATTGATGAAAATGGCAACTATATATGGGTAGTATCAGATAAACCATCTGATGCTGTGTTACCTGATGATAACAATGAAAATAGTAACATCAGCAATGAAAATTCTGGCAATAATTCCAATATATTTAATACATCTGATAACAACTCTGATAATATAACGGAAGAGGAGACAAAACAGGAATATAATAGTGATGGAACATATACACAGACCACAAGCTATACCGAAAAGAAGCAGGAAGGAAATTATACAGTTACATATAAGACGACTGTAATAAAGGTCTTCGATAAAGATGGCAAACTGATTTCTACAAAAAAAGACGGGCCTACGGAAATAGCAAGAACTATGAGTATTAATGCAGGTAATGATGCGGGTACAGCATTAGATGATTTATCATCCGAGTGTTATAGGATGTCACAGAAAGTTACATATAACACAGACCTTGCAAATAGTATACTTACTAATCTGAATGAAGAAAGAACCTCTTTAGGACTTTCTGCTGTAAGTATGGATGAAGGTAGTCTTTACAGGTTGGCTCAGATAAAATGTGCAAATATGGCTATAGATGGAAATGCGGATAAAAACAGCTCTTTGTACGGGACACTGGCTCAAGCTGCATTAAAATATGGAGTTAGTCTTAATAATAGTTCAGAATCATGTATAATGACATATTCATCTGATGTCGATGGATTGCATGCATATCTGCAGGCAAAGAGCGATTCAAGAGAAAACAGGATGTCCGCTTCATTATCATCCATTGCTATAGTTGTCGTAAACAGAAATGGATATACTTTTGTATATGAGTGCTATAATTAATAAAATTAATATCAACAATACAATTAATATGCGAAACAGCCCTTCGGGGCTGTTTTTTAACATTTGTGAAGCTGCTAAGATACAAATGACCGAGAATTCCCGCCTTAAATTCTTAAATGTATATCACTTAATTTTTGAAATTTTGAAAAAAATAAAACATCTTGGTATATAGAAGAAAAGCAAGCCTGTTTAGGCAGAAAGGGGCGCATGTGCGCCAATAGGTGAGTTTATGAAAATTACAGTAAACAAATTTGCAGGAATTGATTCAAGGACAGTCAATGTAGATAAGTTATATATAATGGAAGAAGATAATGGATACGGTAAAAGTTCATTTTTAAAGGCAATTAATTTCTGCCTTAGTGGTGATTATCCTACAAATCCGATATATAATAATGGGAATGTGTGTCAGGTGGATATAGAAACAAACGGTACAACATTAAGCAGGGTATTAAAGAAAACCGAAACTGGTTATCAGAATATCCCTTACATAAATGGGAGAAAATGTACCGGAAAAGCTTTTGAGGAATGGATGACAAACAATCTTATGTCAGGTAAGGCCTGCAAGATACTCTGTAATCCATTGTCTTTATCAGAAATATCAGAACAGGCTCTTGGTGATCTTATTATGAATGTGATAAACAAGAATATTGATTCTGAAAAACTCAGGGAACTTGCGGAGAATATGACTGATGAACAGTATGAATATCTGTTGGATATAATGAGTCTTGCAAAGGTTGATAAAAATGTAATCGCGTTATCAGATATTGGCAAATTGTATAACGAAACATATCAGCAGAGACAGATTAACAACCGTAATATTAAAGCATTCGGCACATTACAGCTTACAGAGCCACCTATGCATACAGAAAAAGAGCTGCAGGATAAGCTGGCTGATATTATGAAAAGGGAAGCGGTTGTTGAAGCACAGAAAAAGAATATAATTCTTTATAATAACAATGCCATTAAGGTTAAAAGGATAAATGACCAGATAAGGGATATAGAAGAAAGGATAAGCACATTTGCCCCAACAAAGGAAAATCCTGTAAGCTCGGCTTCATTAAAGCTTGAAGAACAGAATATACTGGAATCATATATAAATTGCGAAAAGCAGATAAGTTCCTTCCAGGCAGAAAAAAATACAGATCTCAAACTTATTCAGGAACTGGATAAAACAACCTGTCCGTTAAGTGAAAAAATACACTGTACAGCAAACAGGGCAGATTTAAAAGAATCTCTGATTAAGGAATGCGATAATATCACAGCGAAGATAGCAAAGCTTGAGGAAGAAAAGAAGGAACTATCCAGAAAGAAAGAGGATATCAGAAAGCGTATTGATGAAGCTGTCCAGTACGAAGAGTCTGAAAAGACAAAGGAATCCTTAAAAAGGACAGTAAATACTTTGAAAGAAAGTATCCCTGAAATTGGAGAGGCACCAGAGCCTGTAATCGGAAATGACTACACGGCAGAAAAGGAATCCATTCAGAAGCAGATAAGGGAAGTTATCCAGTATAATGACATTAAAAATAAAATTGCACAAAAAGATAAGCTGACAGTTGTATCGAATATATACTCAGAACTTCTTGCAATGTTATCTCCTAACGGAAAGGTAAAGCTTAACTTCTGGAAGCTTATAATTGCTCCGCTTGAAAACCGCATGAATTCAACAATAGGAACAATGAAAAATGCAAATATAAAATTCAATACAAATAATGGATTTGAATTATTATACAGTGTAAATGGAAGCCAGTATATATGTTTTAATTCATTGTCCGGCGGAGAGAAAATTATTGCAACACTAGCTGTGTATCATGTAATTAATCAGTTATATGGCAATAAGATACTGCTCATTGATGATCTGGACAGAGTAGATGATACAACATATGGTAAGGTATATGAGTTCATTGGCCAGATTAAAGATAATTATGATGCTATCATATGTGCAAGAGTCAAGCATACAGCTAATTAGAAAGGGGCAGAAAATGGAGAATATCGTATTAATTACAGGGCAGGTTGTATATAAAAAAGTTATCCAGAGCAAAACTGATAAGATAATATATATCACGATAAGAACAGTACATCATGGAAGGGTAGCATACCCTACAGTAAAAATTGAGGGAAAAATGAGCAGAAATGCAGATTATGAAATTCAGATCAAAAACTGGATTTCTGTTACTGCCAAGATGACAAAGTTTAAATACAGTAAGACAAATCAGTTTGTGGAAGAGATAAGCTGCATAAGCTATACAAGAAATCCTGAGTTTTCCGGTCCTAACAGATACCGTAATGAGGTAAGACTTAATGGAGTAGTAAAGGGAATGTATCAGCTTACCCCCGGCATAACAACACTTTCACTTGCAGTGGTGACGAATGCAGAAAAGAAAAAGGTCATATGCCTAGATGTTGATGTATATAAGGCTGACAATCAGCTCGATATAAATGTAAACGACCATTTAAAAATTGATGGACGGATTGCAACAAGAAAAAAGGGAAGACAGTACATTCAGCATATTTTTGCAGGTAGATGTGAAAAGACTGAGCTTGATGAATCCGAGGTAGAAATCATCAGACTGGAAAATGCCTAAAACAGAATAATCTTTTTCAGAGTTGTTCCGTACGGAGCAGCTCTTTTTTATTTTGAAAAAAATTTTCAGGTACCTTGGTATATATAAGAAAACACAAGGAGAAAAATTTATGCCAAATGATGTTTTATATATTCTTATATATGTAGTGCTTGCAGTTGTACTGGCATTTTTTCTTAAGATTTCACCAGCCAGAAAAGCAAATCTTAATAAAAAGAAAATGCTTGTAGATTTAAAAGCAGGGGACCAGATAATTATGGAATGTGGCATATATGGGATAGTAAAAGAAATAAAAGATGACCAAGTAAAAATCTGTGTTAATGATAATGCAGCTAATACGGAAATGCTTATTGAAAAAGGAGCAATAAAGACAATATTGGTATCATAAAGGTACAGAAAGAGGCTTCATATGTGGAAACAGCGTAAATGTTATAAGAGTATAGAAGAATATGTCATTGATAATACAGGTCAGAGTATTGAGGAATACAACATGATGCCGGAGTGTCCTATAGAAAATATTGCAGAGGGAGTAAAGCTGTTACATGAGCATGTAGGAAAGCCTGTATATGTATTAGCAGATTATGATGTAGATGGTGTTACATCAGGGTTTGAGATGTATCTTGGATGCAAGTGTGCAGGTCTTATACCTCATATAAGATTTCCAAAGCGATTTTCTGAAGGATATGGCTTTTCGGATAAAATCCTCGAAGAAATTCTCGAAAAAACTGAACCGCAGCTTATTATACTCGTTGATAATGGTATTGTGGCATATAAGCAGATAAAGAGGATGAAGGAAGCTGGTTATACAGTTCTTGTGGTTGATCATCATGTAGCAAAAGCAGGTTATCCTGACGCAGATGTGGTTATAGATCAGTCAGACGGAATTAAGGATGAAAGCGTATATGGCTATACTCCATACTGTGCTGCAGGATTAACTCTTAGATTTTTTGAGAAATATAATGAGATGTATGGTGGATTAGATGAAATATCCCACAATACAATGAAGGTTACTGCCGGTATTGCTACCGTAGCAGATGTTGTACCTATGAAAAATGGAAACAGAAAAATTGTAAAAGAAGCACTGGAAATAATGAATAATATTGCAGATTATGAGTTAATAACTGGTGTAAAAACTCTTATAACACAGTTAGGAATAGAACATTTCACTACAACTACCATAGGATTTAATATTGCCCCTATGCTTAATGCTCCTGGCCGGTTGGAAGATGCAGGTGCGCTTATAAGCGCAACTATGTTGGCATCTAAAAATATTGGAATTGCTAATTCTTATTTCAAAAAGGTTCTTGATTATAATGAATTGAGAAAAGATAAGAGCCGTGATCAGGTGGGTATTGCAGAAGATATTCTCATAAAAAGAGGTGATGTTGTCGGTGATAAATGTACCTGTAAATTCATTGTTGTTGCAAGTGAAAAGTTTGATAAGGGTATATGCGGTATTATTGCAGGAAAACTGTGTGAAAAGTACCAGAGACCCGCAATTGTGATGAATGTACATGACGGCATAGCACATGGTTCTGCTCGTTCCACAGATAACATTAATCTTGTTAATACATTAAAGGAAATTGAAGAATTATTTCTTGGCTTTGGTGGTCATGCTAAAGCTGCAGGTATGTCATCAGAACTTGCAAAAGTTGAAATTATAAGGGAAAGACTTAATGAAATGCCTCTTGATATATCAGATGATAATGATATTTTTTATGATTTTGAAGTTGAAGAGGCTGATTTCAGTCATTTTATTGAAGAAGCAGAAAAATATGCACCTTATGGAGAAGGAAACCCAATTCCTACTGTATATGTAAAGAATTATGTATTATATCCAGACGGCGGTCTTTATGTCCGATATATGGGTAAAGAAAGTATTCATGTTAAGCTGTTTGGAGCAGATTCAAATGCATTATGCTTTGGAATGTCGGAAGAATATTTAAAAAAGGGTGAACCTAAAAATGTATCCTTGATTGGTAATCTTTCCAACAATTACTTCAATGGTAGCATAACACCGCAGATCGAAGTAAAGGTATTTGAACCGATAGAAAATAAAAACAATGCTTTTGCTGATGAACTTAGTTCATTGCTAATGGCTCTGTAGAGGAAGAATTATGGATAAGAATATGTTATTTGAAAGAGTAGTAAAAAGGGTTAATATGTATGTTCAGGAAGAAAAAGACTGCATTATCAGAGTAGGAAGTTATTTCATGGAAAAGGAAATGAGAAAGGAAAAGCCTCTGTATAAGCTGAACTGCTCTGATAATGGTCAGTTAGAACTGGAAAAGATAGGTGTCATTACTGATACATACAGCATTAAAGATTATCTTAAGCTGTACACGGGAAACCGGCTACCGTCATATTGCGGTACAGGAGAGGCTATTTTTGAGCAGTATGAGAGAATTGTAAGCGCAAATTTCATGTGGTATACAAGATGCCTATATTCAGATATCATCAACCAGATTTATCCGGATTTGGATGAAAAAATTCAGTTCTGTAAAATTATGGAATGGGATACTGACAGCCCTAATCCAGAATATGTATCCGAACTATTGGAGCTTTACGAGCATACAGATGCTTATAAAGCCGGAGTGAGTCCTTTTGATGTTTTTCCTGAATACAAAGAATGTTCAATTGGTAGTTTTATCAAACTATCAGACCGGTGCAGACATGCATTTGATAATCTTTTGTGCAAGTGCAATCCGTCATACAGTCAGTTCCGTATGGTGGCTAAAAATTCATAGAAAAGAGGATGTTTTATATGTATAATAATTATTTTAGAGAAGGCATGTTTATTTCATTTAAAGATAGCAATATAGATGCAAAGATAACTATAGTAATTGATCAGATTTTTCCATGTGTATTAAAAGGAAGAATTGTGAAAATGGGTAAACATGGTGAATATATATTTACAAATCGTACAAAAACAGTTAACAAAAAAGATTGTTTCTGTGGATGGGGAAATAATGGTCCGGCAGTTAAGATAGAAAAATAAGTTGTAGTATACGCTAATCATACACTTTAAAAAGCATCTAGGGGAGCATTAATTAGACAAGACAAAAAGAGGAAAACTAATCCGTTGGAGAATTAGTTTTCCTCTTTTCTGTTACATACAAAGCATTATTGCTGCTTCACAGTAATCTGAAAAATCACATGACTTTAGTTGCTTACTTTGCTTTCTTTTTTCAGACTCTAATTTTTTTCTCAGCTTTTTTGCCTCTTCAAGATAATATAATGCGCTTTTGTAGTCGCCGTTATCTTCAGCAAACTCTGCTGCCTCATAAAAATCACGGATTTTTTTTTCTAAATCCTCAATTATTGCATACATAATGTACACCTCTTTCTGCCATATGGCTATAAATTCATCTCCGTTTTTCAATTGGAAGTATGTAAAATATATATGCAAGTTAAAACTATCATCCCCAGTACTGATAATAACCAGTAACAGTATCAAAAATAGCAGACAAAGAATTGTTCATTGATGATGATGGAACAGTCAGGGTAAACACAAGACTTATATTACCTGCGTTGACCATATATTGTTTCATATACATTTTTGTTCCGTTATCATTATAGTTTGCTTCGGCTGTAAGTTGATTCTGTGAAGGATTAAAAGATGATAATACAAAGTTTGCAACAGAATTACCTGTAAGCTGGCTGTACTGCATTGATGTCACTGATGAGAAATTGGTAATATTTGATGAGCCAATTATTATCGATGCATCTCCGTTATATAAAGTTATCTGTCCATTATTTGCAAATTCCCAGGTTATAGGAACACCAAACTGTGTGTTGGTGTTAGATTCATAATATACATAATAATCCTCACTGATAGGAGATGTTTTTGTACATGTAATCTTATTTATAAGATATTCAGGCAGTTCAAGGTAATCTCCATAAATTTCAGCAGGAATACATATATCAACTTCTGCTATCTTGGAAAAATCCCATGAAATATAAGAACAGACATTGTAGAATGTATCACCTACCATCTTCTGATAGTTGTAATAAACGCATGACGATGACATTGAAGTAAACCCGGTTTCGGTGCCGCCTATAGAAGCAATACGGGCTGATACAATATTTTCTGAAAGAAATGTGTTTATTTCAGGGTAGTAGTCCTGTGATATTATATCTATGTATGAACCGTTATCACTTGCGTATCTGGCATTATCGTTATAGATCATATAAGTCCAGTCTGCAGGAATATCCATCATTACATTTGCATATTCAACTCTTTGTGTTTCAATAGAATAAGCAGCAGTAGTAGGTTCTTCTATTTTACCTACATAAACTGGCAGCTCTCTTTTTAAAGAAAGAATTTTGGATAATATTATTACAGCAATCACAACGGTAACGATTCCTGCAGCAATTTTAATGACTTTTTTCTTCTGATATTTAGTATGCATATTAAAAAACCTCCATGATAGTTCTACCTTATTTATGCAAAAATCCCATAGAAAATCCCTAAAAATTTTGTCTTAAAATACATGAAAACAACTATACATAAGTATGCGAGAAAAAGAAAAAAGCGGCTGTATAGAACAGTCGCCATAGAAAAACTCATATAAATTTTCCAAATACAAAACTAAAAATTCAGGTCTGAATAAGCTTCAATTGTAATTACAACATAATTATTATTATCAGGACACCGCATAACAGAAATGCCAATGTATTTTTGGTCAGGTTTTGTTACAATGCCTTTTGTGTGGTCAAGAGTAAGGTCATAGGCAGCTGCGGAAGGATCCGCATAATCTCCCCATGATAAATCTGCGGCAACACCAATAGATTCAAGGTTTCTGTAAAGTCCGGAAAGAGAAGGTCTCTGTTCTCCTGTCCAGTGACCGATAGAAGCAGAAGATTGCTCGCAGTTTACTTTATAGGCAATCTCATCAGCTCTTGCATTCTCAACAAGAGGTTCGTAACCGTAAGAAGCACGGAGTTTGTTGATTTCATTTATTACCTCTTTACCATATGCCTCGTAAGATCCGTATGTATTAACGATATAAGACCGTGATTTAGAAGTGGCTGGCTGTTCAGGCTCCTGTACTGGTTCATCAGAAGTGCTGTCAGGAACATAATCAGGAGTGATATCGGTATTACCAGAATTATCAGTCATATTGTTCTGTAAGTTCTGTATGTTCTGTACTGCAGGCTGAGAAGTATCTGCGTCTGCCACAGGCTGAACTGTGCTAGATGGACTGTCATCAATGACTGATGTACCTGATCCCATATCAGCTGATTCATTATTTTCAGATGAATTTTCTGACTGTTTTTGTACAGATGTTACTGAAGCATATACATATGAATCCGTCTTATTGACATCACTTACTGTATATATTTCTGAGCTTGTTTCCTTTACCGTATTATTTATATTGTTTTTGTTTCCACAGCCTGCTACAAGAAGTACGGCTGATACATAAACTGATGTAAGTATTTTTTTCTTCACCATGATTTTTTCCTCCATTTCTTTAGGTTTTCTTATATATACCATGTACTTACAATTTTTTTTAGTTTTCCTGTCCTAAAATTGCATAAATAGGATATGGAAAGGTGGTGGAACAGCTAACATATTTTAACTTGCATTATAAAATCAGTTCATTCAAAAGAGTCAAAAAGAAAGGAAAAGTCGTTTTAAATACGGCAGGGTAAGATATGAAGAATTTATTTCATAAGTTTAAACCACAGATTAAGACAGCTCTTAGCATATTGTCTGTGGTGGCAATCGGCTTTAGTGCGATAATGGCAGGTGTTACCATAAACACAAAGTCAGTTAAAGCAGATTATGAAGATGCCACAATATCACCGGATGGAAGTTATCCGGCGTTTAATGTTAATGGTGTCGATTATAACACATTATTTTATAAGGACGAATATGATCAGGTTGTCTATTGTACAGAACATGATTACAGTGGTCCGACAGCAGCAACAAGCTATAGATATTCGTCAAGCCAGCCATCCTTATCGTCTACAGCACAGAGAGGACTTAAGTGCATTCTTTCCTACGGATATATTGGATTAGGTAATGAACCTGTAATAACTGAATTTGGTTTATCAAAAGAGCAGGCAAGAGCAGCTACACAGACCGCTATCCATATGTATCTTTGTGAATTGAAGGAAGTGGGGTCTGGATATTCATATAATTATGCAGGACAGTTTTCAAAGAGAGATGGGGAAGAAGCAACATGGGACGCTACACAGTGGCTTATATCAAAAGCAACTGACAATATAGAAAATAAGTCTACTGCAGATATTACTGTTAATTCTCTTGGTGGAGAAAGAGATGGTTTGTATTATGTAGCAAGGTTTGAGGCTAGCGATGATGATTTTTCGTATATTGTGACTGGACTTGCTGATGATACTTATACATCAGAAAAAAATGGAAATATAATTACCGTAAAAGCATTATTTAAGGCTAATATGGGAAATTCCATAAAAGTTAATGTGTTCTCAAACAAGACTGCTAAATCATATAACATAGGTTATTATATATCACAGAATGGAATCAAGCAGACAATGGTAGGAGGAATTGTAAAACAAAAAGCTCCGGAAGATGAAGCTTCACAGCCAGTAGTAGGAACATACGATGAATACGGCTGGCTAAAAGTAGAAAAAACTGATGCTGATACGGGAGAAAGTTTAAATGATGCCGTATTTTATGTATATAAGACAGTAGACTGCAGTGGAGACCCGATTGCTGTTCTTACAACTGGAAGAACATATACAACCCTTGATAATAATTATGTAGAAACAAATGGTATAGGGCAGATTCCTGTTGATACCGGGACTTATTATGTAAAGGAAGTAGCAGCTCCATATGGATATTATTTAAGCAACGAAGTTAAGCAGGCAGTTATAACTTATAATAGTGTCACAACAGTAAGCTTTACCAACAAGAAAATTGAAAATAAGCCATTTTCGATTGTGAAAAGAAGTGCTGATGACGGCGATAAAGTTGTGGGGGCAACATATTCACTCTATGACATAACAGAAGCGTATACAGGTGATGCAGATTCTATTGGGGAATGGCTTTTTAATACGGCAGCTGAAATTAGAAGCGGCAGGGTAACAGAATATGGGTTCATCCAGTCAGCAACAACAGACGGTAACGGTGTGGCAAGCTTTGATGTATCATTAATGGCTGATAAAACCAGTCATACAATAATGATGCTTGAAACATCTGCTCCTGCGGGTTATCAGCTTGATCCGGATATATATACATTATATTCAACGAATAATGAATGGATTGTGGCAAGTGACTATGAAATCAAGAATACAGTTTCAGATAGATTTGCTCCAGGGAAAATTCAGATTAAAAAGACTGATGAAAACGGAAATGTATTAAGCGGAGCTGTGTTCGGGGTTTATACAGATAAAGAATGCAAGCATATAGCAAAGACTGTAGGTGGATATGAAGAAAATGGTTACTGTTACATTGATAATAACGGTGATTATATATATGAAGATGATGTATATTTAACAACAGATGCAAACGGAACGGCAACAACAGGATATCTTCCTGCCGGAACATATTATATCAAGGAAATAGAAGCCCCTTCAGGGTATAATTTATCAACTGATATAAAGTCAGTATATGCAGGGCATAATATACCAATGGCATCTATAAGCTATACTGATACAGCCATTACAGGAACAATTGAAATCCACAAGACTGACAGTATAAACAGAGTCAGTGTAGAAGGTGCAGTGTATGGCTTATACAGTAATGGACAGCTATATAAAACATTTCCAGCAACCAATGAGTATGGTTATAGCAAACTTTCGGGACTTCCGCTTGGAACATATTCAGTAAAAGAAGTGCAGGCACCTGCAGGGTATGAGCTTTCAGATGTTTCAACTGATGTAAATATCAAGGTAACATCTAGCAATAATGAATTAAGCTTTTGTGCATTGGTAGAAGTTGAAGACCAGCCTGTAATCAATTCAGATATGATTACGGTAAATGTATCAAAAACAGATCAGTTTGGTAATTTTGTAAAAGATGCTACACTACAGCTTGTAGATTCAGATGACCATGTTGTTGATGAATGGAAGACAGACGGAACTGTTCATAAATTTTCAAAGGAAAAGTCTGGCGTTGGAGAAGCTGGATATTTTAGTGAAAAAGAAAGAACATATACTTTAAAGGAAAAGGTAACGCCAAATGGATACATAACGGCAGAACCTATTACCTTTACCATAGATGAAACAACGAAAACTGCTAACATAAAAATGATAGATGTTACGGGAACTGGTATATATGTTGAAAAGGTTGATCAGAATGGTAATGGTGTAAAAGGAGCAACATTACAGTTAAAGAATAAGTCTGGGGATGTAGTAGAGGAATGGATTTCAGATGGAACGGTTCATAAATTTGATTATGAAAGCTATCTGAGGAAAATAAAGAAAACTGATGACTTATCAAAAGTTACTATAACCGATGATGATCTGACATTTACATTACACGAGGAAAAGAATCCCGAAAATTATCTTACTGCAGATGATATCAGCTTCAATGTAAGCAAAGAAACCTACACAGCAGTTGTAAAAATGATTGATGTGCTTAAAGCAGCAAAGGTATATGTAATAAAGGTAAGTGAGGACGGCAATGCACTCGCAGGAGCAAAACTACAGGTCGTTGATGAAGCAGGTAATATATGCGATGAATGGGTATCAGACGGCGGTAAGCATATTGTAACAGGTGTTGAACTTGGAAAGACATACACGTTGCATGAAGCAAAAGCCCCATTTGGATACGAATATGCAGAGGATGTCAAGTTTACACTTCCAAATGATAGCAAGGATATGGAAGTTGTAATGACAGACAAAAAGAAAAAGGATGTGAAGACCTGCAAGATTTATGTTCAAAAAGAGGATGAATATGGTACTCCGCTTGAAGGCGCAGTATTAGGCCTCTTTGATATGGATGGTAACGAAATCTATAGATGGACCTCAACCAAGGAGGCTTATGTCATTGATAATCTTGCTATAGGTGAGGCCTATATGATTAAGGAGATTTCAGCTCCTCTGGGTTATGAATTTGCAGAAAACATATCTTTCACAACTACTGAAGAAGATGCCACTATCCATATGATAGATAAATTAATGACTGATTCATCACAGACTTCTGAAATTATTCAGACCGGTGACAATGGAAATGTAATTAAATTGATTGTATATGGTTGCATTATGATTCTTGGCATATGCGGTATAATCGTATCTATAGCATGGAAAAGAGAAAATTAATATCAGTGGTATTAAAAATATAAAAGATATTAATAATATTAAAGTTATGATTTCTATGAATCATAAGTATTAGCGTCAACGCCCGTTTCTAAAAAAGGAACGGGCGTTTTTTCAAAAAATAATAACAGCATGGTATATATATAAAAATGAAGATTGGAGTTTTAAGATGAGCAGATTACAGGACACATTAAGAGATAAGAACAATACAGTGGAACATAGAAAAGAATTTTCTGACTTTCATAAAATTAAGAAAAAGAAAGAGTTAAATAAAAAGATAATCAAGTATACTGCCATATGTGGATGTATAGCTGTTGTACTTGGAGCTATTTATGTACCGCAGTACTTTATCAAAGACAATGAGGACAGCATAGAAGTAAAGCTAAATGTAGGAGCAGTGACAGAATATAATGCTGCTTTAAAAAATGCTTCAGAAGAGGATTGGGATAAAGATGGAGTTATTAATTCAATCGAACAACAGAAAGGTCTGTCCGTATGGAATGCTGATAGTGATGGGGATGGCTTTTCAGATTATTATGAGTTATCCAATAATTTAAAGGCTAACGAAAAGGATCAGTCTTTAACAGATATGATGAAAACAATATTGAAAAGCAAAGATGAAAAGTATGATATGGCATACAAGGTCAATGGTGTGGTTTTGTGGGCTGATGATATTAAGAGTAGGACTTACGGAAGAGTAATAAGGACTCCTGATGGAGGGTATCAATTTACCAATTTTAAAGGATATGCGCAGTTTCCAGAGGGTACATGTGCATATAGAATAAAGAACGGAAAGCATGTGAAGTTAAAGTATAGAAAGAAAGAGGATGCATATTACATCAAGGAAGATGAACTGGTATATGTATATGATTCCAAGCCAGATATGGTAAACAGAATCACATTCTTTGGAAAATCCTTTTACACGTCAGATAACTTCTTTACAAAAATATTATCAGGAATATTCCCTGACAAGGGTGTAATAATTGCATCATCAAGAATGGCTTCAATTGATGCGGATAACGAGCTTGCAGGCAGTACAGTTGTTTCAAGCGTAGGAAAAGCAACCTATACGGATAAGATAAACAGGTTTTCTGCCAATACAAATACACTTGATGATCTTGTTACATTAAGAAGTCTTATACAGAACAATCAGGCTGTACCGGTATCATTTTATTCAGATAAGAAAGGTGAATATCTCGGCATTGTATATGGCTATACAAGAAACGGAGATCTGATAATAGCAGATTATTATTCAAAAGATTATGTTGGAATATTAAATATCGGATATACAGCAGAAACTCTGTATAACGGGAACGATATAACACAGAAGGAAATATTTACTTTCAGCGGTCTTGGATTAAATTCAGAAAACGGCGACAGAATAAATTTCTTAGATAATAATTTCCATTAAGGAAGGGGGCAGCGGGTGCGTTATGCACCCGTGTTTGATATATGGAAAATACAACATATTTGCATAACCATAGTGTATATAGTCTGTTTGATGGAGCGCAGACAATAAAAGAGATGGTAGAAAGAGCAAAGCTGCTGGGATGTAAAAACCTTGCGCTTACAGATCACGGTACAATGATGGGAATACCTAAATTTGTTGCAGAATGCAGAAAAAATGAAATAAAGCCTCTTATCGGAGTAGAGATATATATGCAGAATCCTGATGATGAAATTGATGGTATAAGCATTATAAACAAAGGTCATTCATGCTTGTATGCTGTAAATGATGAGGGATATAAACAGCTGTGCCACATAATGTCTGATTCTGAAAAGAAACAGATAAGGATAGGTAAATCGGTATATCCGATTACAACATTTGAAATACTAAAAAAGTATGTAAAAAGAGGAGATTTAATATATACAACAGCCTGTGTCGGAGGATATATCCCGCAGATACTTTATTTTAATAAAAAGCAGGAAGAAAAGATAAGTGAAATCAATGAAAGATTAAGTAAATGCAACAGCCCGGAAGATGCCGGATACAAATTGCTGTGTGGTGAAATAAATGATATCCAGAACATGCTCTCACAGCTTGCCGAAGATAAAAAACTGATACAGAAAAGAGCAAAGCAGACTTACAAAAAACAGGAAAAAGCAGCCAGCAAGCTTACCGGAGAGGATAAGGAGATTGCCTTAAAAACATAGAAAGTATAAAAGCTGGTATAGAAAGCGCGAAAAAAGAACTGGAAGCAGTTAATGACGAAATAAAAAATCTTAAGAGTGATTTATCAGCAAAGAATAAAGAAAAAACAGAACAGGAGAAAACACATAAGACCTACAACAAATTAAAGAAGGAACTAGAAGAGTGCGTAATCATTGATGAAGAAAAGATAAGTGCATTTGCCGACAGCAGACTTGTTTATCTTGCTGACATATTTGGAAAAGAAAATACCTATGTTGAGATACAGTACCACGGTCTTGATATGGAAGATTATACATTTAACAGAATGATTAGTCTTGCAGAAAAGCATGGCTTAAAACTCATTGCTGCTAATGATGCTCATATGGCGGTAAATACTCCCGAAAACATAAAACGAAGACAGATATTAATGGCGCAGAGATTTGAAAAATGGGAAGAGTTAAGACCGGATTCAAAGGAATATTACTTAAAACCGAATAATGAGCTGGCAGAAATGCTTTCCCATGTATACAAAAAAGAATCTGTCATTGATGCAATTAAGAACACAGACGAGCTGGCTGCCAGGTGTGATGTAAAGTATGATTTCGGAAGTCATCCGCCTATGTTTCCTAATGTGCCAGCCGGAATGACCGCTTCTGAATATTTAAAGTTAAAATCAGATAAAGGGAAAAAGGAAAGATATCCTGAAGGCGTAAGCGATGAAGATGAGGCAAGGTATAACCATGAACTTGATGTAATAACGAGCATGGGTTACGCTGACTATCATTTGATTGTGCAGGATTATATAAAAAAGGGAAAATCTTTCGGAAAAGACACGGATTATAATGTCGGACCGGGAAGAGGAAGTGCGGCAGGAAGCATGGTATGTTACTGCCTTGGAATAACCAATATTGATCCGTTAAAATACGGACTTTTATTTGAAAGATTCTTAAATCCTGACAGGGTGTCAATGCCTGATATTGATGTGGACTTTGCCAGGGGAGTCCGTCCGCCATTAATCCAGTATTGTAAAGAAGTTTATGGTGAGAACAATGTATGCCAGATATCTACCATAGGTACACAGAAAGCAAAAATGTCCACAAAAAATTATGCAAATGTCTTTGCTGCACAATACTGTGCGCATACAAAAGGGGAAGACATAAATGATGTAAAACGCCGATATGCTTCAATAGCATCACAGATTAATGACAAAATTCCAAGAAATGACGAACAGGGCAGAGATTGCACATTAAAAGAATGCAGGGAATATCTTGATAAAGAATTTTGTGACAATAAAACAGCTCTTGAAATCATTGACGGAGCAGCGCTTATAGAAGATATACCAACCCAGTACGGCATACATGCTGCCGGAGTAATCATCACAGACGGAAAGGATATCAATAATTATCTTCCATTAAGGCAGGGAAAACTTGACGCATCGGGAGATGATGATGAATTTGATGCGGATACGTTAGTTTTAGGAGCGCAGTGTGATAAGGTTGAGGCAGAAGATGTGTTTGGACTTTTAAAAATGGATTTTTTAGGCCTCAGAACACTTAATATCATTTCCCAGTGTGGGGCAATGATAAAAGAAAGATTCGGTATTGTTATTGATTATGACAATATCCCTATAGAGCAGGAAGTAATAGATGAAATATACGGTAAGGCAAATACTACAGGCGTATTCCAGTTTGAATCACCAGGAGCAAAGAAGATATTAAAGGATTTTAAACCTAACAGTTTTGAAGACTTAATACTTATTAATGCTGCAAACAGACCAGGACCAATTGAATATATTCCTGAAGCAATAGAAGTAAAAAAGGGAATTAAAAAGCCTTATTACATGATACCGGAAATGAAACCAATCCTTGCCGAAACATATGGAAAACCGTTCTATCAGGAACAGCTTATGCAGTTATTCTCTGTATGTGCAGGCTTCAGTATGGGGGAAGCGGATATTATAAGAAGATATATGTCAAAGAAAAAGGTAGACAAATTTATGGCATATAAGGATAAGTTTATAAGTGGATGTGTTGGGAAAAAAGCAAAAAAGGAGGATGCAGAGGACTTCTGGAATAGTATAGTATCATTCTCTAAATATGCATTTAACAAATCCCATGCGGCAACATATACATGGGTTTCGTATCAGACTGCTTGGCTTAAGTATCATTATCCAGAAGAATTTATCTGTGCAAATATAAATTATGATGATGGTAATAAAAAGGAGTTTATGAACCTTATTCAAGAGGACTGCAAAAGAATGGGAATAAAGGTAATGTGTCCTGATATTAATACAGCAAAAGCGGAGTATTCAGTTGTTGATAAAGGAATTATAATGGCAGGATTTTCCAATATAAAAGGAATGAAAAGCGAAGCTTCTTCTGTAATAAAAGCACGAATGAAGAACAGAGGGTATTTCCAGTCTATGAAGGATTATGTATGCACTGGTGTCATAGGAAAGTTTGTTGAAAAAATGATAAAGTGTGGAGCATTTGATTGTTTTAATGACAATAGGACTGCAACACTTGAATATTATAATCGGTTGTGTATGCAAAAGGAAGAACTGGACAAAGCGCATGATACATATATAAAAACAGAAGATGAATATAGAACAGAATATTATACATACGAGGCATTAAACGGAGAGTACAACATGTCTGAAGCTTTAGATGCAAATAAAGCTGACAAAAGGAAGAAAAAAGAGATTATGAATATTTCCAAGTTAAAGAAGCAGTACATGGAGACAAAAGATGCTTACAAAAAACAGGCTGCAATATTTAATAATCTTGATTATCCTGAAATTGATGATACATTTAGCAGTTCTGATGAAAAAAATTTGCTGGGGATGTATATAACAAAAACTCCGTTAAGTGGTTATCCAGCTCCGGAGGATATTGGATGTATAACTATAAACAAGGTGAACGAAAGAAACTATACTGTAAAGATACTAGCAATTGTAACTGAAATTAAAGAAATTGTCACAAAAAAAGGTGAAAAAATGGCATTTATTACCTGCGAAGATAACACAGGTACATTATCTGCTGTCATGTTCCCTAAAATGTGGAATAAATTTATGGCAACAATTTCTACTGGTTCTGTATTTATACTGGTTGGAAGAAGTGATGAAAAAGATAATAAAAAGTCATTTATTATCAATGATATAAATGAGCCAATGACAGATGAAGATAATATATTGATACATGTTAATTCATGGGATGAATGGAATGCAATATATTATCCAGAAGCTGTCAAATGTGCTTCTGCAAGCGGTAAAGTACTATATATTCATAACAGAAAATCGGGTCAGATAATACGTTTCTCAAAAAAAATGAAAAATTTTAAAATTTTTTAGTGAATTTGGTCTGCATTATTACATAAATAAATTAGAAGATGATTATGCCAATCCAAACTCTTATAATCGTCTAAAAAAATAAGAAAGGGTTTCTTAGAAAGAAACATGTAGGTGTAGAAATGCATGAGATTATCGAGCATTATGGAAAAGTAGTTATAGCTTTAGTTTCGGTTTTTGCAGTAGTTTTAATAACAACAGGAGTTGTTACGATCGTAAAGAATAAGACAAACAACGCTGTCGATAATCAGATGAATTACGACAATGACATAAGAAATGCTTATAATGCTAATTAATGAACAGCATATTGAGTAATATAATTATGTGAATTGCTATTCATTTGTAGCCCAAATTTATGCCTGCTTTTTTGCAGGCATTTTTTTTGAAAGGTAGATTATATGTTTAGAGGCAAAAAAAGTATAACAGATGGAAATAAGTTTGAGAAAAATATTCCTTTTCATAATGATGAAATAGAAGAAGATAAGGAATATGAAAAAATACATAACGAGTTTGCTAAAAATATAAAAAAAAATAATGAATCCCTTGAGGATATATTAAAAAGGACAGGAGATACATTATTTACAGAAATCAAAGAATTCTATGATGATGACTCTATTACTGATATTGAGTGGGATGGAGAAAACCTATGGATTACTCAGATTGGAAAGGGATGTTATAAGGTAGATAAGAAGTTGTCAAAAGAATATACAGAAAATCTGGCTGCCAGACTGAGTAATATCATGAAAGTTAATTTTACTCCTAATAAGCCTGTTCTTGAGGCACATACAGATAACTTAAGAATATCAGTATTCCATGAAAGCAGGTGCGGAAAAAAATCATTTACAATAAGAAAAATTCCTACCAATCTGAGATATTCACATGAACAACTTGTAGAATCCGGCACGTTGCCAGAAGAATGTCTTAATTTTCTTGAAAACTGTGTAATAGCTCACTGTAATGTAATCATTGGTGGCAGACCTCATGCAGGTAAAACGGAACTGCTTAAATATTTGTCAGGTTTTATACCTGAAAATGAAAAGGTAATCACACTTGAAGATAATGTGGAAATTCATTATAAGCAGATATATAAGAACCGTAAGAGCGTACAGTTTTTAGTAGATTCAAAGTATGATTATACGGATGCCATTAGAGCATGTCTTAGACACGATGTTGACTGGTTGTTGTTATCAGAGGCCAGAGGTCCAGAGGTGTTGGAGCTTCTTAACGCTTTGTCTACTGGCTCCTTTTGTATGACAACAATTCACACTGACAGTGTGGCTGATATTCCTGACCGAATGTACAACATGCTGGGAAGCGGAGTGGAAAATCCTCGATTTATCAATAATATTTATAGATACATTGATGTTGGTCTGATTATTAAAGCGGACAAGAAGGAAAATCGTCTGGTTAGTGAGATTGGTTTTTTTGACAGAGAAAAGGGCGAAAACATTTATATCCCGTTTTATAACACAGCAGACGGTATTGTGAATAAAAACAATTTCAGTTCCGTGATTAAGAAGGAATTTGAAAAGTACAATATCACGGAACCTTTTACAAGGTATCATATGTTGCGGGAATCATAGTATCAGAGAAAGGAATTCGGAATGTTGGTAAAAGATTTAGTTAAAAAATACAACGAAGGAACTGTCATTAGACATAAGGATAATGACAGTTTTGAAAACAGGGTAGAGTTAAAGTCACATTTATCCGTTCCAGTGAAAACCTATGTTGTTAATCCGAAAAAAACAGAAACACAGTTAAATATAATTGTGTAGTGTAAATCTTTAGGAAGGGAGTCGGATTAATGGAAAAGAAAAAACAGTTAAAAGAAGACTATAAGAAACTTAATAAAGAAAATAAAGTTATCAGTTATCTGTCTTTAAAGAATATGAAATCAGATATCTATAAATATGGATATACCTATTCTAATAAGAAGTATGCATTAATGGTTCTCGCAAGTATAGCGTGTACCGTAGGGTTTGCATACATATATCAGCTTAAGCCATTCTGTATTGCAATAGTTCTTATAACCATACTTTTATGTGTGCCATCACTGATAAGGGCAAGATTTAAAGGTACATTTCAGGAAAGGAAGTTCAATGATGTTGACATATACCTGCATCAGATGGCATTTTCTTTCCAAAAGAATCCCAAAATATTATCTGCCCTTGAAGATACGGAAAGGGTTGCAACCGGAAAGCTAAAAGTCACATTACGGAAGGCAATAATATCAATAGAAGAAAGCACATCTTCAAAAATCTATGAAAATGCATTTGCTATCATACAGAAAGCGTACAACAATTCCAGAGTAGCAGCGCTCCATAAGTTTATGTACAAAATTGAAACAAGTGGCGGTAAATACGGAACTGCATTAAATATTATTCTTGGAGATGTAAATAACTGGGTAAACCGTACATACCTGATGCAGAATGAAGTAAAAAACATAAAAAAGAATACAATGGTTGGTCTTCTACTTGGTTTTGTCATGGGTGCATCAACAGTAATGTTTACAAAGGCAATGGGGAGAAATGGTTCATTACTTGGTTCGACAGATATATCACAGGATATCTTATATCAGATTACTTCCGTTGTGTTTATTTGTGTAAGTATTTTGTTTTTTACTTATACTCAGACACACTATAACTATGACTGGGTTGAAAAGGTGCGCAATGATAAATATATAATGAGAGATTATAAGACTGCTACAGAATTTGACGCAAAGAATTTTATAAAAAAAATGATTCCAATGTATATCATAATTTTTCTAGTAGCTGTGGCAGTAGCACTTATTGATGTAATTCCGTATCATCTTTTTATAGGAGCTGGATTACTTCTACTTGATGTTTACATGGTAATATCACCTACTTTTACAAAAAAGAGTGCGATAGATAAAACCCGAAAAAATGTGCAGGATGCGTTTGGCGAGTGGTTAAGGGACGTATCTATTAATCTTCAGGACGAACCTTTAATACCCGCTATACAGGATACATATGAAAACTGCCCTGCAGTATTAAAACCGGAGCTTACTATATTTTTGACAAGAGCATTAAATGATCCAACAGCTGTTGAGCCTTATTATGAATTTTTAGCACGTTTCAAAATAGAGGACATAAATTCTGCAATACGAAGTCTGTATTCTTTGTCATCAATGGATTCTGATATTGTAGATGAACAGCTTAATCAGCTTGTTGAAAGAAATTATGAATTTATTGATAAATCAGAAGCAGCATGTACACAGGATACCAACGCTGTAATGAGATTTACAGAATACATACCTACTATAGTTGCAGCATTTAAGATGGCTGCAGATATGTTAAGTATGGTTATGACAATGCTCTAAGGAAGAAGGTACAATTATGGAAAATTTGATAGAAACATATGGTGAAGTAATTCAGGCAATAATATTAAATTCATGTATGTTGTTAATATTTCTTGCAGTTCTTGTAAAATACGCTATTTAGGAAAGGTGGGATTGCCTTGAAAGAAATAATAGATATATATGGTGAAGCTATACTGGTGCTTCTGGGATTATTAGCAGCCGCATTACTTGTAGGTGGAATATTTGTGATATTCAAAACGGCAGTGATTGAAATATTATCAAGGCTGTTTATATTCTGTTGATTTTAAGGAGAATTTATTATGAAAACGATTATTGAGTGTTCGTTTTATGCATACATGATAGCACTTATTGTAACATTATCTTTAAGCTTCGTTATTCTGAATAACGATATCACACAGAAAAATCAAGAATTAAGGAGCATAGAGACATATCTTGAGATAGAATCTGAAACTATTAATGTAAATGCCGCAACAATAAAAACAGGTACTGTCAATGGTGATTATTATGTATATCATAATGTCAGATATCCTAAAAAAAAGATTGATACTGTTTCAAGCACAACCATATTCTCAACATTAACAGCGGATTCAGCACAAAAGCTGATTAATGCTGCAAAAAATATGGGAATTGAATTAACACTTAATTTTATGGATGAGACAAAATCATATGGATATATAGAATATGAGGCTAAATATCCAATAATATTCGGATTTTTCAACTTTAAAAGAAATATTTCAACAACAGGATATGGAAGATACGGCATTGGAAAATAGTTCTGGAGGAATTTGTAAATGAGATTATTTATAACAGCCAGTAATCTTATGGTTTCTATAATGATTATTATATTTATACATACCTCGCTTATAGGGCAAACAATAAGAAATAATGAAATAAATGCGTCCTTAAATTCGAGTATGGATTATGCCTATGACAAGATGATGGATTATTATGAAGACCCTTCGTTTATTAATAACTATATATATAATTCATCAACTGGAAGATGGGAAATCAATGATGCAAAAAAAAATGAAGTAATAGATGAGTTAATGACAGAATTCTGTGTTGCATTAAAGGCACAGAAAATGTCTGTTGCGACACTTACAGTCGAGCTAAAAAGCATTGATTTTACAACAGGTATATTTGAAATAAAGGTTACAGAAACATACCCATTCTTTTTTGGTAATAAAACAGGTTCATGCACATATCAAAAGCGGTATACATTGATTTAGTTCACGGAGACATAAGCAAGAAAACTTCATCCGACAGTTGTCGGTCGTGAGTAGTTCATTTAGAAGAACTGGGAAATCCCAGTTCTTTTTGTAAAAAAATTGAAAACTTGGTATATATAAGAAAATACAGAAAGAGGTGTGAATTATTATGACCGAGTTATCACTAAAAACCAAGCACAGATTAAACATGAATTTATATAAAGACAAAGTGTGGGTTACGGTAAAAAAAATATTTTTCCCTGTAACTATTCTGGCAGAAGATTTGTGTTATGCAAAAAATCTTATTTTTAGCAGTATTAGAATAGAACAGTGGGATCCTAAACTGTTTAATGATAAATTCAGTGTTTATATAAGAAACGGAGTGCATTGTTGCGTTTTATCCCGTCTGACAAAGGATGATTTAAGATGGTTCTATGAAGATATGAAAGTTAAATCAGGTGAATACATCATTAATGATGTATATGAAAACGAGCCTGTTGCGTATGTGTTATCAAACTGGCAGAAAAAAAGAATGATTGGCAAGTTAAAGAAATTAATTTAAGAGGAGAAAAATATGATTAGATCAGTAGACTTTAAAGAAAAGACACAGATAATAGTGAAGCAGAACCCATCAGTAAGCGAAAGCTGTTGGATGATTGCAATTGATCTTGGTTTTGGGGCAGTAAAAGGATTTTCAGAAAATAAGGTGTTTTCTTTTCCCAACTTTGCCAGAAAGGTAGAGAATTTTACAAACCTTATCGGAACACCTGCAGACAATGATATATATTACAGAGACGCAAAAGGTACTGTATGGGCCATTGGCGAAACAGCGCAGGCACTTATCACTACTGGAGAATCTTCAGAAAGTTCAGAGGTTTTATATGGCAGAAACAGATACCCTTCTGCACAGTTTAAGGCATTAGCAGATGCAGCATTGGGAATTGGAATGAAAGAAAATGAATTTGGCAATGCAAATGGAAAAACTATTATTTTACAGACCGGATTGCCACCAAGATATATAAAAGAGGATTCAAGCTCGCTCCGGGAATCACTGGAAGGAAAGCATTCTTTTGATTTAAAGATTGGTCAGGATAAATGGAAACATTATGAATTCGATTTAAGTGGTGGAAATATTAAGATTATGCCACAGCCACTGGGTAGTCTTTATAGTGCAATAATTGATAAAAAGGGAAACTGGTCAGCAGATGCATCACATATCCTTGATTTAAAGGTTCAGGTATGGGACGGTGGATTTAAAACTTTTGATAAATATTCAATCAGAAATCATGTACCTGAAGGAAACGGTGAAACTATTGATGATTTAGGAATGAAGCAGGTGTTCCAGAGAACAGCCGACAAGATTTTAAAGACATATAATAAAGACATTCAGGTATATGCAATGCAGACATTATTAGATGATGGTGAATTTAAGTCATATGACCCAAAGACAAGAAGTTCGACAAAGATTTCTTTCGTAGATATACTTGAAGAGTCAAATAAAGAAGTTTGCATGGAAATGATAGATAGACTTGACATTATGAATAACCATTTCCTTGACATTGATTGTATTATCGTAACTGGAGGTACAGGAGCAGCATGGTGGGACATAATTTCAAATGAATTGTCAGGAATGGAAGGTCTCAAAATTATTTCAGCAAATAAAAACGATGAAGATCTTCCGTCAATATTTTCTAATGTAAGAGGATATTACATGTTCCTGTTTAAGAATATGGAAAAGACATTGAAAGGTAAAAGTGTATGAGAAAAGGCTATATATTAAGGTTGTATCCATATTTTGACATTGACCTTCTTGTAATGGCACAGGATCCTCACACCAAGTTCTCCCATATATGCAAGGAAGCGTTAAAGGCATATGTAAGAGGAAATAAATATAGTATAAAAAGAATCAAGCCTTCTGCTGATATTGGCAGAGGTTTGATAGCAGAGAAACACAGACTTGATGTGTGCATAAAATTTGACAGCTATAAAGATAAGGATATTTTAGATTTCCTTGATAATATAAAAAAAGGTTACAAGAATATGTTCATAAAAAATCTTGTGAGATGTTATATGGGAGGAATTGACCTGACAATATTTGTTAAGGGTGAAAATAAGCATGAGGTATTACTGGAAGAATCCAATCATATATATGTTCCTCATATTGTTAATGAAGCGGGTATAAAAAAGGACAATACCCCTGATGTTTCTTCAGTATGCATTCCTGAACAGGATAATTATATTTCAGAGAAGAACGAACAGCCTATCTCTGTTGAACAGAAGCAGGAAGAAAAAAAGATACCGGTGAGAGATGATGAAATAGTAGTTACGGAGAATAAATCCGAGACTGAAAATTCTGAAGCTGTGCCGAATGCGGAAGTGATAAATAATATGCAGCAAATAGAAGTGTCTGAAGAAGAGGAATCCAAGCAGAACTCTGTTTTTGATGATTTCTTAAGCAATACATCATTATATTAAGGGGAAAATTTTTATGAAGTACGAAACTGAAAATGAGAATGAGTTATATGAAGAACTTAACGGATTGTTGGATGCAGAAAGATCTGAAGAAGAACAGAATAAGAATGAAGAAAATGTCAGACTAAAAGCACATACTTTATCATATTCTTTATCAGATAACGAGAAGATGGAACTGGAGAGTAAAATAAATGAACTGCGAAAGTTCTGTGTTATGCATAATGTTCCTTTTTTAGTAGCTGCTGCTTATGAAAATAACAAGCTGGATACAAGTTATATATACGAATGTCTGACGGCGTATGATACGGGAAGAACCTTAAAAAAGGATGATATAGCACAATTAATATTGATAAAAAACGGATTTAAAGCTATTCCTAAACAAAAATTCTAATCATCTGACCAACTCCGGAGCGTGTTTCCGGAGTTTTTTATTTTTTTACAGACTTTCATGTTTTAACTTGCATAAATAGAATAGAGAGAATTTTTTGAAAGGAAGTATTGGTTATGAGTAATTTGATTGATTCATTCAGGGTATTTAACATTAATGCATTTAATTATTTGTTATATGATTTAAAAAATAATTTGTACCTGATTCTGTTAATAATTTGTGCAGTACTAACAGTTATGCTTAATCTTAAGGCACATATTGATGAAACAGCACCGGATGAACAGAATGTACTTTAATTCATGGAGGATTTTATGAGAGAAGAAAAGAAAAGCATAATTATGTGGAATTTGTTTTCTGCATATAAAACAGTAAATTCATTAATGTGGACAGTGGCACTTATATGTGTACTGGCATGGATAGCAAAGTTTTCATTGATGTTTTATGATGCCAAGCAGGAATATACGGAATACAATGCCAGCATTAAATCAGTAACAAATACTGTAAACGGAACAATGGCAACTACAATACTTGAGATATCAATTCCGGGTTTCGGAACAATATCAATGAATGCTGATGGAAATAAATTTGCACAAGTTAATAACGGTGACATTATAAAGTTGTATTACAAGGATGGCAATTTTACCTTAAATCAGCCTAAAAAGGCACCTGCAGAAGCAACAAAAGCAAGTGAGATTGTTTCAAAAGTAAGCTTAGTAATATGGATAATATTATTTGTACTGGATAAGGCTCTTTTAATTCCATTTTTTAGATACGGTGGTATAGAAGCATGGGCGTACAACAACCTATACAGGAAGGAGTAAAAGGTGACAAACGAAAATATAAAAGATAATTCAAATCTTGTTTATAAGGATTCATTAGATAAAACAGATGTAATTGCTTTTCTTAAGGCTATAGCACTGCCAACACTGGTATTTATATTATGTCTCTTTACAATTTTTAAATTTGCGAAGTTCGGACGGATAATATTATCACCTCTTATTGTACTTATGTGGAGTGTTGCACTGGTATGTGCATTTGTGCTTCCATCACAGAGAGAATCGGTTATTAAAGAAACTATGGTAACAATAGGAATATACTGCTGTACACTGCTTTTATTAAGAGTATTAATAAGAATTATGTCAGGAGCATCAAGCGGTGTCCTTGAAGCAAGTTTCGATATAACAATTCCTGAGACAAGCGGAACTACAATAATTGGATATATTCAGAATATATTGTATCTTGGTTCGGTACTTACCCCATTGGGTTTTGTAGGAATGCAAGTAAAGAGGATATTCCAGTTCAAGAAGAATGCTAATAAAGTTAAGACATTTAATCAGCTCAGAAATATCAGGGATACAAATAAAAATATGCAGTAAAGGGGGCGAAAGATATGATAAGAAAACGATTATATTCATTAACAGGCATATGTATGGCAACACTTCTTTATGCAGTACCTGTGTGCGCAGCAGAAAATACAACAGAAAGTACAACAGGATTAGCTGTTATTAATAGTACGGGACAGCCATCAATGATAAGCTCACAGATGTCACAGGAGTATATCGAATCTGCACTGAACAATATTCAGACAGATTCAATAATGACAGATACAACCGTTATTGAAGGCAGGACTAATGGCTTTAATTCTAATACGGCATCATCATGGCTGAATGACGCATTAAGTGATATTAAGATTGAAGGGATAGATACAAGTAAATACAACATTGTAAATACCAGTGAAAACCTTGATATTTTAAATGCTAAGTATGCAGCTGCCAAGACGGAAATGGAGAGTAATAATTATTATACAGCATTTAAAGCAAAGGCAAATTCAACAGAAAATAAAAGTACTACAGCTGAATCTATATTTAAGGATACATATAAGGATGTGTACGACAGTATAGGGAAAAAAACAGAGCAGAAGAGTATAAGTGATGTTATAAGTTCATATGGTGGTACAATAAATTCTTCTAAATTTACGATAAATTCCGATAAATCAGAAAATAAAACAGCTCTTAAGCTGGTGGCGGATAAAGATAAGACATCTGTGGATTATAGGTCTGATTATAATAAAAGGAAAAATGAAAATCAGAATGTATTCTCTTCCAAGTCTGATGATATAGATAAGATGATAAATACATTTAAAGCAGATTTAAACAGCAATTATTCAGATTACATAAATAGTGATGCATATAAAGCAGTTTATTCTTCAATAGCATCGACTAATGTTACTGATAAGATTGCAACAAGGCAGGTACTTCCAACAACAATATCAGAGGCAGCTTTAATGGCACAGATAAACAGCTTAAGTGAACAAATACCAATATCAGCAGATACGGCTAGGCAGAAAGCAGAAGTAAACAAAGCTGCCACACAGGCAGGATATAACAGTAATAAAAATGCTCTTGATGCTTCGGCAATGCAGACCTATACTGCTGCTGTTGCATCAGCAAAAGCAAATAGTGGATATATGGATGCATATAAAAGTTATCTTGATACATCAGAAAATACAGCTTCGGTTGAACAGAACAATGTAACAACAACACTGGTATTTGACAATCATGATGAATTTGAATCATTTGTTAAGCTGGCAGGTATTGATGATGAAGATGATTCTTATTACTACTATGCTTCAACAGACGATGAAATTAGTGATAACAGAACTTATATACATCTTGATGGAAATAGTCTTGTTCTTAATACACAGGAATCAAGCATGTTTTCAAATGCTATAAAAAATTCTGGAGCAAAGATTACAACAGTAGAAGATACTGATTATCTGACATGGAAAAAAGACGAAAATTATGATGTTCAGGAAAAAGCTAAAGAAAATCATATGAAAGCTGTACTTGATGAAGGAGCAAAAAAAATAAACGGGGAGAAATGATAAAATGGGGATGTTGAATAATACATTAACAAAAACAACAATAAAAAATATGCTTGTTCCCGCACGAAGAAATGATGAACCAGGAGATAATTTCAGAATTTTGGATAGTTGGGCTGAATATGAAGAAGGTAATGGAAAAATGTATGAAAGGCCTCTTAAATACATGTGTTATGAATTAGAGATAATTAATTCTGATACAGGAGAAAAACATCATGTATTTAAAGCTTGCAAATTTGCGAGAGTCATAAGACTTCCTAAATCTGCCAAGCAGTCTACGGCATTAATGAATATGCATGAACAGGTGTTGTCTGCGTGTTATGAGAGTGAAATAAATCTTATAACTGTAATAGCAAATGTTATTCATCCAAAGCCGTTAGGATTGTTTTTCTTGTATGGCTGTCAGGGTGTAGCTGAAAATATAGAGGATGCAAAACGCAAATGTTATGAAGATTATACTGGACTGACATATGCACTTCAGGGAACATACAGAGTGCTAGAAATGCGTACAATAAATGCACAGGAAACAGAATGGCTTAAGGATAAGCTTTACAACATGAACTATATGGCTGTAATAAGGGGAATTCCAAAAGCAAATAAATCTGCTGAAGATGGCGGTAACAAAGGATTCGGTGGCAAAAATATTAATCCTGATTCACAGGGTACGCTTGAAGAAGTTATTGCGGGTATGGCAGACTTTGAATATGTATTACAGATTCTTACCACACCCGTAAAATATAATACTTTAAAAGCTAAATCTCTGAAAAATGAAAGGCAAATGACGGACTGGTACAGCCAGCTGCAGGGTAATACATCTTTATCAATGAATATCAGTATGCCAATGGTATACGGAGCCAATGCAGGAAAGAGTTCGGGATGGTCGCACAATTATACAAACAGTGAAAGTGTAAGCTATTCGCAAGGAGAAAATTTCTCACACAGCGTAGGTGAAAATGTAAGTCACAGCTTGAGTCAGTCATTTTCTGAAAGCTATGGAGAAAGTACAAGCCACTCTGTAGGAAACAGTCACGGCACAAGTGTAAATTATGGAAATTCATTAAGTACAAGCCAGGGTGTTAATAACAGTGTTGGCATGTCAGAAGGACTGTCATCATCTGCATCGGCTGGACAGAGTACAGGTTCATCGTTTGGTACAAGTTCTTCGCATGGTACAAGCAGCGGAACCAGTGTAAGTCATAGCAATGGCACGAGTGAAAGCATAAATGAATCAACTTCACTTACGCAGTCACATGGAACATCACAGAGTCAAAGTTATGGTACAAGCAATTCTGTGAGTCATAGTACAAGTCAAGGATATTCCGAAGGGACAAGTCATTCACAATCTTCGAGTATGTCACATTCACAGAGTGTATCTGAAGGTTATTCTGGCTCAGAAAGTACTTCGCATAGTTCAGGCACATCAAGTGGTACATCATATGGTACATCATATTCATCTGGAGAAAGTCATAGTGCAGGTAATGGAAGCGGATTGTCATTTTCTGAGGGTTCAAGTGGTGGTATGAGTGGTAGTATATTGGGAATTGGAGGAAATGCTTCCCAATCAAGCTCTCAATCAAATTCACTTAGCTCATCAATGAATGATGGTACATCTGCATCAAGTGGTGCAAGCAATTCAATGTCAAGTTCACTTAGCTCATCAGACAGCACTTCTATGAGTAGCGGATGGAATAATTCTGCAAGCGAAAGTTATGGTACGAGTGCAAGCGAATCAATTGGACAAACCCAGACTGTAAGTACAAGTGAAAGTAATAGTGTATCGCAGGGATTTAATCAGTCTCAAAGCATGGGTGTTAGCGACAGTATGAGTATTGGAAGCAGCACAGGTCATAGTCAGGGGGTAAGTTCAAGCGATAGTATTGGCTATAATACGGGAAGCTCTGACAGTATAGGCCAGAATTTTGGTACTTCTTATGGCACTAACGAAAGTTACTCAATGGGAAGCAATCTTGGTCACAGCATGAGTTCCGGCGAGAGTGCAGGATTAAGCCAAGGGCAGACTTACAGTGTAGGACAGACAAATTCTACATCAGAAAGTTACGGTACTGGTACAAGTCACAGCGTAAGTCAGGGTACAACGCAGGGTGAAAGCCATGGCACAAGTGAAAGCACAAGCCAGGGTTCTTCATATTCTACCGGAAACGGCACAAGTGCAAGTGAATCACTTGGGTCAAGCGGCAGTATTAATACAGGTGTATCTTCAAGCATGGGATTGGGACCAAGCATAGGCTACAGCAAATCCCATCAGTGGTTAGACCAGCAGGTTAAAGATATTATTGAATTACTGGAATTTGATAATAATAGATATAAACGAGCTTTAAGGTCAAACGGAGCTTTTTATACATATGTATACTTTGCCTGCTCAACAAGAGACAGCCTTGCTGCTGCAATGACCGTATCTAAGGCCGCATGGCAGAATACTGATGCTATGACTCATCCGTTGCAGGCGCTTGAATTGTCAGAGGGAGAACAGCAGCATATGTTATATCGTTTTTCAGCTTTCAGCTCTGAACCTATGAAGGAAGATGTATATGGAATGAAGGATTATAAGTATTGCACAATGCTTCTGCCTGATGAATTAACGGCATACACGCATCTTCCAAGAACATCAGAGGGAGGTGTATTTTCAGAAGTGAACGATATTCCGCATTTTGCCTGTCCGTCAGGACTTAAAGGAGAGCTTTACTTAGGAAAGATAATAAATGCCGAAAGATGGACAATGGCTAACGGCTATAACACACCGTATGATTACAGAGTAGAGGAAGCCGCTTTAATGCATGGCATTATTACAGGAGCTTCCCGTTCTGGTAAAACTGTGTGTGCAATGAGATTTATAAAAGAACTTGCACATATAAAACGGAAAAAGACCGGAAAACGATTAAGAATTGTCTGCCTGGATCCTAAACGAGATTGGAGAGGTCTTGCTAAGTTTATTGAACCAGACAGATTCAGGTTTTACAGCCTTGGTAATGTAAACTTCCATCCAATAAAACTTAATCCCTGGAAGATACCTAAGGGGGTAGTTCCTCAGATATGGATAGATGGTATCATTGACATATATTGCCGAGCATATGGACTTCTTGAAAGAGGTAAGCAGATGATAGCTGATGTCGTATATGAATTATATGACAGAGCGGGAGTATTTGAAGCATGTGATGACGAAAACTGGCAGAATATTGTTCCAGAGCTGTCATCCGTTGTATGCTTTGAAGAGATATATAAGGCAATGGAAAGAAAGAGAGATGAAATAGCTGCATCAAAGAAATCCGGTTTTGATACAATGGACGCATACTCAAGACTGTTAGACCGTCTTTCAACCTTTGGCCGAAAGTATTCAATTGAAAGAAGACTCTTTGGCACATCTGAAGGCATGGGAATTGATGAGATGATTGGTGATGATGATGTAACGGTCCTTGAAAGTAAAGGACTTGAAAATACATTCAAAAATTTCATTTTTGGTGCAATCACATCTGGATTCTATAAGTTTGCACTCGCACATGATAAGGGTTATCTTTCAGAAGACCAGTATGAAACAGTTCTTGTAATAGAAGAAGCAAATGAAGTACTTACAGGAAGTGATAATGCAGGTTCGGGTGCCAGCGGTGGCGGTGGACAGTCGTCAGGACTATCTGGTCAGTCCGAATTTGAACAGATAGTAGATCAGGCTGCGGGGTATGGACTGTTTATTATAGCCATAACACAGAAAATATCTATGATGCCAAGTTCGCTTATTGCCAATGCCGGTATTAAATTCATTGGAAGACTTGGTGCTAATCAGGATATCCAGACAGCGGCTATTGCGATAGGAAAAGAACCACGATACGAAGATAGAGATGTTGTAAAATGGTTTCCAAGAGCACCTATCGGTTGGTTTGTCTGCCAGACATCAAGAGGTTTTGATTATAAAATGGCAGAGCCTATATTGGTGGCAGTAGATAAGCTGAACATTCCAACTCCGACAAATGAAGATTTGGAAGAAATTTTGCTAGAAAAGCATCTTGCAAAGCTGGGATTTTCTGGAAACAGCAGGATTTAAACAATTCACATACTTAAACAAATATTAATATATTTAAAAGAGACTTGAGAAAAGTCTCTTTTTTTTGAAATTTTTTAAAGAATTGAAACGTATTTATTGCATAAATAATATGGATAAGCAAATTGCTTAAAAGAGTTTGGAAAATTCATAAGAAAGGGGTTTTTGCTGTGATTGTAAAACTAAAACAAATGGCAGAAGATGGTGAATACAATTTTAAAGATATAGATATCTCGTCAGATGATATACGCCTGGCCAAAAGGTGTGTGGCAGAGTTTTTAGAAACGCTGAAAACAAAGACAGAGAATTTAAAACAGCCACAGTTATATTATGTAACACTTTTAACTTTGCGGATAATGTCTGAACAGTTACTTAATGAAATAGGTACGGACAGACTTGAAGAAGTATTTTCCCCAAAGCAGTAAATTAATGAAAAATAAATTTAAAATGAAAGGAACAAAATATGTCGAAGAATAAGAAAATTTTAATGGTACTTATCATTGCGCTTGTACTTTCTGTACTTGCAGGAGTAGGGGTGTTCACACTCATCAATTCACAGAAGACAACTATTTACAGCTTTAATGGAGATTTTAAAGCAGGAACAAAGATAACAGATTCAATGTTTACACCTATTCAGGTTGATAAAAAGGTGGTAGAAACAAACAGAAATAGTGATATTTCAAATTATTATATAACTGCCAGCTCATTTAATAAGATTATAAGTGACGGTGATTATTTAAGATCTAATGTCTCTGCCAATGAGATTCTTTCAAAAGCAATGCTTGTAACTAACTCAGGCAATGAGATTGAAGCCTCAATGCAGAATGATAAGGTAGCACTTACATTAAGCGTTGACAGTATAACAGGAGTAACAAGTGATATAAGAGCAGGTTCATATGTAAATATTTACTGTGGAGAAAAGAACAGTACTGCCCCTAAGACAGAAGTCTTTGAAAAAATGAAGATTCTTGAAGTGCAACAGGAAGCTAATGAAACAAATACACTTAAATCCATAACTGTTGAGTGTACAAATGAACAAAGCCAGAAGTTAGTATCATTCGCACAGAACGGATATATTTACATGGGACTTATTAATGTTACTGGCTATCAGTCAACAACCCCAGCGTCAACATTAACACCTGCGGCAAAGTAATTAATTTTTTAGGGAGAGAATAGGACTATGCGTAACATTTTATTAATTGATAAACGAAGTACATTTATATCAGATATTCAGACGCATATGATGATTGAAAACCATACTTTTACCATATGTTCTGGGATATCTGATGTATCTAATCTGATGCTGACAATACAGAATTTTAATCCGTCAGAAATTTATCTGTCTGAAAATATGATAGATTCACAGCCAGATTGGAATTTTTCTAATATTGCAGTTAAGACATATGCATTATCGGATGAAGGAGAAAAATATCTTCAGTCTTACGGTTATCCATATGCAGGTAAAATCAGTTCCACGTTGGAGCTGATAGATGTTATGGAAAGAAATATTATTGTAAATGCAGATGAAAAACTGTCTATGAATAATAACAACGGAACGGGGGAGTATGTAGGAATGGATAATAACAACCAGATGAATGAACGGGATAATACTGCACAGCAGATGAATCAGGTGCCGAACATGCCTAATATGGGTATGATAGGAATGCCTGGAATGAGTCCGGCTAGTAGTGTAAATGGCATGGGAAACCAGATGAGTCCAGAAATGATGCAGATGATGATGCAGATGATGATGCAGATGAATCAGCAGCCACAAATGCCACAGATGTCGCAGGCAACGCAGCCTGTATCAACTTCAATGCCACAGACAATACCACAGATGTCGCAGGCAACGCAGCCTGTACCAACTTCAATGCCACAGATGTCACAACCTGTACCGCAGATTAATCCTGTACCGCAGATTAATCCTGTACAGCAAATAAGTACAATCCAGATGACACAGGAACAGCAGATGGCACAGCAAAGTGTTATAAATGATATCCACAGAGGAGATAAAAATACAAAGGTTATTACTTTCTTTTCTTCTAAAGGTGGAGCAGGAACAACAAGTATTGCTGAGTCGGTTGCACTTCAGTTGTCAAAGCAGCCTGGTACAAGAGGAAATTTAAAGGTATGCCTTGTAGATTTTGATATTGATTTTGGAGATGTTCTTACGGATTTATCACTAGATATGTCAAATGAAAAGAAGAATATAACTGCTTGGGCTGATAATATCCGCAGACAGGTAGAAACAGTTGTCGCATCAGATAATAGTGGAAGAGATATTAACGACATTATCAATGAATCAGCAAGAAGCATCAAGTTCTCTAATGACGAAATCATTGATTTTATGCAGCAATATAATGACACGAGCTTATATGTTTTACCTGCACCTATTACACACAAGGATTCAATGAAGTTTGAAGGATATGAATTTCTTACAATACTTAGTAATTTAAAGGATTCCAAGGAATTTGATTATGTAATTGTTGATACTAAATCAGATAGCCGGGATGCAACTTATTGTGCATTAGAGTTAGCTGATACGGTTTATATGGTATTTACACAGGAAATATCGTGTATTAACAGTAATGACAGCTTTTATTCGGCACTTAAGGATGTAAGCTTTGATGTATCAAAGTTTATGTATGTAATTAACAGGGTAAGAAATCAGTCTGAAACAGGACTTGGAACAACGGAGATTGAAAGCACGATACCATATAAGTGTGCCGGACACATGCATGAAGCCTCAGAGATGACAAAGGCACATAATAAGGCAGTACCACTTGTGTATACGGCTAATAATACTTTTACAAAGGATATTGATATGTTTATATCTGGAATAACTGGAACACCCGTTGTAGAGAATAAAAAACGTGGTTTGTTCAAGAGGTAATAGAAAATGCAGAACAATATGTTTGGAAGTAGGAATTCAATGCTTCAGCACAGGCTTAATTCTGTAACAGAAAAAAAGCAGGAAGTAATTCAGAATGTAACGACACAGTATATAAGTGCAACTAATGAAGAACAGGCTTATATTGATCAGATTGTAAAAAATGTAGGCGAAAAATTTGCTACAGAGCTTGCTAATTTTGGTGAAACAGAGGAAGTAAAAAGGCAGATTAATGATTATATAAGGGAGCAGGCAGAACTGCTTCCTCCAACCGTTAATTTTGAAACCAGACAGCGAATTATTAAGCTTGCTATAGATACAACTGGACTTGGACCGCTAGAACCATTATTAAAAGATCCGGAGATAACGGAAATTGTTGTCCAGAGATATGACAAAATAATGATTGAAAAGAAAGGTAAAATTCAGGATGTAGATGCCGGTTTTAATTCAGAAGACCACCTTGTAATTGTTATTAACAAAATAGTGCAGTCAAAAGGTAAAACTCTTAACCTTATGACACCCATAGTGGATGCCAGACTTGATGATGGTTCTCGTGTTAATGCTACAATACCGCCAGTTACACCCGATGGAGCTACATTATGTATAAGAAAATTTTCGCAGCACAAACTTGGACCTGAAGAATATCTGAAATTTGGTTCGGTGGACGAGAAAATGCTTAAATTCCTTGAGATGGCTGTTATAGGAAAAGCAAATATAATAATAAGCGGAGGTACTGGTACCGGTAAGACGACTTTCCTTAATATGTTATCTAATTACATACCCAAAGGAGAGCTGATAGTAACCATCGAAGATACATGCGAATTACAGCTACAATCTCCACGAGTAAGACGAATGGAGACAAGAACCAGTGTCGCTACATCTGACATGATGCAGGTAGATATTGCTATGGAAGTTAAAAATGCGCTCCGTATGAGACCTGACCGAATTATTGTAGGTGAAATCCGAGACGGCGCGATTGTAGATATGTTATCTGCCCTGTCAACAGGACACGACGGAGGACTTGCCACAGTACACGCCAATTCACCACACAATCTTTTAACTACCCGTATGCCAATTCTTTACGGTCAGAATAAAGACATGAAGATGACAGAACATGCACAAAAAGTTCAGTTCTCGGAATCTATCGAACTTGTAGTTCAGTTAAGACGATTTAGAGATGGAAAGAGAAGAGTTGTAGAAATTACAGCCATAAATGGTCTTGACGATGAGGATAATGTAGTTCTTAATCCAATTTTTGTTTATAACGAATTTAAACAGAGATTTGAAGCAACTGGATTTATACCAGAAAAAATATTAGATAAAGCAATGCTAAATGGTGTTGAGATAGATAAGAGTATCTTTACTCCACCGGAAGACTAAAGAAAGGAAATATTGTTTATGTATAATGAGTATGATGATGAGAACGAAATAATGGAAATGGAAACCGCAGCAGAAGATGCAGAGTATATGGAAGGTGTCAATGATGCTAATATGTTAGATGAACCTGTTATAGAGGGCGATGTTATCCCTCAGGAAAACATACCAGACAAGCAGGATGAAACCAAGGAAGAAAAGTTTATCCGCCTTGCAGAGGTAAGGGTCGGAAAGGCACTAAATGCTATTCAGAGGCTTGGAAATCTGTCTAACAAATCTGCTTATCATTACACAGATGGTCAGATTGAGCAGATGTTTGGAACACTTGAAACGGAGATTGCAAGAGTAAAAGCAAAATTTTCTGCAAAGAAAGATACAACGGAACCTTTTAAGTTTAAATAGTCATTTGTTTCAAGAGGAGAAATTTTTATGAATAATTTAACAGCAATGGTTATTATTCTTGTTTCCGCAGTTATCTTCTGTTTGTTATCTATTATTATAATTAACATAACAGACAGAAGAAGCCTGCTGGGAGTGGATGATGACGACTTTATTACAAAGTATTTTAATAATAAAAAGAAGTTTTTAAGACAGTATAAGATTTTTGCAAATATGACAACCTATGTACTGCTTGTGGTAGTTGTCATGTGTATTATAGGCGGCGCAGCATTTTATTTTACTCAGAATGTATTTATTACAACTGCAGGTGCGATTATAGGCTTTTTTTTGCCTGACTTCTTAATCAAGATGTTCTCAGGATTTAAAAAAGATGATTTTGATTCAAAGTACGGAGCATCACTAATGACACTTGCAGCAAGCTTAAAGGCAGGATTATCAATACAGCAGGCAGTTGAGGAGTTATGTCTTTCAAAGTTTGTGGATGAGGATATGAAGGTCTTATACAGAAATATAAACTCACAGATTAAAATGGGGGTAAAAGTTGATAAGGCATTTGCTGATTTTGCAGAGGAAACACAGAGTGTGGATGCAAGGGATGTAGCCTCTGCAATAGCACTACAGGAAGAAATTGGTGGTAACGAAGCAGAGACAATAGAAACCGTTGCCCGCACTATTGCCGACCGACTGGATAATAAGACTACAATCAAGTCATTAATGACTGATTCAAAGATGATGATTAATGTTTTTATGTGCGCACCAGTCGTACTTATTGCGATGTTAGCGTTTCTTATGCCAGATATCTTTGAATATTATACAAGCTCAGTAAAAGGTGCGGTTACATTAGTTGGTCTGATAGCAATTATGTACATAAGTGTATTTATAGCTTCAAAGATGCGTAAATCAGCACTTAATATTTAAAGGGGGAAAAATATGTTAAACAGTATTTTAGGAGCGTTGAACAGTATTTACGGAGTATTCGACAATCTTTCGATAAGCGTTATATTTGCATTGGTTATATTTATATCCGCTGCATGTATAATCCTGATTATTGATGATAAGCAACGCAGGAAATCAATTTATTATGATCCTAACGATTGGTTCTTCCATGATTTTAATAATAAGTTCTTTGATATGATGTTTACCAAGAGGGCTGATACAGAAAAGGTAAAAACAGAAAAGGCGTATGAAGTTGCACAGAAAATTGGTATTAACTCTGCTGAATACGCAAGAAACTGTTATGTTGCCGGTATCGGAGATTCCGGCATAAAAAGTGTCGTTGTAATGCGTATATACGGCGTAACTGTTCTTTTGGTGGGTATTATACTTTATGTACTTACACAGATAGTAATACTTCCGGTATTGTGTGCAGTGATAGCGTATTTGCTTGCTTTTATGCCGCAGAAGGCGCCTAATTCTGCCGCAAAAAGAAAGAAATTTCAAGTTGAAGAAGAACTCCCACGATTTGTTGAGCTGTTGTCTATAGCGTTACAGCTTAAAATGCCAATAGATCAGGCTATAAGAAGAACTGCAGAAAAGGTGGATAATTCTTTTTCAAGAGAGTTGCTTGAAATTATGGAAAAATCCAATATAACAAGCATGGGATGGGTAGCCGCACTTGAAGATATGACAGAGAAGTATGAGGTTCCCGTTCTTAATGATTTTGTGTTAAATATTGTTTCTGCTTATACAAAGGGCGTAGATGTATATGATTCGGTAGTAGAACAGCTTGACAGCATGAAGAAACAGCATCTTAACAATTTAACAGCAAGAGCCAAGGCACTTGACAATAAAATTATGATTCCTATTATGGCCGGCGTACTTGCGCCAATCGTTGTAATGGTACTTTTGCCAACAATGACACAGATAAATTTCAATATTTAAAAAATAAAAAAATTTAAAAATTGTTTAAGGAATTCGACATTGTTTATTACATAAATAATATGTAACAAGTAATTTATACTAAAAAAGAAAGGAAAACTTAAGCATATGTCAGAAGCATATACTTAACAGGGTAAGAAATTTTATGAGTAAGTTAAAGAAGCTTAAGAACGGTTTAAGAATTGTAGTAAAAACTGCAAAGAAGAATGCAGGTGATGAAACAGGTGCATTGACAACAATTGAACTTGTTGTACTTTTAATGGTCGTAATCGGCGTTGTAGCAATAATTGCTACATGGTTCCGTGGCAAAGCAAACAAAACTCTTCAGAAAGCTAACGAAATTGATAGTATCTAATAGTGGATCAAGAAAGTAATACATAAGCCCTGCATTGAGCAGGGCTTATGTTAAATAAGGGTGTATTTCAATGCAAATTGTGTTAATCATAGCATTATCAATATGTATGTTTTCGGATATATGCAAGATGAAGATATTTAACTTTATAACCTTTCCGCTTATTATATGTGGAATCATATACAGATTTATGAGCGGAGATCATATATTCGCAGTTGTATGTATTCTTCTTGGATTATTATTTTTATTAGTGCCGCAAGTAGGAGGAGGCGACAAGAAACTTCTTTTAGGAATATTGTTGTGCGAAGGACTATTTGTAACCTGCAACATAATAATAATAGCTCATCTGCTTACCGTGGCAGCATATTTCATAAATGAATATTTCTTTGTGAAAATGATAATGAAGGATAAAAAAGGCTTATTAAAAAATAAAACCGTAATTCCAATGGGACCGGCTTATACATTAGCCTCGATAGCAGTATTAGCGGGATATGGAATACCGTTACTATATTAAGAAAGAGAGAAAGTTATGCAGAAATTAAAACAGATTGACTGGGAATCCGGGATGAGTGAATCAATTTCATTTCTTTTATTATTCCCATTTGTACTTACATGTATGTATATCATGTTCTATGCAATGCAGACATCATATGTAAGACAATCTTTACAGTATACAGTATATTGTGCTACAAGAGCTGCAGTTGTTTATGATAACTATGACGATGGTGTTGCAAAAGCAAACGAAGTTGTAGATAAGGCACTTCCTCATGGCAGAATGGGTATCACATGGACACAATATACCTTGACTGGAGTAGGTTCTAATGGCTCAAGATGGTCAAAAGGTGTTTTAAAGGAAGGAACACTTCAGGCACAGATAAAGTCTTTATTGCCTTATCAGGGAATGCGTTACAGAACTGTAAGTGCAAACATAATTATGATGGTAGAAAGACCGGTATAGTGAGGCGAGATAATTGAAAGAGAAAAAGAAGTTTTTTGAACAAGGGTATGCAACAACAATATTTATGACATGTATTATCCTAATGTTTGTCATGGGAATAATAATATCAGTTAAAATCGCAGGAAAGTATATTTTAAGGGTTAAGGCCCAGACATGGACTGATGCAATTACAGATGCGGCCAGTATATATAGCACATCCCGCAACGGTTTTGATGAGGGAAAAGCATATGCAGCATTTAATAAAATCCGTAGTTATGCTGACAGTGAATTCAGCTATGGAATAACTTTTAATATGTGGGTAAACAGCGACCAGATTGGTGTAGATACATATTATGAATATCCGTGGCTGGCAGCGGGGAGTTCAAATTCAATGTTTGATTTTTACAGTACCTATCCGGTTGCTCATGTATCTGCAGTTTCACAATTTCTGTATAATGGAAATGAGGAGATTATAGATTATGAAGTCGCTGTTCCATCGAACTCAAACGATACACTTAATATAATAACAGACTCAACTAACCCAGATGGAATAAAAGGTATTACCATAGGAGGTGTAATAAGAAAAACAACTCTGAAAATGCTTGGCGACCAGCTCATGTCACAGGAACTTGGAAGATACAATTATTCAGGGTATAAGGATTCGTGGTGTGGAGAAGTTACATCACAGACCCTATTTACCAGAGATATATTATCTCTGGTTGGAAATCCGGATTGCAGTTCCTATGATAGGAGTAATATAGGTGAATTAAACATAATTAACCCTGACTACAACTGGGGATGGGGTGGAACAAATTCTGAGGGACAATATGCTGAATATCAGCCTACGATAGCTGATCAGAAATTATGCAGTGTAACAGTTGATGGAAATGAGTATATAATACTTAAATTAAAAACTAATTTATCAGCGCAGGTGTTAACTCCCGATGGAGTAAAATCTATGAACATATCATCATTGGATAGTGCAACATTTAATGTGTATGATATTGATACCAATTACTATGATCAATAAGTCTGTCGGCATCCCAGAAGTGGTTCTGGGGTGCTTTTTTCCGCAGATTGGTATACAAAATGATATAACTGGTATACAAAAAATATATTCTGAGGAAATTCTGAGAAAATTTCTAAAATTATAGTACCTTTTTGCTATATTATTTGGTATACTATGCCAGCAGGTAATCATTTCCAGTTTTGATTTTTTTACCTTGCATTATATATGTGTAACAAATTTTAAAGAAAAATGGAGGACAAAGTTATGAGAATAACAAAGTTTTTGGCCACAGGACTTGTGGCAGTAATGATGGTCGCAACAGCTACAGGTTGCGGCAGGAACACAGCAGATGGTACAGGCAGCAATAAGAAGGAGACTATCACAACTCCTACTTCTGCAGAGACACATGCTGATGTTAATAATTTAAACAGTTTAGTATCTAGCAATGCTACATCAATGCAGTGGAAGTGGTATGAAGGCACAGCAGAAAAGCTTGCCAATTACAAGTTCACTGATTACAAGACACTTAAGTATGCTGATGAATACATGAAGGACAGAGTAGTGTTTACTGCTGCTGCTGAACAGCTTAAGGAAGACTTGAGTGATTATGAACAGTATTATCAGGTGGCTAAGATTGATGCAATAGCAAGCTGTAAAAATGCTTTTACCGAGTATGGGGTAGATTATAAGAATGTGTTTGTTTTTTCTAATTACAATAATGGTAATGAGAAAGTAAAATCAGTATGTGAAGTCTATCCGATAGATTTCTCAACAGAAAAGAACAGATTAATCTACTTTGCAGGTATAGAGCTTGCAGATGGTACAGTATCAGAGATGATAGGTTCAGTACAGTTTGTTGATCTTTATGTTCCTAAGTTTGTGCAGGGAGATAAGGGCAAGGTACAGGATGGCACTGAAGAAGAACCAACTGGCGGTAAGATTTTACAGGATAAAAAGTCTTATACAACTGACAATGACCTTGTGACAATGAAATTTACTATGTCATCATATAATAAGGATGCTGATAACAATAAGAATGTTATTGATTTTGACACATGCATTGTTGCTAGATAATAAAAACGAATAGTTTTTTCAGGAGTTGTAGCCTCCTGATTTTTAAAGTTAATTCTCATTTTTCTTCATTATATATATGTTCTAAACCGTTCTGTCAGAAACAGAACGGTTTTTTAAATTTCTTCATTTTTTTAACGATTTTCCGTGTATTTATTGCATAAATAAAATAGACAGATATTTTACCTTGCATAGATAAAATATATAAAATCAGAAAGGATATATTTATATGAAGAAACGAATATTCAGAAAAAATTTATTTCGCTTGACAGGAGCTGCAATGACAACAGTGATGGTATTAGGCAGTACAATACCGGCATGGGGTGGATCTAATGAAATCAACTCAGCCGACAATGTAGCAGGCGGAGGCTCGTCCACGGACGACTATTACAGCAATGTGGATCTTGATGATTACGACAGCTGGTTAAGAGATCTTATAAGTGAATGCATCTCAAAGGATGATTCAAAGGAAGATTATCTTCCTGGTGGAGTATACCATGATACCCATGTAAGACAGGAACATTATGAATTTAATGAACCCCGTCTGGAAGACGGAAGCTGGCAGTTCGATGTTGAGGAATGGGGTGTTTCGGTAACTGATCCGGTAAATTATGAGCGTGATGATGGGGATTATACCAGATCTCAGACAAACCGTTATAATGACACAATTTCGATAGTAGATCTGTCACATTCATGGGAAAATTATTCGGAACAGGCATATCAGATATTTCTTCCTATAGAGGGCAAATTATCGGTGAATCATTACATTAACTCTGATTCATACAGGAGAGCATTTGATGAAGGAGGAAGCATTAATGTGTACCATCCGTGGTATGATGAAACCAGACATGACGGATGTACATACACAATTAATGAATTCAGCGACTATCTGAAAGAAACAGAGAAGACAATAGAGGTTGATTCATCAAATGCCCTTACGAAAGTAATACGCGACCAGACAGAGGTAGGAGCAAGAACAGGTCGTTTTGTAGCCGAGCTGACGAACACCAGAACAGGGGAACTGATAACAGCAGAAACCCTGGTATTGAAAGATATAAATGGAACACCAAGGATAACATTTTCAGGGCTGCCGGATGGAGATTATACGGTTACATGGTATTCAGAACACGATGCATGGTTTTATACATATGAGCAGTGGTACTGTGAAATGTATGTGTATGTAAAAGAAACAAAGAGAGCATTGTTATCCTATGCCAGCTACTACGAAAAAACGTCAGACAGGAAATATACGGACAGTTACTGGATGCAGGATGAAATCCAGCCTTATTCATTTTCAATGAGCGGAGGCGGTGATGTTACAATAACAGATGGCGGCGAAGCGTCAACATGGGAGCTTATCAAGTAAATGAAAGTCAGGGGAAATATGAAAAAAACATATGATGAGTATTACAAGGTCTGTGACATACTAAAACAGCTTCCGCTCTGTACATACATTCCGTCAGATTATGACCTTGATTATATGTCTGACTATTTTGAAGAGACATTTGAGTTTATTGTGTATATAGCGGAATATCATGCAGTCACGAAAAATGAATATTCTAAAAGGCAGCTGAAAAAAGTAGAAGATATGCTGTATGACCGTTTAGAACTGGTAGAAAAAACAGAATAAAAACAAAAAATACCTATCGTAGTGATTGCGGTAGGTATTTTTTTACGCTAAAATCTGCACAACAACAAGGCTGTGCCATGAGAAAAAATTAAGCAATAATCTTGATTATCAGAAATGATTACTATATACTTAAGATAAGAATAAAGTATTTATTTTTCTGTCATAATATATATAATGGCATTAACAAAGGAGACAGAGATTTTTAACTTGCATATGTTATTGTGTATGATTATGTAAAATGGAGAAACAATAAAATAGGAGCAATTCCTGTTACATTAAAATTTCAGGGATTGCTGTGGTGGCACTTTCCCTGTTGATATAGAGAATCATTAAAGGGAAAGGAGGAAGGCTTATATGGAGGCGATTAGTATGATAAAAAGAAATACTCTACCTATAAAAATTGAATTACCAGTTATCCCAGCTGAAAAGAGTGATTCATTTATCAGATTGTCCAATAAAACCAGATTAACGGACGAGTCATTGAAAAAATGCGCTAAAACACTCAATAAGTTTAACCGTACAAAATAATGAAAGAAAGACAATATATTCAAGATTTTAATTTTAACATTAATGTTTTATCAAAGTCTGATAAAGAATTCCTTAAGACATTTTGTACTGGAACGAACTACCCAGAAAAAGCAATTGGAGAATATCTTTATTCAGATGAAGTGTTTTCGGATATGGAAACAGGAGATGCTGTAACATATTTAGTAACACACACTGATAATACTAAAGAGAAAGAAATTGTAGCATACTTCTCTTTAGCGGCTTCTTCATTACCTTACTATTTCAGAGATGTGGATGATGAAGGAAACGGCTACACAACTGATATATTATGTGGAATTTCTGCAATTAAAATAACCATGTTTGGTGTCGATGTAAAATATCAAAATTTGTTTTATAAAGAAGGTAATGAAGACAAACCAATCGCTGCATGGATTTTTGAAGCAATAATAGGTATAATTGATGAAATGGCTAGAAATACAATGGGAATAAAGGCTATTTATTTACATACATTACCAAGAGCTAAGGCTTTTTATTGCAGAAATTACATGAAACCAGCAGGAGATTATTTTCATCCATTAGCAGAATGCGATGACGACTTAGAAGTTCTATACATCTTAATAAGAAAGGTGCAAGGATTAGATCAGAAATAATTGCTAAATTCACTCAAATATAATATTGCCACCCAAAACCACCCAAAATACAGAAACTGGTACTTTTCTTTACAGATTAGTACCAGTTTTTTATTTTGGATATATAAGACATTTTAATGGTAAATTTACAACATCACTTATCAAAATATAACTCTTTTCCTGAAAATGGAAAGAGTTATTTTTTTATGCTTTTGTGTAAATGTATATACATTTACGGAAAATTCCTTTCCAAAAAATGGCAATTACTTATTGTATAGGTTTTCTGTACAAAAGGGTTACTTTTTAGGAGGGAAAAATGACAGAAGCAATAAAAAATGAAGTAAGACAGCGGACTATTTTTTTGCTGCAAAAAAGAGATGAAGCAAATGAAGAAGAAAGGAACAAAATAATTGCAGAAATTGCAGAAGAGAACATCTCCTATATTGAAGGTTATGTCGTAAAAAGATTTTCATCTTTTGGTACAGAGGTTGTGCAGGAGCTTATAAGTGAATGCACCATAGCTTTTATGAAAGCCATGAATACATACATTATTAATGATATCAGCCTGTATTCGACCTATGCCAAGTTTTTCTTTAATAATGCTGTATATGAGTATTTTAGAAAAGAAAAGGGAATAAAAGCAGCTTCACAGCAAAGCATAAGCGTGTTGAAGAATTGCATCAAGAAACTCAATATTGATGAGGATGATGTAATGATACATATTCCGCAGCTGATGGAAGAGCTGGGGTGGAGTGAACAGCGCATAAAAAATACTTATTATACCATGGCTCTTCAATATGTCGTATATGATTTTTCGCAGGAAGATGAAGGTAATATTACAGAATTATCAGAGTTTACAGAGGAAATTGCAATATCAAATGTTACGAGTGCTGAAATCAGGGATATTGTAAAACGTATATTAACCCCAAGAAAGCTTGCAATTCTGGATGCTAAATATGATATGGGATTTTTTCCTGAAATACAGGAGATGAAGAAAAAAATGACTACAACTGATGCACTTAATTTATACCTTGGCGAAAATCATACAAGTAAATATTACTGTGCGACAATTACGAATATTTTAAAAGAGCTTGGGAGAAATAAGAAACTGGAAAGAATTTTTGCAGGGTAAAAAGACAGGAGAAAAATTTTATGGATACTACAAATTTTAAATATGAAACAGATATACTCTTAAAAGAATATTTTGCAACAGAAGATGAAGAAGCAAGGAGAAAAATTGTATCGGGTATAGTCGAATTGAATTATCGCCTGATATATAAAATTGTTGGAGAAGACTGGGATTGGTGTGATGATTTCGAAGAGCTTATTAATGTGGCCATTATTGCAATAATGGAAAAAACCTGTAAATATAAAATCGATAGCGGATCAAATTATTGGAGTTACATGGAAAAATACATGAACCAATATATAATTAAGTACCTTAATGAAAATTCTGTGCAAAGCTATTATATAGGCATGAATATAAACAAAATAAAAAACTGTGTAAGAAAGAATTTTCCTCAGTACTTATCCCATTTGGATCAGCTCAAGGACATAGCACCGCAGCTTACGGAAAAGCTTAATATGTCAGAATACGAAATCAGGTCTGCTATAGATATTTTAAATAAGAGTAATATTATATCACTTGATGATACGGTAATAACTCCAGCAGGCGGAATAAATCCTGAAAAGGCATCATTGATAAATTTAAGTATGGAGGAACTTGGGGATATTATAAAAAACTTCAGTGATGAGGAAAAGGAACTGCTTCTGTGTATCTATGATGGATACATAAGCAAACCAGAAATAGTAAATGAACGATTAGGTACGAAATATTCTGCAGATGAAATAGAAGCCAAGGTAATGCATCTTAAAATAAAAATACGAAGCATATACCGAAAAAAGAACAGAAATAAGGAAAAAGAATCTGATAAGGAAAATAATGTCCATCACATAAATGCAGAAAAAATGATGAATATAATTCAGGACTTAACGGGAAAATAATTCGCTAAGTTTAAGCGACAAGATGCCGCCTGCTGGCGAGCAGATTGGTTAGAAAATTTTAGAATAATAAGAAAAAATGACCAAATGGATGGTATATATAAGAAAATAAGAAATGAAGGGGGCCTATGGCATGACCAAAAAAGACATTAGTGAAATTAAATCACAATATACATTGGAGGACTGTGGAATACTGAGACTGTGCGGGTGCTATGTTGATGGTGAGCGCAATAAGATAACACAGTTTAATGAGAATTTTCTTAATCTTCCTGAAGAGGAGAAGCATAAGTATTTTGATATATTTAAGAAGACTCTTTCAGGAACACCAGGAAAGAACCTTGTTGATATGAAGTTTAATGTTGATGCGTACGCCGATGAGGGTGCAAGAACATTTTTAATGAACTTAAGAGACAGCGGTCTTAAAGATGAAAGACTTCTTGATGAATTCTATGACAGGATTATCAATAATTACAGTTATGTTGGTAATTATCTGATTCTTCTTATTAATCAGGTGTATGACATTCCTGGAATTACAGCTGATAATATTGGTTTGGAAGATGCATCTGATGATGTTTACGACTATATTTTGTGCTGCATATGTCATATTAATCTTTCCAAGCCGGGACTTGGATATGATGAGGAAGATAACAATTTCCATGACAAGAAACCAGCTCATATGGTAGATGTTCCGGATGTTGGTTTTCTGTTCCCGGCATTCAATAATAGAAGTTCAGATAAGGATATGACGCTTTTCTATACAAAGGATATAAGCAAATTTGAGGACGGGCTTATTGACTGTCTGCTTGATTGTGCTATTCCGCTTCCGGCCAAGCAGCAGAAGGAAATATTTACATCACTTATAAGTGAGACGCTTGGTGAAGATGCTGACTTTGAAGTTGTGAAAAATATCCATGAAAATCTTGAGCAGATTATAGAAGAGAAGAAGCAGGAAAATCCGGCACCGGTTATGCTTGATAAGACAGAGATGAAAGATCTGCTTGAAAAGAGCGGGGTTAAGGAAGAGAGACTTGGCAATTTTGAAGAACATTTCGAGATGGCCGCCGGAGATGAAAAGCTCGCGGCATCAAATGTTTCATCTGGAAAGAAATTTGAAGTAAAGACGCCAGATGTTGTAATTAAGATTAATTCAGATAAGACTGACATTGTAAGCACTCAGGTTATTGACGGCAGACAGTGTCTTGTAATTCAGCTCAATGATAATGTAGAGGTAAACGGAATATCATTGAGAAATTGAGAAGAAGAATTATGATTGGTGAAAGAGACAGTGGTAGCGTATATGCGCGTTATCCACTGTCTTTTTGCATCTAAAAAATGAATTGCATCTTGGTATATATATAAAAACAGAAAGGACTTATTTGTATGTTAAATGAAGCACAGCAGGAAGCTGTAAATACAATCAATGGTCCGGTGTTAATCATAGCCGGAGCTGGTTCAGGGAAAACTCACAGTCTTATAAGCCGTATTGTAAACATGTACAAACATGGTATCAATATGAACAATGTACTTATGCTTACATTTACTAACAAGGCGGCAGATGAGATGAAAATGAGAGCAGAAAGGGAATTACCGGGGATAAGTAATGACCTGACGGCGTGTACTTTTCATTCATTTTGCGTAAAACTCCTGAAAGAATATGGTTCCATGGCAGGAATAGGAGACTTTACAATCCTGTCTGAAAACGATTCTGCAGATGCCATGGATGTAGCAAAGAATAACATGTATGAGTATCTGAAAAACAATGATACAGAAAGGTATGAGCTATATAAGGACGAAACCATTCCGCCATACAAAAAAATACTTGGAGCATATTCTTTATCAGTCAATACCGGGCGATACTTCAGGGATGTATTAATGGAAGATTCAAAATTAATGATGCACGCCGACATATGTGAAGAGCTGGTTGAAGCATGGAAAAAGTATAAGCAGTCACATATGTATTTTACTTATGATGATTTGCTTGTTATGTGTAATGAGATGCTAAAAAACAATAAAAGTGTACAGGATAAGGTAAAACAGGTTTACAAATATATCATGGTAGATGAGTACCAGGACACTAATGAGCTTCAGTTGGAAATGCTTAAGCTCATCACTGACGAAACACATAACAATATATGTGTGGTAGGTGATGACTTTCAAAGCATATACAGATTCAGAGGAGCTAATTTTAAGAATATTCTTAATTTCAGGAATCTGTACAAGGATACCAAAATCATAATCCTGAATCAGAATTACAGATCAAATCAGGAGATTCTTGACACAGCAAATGCAGTAATATTATCCGGCAAGGAGAAGTTTGAGAAAAACCTGACAGCACAGTTTGCGGAGCATTACAAGCCGGACATAATAAGACACTATTCATCATCAGATGATATTGATTACATATATGACGAAATCGTGAAATATCAGTCAGAGAAAAAGCCTCTGCGTGAATTTGCTATACTTTTCAAGACCGGAAGGGAATCATATCTGTTGGAAGCAAAGCTTAACAAGGCAGGAATACCATATGTAAAACATGGTGGTCCTAAGTTTATGGATAAGGATTATGTAAGGGATGTTTTAGCACTCCTTAAGTTTGCAAACAACCAGAGAGATGAACTTTCATTTAATCGTATTATTAAAATAATCAGAAATATTGGCTCAGTCAATGCCAAGAGACTTTCGGATGGAGTAGTTGCATATGGAATGGAATGGCTGCTGTCAGACGAAAATAAGAAGAAAAGATATTACAATGACTTGGAAAATTTCTGTAACTTCATAAGAAAAATTAAAGATGAACCGCTTGTGGACCAGATACATATGATTGATGATTTCTATTTTCGTCAGATGTTTATACTGTATGAGACAAGCAATATTAAAGCCACAGACAAGGAAGCACTGATTGAAAAGAATAAGGATAACAAGAAAGAATTTGCCATTTTCTACGAAATGATAAAGGGATACTATACAGCAGAGGAATTTGTCTATGCAATGACTCTGGATGGTATTAACATGAATGAAACGGATGATGCCATAGTGCTTTCTACAATCCACTCTGCAAAGGGACTGGAGTGGGACAGGGTATATATTCTTAACTGTACCGACAAGACATTTCCTAATCCATGGTGTGATGAGGATGAAATAGAGGAGCAGAGAAGATTATTTTATGTTGCAATTACAAGAGCAAGACACAAACTGGTGATTTTTGCACCGTTTTATGTGGATGCATATGGCAGACCACAGGAAGCCGACATCAGTCCTTTCTTAAGTGAGAGTTCACAGATAATAAGTACATACGAACTACAGAACCTGTGGGAGTATGCAAATCTGCTAAAAAATTAGAATACTGTAATATCCACGAAAAGGCTCTGCGCATACAGAGCTTTTTTGTGTCCCCAATAATTCAAAAATCAGACAAAACCTTGGTATATATAAGAAAAAAGGAAAGTAGAAAGGCTTTCAGAAAGAGGCATATTATGGATGCTATGTCAGATAATGTATTATACCAGTGGCAGTTAATGATGAACGATTTTAAACTATGGTGGAGCGATATATACGCCATTCCAAAGGTCAAAGCATATGTATTTTCTTTTGCAGTGATTCTTTTGCTGTATATAATCAGAAAGGTATTTGCAAGGACATTCCTCAAGCTTAAGTCAGACGACAGATATATGAGAAGAATGCATCTTCATACAAGGGCAGTAAAGATTGATGCGCCAGTATATCTGACAAGAATCGATTACGGATATCAGAGCAGTAAATTCAAAGCAGTGCCGTTTGGTATATTCTACGGACTGGTTATGGTAACATTTATTGCATCTGTGATAGGAGTGCATATTGCAGGCGGATATGGACTTATACCGTTTGCAATGTATATTATAAGCCGCTTTAAGGAATATTCTCAGACAGCGGCATAAATAATAAGAACTGTATACAGCTTATACGGCTGTGTATGGTTCTTTTTTTTTGTTGACGAAACAGAGCTTACTGTATGCCAGGAATCATATACTGTTGTATAGCTGTCTCAAAAATAAAATAATGCCGTATTATAATACACCAAAGGTCCGCTGTGTTTCATAGATAAGTGTATATTCACTCACTATATCAACAATATCATTAAAAACTTTCAGAAGTTAACATTAACTTTCAAAAGTTAATCGCTTACAATACCGTTACTACACCAAAACAATAATAAAAGTTACCAAATTCAGACCAAAAGTTAGTAAAACAGCCCCTAAAGTTACTGTAGGGGTGTAAAAGATGTATAAAAAGGGGCTGAACCAGTACTGATAGGAGTATAAAATTGGTTTAATGGAAATAAGCCTGCTGCCAGTCTGAAAGAGATAGGAAAAGTCGGTCGGAACCGGATGCAAAACGGATTGTAAAGGTAAAAGAAAACTGACAGGACGGAGTGGGTAGCGGACTTGTACTGTATGTTAATTTAATACAATAATCCCACAATAAAAGCGTTAGTAAGACTTAAATACCAGTACTGTAAGGGATACGAAAGGGGTGCAAAAGGGGAATAAAAGGGATATTCCCAACCAGAACTGGGTGTTGTAAAACCGCATCACAACCGAAAGTGTCAGGTATAGTGGAATGGAGAGCGAAACCGTAGGAACGGGGTCGTCTCACAACCAAAACCGAGTAATAGAGCCGTCTCACAACAAAAGAGAGTAAAAAAGAATCGTCTCACAAGCGGAACAGCGGAAATTTTTAAGAACAGGAGAGATAGTGGGAGAAAATCTGATATCAGAGTTGTGATATACAGTTTTGGTTGTGAGATGAAGAGTGGTATCAGTATTGTGATATACAGAATATAAAGAAGGAAATGAAAAAGTATATCATAATTGTAATATACAGTTCTGCTGCCATATGAGTTCGAGTATATCAGTATTGTGATATACAAAATGCTATTATGTTGGGAAACATGTATATCATAATAGTGCTATACAGAATTATTTTGCGGAACAAATCTGTATATCATAATAGTAATATACAGTAAAGACAAGGGATGAAGTAATGTATATCTGTATTGTGATATACAAGTGGTGCAAAAGAAAAAGGAAAGTATATCATAATAATAGTATACAGTAATAGATTACAGTATTGGTTGTGCGATGAAAATAAATCAGAATTGTAATATACACTATCCACCGCCAGTCTAGGTAGGACAAAATGGGGCAAAACGGATGGATATGGCAGCAGATACCAGAAGAAAACTGTTAATGTTCCTGTAACATGGCTGCTGTAATCTGCAGACGGTTATGGTATAAAAGGGTGCCTTAGGGGTGCATTTGCGGTATAGGGGGGAAATACGGAAGTGTTCACGCCAGAACAGGACTGCTGCCAGTACATCCTGTATGAAGAACGGAGCTGAAGTATCCGGCTGGGGAACAGGGCTGGGGTGCTTTTAGGGTATCGTTTAAGGTATATTTGCGGATATTTTAACAGCAGTAATAATTGACGAATCACACCACCAAATTACCAAACAAATTCTGAGTGGGATAATTACCGTGATCTGATGGGGAAATGGAGCAGGAGTATGTCTAGGGTATTGTCTGGGGTGACTTTGCGATGCAGGATGTGAAATGTATTATGGCAGCAGAACAGACTTATTCCGAAATGGTATAAAATATTCCTGATTGGAATATGGACTTGCAGGTGCGCCTAGGGTATCGTTTAAGGTATATTTGCGGATATTTTGACAGCAGTAATAATTGGCGAATCGCGCTACCGAATAAATTTTTGTTGTGACAATTACATGATCCTGCAGGAGAGCGGAGCTGCAATCCGTGTGAATAGATATGCATTTGCGGTATGAGAAAAAGCGTGAAGATATCCATAGCAGAACAGGACTGCTGCCAATGCCGCATAGAAATCAGAATTGAAATATCTGATTTGCAGAACATATCGGAAGTGAAACAGTTATGGCAGCAGAGCGGGCTAATACTGGATATTTACAATATTCCTGACTGGAATACAGATCAGAACAGGACTGCTGCCAGTATATTCTGTATGAAGAACAGACTAAGTATCCGGCTGGAACGCTTTTGTTAATATTAATAATCCTATCTATAACCCTTCTTTTTTGTAAATCATGGCATATTGTTATGATACGGTAGTTTGGGTTGTTCCCATCCAAATTTTACATCCGTTCTTCTTTTACAGTATATACACATATCAATCACTCCTTCTTATTATTAACACTCATCGGATGCCAACTCATGTCAAACCCGAAATGATACTCTAAACATTCAACAATCTCATCTTCATTAAATGCAAGTGCTTTCATTTCCCTTATGATGATATTTTCAAAATCATCTTCATCATCAATTAATCCCATAAGATAATTGATGAGATATATTAACTTTTTGCCATGCTTTCTATAATCTGCTAACTGTTTCCGTATATTTTCTGTTATCATTTTACATCACCTCAATCTTTGTAAATATTAGTTTCAATGCTTTATTTTCTTTACAGTAGGCAACTTATGTTCTTTTTCTTCAAACCGAAATAACTCATGTTCGCAAGGTACATACAATTTACCGTTTTCTACACACAAGAATATGTCTAATTGGCTGTCATTACTTGCCGAATAGAAATCTTTCCAACTATAATTATGTTTTTTCCAATCGACATTGTAATCACATATCCCAAGTTCTCTATCACTCCTGATATGTTTAGAAAATGTACATATATCCTTCTTTTCTGATTCTTTTAACTTTCTTACTGGTTCAAAATGATAACCATTATATTCAAACATATTTTTCCTCACTTTCCTTTGAAACACGTATTTATAGATAGGTAATAAAGAAAGAGGTTCATTCTAAACGTCTTTCCAAATAATCCCCTTTTCTTACACCAGATCGAATCCGAAATTACAGAAACCTGTCTCATCAGATATATAATCTGAAATATCGTCCATGGTATTAATACTCTCCGGAATATCTATTTCTTTTGGCAAAGCGTTTTGTAAGTTATGATCGTTATCCGTATCCCATTCAATATTTATTACCTTTAGCATATAATCACCTCCTGTTTCGCATTTGCATATTTGTGCGTAAAATATATAGCGTTTGCTATTGCTATAGTTTGTTTTGTTACGGCTCTGCTAAATACTTCAGTTCCGTTGTCTGTTACAACTACATCATGTTTGTCTCTTTTGTAATTCTATTTGTTGTATTTGATTTTACTATCTCAAGAACCTTGTTAATACATTCTATAATAACATCCTTATATGGAGTACCCTCATAATAAGAACACTCTTCGTTACCCAAATCCTCTAATTGACTTACAACACTATTCACATCAAAAGCTGTATCTAATTCATCTATTCTGTCTTTAATAGTGTTTCTTTTATAATCCATATTTATAATATCTTTTTCTCTCTCATAAATATCATCAATAAGCGATTTGACATCTTCTATATCTACTAATTTACCCAACACCTTGAACCTCCTTATTATTTCCTTTACCTATGTATGTATATACGAAAAACTATAGTTTAGGACAAGCTAATTTTCTCCTATATTTCCTATATAACTACATATGCACCCTCTATTTCTTTTCTTTATATGGTTTTATATTTCAATATTTATATGCTTCATAAGTGTAATTCCATATATAACAAATCATATATAGTTTTCATCATTGAAGGATTATCTGGCGGGATATAGGTAATAGACTCGTTCCGGATACTTGTTTGATTAGTGTCGAAATATAGATGTCTGCTGCCATGTCTGAAAGTGCTGCAACAGAACGGACAATTCTCCAGTATTTTATTTGGTAAAAGTGTAATGAGAAAAAATCTTTCCCCGCTTGGTATATATAGGTAAGCAAAAGTAGGAAAGAAGGTGTATGAATGATCGAATTTAATAAGAGTTATTATTCTCTTATAGATAATAAAATTACAGACAAGGAACCAGTAGGATACTGTTATTGTGACGCGCATAAAGGTTATGTCAGTGCTGCATATTGCAAATCCCACAATTGTCTGCATAAAGATAAAGGGCATATTTGTACATTCTTTATCCAGAACAAAGAACACCAGTATTTTATACAGCAAAAGCAAAAAAAAGATGATGCAGCATTATACAAAAGGCTTAAATCCATGTATTTCGGGAACATGATAGACTGTAGGACTTATAAAGACATAGAGCGGCGCATCCAGAACCGCAGGCGAACAAAAGAAGATGTAAATGCAATATTAGACAGATTATGTGTGCTTGCAGAGTATGTAAAATCTGCAAAAAATTAGAATAGAAGTGTTCTTTTACGTTTGAGATTATAATGCCTGCTGCCGCAATTACAGAACGGTTTCTGCTGGCAGAAATGATTAGAATATCAGTATTTAAGCGGATTTAGCGTTGTTAATATATGGATAATGTGTTACAATATATATGGAGTGCTACTACTAAACGGTAGGCGGTTAGCCCCTTTTAACAGAGGGGCATTAGTGTTCCCTCTGATTACATAGATACCATTTTATATGGAATTTCATAGTAAGGAGGGGGATGCCAATGTTGACTATAGAAAGTCTTATTGCAGTGTTAGCTTTTGGACTGACATGCTTTGAGATAGGATATACATTCGGAAACAAAACACAAAAAAAATAACCGCCCCAGTCCTTGCAAAACATGGGCGGTTATTTTAATCAACCATAGGGGCTAACCGTCTATCGGTAGCACTCTTTTTACATAATCATATTATCACTAATATGATTATATGTCAATTTTTCTGAAATTCTGCTTATCCGGATTGGAAAGCAGGGAAGTAGTGAGCTTGTATATTCTTATGTGTTTGCCTGTTCCTTTTTCTTATCTTTTTCCTCATATTTCTGCAGAATCCTGTCTGCTTCGCCTGTAAATTTGAAGCTGTTCTCCTCAGCAAACTTTCTTATTTCTCTATAGTGCGAGCCTGTAACTTCAACTTTGGAATTACTATATTTTGCGTCTGTAATAGACATAGCCTTTTTATAAACAGCATCATTTCCTGTTAGACGGATATATACATGAAACGGTTCTGCACCTTCCGTAATCCATCTTGTTACTTCTTCTTTGTAGCTGCCATTAACAGCCATATCCCTTATTTTTTCGTCCGTTATGCTTATAGAAAATCCATTCTTAAGCAGAATATTACCGATTTCTGCAGCCCTGTCTTTATACGCACCTGTGAAGCGCGTCAGCTTTTTGATCCATTCGCCATCATCCCAGACATAACCATGAGCTTTTACAATATTCTTAAAGTCATCATTTTTCTTGTATTTGAGTATTACCTTATATACTCCATAGCTGTTGTATTCTGATATCTCAACAACACCGTCATGCTTTTTCTCTGCCGGTTCAACAGTACTATTTTCTACAGCAGTTTTGTGCTGCAGTTCTTCCTGTTTCTTTTCAATATATTTGTCAATAAAATCCTGACAAAGATTATTTCTGTTATCTATCCAAAACTTTGCGTCTGTCTCAATATTTATGATTTTGTCCGGATTATCCTGCCTGCTGATACAGTCTTCATAAAATTTTATTCTTATTGTATTGGCCCATGCAATCTGCTTTTCGCTTCCTGAAAGTTGTGGGAAACTGTGTTCAAGTGATTTTATCTCTGCCTGTGCATTTACCTGTGCATGTTCTTCTTCCTGTTGCCGCTTTCTGCACTCCGGACACAATCCGCTGAAAAGCTTTTCAACTCTGTACATTCTTTCTTCTGTTTTTCCTGTTACATTTTCCCTGCCTTCATGTCCACAAGCATATGTCCTGTAATACCACGCCATATTTTTCCCTCCAATATAAATTATATTTTCCCATGCAAGTACCTGCCTTACAATTTGTTTTGTTATCTTCTTACCTATATATATCCGTTTTCTTAAAATTTGGGACATAATATATACAAGAAATCTGCATAAAACCGCTTTTTATCATTGACGGATTATCTGGATGGGAAAGAAGGGTGGCAGAAGAGGGTGTACGGAAAATAATGCCTGCTGCCGCAATCAGAACATTACATAGATACCATTTTATATAGAATTTCATAGTAAGGAGGGATGCTAATGTTGACTATAGAAAGTCTTATTGCAGTATTAAGCTTCGGCTTATCCTGCTTTGGACTTGGATATATCGGAAACAAAACACAAAAAAAATAACCGTCCTCAGTCCACCAAACTAAGCGGTTATTTTTTTATTTAATCCGGTAGGCTAACCGTCTATCGGTAGCACTCTTTTTACATAATCATATTAACACCCATTCGCATCCCCTGTCAATTTGACGCTCTCCGAATCTAAAGATTCAGAGATTGAGGTAACTTAATTTTCAAAAAATCCCACCGGATCCGTTCTCCAGTGGGATAGTAGTATTAATGTTCCTGCGGCACATTGAGCATCAGGTATTCCTGTATATGTTTGAATGTATTTTCATCATATCTTCCTGCAATCTTACATTTTTTTACCATAACAGCCGCATATGCTCCGGATGGGTTTTTGTAAGAAATTCTGCCGTAGACAACAAGCATATTCTTCTTGGATTCTATCTTTTCAATTTCTTTTATAACATAAACAGCAGGCATTTTAAATGTAACCATTCTGTATTGATACTTTATACCATATTCTGTACAACTAAGTTTTGCATCTTGATGCCATTCATATCTTAAATCAATGAATCTGTATATAAAATAGAGTAAAATGGCAGTACCTATAAATATAGCTGAATAAAAAGCCTTAAATTTAAAGAGAAATATAATTGCGGGAACAATACATGCAATGCTTAATGCACCTATAATATTTCCAGCTATAAAAGCTCCTGTTGTACCATAAGGCTTTAATGATTTTAATTCCATTTAATTCTCCTTTATGATCTTTATGATATTGTTAATGAAAATTCTTTGAAATTTCTCCGGTTGGGAGTCGAACCCATCTTTATGTCTCCACCAGACCGGAGAGCCGGTAATGAAAAAATATCGGAGGCAAAAAGTAAGTCAGACAGAAATATAATATTTCTGTCTAAAATGACTCTTCCAGGAATCGAACCTGGTGTCGAAAAAATGGGTACAAAAACTGACAGCTTTCCTTGCAAGAGCCAAAAAAGGGCAGCAGTAAGCTGCCCTGCAGATCAAAAAATAAAAATTACTTGCCTGAATTTACAGCATTCTTTAAAGCTGCACCAGCCTTAAACTTAGGAATCTTGGCAGCAGGAATCTTGATATCTTCACCTGTCTGCGGATTTCTGCCTGTTCTTGCAGCTCTTTCAGATACTTCAAATGTTCCGAAACCGACAAGCTGCAACTTATCACCATGCTTTAATACATCAGAGATGATTTCTACAAATGCATCTATACTGGCAGCAGCATCTTTCTTTGATACCCCAGTCTTTTCTGACATAGCACTGACTAATTCTGGTTTTGTCATAAATGCCCTCCTTATGTTAATTATATATTTGCTAACCTGATGGATAGGTTAGTAATACCGCATAGGGGAGTTGAACCCCTTGCCTCGACAATTTGTCCATACTCGCCAACAGACAAAATTACCGTGTTCAACCGATGAAACTTATGCTGTACCTAAAATACTCAAATATTGAGAAGGAAAATCCGCATCATTGCAATCCGACACTGGGTTTCTCGTAAACCCATACAATTGATGCGGAATGGTTCCCCTGGGATTTGAACCCAGGACCGTCCGGTTATGAGCCGGATGCTCTAACCAACTGAGCTAGAGAACCAAATGGGCGGCAGGTCAAAAGTATAATTATATACTCGGCTACTTCATGTGTTGTACACCATACTTTTCACACCTCTCAAAGAGCCTGCTATTATCTACCCATATGCGTAATGTTATTTTGTGCTGTTTATTCATATAATACTTGATAAGATATCCATGGTTTTCTTATCTTTCACACATAAACCTTTTGTTCAGTCAGCTCGCACTCTCTGCATTCTGATTATGCCTGGCAGGACTCGAACCTGCACCTCCGACTACTGCGCCGGCGCTTCCTATCCAATTAAGCTACAGACATAACTTATGGATTAAAAAAGTATTAAGTTATGGAACAGTACTGTTCCAATACACCTGGCAGGACTCGAACCTGCATCATGGATCACCAAACCAACGCTTTGCCAGTTAAGCTACAGATGCACCTATTTCAAACAAAAAAACATGAAAACACGCGCGGGGCGGAAGCGCAACAAACCGTCCCAGTACATCTGACGGGAATCGAACCCGTTTCTTAGCAGAAGCTAATGCCTGCCATCAGGCATCAGATGCACCAAATAAAAAAAGGAGGTATATCAGATCAGACAAATTTGTCTGAAAATATACTGATTTCCCTGTACAGGACTCGGACCTGCCACATATAATATGTCTGCCACCCAGACAGGGAAACGATTATTATGTTATAAAGAGGTAAAAGTAATTAACAATTCGTTCATACATTGTATATATGAAAATCCAAAAATTAGGACAATGTTAAAAAAAATGACTGTTAGAACAGTTTTCTCAACTCACAGTCTCGCAGACACCCTTACGAACTATAGTCTGCGTTCCCACTCAATTATGACTGACAGGACTTGAACCTGCATTATACCGAATTAACGGCAGTTTACCAATTAACGTACAGACATAATTTATAAATTTATAAATTGATACCCTGCAACCGTATAGGGGTCGATATTTGCAGATTGTCCCCTGCGCTTTCACGGTGTCATTTCTGACGGTATCAAATACTGCATAGGGGAGTCGAACCCCTTACCTCTAACGAAGTGCTTATGTAATAATAAACACCTGCCGTGTTCACCCGTTGAAACTTATGCAATACCATATTTATAAGGAGTAAGCCTAATCAGAAGATGATAAACTAGTATCATTTGCCATTTGTATAGTCGGCAAACTATCATCTACTTTTTAAGTTTAGTTGGAATGACCGGATTTGAACCGACAATTTCTTGAACCCAAATCAAGCGTCTTAGCAAATTAGACCACATTCCAATAATCAGCTATTTTCGTCACAAGGTTGCCACCCTAAGATGCTTTCACCTCATCTAAGTCTTGCCTTCTGCCCTCAACAGGGTTTCTGCATCTCAAACTTAGCCTGCGCTTCTTTAGTTTTACAAAGGGGCTTATCCCTTAAACGCATTTCTAGTCACTAACGCTAATTGAACTCTCGACCATATTCTCAATGGCATAGCTACAAGATTGACGGTCTTTATAGTAGCAAAGCAGGTAACGGGAATCGAACCCGTCTATCCAGATTGGAAGTCTGGCGCACTAGCCGATGTACTACACCTGCATTTAGCTATTTCCTATCATGAGGTTGCAACCCTAAGATGCTTGTTATTCTGATAGGTCTTGCCTTCTGAGACTTGCTCTCTGCATCTCAAACCTAACCGTGTGTCATTAGCTTAACATACTTCATTACAAAGTATAACACCACCACTAGTCACTATCGCTCTTTAACCTCGACTGTATCATCAACAGCATAGTTATGAACTGATAAACTCATAACACTAAACGCATTCGTGTACTTTGAACTCTGCTTAGTGAATTTAAGCCTGTGCCTAGCACAAACTTAACGCCCTCAACGAGAGTCGAACTCGTCTCTCTACCGTGACAGGGTAGCGTCCTAAACCGATAAACGACAAGGGCAAAATGTGTTGTAAAGGAATCGAACCCTTATTATCTGAACCACAATCAGATGTCCTGACCATTAAACGAACAACACAGCGCCGTGTACAGGACTTGAACCTGTGCAACCATAATTAGTTGACCTAAGATTAGCAATCTCGTGCAATACCAACTCTGCCAACACGACATATAAGTGTGTCACACGGGATTTGAACCCGTGACCCTACGATTAAAAGTCGTATGCTCTACCAACTGAGCTAGTGACACAAAAAATGTCTCTACTTGTAGGATGATTTTCAAGACAATAACAGATGTTTTGTTCCTACTTTTGTCATCTGTTTTTACTAACGATTACGCCTGCTTATCTGCATTTATGTAACCGTCTAACGCTTCTAATGAGAATCGAACTCATTTCTCTACTGTGACAGAGTAGTGTCCTAGCCGATGAACGATAGAAGCAAAATAAGTAGCAGGAGAAGGAATCGAACCTTCATCTCTACCGTATGAGCCAATGGCTCTTAATTCGTCCTGCTTACATATATATGATTATCCAGATTTTAGGACAAACATTTTTTATTTTTTCAAATACATGCAGTCAGGAAAAGTGTTATTACCTTTCTGCAATGTATATATATGTTTTTCCTGAATTTAGGACAACCAAAATGAAAAAATATATGTACATATTATTTATGCAATATTACAGGCGCAAATCCTTAATTTTTTCATATTTTTTCTATTGCACCACAACAGTCCTGCTGTGCGAAAACCAATAGCAACAGCCGTCCTCATCTTTGTCTTCAAAATACTTAGGAAATGAAATATCCATCATTTTTACAGTCAGTTCAGCATCTTCTTCATCGAGATCTGGCACTGATAAAAGGTATGAATAAAGAGATTTTCTTATTCGTTCTTCTAGCCATGAGCATTCCTCATCTGATCGATGTTCATCATTAATGATAGAAATTCTTTTAACATTTGTTTCTATGAACTGCTTTAACTCTGTTTCATTCTTACTGTCTTTACCGGGAATGATATCCGTAACAGAATTAACATCGAATCTTAGCAGATATTTCTGAATATAAGGAATATAATATGAATTTTTGAGATTGATTCTAATAATCATATGCCGTTTTTCCTTCCTAATTTATTTTACCTGCATTCATATATACGATTATCCAAATTTTAGGACAAAAAAATTCAGATTTTTTCTGTCCCAAATCCTCAATTTTCATATATACAAGGAATAGCCAAATGAAGGGAGGTGGTTAAACCATGGGGATAGAAGATATGATCGATGAAGTAGTATCTGAAAAGAAAAAAGAAATAGAGGACAAGTTTGACGAAATTTCCGTAATTAATATGGTGGATTTTAATGAACCTATGAATTTGAAAACATGGAACTGGTTGAACGAAGATACTTCTCTTTTTAACGAGCTTGGCAGCAGGAATATTGCTACAGAGGTTGTTAAGAAAATCTTTCCAGAGGCAACCAATGCATACAATGATGTAAATATAACTACTTTCAGAATCGAAGAATTCTTGTGCGGTATTTCAAAGTTAGGTAATGGTTTGCAGGCAGATACAGAATGGTATCAAAAAATAGAACCACTTTCGTATGATACATGGGTTTATCGTAATAAAGATTACATGCTAAGTACCTATATAAGATATGGAAGAGATTATCTTGAGATTAAGAAACCTACCATACATGATAAAGTAAAGCTTTACTTAAGAAGCCGCTATTATAGAAAAAGTATCCGTAATTATTTTACCTATGTCTTTGCTCATAAAGCCATAAAAAAAGCCACAGATAGAACTTATCTTGAAGGCATTATGGAGCAGTGCCAGGCAGCTTATAAAGAGTATCTTAAGGAATGCAACCGTAAAAATAAAGAAATAGATGAAAGACTTTTGATATTTCAGGCAAAAGTACTGCCGGTATTGGAAAGGTTTTCGGGAAACATTGGTGAGATGGATGCCTATAATCCAGTGAAGAAAATACCGACAGTTAAAGAGCTTAGAGAAATGATAATCAAAGAAAGCGAGAAATAAATGATATGAAAACAGAAATTATGGATTTATTTAATACCGCATATGGGACAAGTTCGGCAGTCCCTATGGCAATAATAGGCTTTGTAGGAATGATATTAAGTTGTGTATTACTGGTTGTACATTTACTTACATCAGCTAATAATAAACAATTAGAGTTCAAAATTGTAATCACAATGATATTAAGCTCATTGTTATGTTTGTTTGGAGAATATCAGATGAGGAATGACTCATTGAAAAACATAAAAGAAGCGATTCAGGACCAATATTCTGACGCCAGGATCATAGAAGACCAGCGGTACAACGGTACATTCTTAACGCAAGGCAATGAATACTCGTATTCAGTCAAAGATAGTGTAATTACTATATATTTTGAAAACATGGCTGTATCAACGATAAAAGATGGGGTAATCAGTGATATAAGTGACAAAAATATTTCAAAGCCAGATTCAGATTCGGAAGAATTAGATGGCAGAAGCGATACAACAAACTTATTGTTAGGGATTGCAGCTTTGCTGAGTATCATATTCACGATTTCCAACTCAACAAGCATAAAGTTGCTTGCGAAAAAACGTGCAAAGAATACCGAGCTGTTGGAATAGACACATCCAGAGTCAGCAGCATCGTGTAATTATTTTTTACTTTTGTCCCAAATTCTCAAATTTCATATATATAAGCATTAGAAATTTATAGAAAAGAGGATTATAATTTCATAACCGAAGGTTCAAAGAAAAAAAGAGTATTTTTCTTAGTAGAAGGGAAAAACGATACTTATATTAAGAACATCGAAAAAGATTACCGAATTGTCCGAACAAAGGATCCGACCTGTGCGCTGCAGATGCGCTATATGGATTTACTGCCGAGTATCAGGATGATCGAAAGTGTTAATTGTTGCAGAATTAATGTAAGAAGTATCGAGAATGCTGTTAAAATGTATAATGCTGTAAACAAGTTAGGTGATTATTGAGATATAAGTAAGAAAGCTCCATCCGGCAGTTGTCGGTCGTGAGTAGTTCATCGTAACTTAGAAAGATATTGACAAGCTTCGTCAATTAACTTAAAGTATGAACAACAGAAAGATAGTATAATTATAAAAAGAAATGAGGATTACAACCATGATAAAAAAGAAATTATTCAAAACAGCAGTAATAACAATGTCAGTTCTCACATTAGCTCTCGGTATGACAGCTTGTGGAAAAAAGAATAATACCGTAAAGGATAGTAATACAACAGCTGCAGCAGAAGCAGTTACAACAGCAGATAAGAACAATACTAAGAAGCCAAACAAGGTAGTATTTGACTACACAGATGCAGATGGTGTGACAACCAAGCTTGAGGGTAATGCAACAGTAAATGACAATGGCGAGGCTGTTATCGAAGTAATTGATAACAATGGCAATAAGGCTGTATTTACAGGAAAGGCATCTATTGATAATGGGAAACTTTCAGTGAGTGACATCAAGGTAAAGAATGCTTCTACACTTGTAAAGACAGATGGTACAGAAGTAAAGGTATCAGAAGGTGCCAAGATAGAAGATGCAGCTGAAAGCACAGAAGAGACAAAGGCTGATATAGTAGCGAAGGAAGAACCAAAGGGAGATACAATTGTAGCCGATGGTGGAAATACAGACAGCAATGTATCAGAAGGAACGGGAACAGGAAATACAGGAGATAATGGAAATGTATCTGATACACCAAATAATGAGCCTGTAGAGACACCTGATGTACCAAATACTCCAAGTGAGCCGGAGTATGTTCCTGATGTACCAAGTGAACCTGAGCCTACACCAGAACCACAGCCAGAAGAACCAGCTCCAGCAGAACCAGAAGTTATTACTAAGGTTAATCCTTTTGATGGCAAGACATACAGATATGTAGAGCCGGAAGATATGGATTATAAAATTGGTTTAGCACATGATTCAGAAGTAGTAGCAATTAATGGTAACGAGAATGCAGACTGGGATTATTCATGTGAATTTAAGACGCTTACAACAAGAACATTTTATCAGATTGACGGAACTTATACAGTATATGAAGGCTGGTATAGCATGTCAGGCGATTTTACCGCTACTCCAAAGCAGATTGCTCCATCATTAGGAATTGACTGGCATAAAGCTTTTGGGTCAATGACTATTGTGGGATGGTTTATTGATGAAGAAGGAGATTATACAGAAGTAGCTTTTACTTATCTCAGACCATGATATCTTAAATAAATATAAACATATACAGGAGACTGTCTGATTAAAGTTCGGGTAGTCTCTTATTTTTTATGGTTAAAAATAATTAAACAATAATTTACTCTGAATTTGTCTACATTATTTTTTGAATTATATGATAATTTTTTATTTATTCTACCCGCTTTTATTACATAAATATTATGGAGCACCAGTTAGAAAGGGGTTAGCGTATGTTTAAATACAGTAATAAAATCAATAAAATTCATGTAGACGGTGATAGGGCAGGTCCAAGATATTTTAAATCTATAAGAGTGAAGAAGAAACAAATATTAAAAAGTCTGATTATGATACTTGCAATAGTATTTAGTGTCTTATCAAGTCTTATAGTAGATTCAAAGCTTACAATTACAGCACATGCAACTTCTAATTATGGTCTTACGGTTAAATGGACAGAAGGCATAGAGTGGGTTGCTACAGATGAAGCAGGAACGAACAGATGGACTAATGGCAGTATCAAATATTTTGCAGAAAATACCAGTGCAGGTACATATATCAAGTTAAAACCGGGCTACAGACTTGATTGTCTGGCTGCGGATTCTGAATGGGCTGACTGGACTACCATATCTGACACATTATATTATGATTCATGGTCAATGTATGAAAACAGAACAGTAACAGTTAACGTAATATCAGAAGTATTTGAAGAGAACGGCGAACGATATACTTATAACGGAAACTATCATGAAGCGGGGTATAAGCTTGTGGAAGTTGATTCATGGGAATGTACACATTCATTTGAAGGTGATGATATTATAGGCTATATAGAATCTGACCCAAGTGATATTGCCGAAAGAAAAAGACTAAATCCAACTAATGAAAAACTTTTGGCAAGTCTCAGGACATATACATCTGATTCAAGGTATAAGATAAGAGTTGGAAGTCCATATGTTAAATATACCGGTGAAGTTCCTGATACCCAAGGTAATAAATATGTCAGTAAATATACACTTTATGTTGATACCCACAATACAGCTAATAATAATGGTCGTCATCCTGAATATGGTGCAGACAAGAATAATGACTGGCTTCTTGCAAGTAATTACAGATGCCCTGACACAAGAGATGGAGCAGATGCAGATTATGCAGGATATGCTTATTACAGACGTTATTATGCATATTGTAAGGATACACAGAGCTGGTATAATGTAGGTTCAGCACATAACTGGCTTGGCTGTGCAAATGGTGATACAGGAGCAAATGAGTTTCATACACAAGAATATACTCACACAATTCATAAATATAAGCTTGTAGAATCACATGAATACACAGTACGTCTTAACACAGGCAATATTCCATCATCAGAATTGACAAAACTGACAGAAACAGCATCAACTGAAGGATGGACATGGAATGAGAACGGCAGATATTTTTCAAAGACATTTGTACAGAACGAAAATAATTACCTTCCGGGAGTAAATAAGTTCTTCAGTGCTAATAATTATGAATCAGTAGGCAGTAAAGTAACAGACAAGTATTTTGTACAGGATAAGACAAAGAATCCTACAAAGGTATTGTATAACTGGTGGACATCAGCATCAGGTGGTACTGATATAGGCAGGGGAAAAAAGACTTATAACAACCTGTATGAGATATCAAAGGACAACAGTGGAATTGTTAATCTTTATCCGCACTGGATGGGATATACAACAGTGTTTAATTACACAGACACAGCCCCGTCTAATACCGCCGGTCAGACTGTAACAATTAATAATAATATTAATGATGGTATGGATAACAACCTGTATCAGGTATATGGAAATTGTTTCTTTTATAAGGGAACAGACGGCGAGTATCACGATTATGAAGGCACAAATCCTGATTTAAAGGTAACAGCAAGTATTCCGGACAGTAACGGATATAAATACATCTTTAATGGATGGCATCATAAAAACTGGAATTACCTTACAGACGGATTAGGAAAGCTTACATATAAGAATAATTATAATATCGGACAGGGTAAAACTTCATACAGTTTATCACCACATTTTTCAAGGGTAGGAATTAATTATAACGTAAGACTTAACGCAAATATACCTAATACAGAAAGCACATTACAGGTATTACATCAGAATGGAATATCATCATACATTTACAACAGCACTAGCAGATACTTTTCAAGAGAACTTACATATGATGATTCGCAGGATATGTTATCACCTGACGTATATTCACTTAAAGGATATCATCTTATAAGTACAAGTGACTGGTATACATCACCGGTTGGAGAAAATACGGTTTCAGCTCCATGCAGCAATCCAAAAAATGAATATCCAGACTGGTCAGAAAACTATTGGAATCTTACAACAACAGATGGAGCAACAGTAGACCTGTATGCAAGATGGCAGGCAAATAATTATAAGATAGCATACAACTTAGATGGTGGTACATATGGTACATCACATCCGACAAGTGCAGACTATGATACAATGGTAACAATAGATAATCCGTCAAAGACAGGTTATACATTTATAGGATGGACAATTACGGGATATGACAGTACTACTTCAGGACACAATGCATCTGCATGGACAGGTGAAACAGATACATCTTATAAGAATTTAGCTGCAACAGACGGAGCAACAGTTACATTTACTGCTACATGGAGTAAGGAAGCTCCTAAGACAGCAAGGTATACTGTTAAGCATTACCAGATGAATACTGACGGTACATATTCAAGCACTCCTACTAATACAGAAAGCTTTTCAGGGCTTATAGGAAGCAGTGTTACACCGGCAGTTAAGGATTATGGACAGATTTTTGATAAGCCTAGTACAAAAACAGTTACAATAAGTGCAGACGGAAATACAACGGTTGAGTATAAATATCCAAGAAAGAAAGCCAGAGTAATCGTTGGAAAGAGTACAGGAATTAAAACTACAGACCCAGTTCCGGGAGATTATGCAGACGGTTATATAGGACAGACTGTTACATTATCAGCAACACCTGAAACAGGATATAGATTTAAAAACTGGACAAGTCTTTTAAAGGAAAACTATGGAACGGTATTTTCAACTACAGCAAGTTTTAATTATACACTTACCTACAATGATTCCAGAGCTGTACAGCATCAGTATGGAAACGGTACTTCAACAATGTGGGGAGCATATATGCAGGCTAACGCAGAGCCGATAACATATAACATAAAGTATAATTATAATGGCGGTATTAAAGGAGCATTTGCACCTGCAAGCGCCAAGTACAATGAAGATGTAAAGATATCAAATCCTACAAAGACAAACTGTATATTTGCAGGCTGGACAATTACAGGATATGACCCAAATACTTCAGGACATAGTGCAGCGACATGGACAGATGAAACAGGCGCAAGTTTTAAGAATCTTGCTTCAACAGAAGGAAAGACGGTTACATTTACTGCTATATGGGTTCAGAAAGATGTTCATTTAGCCACGATATCAGGCAGAGGTGTAAAGCTGTCAAAGCCTTTAAGCTATGATGGCTATGTAGGGGAAACAAAGAGAGTAACAGCGGAATTAAAGCCGGGATACAGATTTGTAAACTGGACTAACTATTATAATGCAAATGAAGTTATTTCAACAGATAAGGATTTTGATTATAAACTTACAGATAAGGATTATGATAATTACTTATCAGATAAAGGTGGAACTTATCTTAAGTCAAATGCAGTACCGATAGATTACACAATCAGCTATGACCTTAATGGTGGTACAGCTAGTAACCCTGTAAGTTACAATGTGGAAAGCAATACGTTTACATTAAATAATCCAACAAGAGCAGGATATACATTTGCAGGATGGTGTGAAAGCAAAGATACATCATATGTATATAACAGAAGTGCTAATGAAGTTATTAAAAAAGATGAATCAGATTCAACATCTTACTTTATCCCTGAATGTTATGCGTCTTTAGATTACGCACCAGTATTTGACCCTGCATATTATCTTGCAAAATATCCAGATTTAAAATCGGTATGCGGAGATGATGTAAATAAAGCATTAAGTCATTTTGTAAATTACGGAATGAAAGAAGGTCGTCAGGGTTCAGCAGAATTTGAAGTGAATGCATATAAAGCCAAGTATAAAGATTTAAGAGATGCGTTTGGTGATAATTTGCCGAAATATTATATGCACTATATATTAGCAGGCAAATCAGAAGGAAGAACAATATCACAAGCATCAATTAGTATATATCAGGGAAGCATAGGCAACAGAACTTATACTGCTACATGGACAGCGGCAGATGTAGGATATACCGTTAATCATTATGTAATGGACATAAATGGTAATTATTTAAGTACACCTACAAAGACAGAAAGGCTGTCAGGATTTACGGATACTTCAGTTACAGCAAAAAGATTAAGCCTTGGAAACGGATTTACTTATCCTGATGTACAGACTGTAAAAGTAAAAGCAGATGGAACTACAGTAGTAAATTATTATTACAGCAGGAATCAGTATTACTTAAATCTTAACGGATACTTAAAGCAGCGTACAGACACAAACGGAAACATGGCAGACCTTACGGAAACAGTAGGAAACTTAAACGGAACAAATTCTACTTATACTTATGCAACAGCAGTTGTAAAGATAAACGGAAGCGTTCACGCTAAAGGCAATGGAGTAACAGACTTTTATGAGAAGGTTTACTATGGAAGCACATATGAAATAATTACAACAGCCAAAACCGGTTATACAATTATAGATAATACTGGAACACTTACAGGCACGGTAAATGGAGATACAACGGTAGCACCAAGACTTAGCATAAACAGCTATACAATATCTTATGAGCCTAATAAGCCAAGTAAAGCAACCGAGAATCTTACAAAGATGTCAGACCAGAAGATATATTATAACCGTGAAAGAAATTTAACAGAAAACACATATAAATATACAGGTTATGATTTTATCGGATGGAACACAAAGGCAGACGGTACAGGAACAGCATACAATAATATGCAGGCTGTAAAGAATTTATTTTCTACAGACGGCAGTACAATTACTTTATATGCACAGTGGAAAATTCATACGCATAAATTAAAGGTATATGTATCTAATGAAAATGCTGACGGTTCATTTGGAAGTGAGTGGTTATGGCAGGATAAGATATTAGAATATAACACTCCATACAGTTATACAGGCTATGTAAATGATACTGTTTATCAGCAGATTAGTACAAGCGGTACAATGTATGATTCAGACATAACAATACATCTTAAAGCAATGCGAAAGACATTTAACCAGAAGCTTACAGTTTATTATGAACAGCCGGACGGAAGCTTTGATGCGGGTACGGTAGTAATAAATAAGACATACCGATACGGACAGACAGTAAGCTGGAACAGAAATGCAGATGTAACATATAAGGCAGCTAATATAAGCTGGTCAGTTTCAGGAACAAATGTCAAGGAACTTAAGGTATACAGACAGCAGTACAAAATAACTGTAAATGGAGCAGATAAGCATGTTACAACTACAGGTTCAGGAACTTATAGGTATGGCTATGAGTTATGGATTACTGCCGAAGTAGAAGCAGGGTACCATTTTATCAACTGGAATATGGATAGGTCATTGACAGCCCCTTCCATGAAGATAGAAGTAACTGGCGATAAAACTTATACGGCATATGTTGAAGCCAACAAATATCTGATAACCTATAACTTAAACAAACCTGCAAGAGCTTCATCTACACCAAAGCTTAATACTCAAAATACATTGGAATATGAGTATAACAGCAAAATACTTTATATGCCTACCACACTTCTTACCGGCTGGACATTTGAAGGATGGTATACCGAAGCAGATGGTGGAACGGAAATAAAGATTGGTGATATATACAAGTGGATTGGTGACATAACGCTGTATGCACACTGGACTGAAAATACATATACAATACATTACGAATCTGATGGCGGAACCGCCATTAATGATATCAATGTGAAATATGAAGATCCGGTTAAATTATCTGCAGTACCATACAGACCAGGTTATATCTTTTCATACTGGAATACAAAGGCAGATGCTTCGGGACATTCGTATGAAGGGTCGGAGACAGTTAGGCATCTGGCTACAGGTGGAACGGTAACGCTATATGCTGTATGGAGTAAGAAAGCAATAGCTCAGATTGGAGCAGCTGTGAATATGACAGAAAAAAATGGCTATGTTTTTGGCCATATAACCGATGATTCGGTTTCAATCAGAACTTATGTCATAGATGAAAATGGAAATATTACGATTAAATAATTTTCATTAAGTGGAGAGAGTTGAACTTTCTCCACTTTTTTAAAAAAAATATGTCTGTTACTTGGTATATATAGGAAAACTTAAATAGAAAGGAACTAACTATGAACAAAGTAATTTTAATGGGAAGATTAACAAGAGAGCCGGATGTAAGATATTCACAGAACGTAGATGGTTCTATGGCAGTTGCCAGATATACATTGGCTGTAGACAGAAGACGTGGAAGAAACAGTGATAATGAGCAGTCTGCTGATTTTATCAGCTGTGTTACATTCGGAAAGTCAGCAGAATTTGCTGAGAAGTATCTTCATCAGGGAACCAAGATTGTTGTTGCAGGAAGAATCCAGACAGGCAGTTATACTAACAAAGATGGACAGAAGATTTATACAACAGATGTTGTTGTTGAAGACCAGGAATTTGCAGAAAGTAAATCTGCTGCAACTAACACACCATCAAGACCAGAATCAGGCCAGATGTTAGGGGATGGATATATGGCTATTCCTGATGGAGTAGATGACGAAGGGCTTCCTTTCAACTAAGAAAATCTAAGGTAAAGAAGGTGAAAATATGGCTTATATTGAAACGGAAACTCTTATAAATGGAGTTAATAAGAGTGACATAAAGGAAAAAGAAAAGGTGGTTGATATAGTAAAGTCAACTCCTGTTATTACTGATCCTGATTATGAGGGGCATGAATTAGACTAAGGCTTATCTTACTGTAATTGACACGATTCAGGAACATTCATTCATAACGGCAAAGAATGTAAGTACAGAGTCGAAGACGGAAAAATTAAATGTTACATATATACAGATACAGGTGATGTTGAAGTTAAATCTATTAATCTGAAATAGATATTACTGAAGCTGGTGCTTCCTTTTGGGGGATAGCACCAGCTTTTCCATTTTATTTTTTAAATGAATTTTCAAACAGCTGTTTCTGTGAGTAGTTAATAGCATTAAGCAGCAATCCCAGTACAAGCAACTGTATGGCTGTAAGATAAGTAAAACAGCATACAATAAGAGTTGGAAACTTTTTTACAATATGATAAATATAATATGCTTTTAATACTGGAATAAAGAATGCTGTGGCAACTATACATAATATAACAGCAATAATCCCGTAAAACATTAATGGCCTGTATATCCTTATCATGTTAAGAGCCATCTTTATGCATTTAATGCCATCCGGTACAGTCCTTAATTTGGAAGGATTATCAGAAGCCCTGTCCTTGTATAATGTCGGTACATTTTTGTACTTTATCCTGTTATTAAGCGTGAATATGCTCATTTCTGTTTCTACTTCAAATCCTGATGATAACACAGGAAAATTCTTTACAAACCTCTTTGAAAAAGCCCTGTAGCCGGTAAGTATGTCATTGATGTGTCCTCGGAAGAGCCTGTTTATGAAGCTTCGCATGAAATCATTACCGGCGTTATGCATAGGCCGTTTATTTTCCTCATAATAACTCGTTGATAACCTATCACCGATAGCAATGTCATAACCGTCCATAATAGCCTGTATAAGCCTTGGAGCATCATCTGCATTATATGTATCATCCGCATCTGCCATGATGTAAATATCAGCGTCTATATCTGAAAACATGCTCCGGATTACATTTCCTTTTCCCTGTACGGGTTCTGATACCACAATCGCACCGGCCTTTTCAGCCAATGAAGCAGAGCTGTCAGTGCTGTTGTTGTCATAGACATAAATATCAGCAGTGGGAAGGATATGTTTAAAGTCTGTCACTACTTTTTCTATTGCCTGCTCCTCGTTATAACAGGGAAGCAGAACTGCAATTTTTTTATCTTCAAACATGTAATCACTTCCTTATCCATAAATCGTAAGTATCGGTATCAACAAGACATTCATACCTGTTGTCATGTTCTAACAGACTTATAATAAATTTATTTTTTAAAACGATATAATCAAAATCGTACCGGGTCAGATAATCATCATAGTAGATTTCGCCTGTAGTAAAATCCATAAATTCGTCAAAATAATCATCTTTTTTATTCATTCGCTTAGTGTAAAGTTCCATTCTGGCATCAATTGATGATTTATAACCATAAAACTCGAAGAAAGCTCCGTAATTAAAATCTGTACACAGGTTTCTGTTTTCACCTGAGTTAGCATCAAGATAATCAAGAATGATATATGCATCCTTTAATTCCTGCTGTGAGTCTGCGTTCCTTATAAAGAAAGCGGACAGAAGTATCTCTACAATGCAATAAGTAAGCATAGCTAGATTAATAATTATCTGCTGCCGTTTAGAAAATTGATGTATGTGGCAAAACGCTTCGGGCTTAAATGCATTTGACATAAGGACGGACAGGTAAAGCATAAGTCCCATTCCGGCATACGCAAAATTTCTATAGGCCATCATCCCCATAATCAGCGTTCCTCCTGCCAACAGAAAATATCTTAATGACAGTATTTTTGTACATATCATAAAAGCAACAACAATAAATACAGTAATAAAACATATGATTCCATAGCTGTCAGTAAAAACCATTGGCTGCAGTTCAGATATTCTTGTTTTATTCTTAGCCCCGCCCGATAACAGCAGATAAAAAACAGATTTGTAACCATATGGATTAATAAAACCCACAGCGAAAGAAGTCAGTGCTGTCAAAATAATCGGAAACTTTTTAAATTGGATATTGTCCATTCCTTTGAATGTACTTATTTTGTTAAAACTGCAGATAAATGGAAGCATAAATAAAAATAAAAGCCACCATACACCTGCGTGAAGATTAATCTCCAGTACTGATAGCAAAGGTATGATACAAAGGTATGTATATCTGCCGGTACGGACATATTTTTCAAGCAGAAATATAACACTTATGGCAGTTATGTATGATAATATTTCCGGTCTTGTACACATGTAAACGGAAGCAAAAATCGAATATCCAAAAGTACATATGGCAGATACTAAAAAATTATCTGTAAGGTACATACATAATTTGTAAAACAGCAGTAATAGTAAAATGCTTTCAAATACTATTGCTATATACAGTCCCCATTCACCAATGCTGCTGTAAATAAGCCAGAAATAAATTCCGGTAAGCCATTGCTGGAATACATAACTCAATCCTTCATGCATTGTAAACGGATCTGTTGAGACAAACCCATTGTGAAGCGTATATCTTCCCAAATTTAAAATAAACCATGTATCGGTATCCATGTTATATTTCATAAAAACCACAGGAAGAATACATATTGTCGTAACAATAAGAAGCCTGAATATTTTCTTTTCTCTTGACATAAAAATCTCCTATTCTTTTTTTATATATACCAAGACCAAAAAGAAAATTGTGACCTAATTTGAAATTAGCCCTGATTTTTATGTCAGAAATTTTTAACTTGCATAGATATATATGCCATAAAAAATAATTGAGTAAATGGAGGTAAGTATTATGAGATTTAAGTTTGATTCAGAAAATGGAAAAAGGGTGACTTATTTTACAAGTAAGTTAGAGGATACAGCAAAGATTCACAGAGCTAACCTGTCAGATTATGTCTGCACGGGTAAGAATGAAGATGGCTCATACAAGGGCCGTCACGATTCCTGGGCTGCATCCTTCTGTGGCAGCTGCCTTGAGAAAGCAAAGTCGCTTTCTAATGGCACAGCGATTATTCTTAAAGAATTTTCGTTTACCAACTATTTTGATAAGGATAAAAAAATTGCTTATCCAAGCATCACTGTCTTTGATTTTGATATAGTCGAAAAGAGACATAAAGATGATGATAACGGCGGTGAGCCACCAATCGGAGGTGGAGTTCCTGGTGACCTTTTAACAGAGGATGAAGGATTGCCATTCGATTGATTTCCATTTTCGCAGAAGGGGGCTGTATCCAATACAGTCCTTTTTTGTTGCAATTTTTTAGAATTTTGTCCCAAATTGTGGATTTTCAAATATATGGTACATAAGCAAATAAAAAACGAGGTGGAAATATGTCAGATTTCAAATATAGAATCACAAATGATGAAGATTACAAAGTAATGATTAAAAAACTTGACTTTACAAAAGAAAATAAAAGACTGGTAAAATTGTATAAGGAAAATCCATCTAATGAAATTATGGGAGAAATACTTACCTTAAATGAAGGACTGGTATTGAATATTATTGAAATGTATAAAGGAATCCTGCAGTATATGGAAATAGATGATTTATATACCGAGGGAATGCTAGGTTTAATGAAAGCAGTAGAAAAATATGATGTGGATGGTACATATGCATTTTCAACATACGCAAGTTTCTGGATTAAACAGTGCTGTTCGAGATATATAAAGACACATAACAGAATGATAAGAATACCTGAATATTTATATAAATATATAAAGGCAATTAATAAATACATGAGTGATAACGATTGTGATATTAAAGAGGCCTGTAAAAAACTTGGCTATAATGAAAATATTATTTTAATGTGTCAGGTGGTTATGATGCATATAAGCTCATTAAATTCTTCTGTTTATAGTGATGATGAACAGGTAGATGAATACATAAATACAATCAATGATGAAAATGCAGAGTCCATGGAAGATTTTTTCGCCAGAGAAGATATGAAAGAACGTGTGAATTCTGCAATAAATCTGCTGTCCGAAAGAGAACAGTTCATTGTAAGGATGAGATATGGTCTCATTGATGGACAACCGCACAAATTAGATGATATCTGCAAGCCATTAGGAATCTCAAGAGAAAGAGTAAGGGTTATAAATAATGGTGCTTTAAAGAAATTATCAAGAATGAAAGCTATCAGGGGATTTGCACCTGAAAAAATGGCGGTTAATTCATAATATTCTGATTTCTACGAATTCATATATATTGTGTGTAGTTCGTATATATCAATCCTTGTGAACAACAACAGCGTATGATACTATAAGTTTTAGTTAAGCCTGCGGGCAGAAAGAGGTAAATATGAGAAAGAAAATAAGAAATGTGCTTGCGGTAGCCGCTGCAATAATAACAGTGTTATCTATAAATCCGTTGTTTTCCATGGCTGATATGCCGGATGAACCAATAGTAATAGAGTGGATTAATGAACATGGATATGTTTATTATAATAATGCTGATGAAGCATATAGTGCAATATCCGATTATCTGAAAGATGCATGGCCAGCGTATGAAGAATATAATGGGGGAGTATTACTTAACGGGGGAATTAAAGTCCTTTATCAGGGAGGCCCTTCAGATAGAATTGAAAGTCTTCATGATACATATAGCAGCAACGGATTGTTTAATGACTTAAAAAAATCCATGTTGTCAAATATAGTAAAGGAGTATGGTGGTATAACAGTAAATGGTGAGGCATATACGGGATATTATGCAACTAATGTATTTACACATGCAAATGAATTTCGTGAATCATTAACACAGGACGAATATAATCAGGGTGTTGCAAAAGCGGCTCAGTTAGCTGATCAGTTTAATTATGGTTCAGATTACGAAAAGGCATTGAGAACCTATAACTATATAACTTCAAATATTGCATATGATTGGTCAAAGAGTACAGGTTCAATCTATACAGCTCTTATAAATAATAACACAGTGTGTCTGGGATATGCTGAAGCTTTTTTTGAGATATGCAATAATATGGGGCTGGAAGTGTATATTGTAACTGTCCCTCAACATGCTTACAATATAATTAATCTTGATGGACAGTATTATATAGTGGACAGTACATGGGATTCTGGTTATATCGAAGGTTCATATGGATACTGTTTTAAAGGTACTAATGATTTTGACAATGCGGATTATCAGTACCATACACAGACATATGGAATAAATATAGCAGCAGAATCGTATAATACTTCTCTTTTGTATTATTATACAGGAAATTTGTCTCATTCTTCTGTTCCTATAATTTCTGATAGTGGTACGAGCAATGTCGCTATAACATCAGAACCTAAATCAGCAGAGATGCATCCTGCGGAAAATGATTCGGGAAGCGGAGAAATAGTAACTGAATCGCAGGTTATTGAAGAAACATCCTCTGCTGCTGAAACACAAAACAGCACTGAGAGTATCAGTGACAAGGGAAAAAACAATATTACAATAGGCACAAACAGCAATGGAGAAAAGACTGTTGTCCTTGGGGCAGAAGAAACCCAGACTAAAAAGAATCCGGCTATTATATTTATAGTCATCGGAATAGTGATTCTGATAGTCGGAGCTGGTACGGTTTTATTTATTCTGAAAAAGAAGAAAAAAACTAATCCGGAAGATGCAGCTAATGAGATTTTTGGGAATATTCTTATGCGGGAAACTGCAAGGTCAGAAGACGATGATATTAAGAACAATATTACTCAAAAGGACTCTGATGACAAAGACAACAAATAATTAAAGTGGAAAATTGACATGTAGGCATATTAGTGATAATATATTTATGTAAAAAGAGTGCTACCGATAGACGGTTAGCCTTAAAATTTAGTGAAAAATAATCGCCTAAGTTTTGCAAGGACTGGGGCGGTTATTTTTTATGTGTTTTGTTTCCGAATGTATATCCTATCTCAAAGCATGTCAGTCCAAAAGCTAACACTGCAATAAGACTTTCTATAGTCAACATTGGCATCCCCCTCCTTACTATGAAATTCCATATAAAATGGTATCTATGTAATCAGAGGGAACACTAATGCCCCTCTGTTAAAAGGGGCTAACCGCCTACCGTATAGTAGTAGCACTCCATATGTATTGTAACATATTATCCGTATCTTAACAATGTCAAATCCGCTTAAGCACTGGGATTCTCCGCTTTTGCCATGATTTTCAAGGTCGTATTTCATTTTTACCTTGCATTATAAATACAGAATTTTATAAGGCAAAGGGGGCATTTGTATGAACGATATTTTAATGGCAAAAGCTGCAGTTTCAGCAGCATAATTGGAATTTTACGCAGGAAATCCTTCATGGACTGTCAGATGTGAGGTGGCTTCAAATTGGTTTGCATCGTCTGAACTATTAAATAAACTCGCACATGATTTCAGATGGGAAGTGCAGACCTGTGTAGCGGAGAACCCTAATACTGATGAAGTAACATATGAATATTTGTTAGAACAGGGCAGGGAAGATGTCCTGTGGTATATAGCAGGCAGCACCATGGCTCCGAAGTATTGCAGAATCCGGGCAGCAGAAAAGCTTGCGGGAGATGATATTGAAGATGCCTTCTTCAGAGGGAAAATTACATACGCCATGAAAGAACTTGTATTGAAAAACCAAAGGTCAAATATCGCTTGAAGAGGGGAAATTTCCCCTCTTTTTTAGTAAAATCCCAAAAACAAAACAAAATCTTGGTATATATATAAAAAGAAAAGGGGAATGAAATATGGCAGAGAACAGATATCTTGATGAATTATTTGGAACAGCAAGATCTAATGACACTTGTCTGTGTATGACACCTAATCTGTATGTGTTTGATTTTAATAGGGAATATCCTTTAATGGTAATTCCCGATACATTAAGGTTAAGATTAACAATCATAAATAAAGGCGGAAACCGTCTTCAGGCGCAGTTTGACGCTAATGAGCTTATGCTAATTGACAGGAAATTCAATTTATGCGTTGAAAAAATGATGTTTGAAAAGAAAGATGAAAAAGAGGGTGAAAGTTCTATTGCTTATACAACAAGATTTTACAGCGGAAAACTTAAGGGTAAATCGCCAGCAGAAGTGTTAAACGAACCTGATGGATGGAATACCCTGCAGGCGCAATATGACTGGTTAAAAGAAAATCGTGCTAAATATCCGAATAATCAGAAGTTAATGGATGCTATAAATGCAGCCGGGAAATTATATAAAAGCGGTACCTTGGAGCAGGTAAGTACCAATAACATTCTCATTTATTCTAACGAATACCGCTACATGATGGGACTTGAACGCAATACCCGTAACTGCTATACATTAAAAATAGAATGTGCATCCACAGAGAAAAATCCATACATTATCAGCATGACAAACAATATTTACAGAATGGTAAACGGAAAGCCTGAAGATAAAGCTATTAATACAATGAGCCAGAGTTTTTCGCTTACAGAACAGGAATTTTCTGAAATGCTTGAAAAGGGAAAAAGATTCGTTGATGGATATACAATGATGAATCTTACGCCGGCATTTAAGTATTATAAAACCGAAAAGGAAAAGGTAATGAATAATGCTGAACCAGCTCTTAATTAATGTAGATTCCATAAATGATATAATCCGGGCAGATTCGTTGAATGGTGTCCGGATTATAGTCGTGCTGACATTTATTGCATTCATGTTTTTTTGTACATATCTGTTCAAAAACAGCAGGAAACACAGAATCAAAATACTTACTAAAAGAAATGAGGCAATAACCCCTCAGGAGTTTTTTAAAATAAGAAAAAGGGTAACAGGAAAACGCAGGACATCCACTTTTGATAATGAATTTGATGGAGTATATATAATATACAACATAACCAAAGATATGTATTATGTCGGTCAGAGCAAGCATGTAATGGCAAGAGTAAACAGTCATCTTACAGGACATGGTAATGGAGATGTGTATGCTGATTATAAATATGGTGACGAATTTGAGATAACGCTTATCCCATTGAAAGAATCCGGTTACAGCAGTTTGAATGCTATGGAAAAGGATACCATAGACATGTATGATGCATACACAAAAGGGTATAACCGCACAAGGGGGAATGAGTAATGTCTGATTCAAAACATTCTGATTATTACCTGCAGGCGCTAAAAAGCGCAACGGATTATATTCTTGTCAATGATTATGTATCAGCCATGGCGGGGTACAATGCCTGGATAAAGCAGTTTGGCAGACGCTTGACTGATGAGGAAACGGAAGAAATTTTCAAATATTTCCAAAGTTCAAAGAAATTGAATAATGGTTATAAAGCCTTACTGAAAAAGGTGCCGTGATCTGAACTGATGCGGCACCTTTTTTGTTCTGGAACTTACTTTGCTTTTCTTGTGCTTAAGACAATCACAATATCCTTAAAGATTCTTATGACAAACATAATCAGTACTGCTGCCACGAATATTGCAATAATAACTGCAAACACCATAAGCATTCGCTTGCTGTAATTAAAAACATACAGCATCAGCAGGGCAGCAGGCACATACATGACTGCGGCCGCAGCAAGAATCAGAAAAAACAAAAGAATATCCTGAAGAACATATCTTAATAATCTCATAACCCAACACCTCTTTCTTAAATGTATACAAATAAATAATGCAAGCTAAAATATTGAACTTTTGTTTTATGAAATTATGAAAAACTTTGTCCTAAATTCTGGAATTTCATATATATCCATGACAAGAAAAGTTTACGAGCTATAGGAAATAATATAAAAATAGCAGAAAGAGGTATTTATGGTATACATTGAAGAATATACAGAAATAAAAAAAACATGCGAAAAAATGACAACAAAACAAATTAACGATATGTTACTCAAACTACTTAAGTCTTACAGGGAAGAGCCAGATCCGGAAAAGAAAAAAGATTTAAGGGATAAACTTTTAGCAGTATGCGGAAAAATCATTGAAATGAATGCATCCAAATTATTATTTGCTACCGAAATGTTTGAATGGAATGATCTGTACAATGAAGGAATCATTATTGCCATAAAAGCGATTGAAAATTATGACTTCAATAACAAAGTAGGAAGCGGCTTTGTTACATACTTGACAAGGGCTTTAAATTATAGTCTTAAAAGAAAAATAAATTACAAAGATCGCAGGATAGTAGTATCAGAGTGTACTCTTTTAAAGGAGGCTAAAAAAAGGAAAGAAAATATTCATAATGATGAAGAACCAGTAAGTCTTGTTCGAGCATTAAATGAAAGTGACTTTATGGGAATGAGCAGTGATGATACAGAACAGATTAATCAAGGAGTCTTGCATAATGTTCTGGAAGAGGTAATGGAATGCTTAAGCACTAAGGAAAAATATATAGTACAGCAGCATATAGGTTTTGATGATACGCCAATAACTTTCCAGAAGCTTGCAGATGAATTCGAAACAAATCCATCTGCTATATTCAGCATTTATAACAATGCTTTAAAAAAATTAAAAAAGGCATTAGCACATGAAGGTTGCGACAGTATTTCAGATTTCTTTTAGAGTAGTATCAGAAATACAAATTTTTTAACTTGCATAGATAAATTATCTTAATTTTGATGAATGGTGATTTAATCCCCACATCAAAAAATAAATGGTCTGATGATTACAGGCAGAAAGAGGTAATTTATGAATTTGAGTAATTTGTGTGCAGAATTATCTAAATGCACCAGTCCTGAAAGTAAGCTGGAAATTGTGACTAAAATGATACTGTTGCAGGAAAAAAGTATTGAAGAATATGCGAGGAAGCATTTTTATGTTCAAAGAATGTCATATGAGGACTTAAAGATGGCAGCTATTCAGAGAATATTGGAGGTTATTCCGCGGTTAGAGGAATCTGATCCGAGCAGGATAATGGCAATTTTTTTTAATTCTATGATATATGCCATGTACGATGAATTTAGGCTGAATAATTATAGTTGTTGTCTAAATAATTATGCAGGTTATAGAATTAATAAAGAAAAAATCGGCCATGTTTTTGCAGATGGTTCTTATGATGGGGAAATGGCTATTGATGATTTGTTGTCACAAGACATTAACCCAGAAAAGACTACATTTGGTATTTCGCCGGAAGAACAAATGATAAAGACTTTTGAATTGGAGCAATTGCAGGATCTGCTCGGAAAGCTTACTATTCAGGATAAGAATATTATTCTGGATATTTTTGAAGGCGAAATGACCTATGAGCAGATTGCCAAAAAGTATGATTTAACTATAGGCACTCTGTATAAAAGAAGGCAGCGTATATTAAAGAAATTGAAAGCTATGTGGGAATAAAAGTTCTTCCCTGTGTAAAAATAATTTACACAGGGAATTTCTAAAAAAATAATTTCACTTGGTATATATAAGAAAGAGAATTGGGAGAAAAGGTATGTTATGGATGCAAAAGACAAGGAGCTGGCGGCGTTACTTTTAAATAAGTTTATCAATGCCGATTCTGATACGGAAAAGAATTATTATATGACGGTTCTGTATAAGCTTTATCGTAAAGATATTGTGAGATATGCCAAATCACTTGTCCATTATCTTACTACTCTGGATATTTATGATATAGAACAGGAAACAAGTCTCACCTTCATTGAGACTTTGTTTTCTTATTCTCCAGAAAAATATCAATCCTTTGACAAGCGGCTTTACAACAACATTTTAGGGCGGGTGAAGGATATGTTAAGTTCGCAGAAGCTTATACATGTTCCGGAGCAGTATATGCCTGCCATGAAAGATATTGAGAATGGAAAGAATCTGGATGAAATTGCAAAGGAAAGAAACCTTAACCGATATCATATTATTGCTGCATGGCGAATACTAAACGGCGGTTTTGTTTCATGGGATGATATAGATGAGGCAGATATTGCGAACCCGGAAGAGGATAGGGAAGAAGACGATGATATAGAAAACCTTCTTAACTATTATTCCTGTATTTTAACAAGAGATGAGCAGAAATTGATACATAATCTGATCGGAAAAAATGGTAAATTAAGAACAATTAAAGAACTGGCAGAAATTATGAACATATCAGAAAAGAAAACTGCCGCAATACGGAATAGTTGTATGAATAAAATATCAAAAGCAAAAATGTAATAATAATGATTGTTTTGTTTTCAGTAATTCTGTTCCCAAATTAACCCAAAAATAAAAATGAAGGAAAAAGGAGAAATTTATGAATCAGATAGTAGTAAAAAGAGTATTTAACAAGGATGCTTTTATACCAGGACATCCTTATGCAATATTAACACAGACAAAGACGGTATATGGTCTGTTTTCTCACTATGAGAATGAAACAACACTTGATTTTGTCCGTATGCAGAAGGCAATATCGGGAAATGAATATGTTACAATTTACACAGACCTATTAATAACAGTAAATGATATAGACAGTGGTGATATAAAGTCCATAATGCCTATGACAATATCTGATAATAGTGAGGATACTCTTGGCAATGAGAATCTGGATATATTTGAAGGAGATGTTGATATACAGGAATCTGTGGCAGATGTTATTCAGAATACAGATACTATTTATGAAAGCTATTCTGAAGCAGAAACGCTTGATTATCCGGTAATAGAAAGTGAACCGGGGGATTCCAAGCCGACAGATAAGCTTCATGAACAGATAAAAAGTGTGGAAACAGCTACAAGCGAGTCTGAAGACGAGGAAATTGCGGATGATGATTTCTTGTACGATGGTACAGAAGAATAAAAATAATCGTTTTTTTACTTTTACAGCTCCGTTGGGGCTGTATTTTTTTGACTTGCATTATAAGAATAATTGAGTATTGGTAACTGGCGGTTACAGCTAAATACTATATTCAAAATATTATGTTAGCTCTGTTAAAGGGTAGAAAGAGGTAATTATGATTACTATTAAAGATGAGTGCTGCAACTGCGCAAAGCCCGGACATGGCTGCACAGGTAACAGATGCACAAAGAAACATATTCAGCATTTTTACTGTGACAATTGTAAGGCTGAGGTGTTATATCTGTTTTCTTACAATGGAAAGCAGTTATGTGAGGACTGTCTTCCTGATGGTGTAGATGCTGACGAAATTGCTTCTGTTTCAGAGGAGGTGGCTTTATGAGAGTTACTACTTACGAAATAGAACAGAATAATGGAATTCCTTATCTTGTAAAAGAAAACAGTGTAAATTACAATGCTGCTTCACATTCAGACCGAAAGCTGAATAATTCTTCCAAAGTATTCTGGCTGATGAAAGATGTTTTAAAAGTTGACAGAAAAGCAGAAGAGCATGTATGGATTTTCGGACTTGATAACAGCTGCAAGCTGTTAGGTGTGTTTGATGTTTTCAAAGGAAGCGTTAACCAGTGCATCAGTTCACCAAGGGAAATCTTTTTAAGACTTCTTTTGAGTGGTGCAAGCAGCTTTATTATGGCACATAATCACACCAGTGGTGAAACTGAACCATCAAGACTAGATCTTGATACAACAAAGAAGATGGACGAACTGTCAAAGATGATGGGAATTCGTCTTATGGATCATGTTATTGCAGGCAGAGAAACATTTTATTCATTTGCTGATAACGGATTAATTAAATAGCCCAAAGAGGCAGAAAGAGGTGTTTTATGAATAAGACAGATAGTAAAACAGGAAAAAAGGTAGGAATTATCAGATGTGTTGATCCTTGCGAAAATACATTCATTAATATTAAGGATAATATTGTATTTGCAGGAGCGCCATATAACAAAAAGAATTTTTTCGGCAATACAGTAAAGGCAATTGGAATTGCGCCAAATGATGTTCTGGATAGTATTTTAGGCATACACACTTCTGATAACCACAACTCTGTTTTTGCGGCAAGCTATTATGCAATATCATCAGATAATGCAGAGAATGAATTTTCTGTTATGGCAGATGTGAAAATAATAGATGTCAGTTCATTGAAAGAAAAATATCCAGAGCTTGCGATGAGAGTGGAAATCTTATCAAAGTATGCAGGTATTGAAATGCCTGTTAGGGCAAAGGAAAAACAGACACTTAAAGACAGTTTCATGCAGTATTACATCGACTGGATGGAGCAGTACTAACCGGAGGGATTCTTATGATAAGTAATAACGATTATAGGATGACCAGATTAAGCTGCATCCAGTACATAAAGAATACTGAAAACATCAATGAAGTATGGAATGATGTTAAAGGTATCTATTATCAGAGACCTGTAAACAGAACCTCAAGTGTGTATTTTGATATAGACGGTACACTTGCTTACTTTTACAGGGACGGTAAAGGTCTTACCTACGAAGAAATGTTTGAGCCGGAAAATCATTATTTCCGGAATCTGGAACCGCATACATATATGATTAAGCTTGCAGAGAACTTATCACTGACGGAGGATGTTTGCGTGATAAGCAGTGCTGATATAAGAACGGTGGAAGATAAGTACGAATGGATAAAAGAATATGCTCCCTTTATTAAGGATGACAACATATTCTTTTGTCCGCTCGGAGCTGATAAAACACGGTTTATAAAAAACAATGCTGCAGGTTCAGTTCTGATAGATGACTATAACCATAATCTGGATATGTGGCAGCAGTCAGGCGGAATATGTGTAAAAGCGGTTAATTCCATTAACAGTCCAAGCGACAGGTATCATAATCTATATCATTCAGATAAGGAAAAGTACATTAGTAAGTATGATAATGGTAATAATGAGTATATAAGAGATTCTTTAAATGATGAAACAAAGCTGATACAGGTTCTGTTACATAATTAGAAAAATGAATATGGTGTTAGAAAAGCGGGGAAAATCCCCGCTTTTTTTAGATCTGTTTTTCTTTCCTGTTTTCTTTTTCTGCTATCATTACTGAAGGAGCCGGTGGCATAAAATGCACTTTATGTACAGGCTCATATTCAAATGCTATGCCGGCTCTTGCAAGCTGAAAAATATCCTTTACCATGTTTTATTTTCTCCTTTTTTTGCATTTTTCTTCTAACAATATATATACGAAAATGCTGATTTTCGGACAAAATATCATGTTTTTTTCTCAAACCTGCAGACTAATTCTTTTCCTCCAGGAGTTGTCCTTCGGACTGTATTGGTCTCCTTGTCTAACGCCCCACAGAAATATCCGGTTGCAGCACAAAGCGTTTCAATGTCCCCGTAGCGATTGTTTTTTGGTATCTGAACCAGATACCTACAGTTAAGACAACATTTCTTTTCTGATTTCTTTTCCATAGGCTTTCCTAATCCAACAGCTTACTAAAGAATGGATAATCTGAAAATTCGATTACTTCTCCATTCTGATCCTGAAAATAATATAAATAGTCTGTTTCATGTCTTGAACCGGCTATCGGAGTTTCTACTTTTAACACCAGCTCCACAAGTCTGTATTTATGAAAGCTATATTTGCAGGTGTTATCTTCCGGAATATATAAGAGGAACGGCTTCTTATATGTTTTTGTATACATTTTGTATTCATCCTGCGCTTCATACACACCCTTCTGGTTCTTCCACACCTCAGTAATCCATCCATCATCACCCAAATCACCATCAACAATGTCTTTGATTTTATCTCTGAGGGCATAATGCGGAATCCATCCGGAAGTATTAAGTGGAAGATATTTCACATTAGTGCTGCGGATCATATTTGTATTGATATATACCATATCCGCAAACGGCTCTACGGGTTCTTTGTCTGACACCATAATAATATAATCAGAACCGTATTTATCTGCTGTTACATAAGTATTATAAATGTTATCCGACCAGTCAGAATGAGCAATGATAACACCATGATAGCTTAAAAAGCAGGCGAAGCACTTCTTTGCGCTTATAAAGGACAGGATATGTCCTGATGAATATGGCAGGAAACATATTTCTGTATATGTATTCCCTCTGCATGAATTAATTGTATCTGTAATAAATGTATTGATTTCTTTCGGAATAATAATATGTTTCTTCAAGTTCATGTTCATGGAAGAAATCCTTTCTGCTATTTTTGTATATATACCAAGAAATTTCAGCTTTTTTATTTTTTGATTTTCTTTGTCCCCAATTACTGATTTTCGAATATACATATTTAGATGATAAAAAAGGAGGATATTTATGAGAATCATTGCATTTTTTTCAAATCCCGCTCATTGCAGGATTGAATACATTGAGTTAATTAATCCGGCTACCAGTCAGGTTGTAACATTAGACTGGGACGAGTCAGAGGTTTCCGATGAGGGATTATATGGAAAGGGGGTCCATATCAATTATCCGGAGAAAGATGAGTCAGAGAACGAAACTTACGGCAACGACAGAATGTCAGAGCTTAAAGGTATGATATTTTCAGAAGCACAGTTTTATAATCCGGATGAGGACAAGGAGTGTACAGAGATTTTCATAGACTCTGTTATAATAGAAGACAATGGCGAATATCTTCATATTCTGTTAGGAACTAAAACTAATAATTAATGTAAAACTGTTAATAGAAAAGGAAATTAAGATATGAGAAACGAAACAAATTCAGATTACATCAACATAATAATTAGCCAGTTCATAAGAATAATTACGGTACTGGTAATGATGCTCATTTTTGAGCAACTCAAATTCTTTACCAAGACAGATGTGCTTTGTATTGGCGTCATTGCAATTGTGTACATCGGAATCAGCACCGTTGTTAAATTGATATTGAAAAATAAGTTGCCGCAATCTCCGAAATTTTAGCTTCGGGGTTAAGGTCACGGGATACTAGCCGACCTAAGTCGGCAGAAAAGCAATTGATATGATTAAAAATAGAGCTATTGTTTACAGATCATATCCAAATAAAAGGCAAGTACAGTGTAGATTGTGATTGCCTTAAGACGAATAAAAGTGTAGAGTTGACTGATAATATTAATGAGTTTATTTGTTCATGGTATAGTAGGATGTCAATAATTTTGGAGGAAAATAAAATGGCAAAATTTATCAAAGCGTGTAAGTGTCCAAGATGCGGTAAGATTTGTAAAAGTGATGGAACTACATATGACTTAATAACAGAGGGTAATGCTATTCTATTAAACGATTTTAGTTATGAAGAATGGCATTGTGATGAATGTGATATTGATTTTGGAACATGTGCAGTTGAAAGTATCATAGAGGAATTTTAATTATAAATACATGTTTCATTGGAAAGGAATATTATGATTTTTCAAAGTGAAGAAAGTAAAAAATTATATGAAACTCTAAAAACACCTACGAGAGGGGTGAGGTGTAAATATTGTAAACCTGTTTCAGACCCATGTCATCCAGAGGGGTTGCCCACATGGACTGGATATGAATGTGAAAATCCTAACAGTAAGCAATTCCACAACACGAGAAGTACATTCATCAATCTTTGTGATGATTGTGACTATGGTAAATAATCAAAAGAAACTAAGATTTACATGTAAATATATGTTTCCATTTGAAGAAAGGAAGGGAAAAAACATGGAAGAATATATTAAGAGAATTGAACAAATTGCAGCAAGATGTACAGAAAGTCAGTCAGATGGATATTCACAGATTATGAGAATCTGTGATGCCATGAGAGAAGAACAGAGATATTGTTTAGGATATGTTTCCAAAGAGGAAATTAAATCTCCGCAATTTGATTGACAATGAAAGGAGAGAAAGGTAAACATGAAAATTCCCCAAAAAATACAGACGCTTCTTGATAGAAGAGAGCGTCTAGCATATCAGTTAATGGAAACTTGCTCTGAGTTGGATACATGGCTAGAAGAAAACGGCGCAAACCTACAAGATGCAGACCTGCGTGACTGCACAATAACAGGGTATATGATTTATTGCGAACCTGATAATGCAAAAACAACTGTTATGGAATACATTGAAAGGAAAATGTAATAGCCATTCATAAGCAAGAAAACTTCATCTGCAACTCAGGTTGGTTGAGAGTAGTTCATCACCCTAATAATATTGCAAAATAGATTAAGTGGTCAGCTGCATAATATTTCTTTCTAATCATCTTCAACCCTGTTTAACTAGCTGAAAATTTACCTTGCATATATATAAATGAATAAATTTAGAAAAGAGGTGTTTAAAAATGAATTTTGAATCAAGTATTTTGAAAAAAGAAACTTTGTCTAAAACTGCTGCCAAAGAAAAAGAAAGTCTTATTGAGGATTTTTCTAAGCTTATGGAAAAATGCTGCACATATCCCGTGCAGACAGATGAAGAATTACGAGAGGTCATAAGGCTTTGTGACCAGTTTAGTAATGCTCACAAATATAAGTTTGCGGGGAATCTTTCCGTCTGCCTCATTGATGAAATATCAAGACAGATGAAAAAAAGGCAGCAAAAATAAGCTGCTCCAGTTGTTATTTTTTATTATATTGGCCCACACAGGGCAGAAAGAGGTAATTATGGAAAAGTATATTAAAGCGGATGAAGGATTTGGAGTATTGGATAGATTATTTGCGAGAATACAGAAAGCAGATTATCAGGCAACTCAGGAAATGCTGGATAAGGCGTGGGAAGAATGGCGCAGACTTGGCGAATCTGACAACAGTAACAGATTTACGATACAGGAATCATCAGATGCATTTGAGGATCCGTATTTCCTTGCGGATGAAAATGGAAACTGTCATGTAGAAGCTGATGGTACTGTTCCTACTTTTGCATCTAAAGAAGATGGGGAACAGTACATAAAAGACCATTATGCGCCAAAGAAAAGAGAGGTTATTGTTAAAATCACTGGGGATTTAACAGATATTTCTAATCCAATTCCGCCGTATGAAGCAGCACTGCGTGTTAAGCAGACCTTGGAATATAGATTTACTAATACAGTGGAAATACTTGAGGCTAAAGACATTTAAGGAAAAGGGGCGCAAGCCTCTTTTTTTAACTTGCATTATACAAATGATTGAATATTGGTAACTGGTGTTTACAGTTTAATACCATATTCAAAATATTATGTTGGCTCAGAATCGGGCAGAAAGAGGTATATTATTATGAAAAATTACAAAGTAGTACAATATCGCAAATTAAATGGTGCAACGAATTATGTGCATTAAGCCTTGTAGTAAATGACAGAGGAACTAGAGGCACATTAGGTCATTTAATGGATTTAAACAAAGAAATTGAAGTTATCGGTAACATTTTTGATAATCCCGAATTATTGTCAGAAGATTGAATATTGGTAATAGGTGTATGAACTTAATACCATATTCAAAATATTATGTTGGCCTGCTGATTACAGGCAGAAAGAGGTATATATGTCGAATTATAAATACTACCAGCCAAACAAAAAAGATTTAAAAGATAATCATGGTGACTGTGTTATCAGAGCTTTGACAAAAGTTACTGAAAAAAGCTGGTTAGAAGTGTTTGATGGGCTTGTTCCTATTGCAAGAGAATTACAATGTCTTCCTAATAATAAGTTTTGTTATGAGAGATATCTTAAAGAAAGCGGATTTACATATCATGGAGTTAGTAATAAGAAAGGAACAAAACGACCTACTGTAGAAAGTTTCACAAAAACTCATAAACAGGGGACTTTTCTTTTACGAGTTGCTAATCATGTTGTGGCAGCAGTTAATGGAACCTACTACGATACATGGGACTCTGGAGAATATTGTTTATATGGTTATTGGGAGAAATAGGAATTATTTCATAGTTTAAATGTTATGTTGGCTCAGAATCGGGCAGAAAGAGGTATGTTATGAGTAAAATTAAAACTTACAAGGTTACATTCCTTAACAAGGGAATGAAAGATGAAACTGAATTTTGTGCATACTCCAAGGTAGAGGCAAGAATATTATTCAAAGACTTTCTTGCAGAGAATAATCTTCCAGATGATACTATAGGCAAAATTGAATCTGTATATAATGCTGAAGATCATGCGTTATATGGAAAAGAGTACGGATATTAGAAAGGATTTTGCGTATGTATATAGTAAAAATTTTTATTAAAAGGCAGAAATGGGAAAAAATCAATATAAGAATATGGTATTAACACTAAATACAGTCTCTAAACGAGGCTGTATTTTTTTGGCTTGCATTATAAGAATGATTGGATATCGGTAACTGGTGACTTGAACTTAATACCATATTCAAATTATTATGTTGGTCCGCTAATTACGGACAGAAAGAGGTAAGTTATGGAAGAAATCAAATTGTCATCTGAGCTGTATAAGCTTAAAGTCGGGGTTGGAAAATTCAAAGTTGGTCAACGATATGAAGGTCAGAACCTGATGAATACTTTATATCCATTGAGAAATCCCAGGAAATCGACAGATAATGCTGCTGTTTTCTCTTTCGTTGGAGAACAGATTGTAAGGATTCAGGAAGGAGACTTAAAGTTTGCTTTTAATGATTCCGATTGCAAAGTCGGAACATTAATGAGAGACGGTTATCCTACATGTGATTTTACGATCTCAGGTAATCATGTCACAATCTCATCAGATCACTTAAGAGATGGGTTAAAAGCTTATGTTTTATCTGTTCTTGCAACAGATTCAGATTTTCCGAAAACATACCCTGATGATGAGGATATTTATTACGCCTGCGATGCATTTTATTTTAAATATGCACAAAATAAAGATAATCTGGTTGTGGAACAGGATCCGAATCTTTTTATAAATAAAAAGGCCTTAAAAAAGCCTGAATTTATGAAAGCGCAGAATCAGTTTGAGGAACCTAAGACTGAACCTAAAAGATCATCCACGAAAGAAACAAGCAAAAAGGCATCTAAATCTACTGCAAATGCTGTCTGGTCTGGAATCAAATCGGGCGCGTTAAGAGTATTTGGTTGTGGAGTATCAGATGTTAAAATACCTGATATAAGTTTTCTTGATACCTATGTTCCAACAGAAGACTATTTCTTTCTGGTAAAGCATATTACTTATCGTCTTAACAGAATAAAGGAAAGAATTACAGATGGATTTTCAGGAGCGGAAGCTATCGGAAATGATGCAGTCAACTTTTCTTTGATTGGTCCTCCTGGAACAGGAAAATCCGTTATGGCAAAGGCTCTGGCTGCTACATTTGGTCTGCCATTTGGTATAACAAGAAATTCTTCTGATACAGATATTGATGAATATGAGGGAAAGACCCGTCTCATTGATGGAACTCCTCAGTTCAGGGATACAGATTCTACTCAGATTGCAATGTCTGGTGGTATTTTAGCAAATGAAGAAGCAAATCTTACTCCTAGCGGAGTTATTACAGGTGCTTTAAACCAGTTTGCTGAAAAGCCATTTGTCCTTAAGAGGAATGGTTATGAGAATGTCGAAAGGCATCCTTATGCAATCCTTTGCAATCTATTTAATCCAACTGTAAGAGGCGGACAGATTATGAACCAGTCTTATATATCAAGATTTCCAATTACGCTTGATATCCAGGCTCCTACAAAAAAGGAAATGGCAGCAATGCTGTTATCTAAATTTGAGGGGAATTCGGGTAAAAGCGTAAGTGTTCCAGCATGGTACACAAATCCTGAAAGACAGGTAGGTGAGGATGAGGCAATGCTTGCTTATTCTTTACTGGAAGAATCTGTTAAATACCTTAAGTCTGCTGAAGCAGAAGACCTTGCACTTGTTCTTTCTACAAGACAGTGCATAGCATTCCTTCAGCTTTTAGAAGAAGGTTTCCCGAAGGATATAGCTTTTCAGAATACCTTTGTTAATGCTCTTAAGTGTATTGATACAGAGCAGGATCGTGATGATTCTGTATCCGCTCAGTATGAAAAAGAATTTATAAGTATGGTGTTCCCGGCAAGTATCTGGAATACTGTAGCATAATCGCAATATGGTATTGATTACAAATACAGCTCCGAATGTGGGGCTGTATTTTTTAGCTTGCATTATAGGAATGATTGAGTTTTGGTAATAGGTGATTTGAACTAAATACCATATTCAAAATAATTTATAGGCCCAATTATTATGGGCGGAAAGAGGTAATTTATGAGAATAATATCACAGGATGGAATGCAGGATGTTCCTTATGAGTGTTCAAGATTTAGTGTAGTTACACAAATGGGGATGGATGGAAAATATAATCCTAAAAAAAATTTAATTCGAGCTTATATTACTGGAGACGCAGGAATGGTAAATATGGCCGAATACAGCACTCTTGAAAAGGCTATTAAGGAATTGGAGAATATCCGTAATGAATATGAGATGACAGAAATGTGTAAGTTTGATGAGCAGTACAGACTTAATACAAGTTATAGAAGATTTTGTTATCAACTTTCACAGGAAAACGATAAAGAACTTATCGAGTGTCCATTTTAATTATTTTGTAGCTCTAAATAGGCAGAAAGAGGTTTAATATGAGAAATTTATTTTTTACTAACTGCAGCTGTCCTAAATGCAGGAAGCCATTATATTTATCAGATGTAGAAGGTTACAGTTTTGTGTGTAAGAACTGTGATGAAAACTTTTATTCAATGGAAGCTTCGTGTGATTCTGTACTCTTTAAAGTGTATTTTGGTGCAACTCAGGCAGAATATGAGAAGAATCTGCCACTCTTAAGACAGATAAAGAAAAAACACAAAGCATCGGTTATAGCGTATGATTATCTTAAAGAGCAGATTGAGATATGCTGGGAATTTATTCCAGGTAGTGATTCCATTAATGAATTTATCAGGGATATGCAGAATATAGATATTTCTTCTGTTACATATCAGATTGAAATAACTGAAACGCTGCAGAAGGTTATCACAACTAGTGCTGACTCGTTAAAAGAAGCACAGGAAAAGATAAAAAGCATGTACAATAACGGTGATATTGTTTTAACAGCAGATGATCATGTTGCTACAGAATTTAGGCCTTATTGATTAAAATATGGTATTAACAATAAATACAGTCCCAAAACGGGGCTGTATTTTTTTTAGCTTGCATTATAGGAATGATTGAGTATTGGTAATAGGTGATAAAACTTAATACCATATTCAAAATATTATATTGGCCTGCTGATTACAGGCAGAAAGAGGTATATTATGAATTATATTACTTACAATTACGCACTAGACGCTTTGGTAGCTGCAATGGACAAAAAGATTGATGTTCAGGAGGCAACAAAGACATTTACACATGTTCTTGAAATTAAAGATAAAATGGCTCAGACTGCTGTTTATGGTCTTATTGCAAAGGCTGTAAAAGAGAAACCTGTATATAAGATATCAGAAGATGCAGCTCTTGATTGCTTTGTCAAAATCAGTGAATTACTTGGAATAGAGCCTGAAGAGCAAAGCTATGAAGAAATGATTGAGAACGCTGTAAAAGGTGGTCTGCCACTGATTAACCCTACATCACAAGAAATGATTAAGCTAGTTGTAACTGTTAGAAGAAAGTAGAATATGATATCAAAAGAGTCCTAAAAAATATTAAAAAGGACTCTTTTTTTGTCCAAAATCTGAAAAATCATATATACATAAGTACAAGGTTACACATGAAAGAATTAATACGAGGAGTGATTACTATGGGTTAGAAATTAGCTGAGGTAATAAGTAAGTTTGACGATAAGGAAATATTACTTAAATTAGAAAAGATGAGGTGAAAATTATGATTTTACTATTAAGAATAATTATATTTGCAATTGGATTTATTATAGTTCTAATAGCTCTCTATCGACTTTTTTGTTTATTATAGCTATAGGGATAATGTTAATAGGAATTGTATTTGCAAGAATGACTAAAAATATTGAAAATGAATCTTTAATTGAAGTTGATACCAAAGCAGAAAGTGTTACCGAACCACAATCAGTAAAAACAAGTGCTGTTAAAGTGGCTATTTTAAATAAATATAACAGAGCTGAAATTATAAGCAGTGATAAGCCGGATAAAGGATATTTTATATCAGACGGAATAACATACTATTATGAAGCAGATGGAGATAATTTAAAAATTTCAGCAGGTAATTAAAACGCTAGAAAGGAAATATTTATGTTTTACATAATAGCAATTATTATAGCGACTCTATTAATACAATCCCTGATAATGACAGTAATTGTATTAATATCAAATAATAATGAAAATGTAGCCTATATATGTGCTGTTGGTATCTTTGGGTTATTCTTGATACTAATAATAGGTCTTGGAAAACTTGTATATAACTATTTCAAATACAATTATTTTAAACAGTCTATTTTTGCTGATAAAGATAACAACAGATTCAGATGTAACCCTAAATATTATTACTATCTTATATGGAATAGCAAAAACTATAAAGCAATAACACGATATGCAGGTAAACAGGAATGGAAAGAGCTTCCTAAAATTCCTAAAACAGAACTGCAGAATTATAGGGATTATAATAAAAAGAAAGGAAACTGAATGTGATAAAACTAGGAGACACAGTAAAAATCAATAACCCGTTACATAAGCTTCACGGACTTGAAGGAAAAGTCATTGAAATTACTGAAAAGAGATATCATGAAACTTATGGTGTCTGCAACCGTATTAGATATTATAAGGTAAGCTTCACTGGCAAAGAAAACTGTCTTGCTGCAGGGTACTCTGTTAAATGGACAGAGAAGTTTAAAGATATTGGTTTCACTTGTACCTTTGAAGAAAAGCATATTGAAAATATATAAAATCAGTAATGATATAAATAATTAGGAGAATGTTATGACAAATTTAGGTGATAAACTTAAACCATGTCTGTTTTGTGGACGAAAAATGGTGTTTTAATATCAACCAGCCATTTACAATCGGTGCAGGTGATGCAAATGAAATGACAGGTTACATCGGCGAATATGCAGCCAAATGGAATGACAGAGTTAAACTATATGAGGTAATATGAAAAATAACTGGATAGACAGGAGATAATTTATGATGAAGAAAAATGAAATCAAAATTGGGATGCAGGTTATATTTGATAGAGCATATGTAGGGGCTACATGCGGAACAGTATTAGCAGTAGAAGCAGACCGTGTAAAAATCCGTGATGATTATGGTTGTGAAATACATTGCCGACTTGATGATGTTTACGCTAACGAAAAGGATTATGAAAAAAAATCCCGTAATATTATTAACAATTACAAGAAATCTATCAAGGATGTAAATGACCTTGTAAAGTTCATGTACAATAATCGTGTTGCTGTATCAGAAGAATATACTGACTGGGAAGCCCGTACTGCAGTAAAGGAAAGAGCAAAAGAACTGTTAAATATTGATTTATAAGTTATGAGATAAAGTATAGGAGAAAAAAGTTATGGGATTAAGAATAAAACCAGATGTTAATTTAGAAGAGTTAAGAAAATATGGCTTTAAGACAGGCAAGGAATGGGCTGAAGCAGGTGAACGCTGTTTAGATGATATAGGCTATAAGTATCAGCATAATTGGTATCATAAGTTCCTAATGGATTTAGATGAGCCAGAAAGGATTGCTTATATATCCGATGAATATGATATCCCACGCATACAGATAAGAATAATAGAAGAGAATAGAAATTTGGATATAGCAGTAGCAGCAGAAGAAACATGGGTAAGCGGAGAGGATTTAGACATTGTAACAGACACAATATTTGAATTAACTAATGCAGGAATATTAGAGAATGTAATTAAGGAGTGATAAAAAATGTATGACGTTCTGAATATAAGCCGTTATATTATACAATACAGCAATCAACAGGGTTATGGAGTATCATGTCTGAAACTACAAAAATTGTTATATTTTTTGCAGGCAGAATTTCTATTAAAATATGATTATCCTTTGTTTGTAGAAAAAATTGAAGCATGGCCTTTTGGCCCAGTTATTCCAGTAAGCTATTATCGGTATATTCTTTTCGGGAGTATGGATATCCCAACTAGGTATGACTGTAAAAATTTTTCTAAAGATGTAATAAGTAGAGAACATAGAAAAATTATCAATAAGTTGCTGGATTATTTCAAAGATTATTCGTCTGTATTATTAACTGATATCACAATAAAGCAATCTCCGTGGATTAATAGTTTTTATAGACGTTCTGAAAATAATGAAATTTCAGTTGAAGATATTAAGAAATATTTTATGTAATTTATATGGAAGTGAGGTAATAGCTTATGCCAGAAGAAGAAAATAATATAAAAAAAATTATAATAAGAAAGTCCCTGCAAAGAGTAAGACAGAAATACATAGAAGCTGAAAAAGAACTTAACAACCTGTATGATTTTCTGTCTGACATTAATGTTGATTTAGAAGTTGCTACTGATGCTGAAAATGCGGACACACTTGAAGAAGCTATTAACTGTTTTGTACAGTATGGTGAATATAATATTGATGGAATATTAAAGGAGTTGGGGTTATGAGTAAAAGAAAGAGAAAATCTATAGCTGTAGATATTAGTAACTGGGGTGGAAAAGTCATTGCATATGATGGAATTATCTTTACATCTAAGGAAAAAGCTGAAAAAGAACTTGAAAGACTAAAAGGTGAGAATAGAAAATGCTGAAAATGCTGGAATAATAGTAAGTGAAACAATAAAAATACTTGCTAAAGCGGAAATATTATTCCCACAAATGGCTTGATATTTAGAGTGTGGTATATGAATTAAGAAAAGACAGTCACATCCAATGATTGGAAGGGAGCTGTCTTTTTATTTTTACTGTTAAGTGCTTGACTTAATAACATTGTAAAAAAAGAGAACCTTTTTGTCCAAAAACTGAAAAAAACATATATACATAATTAGAAACTAAGATTTACTTATGAATATGTGTTTCTTTAGAAACGGGAAAGGAATGAATAATATGGATATTCAAAGAGAAAACATAGTAGAAGAGTCTGCAATCACAAACATTGACTGGTTAAGAACTCATACACCTTATACAGAGGATAATAAGGAAGTAAAAGTTGATTCTGTAGAATTTGAGGTAAAACATAATGGAATTGAAAAATTGGAACGCAATATAGACTGTGAAACAGAATATATTATGTGTTTTGTGCATTTTAACCATAGCACAAAAGAACATGAAGGAGTTTATTTTTCAGTTTGGGATTTTGGTGGATTGGAAGACAGTCCTATTATGATTGACTTGGATGAGACAGAAACAGAAATGTTATACAACTATGCTTTGGAGAAAATTAAGAGAGGATAAAATCATATGAGTTACAAAACAAGAGTAAATGGTAAACAGTTATTTGGCAATAATGAATGGTATGACGAATGGGGGAAGTACCTTATAAGTAAAGGTATAAAAATCAGTGATGAAGGTTTATATGAGGGCGAACTTGATGATTTTATGGAAGCCTTAGAGGTCATTGAAAAGATTACAATGAATATTGAAGCTAAAAGACGAGAGCGTAAGGAAGCCGGAGGAAAATTTTTCAGCCAGAGTATTTTTGATAATGGAGACATTTACGATAGTCTGGTTAATGATGACGAACATTATGAAAGCCTGTTTGATAAGGAAATTGAAATTATTAAACATGGATATATGTTTCTTCCTATACAATTCTTTAAAGCGTGTGAAGATATACTTGAGTATACAGGCATTGATTTAAAGGGCAACCGCACTTATACATATAAGCTTAAGGATGGATGCAAGATAAAAGTAACAGCAGGCTGATAAGAAAGGGTATGCATGAGTAAACAAGAGTTTCAAGGGAATATCGGAGGAAAATTATGTTAAAAGCCAATTTGATTAAGCAGTTTAATTACTGCAATGCAATAGCAAATGACATTATTGAACACAACAAGTCAAAAGAAATACAGGAATATGCAAAACAGTTTGCAGAAATAGAAAGTCCTTTAGTTGGTGGAACGGATGCTGACTGGATTCGTATTAACTGGGGAGATATTTATATATTCTTATATGATAATGGAGGCATTGGTTATCAAGTTGACCCACTTGGAGCATACGGTAGTGAGCTTATTGATATGTGGAATTGCACAGAAGATGATTTTGTAAAAGAAATTTTATCATTAGAAGCTGCACCTATTGTTAGAGATGGAATTACTTACTTCGAGTCAGAAGAAGAAGTTGACGAACCGCCTATGTATGTACCAATGAAACAATGAATTTGTTCTTTGATGATGTAATTAAGTTGGTCAGAAAACTAATAGCCGAAGAAAAAAGAGGTAAAATATGAAATTAATAGGTGTAGATGATGTTATAGCATTATTAACAAACCATCATTTTGATAATGATAAAGGAAACTTTGATTTATTGATACATAATTTATGTAAGGAAGTAAAAGACATACCGGCAGCTTATGATATAGATGCTGTTATGGCACAGTTGGAAACAGACGGAAAGAACACAGATGTTTGTATAAGTAAGAAAAGAGCAATCGAGATAATAAAGGCAGGTGGAGTGAATGGCTAAGTGGAATGCAAGCGTGGGTTTGCAACTTTCGATTGATTATGATGACATCGAAGCTGATACACAGGAAGAAGCAGAACAGATTGCAAAAGACAGAGCGTTGGAAGATATTGACTGGAACAACTGTGAATGTGATACTGACAATCCGATTGTGTATTGTTGCTACAAGGAGAGAACAGAAGATGAGTAGAGTGTTACCAATTTTATTCAACATGGAGATGGTTCAGGCAATTCTAGATGGTAGAAAGAGCTGCACAAGAAGAATTGTTAAACCGAAACAGTTTGTAGGGTTATTGCCGGATAAATGCAAAAATGGTATTCCAGAAAAATTTCTGGAAGAAAAGAAAGTTATGTTCAAACCATACTGCGATATGGCGGATGCGGAATTGATTAGCGCCGCATACAAAGCACCCTGTCAGATAGGCGATATTCTGTATGTCCGGGAAACATTTATTCAGGCGGCGGCACACATTTTTTGGTACAAGGCTGACGATAAACCGTGGATGTCTCAAGGATTACTTTGGAAACCATCCATCCACATGCCTAAAGAAGCCGCACGTATCTGGTTAAAGATTACGGATGTAAGAGTGGAAAAGTTGCAGGAGATAACGCTTGATGGAATCAGAAAAGAGGGGCTTTCATCTATGACAGTTCATGTCGGAGATATGGAAATTGCCTTAGAAGAGTGGAAGTTGTTATGGAACTCTACCATAAAAAAATCTGACCTTGATCGATATGGATGGGGTGCGAACCCGTATGTGTGGGTAATCGAATTTGAACGGTGCGAAAACCCGAAAGGAGAAAATTAGATGAATAATAGATATTTATTTAAGGCAATAGATACTAATTCTGTATGGCGTACAGGCTTACTTATAGCTTTAAAAGGTGATAGATGTACAATTGAAGAAAGTGATGGAAGTAAATGGGCGTGTGACGCTAAAACTCTTTGCCAATGCACAGGCTTAAAAGATAAGAACGGTAAGTTGATTTGGGAGAATGATATTCTCCATAATGGAAATTATTTTGTTGTTAAATGGAATGAATCTTGTTCAAGATTTGATATTGTATTAAATAAGTTTTGTAACATTCCAATAGGAAAATGGGAGCCAATGATTTGTGATTGGAAAACCAATGATTTTAAAGAATATAGAAAAGCCGTTGACTATGAGGTTATCGGAAATGTATTTGATAATCCAAAGCTGTTGGGAATTGAAGTAGATGAAGAAATAGAGAGATAAGAAATTATGAAGACAATAAATATATTAACGGATGATGAAGTTAATTTTGTTTATGCAATGGACTCTTGTACAAGTGAAATGATAGAAGCTTTTAAAATAATAGCGATAATAGGAATATGTATATTCATAATCGGAGCTAGTGCAACCTTTGTATTTAACTTTCTATGGGCTTTCGATGAAATAAAAGGTAAAACTGTACTTATCGCAATATCCATTATATTTACAGGTATCATTATATCAGCAATAGGTATTGGAAATCTTAACCGGAATATAAAAACTGCAATTGAAAACGATTACTCGGATGCAGTAATAACAGATATGACAGTCGAAAATAAGACTTTGTGTGGTACTTTTCAAGCAAATAAAGCGGAGTATTGTTATAAGATTGAGAATAATCAGTTACGAATACAAAGAAGAAACTAAAAAAAATGAGAGATAAAAAAATGACTCTGGGGGTGTAAAATATGTCAATTAGTAAAACTGGTTGTAGTAAGTCAATAACAAAAGAAGATTTGGAACATAAATATAAAAAAGGATTTTCAGATGGCGCAAAAGCAGTATGCAGTCTTATATTGGAAACTTTAAAAGAACAACGCTTTGATATTCTTGACAGTTCTAATAATGAAATTGCGTTACAGACAATTAATGCAAGTATTAAATCTGTTCAAGATAGGCTTGATAAATACAATAACAATTGAAAGGTGATAAGGTATGGATAGATTAACAAAAGTGATGAGTTGTCCAGATGGGGCCAAAATATATGATGTCTCTAATGAGCTTTTTAAAGCAAATTGTAGCCGTGCAGATAAAACAAGAATGATTTTGGAAAAACTTGCTGAATATGAGGATTTAGAAGAACAAGGCAGGCTTTCTAAACTACCTTGCAAGGTAGGAGATGATGTTTATTACATCTTAGGGATTCCAAATAAAACACCATGTGCAATAGATAAGTGTACATTTGAGTTGTCAGACATAAACAAAATTGGCAAAACATTATTCCTTACAAGAGAAGAAGCTGAAGCAGAATTAAATTCATACTTAAAAAAATATAATAAAGATGTAGAAAGGATATAAAATTACTATGGATAGATTAACATACCTGTGAGGCTAACTGAAATTGTTATAAAGTTCAATGGTCTTAATACAAGCTCTTATCAGTATAATTGTCACAGTTATGACGAATGTGGGGATGCTTATGAGGACTATGAGTTTGATATAGATGACTTTAATAAGAATGTATTTTTAACACAGGATGAAGCTTATGCAAAGCTGGAAAAATTAAAAGGCGAAATCATTGAAGAAAGGGATTAGCCCATGAGCAGAAAAGCAATATCGAAAGCGACAAGACTAGCTGTATATGATAAGTGTAATCATAGATGTGCTTATTGTGGCTGTGAATTAGAGTATAAGGACATGCAGGTAGACCATATTGAAGCAGTATACTTAAACGAATACAATAAAGAAAGAAATTATAAAGTTTTAAATGATGATGAACTCAATGATATAGAAAACTACCTGCCAGCCTGTAGAGCATGTAATTTCTATAAGAGTACATTTACATTAGAAGAATTCAGAAAGCGTTTATCAACAACATTGTTCAACAATCTTGAAAAGAATTTTAATTATAAGCTGCTTAAAAAATATGGACTTATTAAAGAAGATATTAAGCCTGTAAAGTTCTATTTTGAGAAGTTAAGAGAAGAGGAATAGATAATTTATGAGAACTGGAAGTGTTAGAAAAAGTGATTTAGAAAATAAATATGTTTTCTGGGATATTGATGGGACTTTAGCACCTTATCGGTTTAATGACCATGTTTCAGACCCAGAGGGTACAAATAATGGTATGAGTTTAAAAGAAATTAGTGAACATATTTTCTTAACGAGGAAGCCATCTCAACATATGATGAAAGTTGTTTATTCTTGTGGAGCAAGAAGAAATTTCATCATGGGGCATTGTCAAGTTCAACAGGAAATGGATGATAAACAATTGTGGTTGGATAAACATTTTCCAATTATTAAACGACAAGATAGATTACTTACTTTTGAAAATATTTCAAAAGCCGATAGCATTATCGAATATTGTGCAGGACATCGAATTGACTTGAAAGATGTTGTTTATGTGGATGATGTACTTGTATTTTTAAGAGAGGCGGAGCGAAAAGGTATAAAATCGTATCACATCAGCAGTTTCTTAGACTGGGATTATTCGGATGATTATTTTAATTCAAAAGATTTTGAGGAATGTGAGGTAGTACCTGATGATTCGCAGAAAATAAAAGAGAAACATATCTTAAATGCCAAAAATTTTGAAAGATTTTTCGGGAAAGGAAAAGTATGATGATTTATATAAATGGTCAATAAGAGAGGAAAGAGAAAGGTAATAATTATGCATGATTCAGAAATTTTATTGAAAGAACTTGGTGGAAAACTGCCAGAAGGAAAAGGATGTATAAATTTTGATTTTGCATGTCTTTTTCCATATGATAATCAGGAAGTACTGACATTTGAATTTGGACTAGGAGAAGAAGAAATTGGCAGCCAGAAGCATAATCACAGATATCCTAACAGGAATTATGTGACAATTTCAAAGAAGCTCGGAAGAAAGGTAAGCAAAATTGGTTTTCCATTACTTGTAGATTTGAATGATGAACAGTTAATGATTCTTTGGATAAAAGTTGGAATAAAGGACAAAGTGGTAAAGCTTGTATTTCCTGTAAAAATAACAGTTACCAAGGATGAACCTGTTGCAACACTTGAAGGACACTTTAACTTCGATAAAAGTAGATTCACTTTTATTACTTACAAATATGTTTCTGATGGCGGATGGGAGCAGATTGTCTGGACTAATGATTTAGAATATGTAGATGACCCCAGATTTACCATTATGAGCAATGTATTTATAGATAAAGATAATTCTACTGCTATATATCACACTCCTATAACATTAGCTTCTCAGCCACTTGAGAATTGCTTAGTCAGTCTTACATAGAAAGGAAAAGTAATATATGCACGGATTAATTATAAAGAAGAAATGGCTTGACCTTATTATATCCGGTAAGAAAACCTTAGAAATAAGAGGTTCAGATACAAAACATCAAGGTGAAAGGATATATCTGTTAGAAAGTGGCAGTCATAAGGTAAGAGGTACTTGTATTATTGATAGTACTTTTCCATTAAGCTGTTCTGATTGGTGTGAGGAAACTGATAAACACTGTGTAGATATATCATATAAAGACCTGTTAAAGATATACAAGAATCCCCATGCGTGGGTATTAAAGGATGTACAACCTATGAATGAAAATGCTTTGTATAAGCATAAAAGTGGGGCCGTGATATGGGTAAAAGATGTGAATATTATAAAAAACGCTCAAAGATAATAAAAGATTATTTTCTATGTGAGAAAAAATTCAAAATTTTCTGTCATATTTATTATCGAGATATAAGCAAGAAAATTCCATCCGACTCAGGTCGGTTGTGAGTAGTTCATTGCAATAAAAAAAGCCCCATTAAAGAGGCTTAAATTATCTACACCATGTAGAGCTTACGCAGTTTCGGGCATTGCCCTTATTTGAACTCGTATGTAATTCTGTATTATTATAATATCCCATTAGTTGAAAAATTACAATACTTTTCTCAAAAAAAGTGAAAAGAAATTAAAATAAAATAATAAAAGTCCCCTTCAAAAGCATAAAAAATTCGATGAAATATGGTATATAAAATAAGAAAATTTAAAAGGGGAAAATACATGAGTAAAGAACCATATTATATAGGTCTAACAGTAGGACCAGAATACGCAGCTTATGCTGTAACAAATGAATCATATAATCTTGAGAGATTTAAAGGCCAGGATATGTGGGGCATATATAAATTCAAGGAAGCAGAAACTTCCGCCAATAGAACCGCCATCAGATCTGCAAGAAAGAATATAAAAAAGGAAAAGAAAAGAATTAACCTTCTGAAAGCATATTTTTATGATGAAATAATGAAGGTGGATAAAAATTTCTTTATCAGACTTGATAACAGCTCCTTTTTCCCGGAAGATAAGGAAAAAGCTCTTAATGGCAGCAGAAATGTTCTTTTTGATGATGATAACTATAAGGATGCAGATTACTACAATCAGTTTCCTACTATATTTCATTTAAGATCATTTCTTGCAAACAGTAAGGAGAAAGCAGATATAAGACTTGTGTACTTAGCTGTTTCCAATATTATGAAACACAGGGGAAATTTCTATACAAAGAATCTTGAGGATACCAGTAATTCTGTTAAGGATATATACCTGAACATCTGTCGGCTTGCCAGCCAGTCGGATATTCATTTAGATGAAAAGGCTGATACAGATAAGCTTATGGAAATTCTGCTTAATCCAGCTATTAATAACAAGACGAAGGCGGTTCTGGCAGCACAGACAGTAAAAGCTTTGACGAAACAGGAAACAGCGTTAATTAAACTTATGTGCGGACTTAAGATCAAACTTGTGGATATGTTTCCAGAATTAGCAGACTCTTTAGAAGAACCAGATAAGAAAGCAAGCATATCCTTCTCTGATAACAATTACCTTGACAATGTGGACAGTATTGAGAAGCTTGCAGGCGAAGATAATTTTGCACTGGTATCTGCAGTTAAGGAACTATATGATGCTGTAATAATACAGAATATTATTCAGGGGCATAAGTTTATCTCAGATGCTAAAATGGCATCTTATGAAAAGCATATGAATGACCTGAAGCTACTTAAATCTGTATTAAGAAACAATGTAACATCTAAAGAGTTTAACAGATTCTTCAGATCAGAAGAACCTGGTACATATGCTGCCTATGTAAAATCAAACAACTCTTATGGGAAGCGTACAAGAAGAGACTCAGATAAAGGCAGGACACAGAATGATTTATATGCATCTATAAAGAAGCTGCTTTCTAAAGTAGAAGAAGATGACAGTGATGCTGAATATATTCTTGATGAAATTAGCAAGGGTACATTCCTGCCAAAACAGCGTATTACTGACAACAGACTTATACCTAACCAGTTATATGCATCAGAGTTAAAGGCAATCCTTGATAATTCAGCAAAGCATTATGATTTCCTCAATGAAAAGGATGAATCGAGGATGACTGTTTCAGAAAGGATCTTAAGTGTATTTACATTTACCATGCCATATTTTGTAGGCCCGACATCTGAATATAACAGCAGGGGATGGGCTGTAAGAAAAGAAGCTGGTGTAGTAATGCCATGGAATCTTGAAACAAAAGTTGACATAAAGGAAAGTGCTAAGAACTTCATAGAAAACATGGTCGGAAAGTGTACATACCTGTCAGGAGAGCGTGTACTTCCGAAGGCTTCTCTTTTATATGAGAAGTATGCAGTTTTAAATGAAGTAAATAATATCCGTGTAGATGGTAATAAGCTTCCTGTTGAAGTAAAGCAGGAGATTGTAAATAGAAAGCTTATGGCTGGCAAAAAGCTTACAAAGAAACAGATACATTCATTCCTCGTTAAGAAGGGACTTGCAGATATGGATTCCCTTATTACAGGTATTGATGATAAGCTTAACAACACTATGTCAAGTTATAAGTTTTTTTCGGAAGTTTTTGGCACGCTTGATAAGGATACAGAAGTAATGGCAGAGAACATCATTCTCTGGAGTACAATATATGGAACATCAAAAACATATGTAAAAGAGCAGATTGAGAATAAATATCCTGGTAAACTTACAGCAGAGCAGATGAAGAAAGTCCTTAATTTTAAGTCGGATGACTGGGGTAGATTGTCAGCAGAGTTTCTTAACATGAGAGGAAGTAATAAAGAAACAGATGAGAGAATCAGCGTCATTGATCTGATGTGGAACGAAAACATCAGTCTCATGGAACTTATCAATGATGAAAGATATGATTTTATGTCTGTCATTAAAGAGAAGTCAAAGAAAGAAGTTAAAAGCATATTTACATTTGAATATGATGATCTTAATGAGCTTTATGCAACTGCAGCTCAGAAGAGGGCAATATGGGCTGCCGTGAAGATTGTAAGAGAAATTATAAAGATAAAGGGATATGCTCCTGAATCAATCTTCCTTGATACAAAGAAGATGCGTCCAAAGGATAAGAAAGATAACAGAAAGAGCAGGCTTATTGATTTATACAAAGGACTTAAGGATGTATCTAAGGAATGGAAAGAAACCATGATTAACCGCATAGATGAATGCGATAAAGATGGCTCTTTAAAGAGTAAGAAGGTTTATCTTTACTTCCTGCAGATGGGTAAGGATATGTACACATGGGAAGATATTAATTTCAATGTTGTAAAGACAACAGGAGATAATATATATAATATTGATCATATATATCCAAAACACTTTGTTAAGGATGAAAGTCTTGATAATATTGTTCTTACTAACTCAGAATTTAATGGAGAAGAAAAGAAAGATATCTACCCTGTGCCTGATAAGATTTATGAGGCAATGCACGGAAACTGGCTGATATTAAGAAAGAACGGATTTATGAGTGCAGAGAAGCTGGTAAGACTTTCTGACAGACATCCAATGTCAGATGAAAAGAGAGCATCATTTATTGGAAAATCTTATATACAGGCAACCAGCTCAACTAAGATGCTTGCAGAGGTATTTAACAGTATATTTAATAAAGACACAAAGATTATTTATGCAAAAACGCAGGAAGTCGCAGATTTCAGAAAGCAGTATGGTTTTGCAAAAGCTACAATTTATAACGATCATTATCTTGCTAAGGATGCATATCTGAATATTGTAGTCGGAAATGTATGGTACACAAAGTTTACATCATCTCCGATCTGGTTCATAGAAAAGGAATACAGAACTGGTAAAGCTGAATACAACTTAAACCGTATGTACGATTTTGACGTAATAAGAAATGACAGGGTTGCATGGATAGCCGAAAGAAAGAAAAAGGACATAGCCGGTTCAATAGCTGTTGTAAATAAGGTAATGGCTAAGAACACACCAATTACCACTACAAAGAAGCTTGACGGACATGGACAGATAACAGAAGCTACTCTTTATAAGGGTTCAAAGACCAAACCTGAATATTTCCCAATAAAGACATCTGATGACCGCTTTAAAGATATGGCAAAGTATGGCGGAAAGACAGGTATAGCAAACACTTATGCTTTTCTGGTTGAATTTACGGATAAAAAGAAGGGCAGAATGAGGTGTTTATACACAATTCCTCTGTATATGGCAGATAATATCAAAGATAAAAAGGATATTGAGAAGTACTGCACAGAGAAACTAGGTCTTACAAATCCGGATGTGCGCATAAACAAGATTGCACCTGGAAGTGAATTGGAAATAGATGGTTACAGTTATCTGCTTGGTGGCAGGTCAGTAAACCAGTTCCATGTTACCAACAATATTCCAATGATATTTAGCCAGGAATGGCAGTCATACATCAGCAAGATTGAGAAATACATTAATTTTAAGGTAGTAGACAAGGCTGTATCAGCTGAGAAAAATCTTGAGCTTTATGATGAAATATTATCAAAGCATAGCACAGGAGTCTTCTCAAAGAAGAAGCTTCCTATGTATGAAAGACTGTTGGCCGCAAGGAAAAAATTCATAAAGCTGTCAGTGGAAGAGCAGCTGCAGGTAATATGTCAGATGCTTACACTTACCCGTATGGGAACTAATATGGCTAATCTGTCCTTAATCGGAGAAGGTTCCAGTGTGGGAATCATGAATATGAGCTGCAATTTAAGTAAAAACAATTCCGTAATCCTTGTGGAGCGTTCAATTACGGGGCTGTACAAGAAAAAGATAGATATGCTTACGGTGTAATTTAATTTCAGTAAGGTTTCGTTTTGCATCTGTGCATTTTTGCATGGACGCAGTTTTTTTGAAAATTTTTTAAAAGTTTAAGGAATCTGCTCCGCATTATTGCATAAATATATGTGAAACGCATTTGTTTCATTTTTTCTCCTTTTTCAGGTTATTTCCTGAAAGTGGGGCTGTGTTTGCAGACTCAGCCCCGTATAGAATATTTCTTTCTTGATTTTGTTAATAGAAAAGGGAGTGCCAAAGATTTTTTCACAAATCTTGGTACTTCCTTTTCTTATGCTTTGAAATAGGAACAGACACAAATATTTGTTACAGTATCATATTATTTTCGTATGCAAGTATAGAAAGAAATTGCTGATGTCAAAACAAATATCAGATGATAGATAGTTCACAAAGGTATATTGTACGCTGAATTTAACTACATATAATTAATACAAAGCATACAATTGATACAAATATTAAAAATGCTAAAAGACCTAATGATATTAAAAATCTTATTCCGAATTTTTACCTTGCATTATCTGAAAGACAGACAAATTATACCGGAGATTTAACCGGATAAATTTCTGATTATTTGATAGTCCCAGAAGAGGACGGAAAGAGGTAAATTATGGAATATTTATTTAACGGAGAAAAGGTGACTTTAATGGCATCTACTTATGCCAGCTACAACAATTTGTATGTGGGTCTTATAAGTGAAGGCGAACCGTACGCAGATATTACGGTAAACTTGAAGCCTTTAACAGATCCGTATACCGCTTTTGTTGACACAAACAATCTTCCTAATATTGGGAAATTTCTTACAGATAACCATATTGCAGAATATCTTGGAACAATTCAGACAAGTGGTTACTGTGCATATCCTTTGTACAGATTTAATCCCGAAATCATTAATAAACTTATGGGCTGGGAAAATAATTTTAATCCGGCTTATAATGACATTTATGTGTTTATACCTGCAACAAAGCATATTATAAAGATAGCTGAAGGAACAGGGAATAATCTTAACAATGAAGATTATGCAGAAGGCTATGTAGATTACATAGACTATACAGCATATCAGATGGAAGATGAATTCCCTGAGTATGACGGCGGAATGATTATGCTAAAAGAAGAATTCCGAATAAAATACAAGTCCACAGAGGAATGCATTCCTGATGTACTGGAAGATGTGTACAATGACAGGGAACAGCCTTTCATTGTACTAAAATAATCAGAAAATCCATTTTCAAACCCTGCCGGACCAGTATCGGCAGGGTTTATTTTTTGAAAAAATCTGAAAAACATGTCCAAAATTTTTTAAAATCGTATATATAATAGTGAAAACCTAATCAGAATATGTATTAATAATATTAAGTAATATTTTGAATTTTGAGAGGTGTTTTCATGGGAAAGAAGTTTTGTCGAGCAGGGTTTGTTCTGTTTGCATTTGTATCATTCACAGCGGGTTTTATTTATGCATTGATGCGTTAATTTCCCAAAAAGATTGTATTAGTATCTATGCGGAAACCTATCCCGTAAGGATAGAACTTGTAGACGACCTCATTTGAGGTTTGAGAGGTATGTAATTCTGTATAGGTATAAAACTCAAGCTCTGACTTTCTTATTCTTGTATGAGTTTGAGAGGTATGTAATTCTGTATAGGTATAAAACAATATCAGAAGGCAGATAAATGCCATATAAGTTTGAGAGGTATGTAATTCTGTATAATTATAAAACTGAAAAACTTCTCAATTTGTAATTCCGATTGTTTGAGAGGTATGCAATTCTGTATAGTTATAAAACGCAGAAATATTGCCCCAATATTTTTCAAGGGTTTGAGAGTAGTGTAATTCTGTATAGGTATAAAACACTTTACTTCAAGGAAACAAAAGCACCAAAGTTTGAGAGGTATGCAATTCTGTATAGGTACTAGACTGACCAACTATATTCAGGTATCGCGCATGTGTTTGAGAGATGTGTAATTCTGTATAGATACAAGACAATTTTTCAAATGTTTCAATCACTACATAGTTTGAGAGGTATGTAATTCAACGACACTGTATTAGAAATTATAGATACCGTTATTGATATTGCATCGTAAGGAGGGTGATATTTATCGTGATAAAAGTTCGTAAAACCTTGATTATGCGAACTTTTGTGTGTTACAATATTCTTAGCAGTTTTTCACTCCTCCAGAGTGAAATTCTTGCTAAGATTTTTTTGCTAAAAATTTTACTAAATTTTTTAGAATATTACCATGGAGGAATTTTGTTATGCCATACAAAAAAAAATCCAATTCAGAGCTGTTACTGGAACAACTTGATACTCTCCCTCATTTCTGTTCAGGCCTGCTCTTAAACAGAGCTGCAGAAAGAGAAATCAGTACAAGATTAAGTTATGCAAGAGACTTAAATACATTTTTTTCTTATATGATCAGAACAAAACCTGAATTAAAGGGAAAAAATCCACATGAGCTTGAAGCTTCGGATCTGAACTGTATATCGATTGACGACATCGATCGGTTTATTCAGCTGTTTCTTGAGGAACATTCTCCGACAACCACAGCAAGGATGCGTGCAAGCATATCAGTGATGTTTAATTACCTGACAAACACTCTCCGTCTGATTGCCAATAATCCCATGACGGGAGTCACAAGGGTAAAGGTTGAATCAAAGGATTATGTAATATTCTTAAGTCTTGAGGAACAGGAAACCCTTATTAATACCATTAAATACGGAACCGGTCTGCCGCCGAAACAGCTAAAAAATACAGAAAAGAAAAGCAAAAGGGATCTGGCAATCGTGTTCTTATTCCTTGATACGGGATTGCGATTATCGGAGCTTCAGGGGCTGGATGTTGGCGATATAGACCTGGACCGGTGCTGTGCAACTGGAGTAAGGCGGAAAGGAAATGAATTCAGGGAAGTTTACTTTTCTGATACAGCAGCGGAATATTTAGGAGAATACTTAGAACAAAGAAAATCTGATGTGCGCTACTCTGCTCTCCCATCGGATCCGCTGTTTCTTAATCCGTCCGGAAACAGGATATCTGTAAGGGGAATTGAAAAGATGCTTGATAAGTACATAGCTGCAGCTCTGCCCGGCAGAAATGATATAACGGTACATAAATTAAGAAGTTCTTTTGCGATGAGCTTTTACTCTTCTGAAAAAGATATCCTTGCATTACAGGAGAGAATGAATCACAAGTCTCTTAACACAACCAACATTTACGCAAAGGCGGCTGAAAATGCAAGTAAACTAACGAGAAATTGGAGAAAAATACATAATAAATAAAGAAGTTACTGAAATTTTTATTTACATTTTTAGAAATATAATATATCATGAATTTATGAGCAGAAATCACTCAAATTTTGACCCCCAATCCAAAATTTGAGGAATCAAAACAGGCGGTACATTTAGTACCGCTTCGTTTTGATTTTATAGACAAATTCTTTTTGTTACATTACATTTTGCTCTGACATCTCTGCAATTTAATTTTCTGTTACCTTTGTTGCAAAATGATTTAACTGATTATCCTAACTTACTTATTTGGTTTATACCCACAAGGTCTTACCTTATCTAATTCCATATCCCCACAAGCAAGAAATTGTTTTTGAGTACATTCCGCACAGTCTTTCGAGGGTTGGTGGTTTGTTGATTTCAGAAAATCACGCTTTGCGATTGAAAATTGTTCTTGAAATCTATCAATAACCCATTCTTTTTCATAATCATTTCTATTAGCAAAATCAACGCATTGTTCTATTACATCAACCGCTAACTCTGTAACCTCTCTTAATGCTTGGTCGTAAAATTCTTTTTCTTCCATAGCAATTTCCCTTTCATTAAATTTCAGTTTATTGCATTGTTACAATTGGCTTTTCTTGAAAATACTCTATTAAGTATCTTTCAAGCTCTTCTCTGTTTTCTGTTTCCAATATTTCAAGTAATTCTTCTTTTGTCTGTGTTATGTGGTCTATTGCTTTCAATGTCCTATGTGCTACAGAATAAGAGCATTTATGATTTATTTGAAATTGACTTATTTCACTCATACTTTTCCTTTCTGCTATTAAGCAAAATCCTAATTTGTTGCTGTGCGGTTTACCCGAAAATTTTCTCTCGCCTCAAGTCTGTATCCCTCTGGCAGATACTTCGTGATTCCTTCTATACACTTTTCCATGAATTCCTTTAAACTTAACATTATAGTTCCCCTTTCATGAATTTCTTCATACTAACATATATACGATTCTTCCGTTTTGGGGGACAATTTATTTGAAAAAATTTGTGATTGACATACAATGACGGCATATGTCTGTATACTCAACCAAATAAACACTCTCACCACAACATTTCACAAAATACAAGCAAAATAATTAAGAAAGTCTTCCAGTCTGGTTTTCAGACAGAACAAATTTCTTATATCTTTTTGCGTACTCTAACAGTGCATTTTCTTCTGCATCAATACTTTCATGCAGCGCAATGACAAAATCACTTCGGACAAACTCTCCTCTTTCATATCTACGGGCTTGATCATCCCACTCCATTAGTGTATCCTCATCGTCTTCACATGCCTCGCATAAAGCTTTTCTTTCTACTTCTGTAGTATAGTTGAACAGATATGGATATTTAACTGCAAATTCTTCTACCATATTTTCACCTACCCTTTTACAAAATGCTGCTTTCTTTTCGTAAAAACAGCAAAAACCGTCTCTTTCTTAACTCTCGAAAGAACTAAATCGGGATACTATCTCAGCGGTTTTTGATCATCTTGCATTCTTAAATATTATTTTCTGCACAGGAGCTTGTCTTATTTCCTCTGGCACATTATCCCACTGCAATAACTCATATTTAGTTTCGGTTGCAAAAATGCTTGACAGATATATTGTTATTGCTCCAAAGAGCAACATTTTTTCTCGCACACTCAATAAGCTAATTTCTCGTTGTCCATAACTTCACCCTTACATTTTCATGAATACAAGCCAATGTGTCTTACTTCGTTTATTTCCTAACACTGGCTGTTGTGGGAATATTGAAAGAATTTCTTTTAATGCTATCTGTTCCTCATTCCACTTAAACACTAATGTTCCATGTTTTCTTAATACCCTCATGCACTCATTGAAGCCTTGTGTCAGGTCTTCTTTCCAGTTTGAAGATAGTTTCCCGTATTTTAAGGCTAACCATGATTTGTCGCCCGCTCTAATTAAATGCGGAGGGTCGTATATTACCATGTTAAATGTTTCATCTTTAAATGGTATATTTCGAAAATCGCCTATGATATCTGGCTTAATTTCAAGTTTTCTCCCATCGCATAATTTTTCCTCAAGCTTGCGACAATCCATAAAAACAACATCAGGGTTATTTTTATCAAAGTAGAACATCCTGCTGCCACAGCACACATCTAATATTGGCTTACACATTATTATTACCTCCCATAATTTTTTCATGTTCTTCTGATTGTCTGCTTATTTCTTCCTGTTCAAGCCATTCTGCATAAGAGCAGCCTTGCGCCTGCGCTATTTTCCATCGCTCCTGTTTCTTGCGCTCCTGTTCTTCTCTATGTCTCAAGTCTGCGAGTTCGTTATAATAGCTGTCAATTGTATTATTAAGCATTTTGAGGACATTTTCGCTTGGGGTTTTGCCGCCTTCCTGTCCAGCTTTTTTCTGCTTTTCTTCTAATTTTTCAATGAATTTGTCGCATTGGGAACTGGTTATGTAATCACACTGATACCAGGCATTGATATCATCTTCTGTATAGCATTTCTCACCTTTTACTGTCACATATACATTTGATACTTTTTCCCTCTCTCTTTCTGCCCTTTTCTCATATTTTTCCCTTATCTTTCTTAGTTCATTTACTATAGTATCAATTGCTTTAATATCTTCACTCATCTCATAACTCCTTATGCAAACCTTAATTGTCCCGTTGCTTCTTGTTTTACGCGGCAGTTAGGTGTCCTCTCTCCGACGCATAATTCTCTCAGATTCGCCCTTACTAATGCATTAGGTATCATTGGACTTACAGAGTTCCCGCACCGCTTAACCTGTTCTGTTCTTGGATATGTCTTACCAGTGTAATCATGGTCTATAATGTAATCGTCCGGGAAACCCTGGCATCCATATAGCTCTCTTGGCTCCAGCATTCGAAGTCCAATATCTACAATTTGATAATCCTCACCTTCGATTGTTACTAAGCCGAATCGATCCCGCGATGTTACTGTATCTAACGGCTCTTGAATGTCCTGTCCGGTGCCTTGTCCGTAATACTTTATCAGAAATGCCCGAACTTCCCCGAAATGTCCATCTCCGGCCGTAATGGTAGGTAAGGGTTGTCTTATGTCCTTCCCATCGCAGTGATTGTTCATCTGGATCAAATTTGCCGTGACAACGCTGTTATGATCCCACGCTGTTATTGTCGGCAGTGGATTTTCCATGCTTTCTCCGGCTCCCTTATAGCCACCATCATAATATTTATGTAAGAATGATGCAACTAATCCATACCGGTTCGATCCATCCACGGTCATGATCGGATCCTTTATTGTCTGTCCCCGGACTTCTCCCTGTGCTGTTTCGGAATGGTACTGGATCAGTGTAGGACATATTAAACAATGCTCGTTTTTACTTACTATCGTAGATAGCGGCTCCTGAATATTCTTGCTCCGGTCTTTTGTAAAACCAGTCTGTCCAATCTGAATCATGTAAGGTTCAACAATCCCATATCCATGTTTACCTGTAATTGTTGGCAATGGTTCTTTAATATCCAACGGTCTTCTGTCTCCACCATGATTACACTGAACAATAAAAGGCTCTGGATTATCCAAAACAAATTTCTTTAAGCCTCTTGCGATTCTTTCCATTGTCTTAGGTGCTAATGGTCTTACCGCTTTTATTCCATATTTCTCTTTTATCTGTTCAGATGTATCAAATATGCTGGGGCATGGTCTGCTAAAATCTATCTGTGTATATGCTCCAACATAAGGTTTTAGCAGTCCCTTTTTTACAGCTTCGCTGTCTGCTGGTGCATGTGTTGGCTCTGGCCATACGATAGGCTTCTTGTCGCATCTTGCTATCATAAAAAATCGTTTTCTCATGGTTGGCGCTCCGTAATCTGCTGCCACAAGCTCCCTGAACTGTACTTCATATCCTAAATCTTGTAGCTGTCTCACAAACTTATCGAATGTTCTGCCTTGTTTTGATTTAACAGGATGATGTCCTCTGTTTAACGGCCCCCATGTTTTAAATTCTTCGACATTTTCTAGCATTATTACTCTCGGTCTTACAAGCCCAGCCCAGCGACATGCTACCCATGCAAGACCTCTTATATTCTTATCCTTTGGCTTACCGCCTTTTGCCTTGCTGAAATGTTTACAGTCCGGAGAGAACCAGGCAAGCCCCACAGGATGCCCATTACATGCCTGCACTGGGTCTACCTGCCATACATCTTCACAATAATGCTTTGTATTCGGATGGTTTGCTTTATGCATTGCTATAGCCTTAGGATCATGGTTAATTGCTATATCCACACTAAAGCCGGTAGCTTCTTCTATTCCGGTGGAGGCTCCGCCCCCACCAGCGAAATTATCAACTATTAATTCCCCGTTTATCATATTAGCACCTCAATCTTTCATCCGTACTTCTGATATGAAACTCAATCCCGGTCTCTTCCGTCATTTGCTCCGCTATCTCCTGCCATTGCATGTACCCACCTGAAAGACTTTCTGTATATTCAGAAAATTTATTCTTAAAATCCATAAGTCTTTTATTTCCAAACCCGAATGCATCTCGTAATGAGTAGCAGCTCATCAGCAGAATAGTGTCAAACATAGTCTGTTTTGTTTCTTCAACAAATGCTTCAACCTGCCCCTTTGATATCTTAATAGGAATATTAGTTATATTCCTGAATTCAAGCTCCTTTTCAAGTGCTTCAATCCCTTTTTCCTTTGCAATCCGTAAAGCGTAAGCCATACCTTCCCTTCTTGCAGATTCTTCCTTGTTATTTCCCATTTCCATTTACCTCTTAAATATAATTTTTCCCAAACGCATCCATCCACTCTTCATGGCTGTATAGTTGTTTGAATCTTGCTTGTCCTATGTGCCTCCTTCTTAACTATCAACCTATGTACATATGGATTTGCAGAATTAAAAAAAGACAATTTGCAGATTTTGAAAAAAATCAAGACTGGGTGTCGTCAGGAAGCAATCCATCCCGCAACCAACCTGAGTTGGATGGAGTTTTCTTGCCTATAGCTCGATAATTTTCTCTTAACCTTGTATATATGAAAATCCTGATTTTAGGACATATTTTTTTATTTTTTCAATAAAAAAAAACTGTCATTTCTGACAGCTTTTCTATCCTGATTGCAATTTACACAAGAAATCTTACTATGCCATGTCCATTAGGGAGCTGTTTAAATTCTCCTTTACCACCATGCAGCATTTTTCTGGCTTCTGAATTAGTAAATCCTGTATTATCACACCAATCTTCTACAAAATCATCCCATGTCCTGTAATATGCTATTATCGGATCTGTCAGATTGTATCTTTTTCTGTGTCTTTTCAGACATATGTCGTCATTCTCCGAATAGTCCTTAAAATGGCTGAGATAATGGCTTATTGTCAGCTTATCAGACTCCTGCTCAAAATCAGCATTTTCAATGATGAACTTTTCCATTGCTTTTCTGAGTTCTTTTTTCCATCCCTTACCGAATGTGACCTTGTATGGAATAAATCTAGAACCGTCTGTATCCCAGTTCCCACTTAAGTCTCTTCTCATAAGGTATATGGCGCTGTTATCCTTGCCATCTTCAATACAGAGGTTATATTCTGCTCCGTAATCATCCATGAAGCAATATGCATAGCCCCACATATCAACATCTGTTTTATTAATGATGCCGAAATGCAGCTCAAAGCGGTTTCTTTCTAACATTAATCTCATACTGCATTCCCTCCTTATTCATTTCTGGTAATAAAAACAGATTTTGGACTGTTTATTGACACTGGTTTCAGGCTGTTAGGCTTATTAAAGCTGTAGCATCGTTTTTTCGCATACATACTTAATGCCTTAAACATGTCCTGTTCAAGCTGTTCTTTCCAGTCATCATTGTTCCAGTCTACGGATGGTTTATAATCAATATAATCATCTGATACCCAGGATGCATCATCATTGGAAGTTCTTATACAACAGAAATAACCTATGTCAGGTGTTTTGTCTCCTGACTTTCCTTCCTGCTCTTTTGAGTATATATTTACTTCAACATCAATGAATCCGATTTCAAGTACTGCACATCCTCTTAGCGGATCTCCATTTTCAGAAAAGGACTCCAGCCAGTTCTTTCTTAGTTCCGGAACAATCGGTTCTAATTCGGTAGCAGAAAATACATAATCATCTCTGCGTTTTGCTTCCTCAAGGGTAATCACTTCCTTTGAATAAATATCTTCCATAAAATACCTCTTTCCGTCCTTCTTGGACTTTTAAATTGCAATATATCATGTTGTAATTCACCATTTTCTGATATATCACTGTGTTAATAATGCAAGTTAAAAAAAATACAGCCCCGTTCTGGGACTGTATTCTGGAATAATACCATATTCTACAAATTGACACTTCTATAAGATAAAGCATATCTCGCTGTAAGTTCTGCAAGCTCATCCGGCGCAAAACACTTACTTTCTGGCTGCTTTTCGTATATACATTTCAAAATCAATTCCATAGAAATGATGAATGCCTGATTTTCAATGATGCTTTTGGCTGTACCATGAAAACACTTATCAGAAGATAAATAATAGGCCTTATGCCCGATTTCATGTGAATCTTCCTCAGTACTACTCCACTGAATGATCATAAAGTGTTCATAATCCTTACCATTTTCTTTTATCCAGCCTAACGGTTCAATAGTATATAATGGCTTTCCTTTTTTTTCAATATTTTCCGTTTTTTCTACTGGAGAATGTAACCATTCTGCCACATCTGATACAGAACACATTGCAACACCTTTTTCAATAGATATTGCTTTTCCATGCCCGTATGTCTCTATTGAACATAAGAAATTCAGTAACTCTTCATCATTCATGCATCTAATCCTGTCAGCATTATTTTCTATAGTCACCCCTGTTTCTACATTCTGGATTTCACACAAGCTTTTGATTATATAGTCAACACGATATGAAAAAAAACAGTTATATGCACAAAACTCATTCTCACAGCCATTAACCTGTGTTAAACTCTCTACATCATTTGTTCCGTAATCAAAATTCACAGCATCATTTACTCTATCTTTTATAACAATTTCCATAAGCTTTTCCTTTGCTTCTTCAACTGTACCTGTAAATTTGTAGAGAAAGTCTGCATTGTTGCTGCCAATTGCAATAATCCAATTTTTAATCATAATACACCTCTTTCTGCCCTTTATCGGTGGACCAATAAATATTTTGAATATGGTATTAATTTCAAGACACCCATTACCAATATCCATTCATTCATATAATGCAAGCCAAAAAAAAATACAGCCCCGGTCTGGAACTGTATTCTTTGATTTTGAGTATTATACTGCCATTTTCTTAATCAGAACCTCATCTATCATTACAGCATGAAGTCTTTTTGCAATATTCGTGGCTTTTTCTTTTACAAGTTCAACAAGTATAGCTTTCCTGTTCTTTTTTATGCAGGCCTCTCCAACAGCTCCGGATCCGGCAAACTGGTCAAGAACAATTTCACCTGGCAGGGTTACATATTCAAGCAGCTGCTCAAACAATGCTGTCGGCTTTTCCGATTGGGAAATAATCTCTTTTTTCGGAACCGGCTGCACATCAAAACAAGTTGGAAGCATACCGTTAGTTCCAGACATATATCTGGTAGGATTACCATTCTCATCAAGTCCTCGCTGTTTATCAGGCTTTAATGCTCTTGGCTTTCCCTTTGAGAATATCATAATATCTTCGGTATTCTTAGCTTTTCTGCCTGTATTGCTCACAAAAGTACCTTTTTTCCATGCTACTTTTGCATAATACTGAAAGCCTGCAGTCTGTGCCATCTTTTTAATCTGGTACAGATAATCAAAATTGCTTTCAGATTCAGCCGGAATAACCTCACATAAAAATGAACCTTCCTTAAGAACTCTTGCTTTTTCATCAAAATCACGCTGTTCATAGTTAAATACCGGATATGATGCAAAATTCCTGTTTCCACCCTTAGTTGACACTGTGTCATTCCACGGATGATCCGTTATGATACAATCAATAGAACTATCCTCCAGACATCTCAAGTTTCTGCCGGAACCTTCAATAACAATGGCATCTTCTGCTATCGTCATGTAAATTCCCCTATCAATCTTCCTGAACGCCGTTCCAAGATTTTCATAGATTCTGGCTCTCACGGACTCCTCTGGTATATCTGGGTTTGCATCATAAGCCTCTTTTAATGTAAATTTTGATGACTTGAAAATTTCAATCAGATTCTTTTTAATACTCATAAATTTACCTCCATTTTCAATATATTTTCATTACTATAATGCAAGCCAAAAAAAATACAGCCCCGAATTGGAGCTGTATTAAAATTAATACCACATTCTTTATTCAATCGGATTTGATGATTTTAAAGCTGCTAAAATCCACATATTCGTGAATATCAGCTATAACATTATGAACCAAATATTTCATATCCCTTACGGCATTTAATTCATCATTTTTGTTGACGAATATACTTGAAAAATTTTTATCATACTCGTATTCTACCATTTCTTCAACATCAATATCTGTGAATTTTTGAATATTATTTAAAATAATTTTATATTGAACATCATTATGTATTCTGAAAGCTATTTCCCCTTTAGTGAATTTACTGAGAATATCTTCCGGGATATACATGATATCTTTGAACTCAACATATGTGCAATAGTTCCGTTACAGAATTTCTGGATAACCGCAGTTTTTGAATTCGCTTTAAGTATATTTTTATACTCAATATATTCATATTCATTCAATCCGCTACACATAGCAAATCTGCATGTTGCCAGAACAGAATAAAGCATATCAGCAATCTTATCGGTATCATAATCACGAAGGAAATCCTGCGCAGTTTCGTATTTATCTGTTATGTCTCTACCAAAATAAAATGCGCCACTGCCTATTCGACACCCAATACCCATGAGACCATAATCGCCAAGATTATCTGATATTTCAATAAGACCATTTTCCAATCCTGTTTTAATATCCTCATAACTAATCTCTTCCATGACTTCATCCTGACCGCTTTCAGCAGATATATCATCATAGTCTGAATGAATAGTAAGATTTGCTCCTTCGCTATACAATGCAAACATTGCAGTCCAAATGGATTCTCTTGGTGTACCGGTATCATAAGAATAAATTTTGTTTCCTGCTGTAAACTCGTATGGGTTTGCTAATACCAAATCCTTATCTTCATCCTCAATAAACAAAACATCTTCAAGTGCATCATAGGCTCTTTCTACTTCAATATCTACCTGAAGCTGTTCAAACACTGATTTATACTTCTCTGTAACAGAATCAGCATACACAATCATATCGTTAAGTTTTGTAGCCTTATTATCTACATAGCAGGCATGATCTTTCATAAAATTCTCAATTCTTTGCAAATCCATTAACATAATATACCTCTTTCCGCCCTATTCCGGACCAACATAATATTTTGAATATGGTATTTAGATGTATACACCCATTACCAAAATTCAATCATTCCTATAATGCAAGCCAAAAAAATACAGTCCCGTTCTAGGACTGTATTTTGTGCTAATACCATATTCTAATCAATAAGGCCTAAATTCTGTATCAACATGATCATCTGCTGTTAAAACAATATCACTGTTATTGTACATACTTTTTACCTTTTCCTGTGCTTCTTTTAACGAGTCAGCACTAACTGTGATAACCTTCTGCAGTGTTTCAGTTATTACAATCTGATATGTAACAGAAGAAATATCTATATTCTGCATATCTCTGATAAATTCATTAATGGAATCACTACTTGGAATAAATGCCCAGCATATCTCAACCTGCTTTTTAAGATAATCATACACAAAAACTGATGCTTTTTGTTTTTTTCTTATCTGTCTTAAGAGTGTCAGGTTCTTCTCATATTCTCCCTGAGTTGCACCAAAATACACTTTGAAAAAAATTGCAGAGTTGCATGAAACTTCTAATGAGTAAAAGTTTTCATCACAGTTCTTACACACGAAACTATAGCCTACTACATCTGATAAATATAATGGTTTCTTGCATTTAGGACAGCTGCAGTTAGTTAAAAATAAATTTTTCATAATATAACCTCTTTCTGCCTATTCGGGGCCTATAAATTATTTTGAATATGGTATTAAGTTCATACACCTATTACCAATATTCAATCATTTCTATAATGCAAGATAAAAAATACAGCCCCATTTATAACTGTGTTAATCTGGAACAAATTCATCTATATTTTCATCAGTCAGTACAATAGTTACCCCACAGTTTCCTTCCCAGTAATCATCCTGCATTATATATTCACCCAGTTTTGTATCAAATTTTGGCTCAAAATGCCAGTTGCATGAATGATAAAGGTTTCCTGAAAACAAATCTCCTCTATATCGAGATTCAGGTATATGAGTATATTTTTTTGAAAAATCAATTTTTTTTATATTTTTTTCTGATAACATTTTACTCTTCCTTTCTTTCAAAAAAGGCAGCTCTCAACGGAGCTGCCTGAAAATCATTCCTTCAAATATTTATTTATTTCCACTTTCTGAGAGAATGTCTTATCTTTGGAGTAAGCGTTTTATTTAACTCTGCTACATCCTCATTAAATATAAAAGAATCTCCAAAAACAGTTCTTAAATAATCCTGATACCCTGCGTCATTAGGACAATTTACAAGTATCGTATAAATATCACAAAACTTTGAAATTTCCTTTATGGCTGCCGAAGCAGTATTACTATTATTAGGTTCACCATCCGTTATTAAAATACAAAGACGGTTTTTCGCATCTCTGTACTTTAATGTGTTTAATGCTAACAATACAGCATCAGTTGTATTTGTGCCTCCATATGCATCCAAATAAAAGCTTTTTAATGGCTTTCCCCATTCTTTCAATACATGTGTTATTCCGCTAAATGGAATTACACATGTGTCAACGCCAATATCAGTCAACGATTCAACTAACACCTGCACCTGACTCATTGCTATTTCCATACGTCTTCGCATTGAACCTGAAATGTCTAATAGAATACATATAGCCGCATCAAATTTTTCTTCTGGAAGTTTCTTTTTTTCGAAGAAATTAACGGTCTGATGTCCTTTGCAGGCATAGCGATTGAGATTAAAATTACCGCTTGCAGCAAATATTTTCCCATGCATATCCTTGGTAAGCAACCGTTTCCATGATGAAGATAACTGTTTTATATAAGGCATATTTTTACTCTTATATTCGACATATAAATCTCCATTCTGTTGCGAAATAAGATCACTTTCTTTATACGCATTTTTAAAATCATTCACTTTTTTTTGAACCTGCTTTTTAGCCTCATTAAGCTGGTCATTTAAGTTTTTCAAGGAATCTTTGCGTTTTTTTTCAGCCGCTTTTTTCTTTTCATCATCTGATTCACTATCAACCGAACCGGAGTTGCCTGACGAAGCATTTGTGTTTGATGAATTATCTGCATCGAATGAACCATTTGCATCTGATGGGTTATTTGCATCGGATGAATCAGTATTGGTGCCGTTATCACCAGTATTGAATGCTGATGATGAGTTTTTACCATTCTGCCTCTGTTCTGAAAAGCTTTGGGCTGCCTGTGATAAATCACTATCAGTCTGTCCGCCTGATCTGTTACAATCGGAACCATAACCGCATTCATTTTTGTTTTCATTAGGAATATTATCAAGTCCAAACTCCTTAACTACTATCTGATAATATTCTTCCTGAAGCATAAGTCTGTTGTGATTATCTGCCTCATTTATAATTTTGTTATACAAATCAAAATTCTCATAGAAAACTCTTTTTGCCTTATCAGAAGAAAAGTCATTCTTTAACTTTCTTGTCCAGCCATAATATAACATGGCCGTTTCCCATTGCATATAATCAATTAAATCATCAGGTATACACTGTTCCGGTTTTGTTCCAATCGTTTCAATTTCAGGACCTTCCTTGAATAGGCATTCGTTGACATATTTAATACCTTCTGTCAGATAGCCTCCCTGAAACCATGAAGAAAAATTTTCTATTGCTGGATCTTCCAATACATTAATTATCTTGCGAAATTTACAAATTTCTTTTTTGTATTTTCCTTCGCAAAGTGTCTTCATTTCTGCAAATGGTGTCTTAATACAGTGCATTAATTCATGTGCAAAAAGCCCTGCAATAAATAACGGTTTATCTTCTTCATTAATATGGTCAAACACCTTTGATTTACCACTACTGATTGTAATAGTATTACCGTTTGTGTAGGCTGTATCAACACAATCATCAAAAACCACATTGATATTAACCCCTGTCTTGGCTTTTGCCATCCTCGAAAAAACCATTTTCATAGATTCCAATTTGATATTAACTGCCATATAATACCTCTTTCTGCTCTTTAATGAGCCATATAATATTTGTAAGAATGATTCAGTTAAAGCACCTTTAATCAATTATTCCTACTTAATTATAATTGCAAGTTAAAAAAAGAAGCTGCGGAACAACCACAGCTTCTTTCTTAGAATAATTCAGAATATTAATTCTTTAATCTGCATACAAACAATTTTCGATGATTCTATAAAGTGTATCATAATCACTTCCATAAATAATAGCCGGATTATCATTATCATCCTCTCTTTCAGGATTCGGAATAGCATTAACTGATATCCCTTTTCCTTCAAGGAAATCCTCAAATCCATCTATGATGTTGGCAATTCTTGGGTTAATGGAAGTTTCTGCATCATTTGAGTCATAGTACTGCTTAATTTTTTCTGCCGCTCTATTAATCTCTATTGCATAAACCATTCCATAAGTTTCCAAATCAAACATCAATTCCGCGTTAGGTAGATTTTCATCTACATAATTACAGATGTTTTCAAAATCAGCTATTGTAATCGCAGCTTCCAATCTGGTAAGGTCATAAAAGAAAAGCCCCTCTGGTGCTTTTGAGAATACGAGTAGTCTCTTTGTGTCCGGAATTATTGTGCCATCAATTTTCCTTCTGACACATTTTCCGTCCTGCAATACACCCTGTATATATACAACTGGGTTTTCTTCTGCTTCATTACCAACTTTTACGGATTTTTTATACTGCTCTTTCCAATTATTGAACACATCTGTACATTCCGCTTTGAAAAGTGTTCCTCCACCTTGTTGTTCCTGCTTGAAAATGATTCTGTTAATTCTCATATATTCACTCTTTCTGCCCGTAATTATCGGACCAATATAATATTCTGAATATGATATTAAGATATACTCCTATTATCAAGATTCAGTTGTAAGTATAATGCAATGTAAAAAAAGTTGCAAAACCCATATACAAATAAGTCCCCGTTTAACGCCCTGCTTTCCACTTCTTCCAGTAATCAATCATTTCTTCATACTTATAGACTAATTCAAAAGTCTCTAAATCCCAGTGGTCTGTTGATTCCATATAACTTATAAAATCACTGAAATCGTCCCTTTGTTTAATGATATTATTCCATATTTCACTCGGATTTTTACTCATAGTGTCTTTTTTAGTCTGTGTTTTTATATATTCTTTAGCCATCCTGGTGCGCTCCGGTGCTATATCAGTATCATTAACTACAGCTGTCCCACCTGATAAATCCCACTCAGGATTATTAAGAACACTTATTATATATCCTGTAAAATCATTAATATTATCCTTCCCATTTACATAATAGATTGCTTCTCTAACTTTAAGTGCATCACCGCTTGCTTTAATAAGAAATGTATCTATATCTTCTCTCTTTAATTTATGAAGTCCCACAAATTCTTCATAAAGTTCCATTCGTACTTCGTCTGGAATTTTCAATATTTTCTCAATAAATTTTGCCTGCTTGGCCAGTTTCTTTTCATTTTCCTCATTTTTATAAATAAAAAACCTTAATTTACTGATTGCTTTACCCTTGGTTTTTACTCTCTGATATTCAAACCTAATATTTGAAATTTCTTCCAATTCTCTCTGAGCTGGTTCAATAGCGTTATATATGAAATTATAAGTACTTGGATATATCTTTTCTTCTTTTGGCAAAGCTTCATAAAGCATATCCCAGTCTATTTTCTTACCCATCTTCTTTTTCACTGCGTCCAGCGCTGGATTCTGGTCATCACATAAACCTAATGTAAATTTTAACTCATTAACAGGATATTCAACTACCACACATCCTAGTTCTTCATTATATTTTCGGTTACCCGGATATAATTCTTGTTCAAAAATCTGATACATTCTCAATGTTGCCACACTCGTCGCTTTGGCATCGACAGCTATCCTGTACTGGGTATAATTGCCGCTCTTTAATCCTAAAATATACTTTCTTACTTCTTCATTCATACGGATAGTAAGTACACCTCTGTTATATTCTACTTTCTGGACAACGGGGAAAACTATAAAATTCCCTTTACCATCTTCAATAAGTATGGTTCTACTTGCTAATGTCTTTGCAGCATTTCTTAATGTCCTGTAGGAATTACCCGTGTCGCCGAATAATTCCTTTATTTCAGCCGAATATATATTGGCTATCAGTTCAGCATCCTCTGCCATATGTGACATCTGCTGTATTTTACATATGGCAATGTCTATAAGTCTTGTATTATAAAGAGTGGTTTTACCTTTAGCAGACATAAAACTATTTGATACCCTGTATGTTGAATATTTTAACGGGATAAGTTCTTCTGACACCTTAATTGTCCTTTCTTTTTCTGATTAGATGTTAATTAGATTTTACTGACTTGTATTATAAAGCAAGAAATTGACTTTTACAATATGTTAACTTTGGTCAATTTCTTGTTATTTCAATTCGTTTTAGTCAAATTTTTGCTATTTATTAGAATTTAGTCATATACTTGTTTTTTAACTGAAAAAATGGGCTATAAATAGCAGAAAAGCAAGGATAATGCCATTATTTATCAGTTTTAGTCAAATACTTGCAATTTTATAGTCTAACACTTGCTTACAAAAAACAAGAAAATGACTAATCTTTATTCCTTGTCAATGAAAAGTCCCTGTTTAAGGGTATCTAAAGTACTTATCCACAACTTATTCACAGAGTTATCAACATTAAATCCCTTAAAATGCTCTATAACAAGAAAAAGACCTATAAAAGCAAGTTCATGACTTTTCATATTTAGTCATAGATTTGCAATTATAAGTCTTTCATTTTGATATTAATTGTCGAATTATTGTTTTCTTAAGTCTTAAACTTGTTTATAAATGTCTACATCACTGATAAACACTAGGTTTGCCTTATCTCTAAAAGAAACAAAACAAATTTTATTTTATGTTGTAGTTATCTTTTATATTATTATATATTATCCCAACATTTTATTAATTACATATGTTGTATAAGCCATAGGTGTCATGTAATACTGTTTAGCTTTTTCTGCTATCATATCTTTTAATGAAGCATCAACAGAAAAATATACCACTTTCCCACAATGAAGTCTTCCTCTGAACTGTTTAGCAAGTGCATCTCCAGGATCAGAAATCTTTCCTGCATCTTCTAATATCATATCAGATATGATTCTTGTCATCGAAACTCCCTGTGAAGTTGCACTCATATATAATGTGTCAGACTGTTCTTCTGTTAGTCTGACACAGATCCGTGCTTTTTCCTCACCACTGCTCTCTTTCTTTGATGGAGCAACTTTATAAATAGCAGATTCCTTGTTTATAGTATGCGTCTCTTCTGCCGGATTATTCATAACCGATTCAGAATTTTTTTTTGTATCAATATTCGTTTCCACTTCTTTTATTTTTTCAGTTGCAACATCCGAATCCGTTCTCTTAACAAAATCCCCAAATATCGTGTCCTGAGTTGATGTATTTCCTCTCTGCTGTTTGTTTGCTGCATTAGCAGCTAAAAATTTATCTCTAGCTGACATATCATTAATCCTCCATAATCTTTTCTTCTATTTTATCTGCAATATTAATATAATCTCTTGCTAATGGTGAGCCAGGCGCATCTTTGACAATAGCTGAATGAAATGTCTTTATTTCAGATGCTTTAATGCTCTTTCTTATGGTAGCAACAAATGGTTTGTCTGGATTTTCAGCTGCGATCTCTTTTAAATTATCCAGTGCTACCTTGTGCATTATCGTGTTTTCATTCTTTGCTAGTACATATGCTATTATTTTAGCATGACTGTCATGATGTCTTCCATTTCTTATAATATTAATATCCCTTTGAGTTGTAACAAGGGAATCTAGTGATGATTCATCACATTCTGTTGGAATAATTATGTAATCACTTGCAATGTAGGTCATTGTAAGCAAAATATTTCTTGAAGGTGCATTATCAACAAAAATAAAATCATAATCGTTTCTAATCATATCCACAAAATCTGCTAAAATGAAACCATCATCTTGCCCTATAAATTCCCTGTCTGCTCGTGATAATTTTTCTGAGGATGGAATTAGATCAAAAAATTCAAGATGCTGTATTGCGTCTTCATAAGATGCATCAGCATGAAGAACATCATATATAGATGGTTTGGAAAAATCCGCTGCCACATTCTTAGATAAGGAACACTGCTGGTCAAAATCAATCACCAGTACGCTATAACCCCTCTTTTTAAATTCTGTACCGATCTCTATTGTAGTGGTACTTTTTGACACTCCCCCTTTTTGGGAGCAGATACTAATTACTTTCATAAAATTTTTCCTCCAAATAATATTAATTATATGTTTCTGACTTGTATAATATTCATAAAAAACATATTTTTAATAAGATTAATATTAATTATAAGTAATCCTATAATATTATGTAAAACAAACAACATATTTGTATTATAACTTTTAAGATACATAAAATCAATATTAATAATAATAATTATAACAATCATAAATTTAATAAGATTAATAAAAACGATATGTTTAATATGAAAAATGCAAATATAATAAAATAGATATATTTATGAAACATATTAAAGATGATTAACATATTAATTATAATAATGCTATGATGTTTTGTATTGATGTAATTAATATGTATAATATGAATCATAAGAATAATATTAATGCTGTAATGTGCAGTATCATAAAGGTTTTATTAGTATTGCATACCACTATATATACGATTTTTGTAATTTTAGGACAAAAAAGATATTAAAAATATTAATTTAAGTAAACATAGAAATTATAGAACAGATTTCAATTAATGATAGATAATGTCATAAAACATGCTAACCAATCTGCACGACAACTAAACTTTGTGACATAAAAATAATATAAATAATAAAATTTATAACATTAATATGAATAATAATATTAATAAAAACAAAATCAAAAACTATATTCAAAATAATCATACATATCTTGGCAATAATAATTATCATAATAATCATAACTTATCTATCATTTCTAAAATATATAATATTAATAAGAATATTATTTAATCTATTATTCTTACTCTTATTTCCATATCTTAAATTAATAACATACATATGAATTTTGTTCATGAAATTAAATCTATTAATGTTATTAAAAATATTAAAGATAATAAACATAAAAACACATAAAAATAGACAAAAACCAAATGAACTATAGATAGCTTTGATAAAACTTCTATCATTAATATGGAACATAACAAAGATATTAAACATATTAATATTAGCATACATAAAATAGATGCGCTTTATATGTCATTTAAAATTAATGAATATATTAATACTCTTATGTTTCCATGGACAGAAAGAAGAAATAAACTTAATAATATAATTATCAGATATAGCAATCTTATTAATCATATGAATCATATTAATTATGCCATATATATAATTAATATGATTACTATTAATATTATTTTTTGTAATACCATGCGGAAAATCTAAATTCAACTTAGGTCAGATAAGGGTAATGAATATTTTTAGATATAGTATTTAAGCAGATAATAACTGTTTTACGAATATTAATGTTCATATTAAAGATGTTAGTTTTAATAATCATAACAATGATAAAATACATAAGTTTAATAAAACAAATAAGTTTTTGCCTGACTTTTTAGCTTGCATATATATTAATATAAATTTAAAGAGAAGAGGTGTATTTACATGGGAAAAGTAATGACAAAGGATATTAAAATTTTAACAGCGAAAATATCAAGGCTATATTCAGCCGAATTGATTGATTCGTATCAAAAAACACTTTGCCTGAATCTTTTAGGGCAAGGAAATGTTAAAAGAGTAAAAACGGTTTTGTCAAAATTTCCAGATTAAGAAAATCCGCTGTAAAAAGCGGATTTTTTTTAAGGAAAACCTTGCCGATTATTGCATAAATATAATGAGAATTTTTTTGGAAATGTGAGGTTTTTATGATAGCAGACGAAATAAGAAAAAAAAACAAATCAAAACAAATTATAAACTGGATTATCTTTGGTGTAATGATATGCATTTCAATTGCAGTTGTTATTTTTGCGGGTAAAAATTTTTTTGGAACGATTTATGAATCAAAAAATGCAGGAAAGGAATATGAAAAGCTTAATAAAAAAATATTTATAGAGGAACCGGACGAAATTACAAATAATGTTTCATATGAAACATTGGATAATAATTCTGATAGTAATGGTGATAACAATTCATTCGTTGACTGGAAAACATTAATTGCAGAAAATGACACAACAAAAGGAATTTTGTATATTCCTGGTACACAAATTAAGTTACCTTTTGTACAGGGTGTTGACAATCAGTTCTATCTGCATCATTCAATTGATAACTCTTATTCAAATGCAGGTACTTTATTTATGGACTGTAGCCTGAATCAGGGTGTTTTTTCAGATAATATTATAATTTACGGACATAATATGAGAAACGGAACGATGTTCGGTTCTCTTGGAAAATATCTGGATGAAAGTTATGCAAAAAAACATAACGAAATATATGTTTTTACAGAATCCAATACAAAAACATACGAAGTATTTGCAGTATACACTACCATAAACGGAAGTAATACATATACAACGAGGTTCAGCAATACAGAGAATTTTATAAAATACAAAAATAATATGTCAGCGCAAAGTAATATTGATTTTGGAGTGGACACAGATAATAACAAAAGGGTACTAACTCTCTCCACATGCTATTCGGGAGGAGATTCAAAGTTAATAAGGACCGTAGTACAGGCCCAGGAAAAGTGAAAAATTACCCCCGCTGATAAGGCGGGGGTATATTCTATCTATTATGATAAATTTTTTTTGCAAGCTGGTAAATATCCGGATAAGCCAACATCATCTGCATCTGCTTTGAAAATCCTGACTGTTGGGACGATAAGAAATTGCCGGGACCACGGAGCTGCAGGTCATATTGTGCTATTTCATAGCCATCATTTGTCTTACACATTATCTCATTTCTTCATTTTCTTTTTCTGACTGCAAAAGACAATAAGACTGCAGGTTGCTTCGTCCAACTCTGCCTCGTAACTGGTGCAGGGTAGCAAGCCCAAATCTTTCAGAATTACGGATAAGGATTACTGTAGTATTAGGAACATTTACACCAACCTCAATGATAGTAGTGGATATTAAAATATCATATTTACCTGCCTTAAAATCATTGATTATGATTTCAATTTCCTCTTTTTTCATTTTTCCATTAATTGAAACTATTCTTACATTCTTATCCGGATGTTTCTGCCTGAAATATTTATTACAACTATTTTCTTCCTGTGATACAGATTGCACATCATTCATTCTTTCACTTTCAGATTCTTCTATTAACGGGCAGATAATGTATGCCTGATGCCCTTTCAGCACTTCATTGTAAATTGATTCATAACCTACATCTGTGCTTCTTATACTGGCGGTTTTAACAGGAAGTCTTATTGCAGGCTTCTGTATATTAATTACATCTATTTGGTCTCCGTATGCCGCCTCTGCCATTGTTCTTGGAATAGGAGTGGCTGACATAATCATAAGATGCGGAGCCGGTTTCATGTGCATTAACGCCGCACGCTGCTCAAGTCCAAATCTGTGCTGTTCATCTATTACCACAAAAGACAGAGATGTATACTTAACAGTTTTCTGAATAATGGCGTGTGTGCCTACCACAACAAGCGGTTCACCATTTTCAAGTCTCTTATTAATCTCTTTCTTTTCAGATACTTTTGTAGAACCGCCTAAAAAAACTACATGTTCTTTTCCAAGATAACCTGAAAACTCTTCATAATGCTGTTTTGCAAGTACCTCTGTAGGTGCAAGAACCGCACACTGTTTATTATTATCCACACATACTGATGCAACAAATAAGGCAAGCATGGTCTTTCCCGAACCAACATCACCCTGAATAAGTGTATTTATATATTCATCAGATGCAAGCTTAAATACAAGCTGTTTAACGGCATCATTCTGGCTGCCAGTCAGCGAGAATGGTAGTCTGGTCTTAATCATATTCCAGGTAATCAGTGAGGATACATTCAGAGGAATAGCTTCTTTTGCCACAATTCCTGAGTCAATTACAGAGACATATTCATACAAAACATCAAATATATATCTGCGCATGGCGTGATTTAACGCAAGTCTGTCTTTTGGAAAATGAATGATATTATAAGCGGCTTGGATATCCATAATATTATTACTGATCCGTATATCGCTTGAAATATATTCTTTCACAGAATTGTCTTTTAGAGCCGCACGGATTACCATTCCGAGATATTCCGTACTCATTCCTTTAATTTTAGAATATACCGGCTCAATACTGATTTCATTTGCTTTCCTGTGGGCTGATGCGCTCATGCTCCAGTTTTTATATTCAAAATTATATTTTGCTGTTCCATAAAACCATATATAATCCCCGTTGCTGAAATTGATATACCTGGAATAAAAGATAAATACATTAACCCATGTTTGTTTTTCATCAACACAGCTGTACATTATGCCTTTGTTTATATCCCTCCTTTTGCAGACCTTTAACTTTAATACTATATTTTTATGATCTTCCTTGGTCAAAACGGACATATTCGTAACCGGTTCATTCCAGAAAATATAACGGCGCGGAACATATTGTAAAATATTCATGGCAGTATTCAATCCGACCTCATTTAGTTGTTTTAACTTACTCTGGGAAATATCAGACAGGGAAGTTATAATATTCTTTGCCATTTCAAAACCTCTTCTATTTTTTTTATATATACCAAGGTGTCATCAGTTTTTCTATTACATTATATATTGAAGTTTAGATTTATGTTTAGATGAACCATTTGCAACCGAACTGAGTTGGATGTAAAAGTTTATCTTGTTATTCTATTAAGGAATTGTAACTTTTCATTATCAAATATACTTTCATATGCTAAGAATTCCCCGCGAAGCATATCATACCTGATATCCAGAACATGAATAATGTTATTCTCAACACAGGAACAGGTAATGATTGCCTTAAAATTATCATAGATGATTTTCAAAACGGCTTTTGGATAACACCTCATAAATCTTCTGTATATTTTATCTATTACAGGCTTCACAATATCCTGTCCTGCATATATACACACTTCATTAAAAAGTAGTAATCTAATCGGCTTTGAAGGGTTGGAATCAGTCAAATGTTGTAAGTATTGCTCCCTTAACATACTTGTTTTATAGCTCATTCCGGATATACCATACAGATGAAAAAAGGACTCAATAAATTTGTCTGCGTAAGGAATTTTTTTATTATCAATATATAAATACCCTTCATAATCAGACAAATCTTCTTTTAAACAAGTTGTCTGTTCACTTCTGCAGTCATAATATTCATCATGCGAGATTCGTCTGTAGATGGCAATATCACTTGCAAAGACGGTCATAATTTTGTAATTAATACTAATGTTGTTATGCATAAAAACACTCCTCCTTTATTTATTAGCGTTTGCAAAAAAAACAAAAGTATTTACCATGACTGCAATATTTTTTTTATGCATGTCCTAAATTTCTCAATTTCATATATACAGTAGATAGAAAGATATAAACTATTTCAAAAGGGCTAATCATTAAGTAATCCCAAAATAAGTATTAAAGGAGAAATATTATGAGTGAAAAAATAATTAATTACACAAATGCAGATGTATACAGTGATCTGTTAGATTGCAAAGTGAAGCTTGAAATACAGCAGATTATACAGAATGGAGAAAATATATGCATGGTGACGCATGATTCATTAAACAGACTTGCTAATAAACATAATGTAAAATATGATTATGCACTTAGAGCATGTAGTATGGAACATGCGGTTGTTGAATGTCGCGCATCATTTAACGCTAAAAATGCTAATGTAATACTGAGAGAGGTAATAGGAATTGGCGAAACGGTTACATCTGCACTAGACGGTTTATCAAAAACAATTCCAACGCAGATGGCTTATAAGAGAGCCTTTGATGCTGCAATATTAAGCCTTTTTGGCTTTCCTGCAAAAATGTATTCTGAAATACAGCTTGGAAAGCAGGAAACCATTATTCCTGCTAAGATAGAAAATCAGCCGGTTTCGGAAGACGTTCCTGTATCACCTGCTCCAGTAGAAACAGTAGTAAAAACGGTAGCAGAAACGGTTGACGATAACAATATGTTTGATATTGAAGTTCCTGCATCTTCTGTCACAGCCATGCAGAACGATATCAATGATGAAGGACCTGCACTGGATACCGCCGAAAAGATAAATAAAAAAGAAGCAATGGCTAATACTCCTATATTATTCTCTAAGGCATTGGACGGCTCACGTTTTAAGGATGTAAAACCTACTAAGGAATGGCTTGAATGGCTTAATAAAGAGACAACAAAGACACTTATGCAGTCTCGCAGCAAAGAGATATATGATAACTTTATGGCTTTCAGAAATTACATTGCAAGATGAGAGTTTAGGTGTTTCCGCTGTTTAGAAATAGGAAGGAATTTTGTATTATGAAGAAAGAAAATATATATTTCAGGTCGAGATCTTACAAGGAATACATAAAAAATACGCTGCTGCCAGGAATGGCAGTGGCTATCATTGATGCAGAAACGGTTGGACTTGACAAATATGATGAAATTATTCAATTTGCGGCAGAAAAGGTGGTTGTCCAGCCGGATTATTCTCTTAAGGTAGTATCTGATTTTAATACTTACATCAGACCGACAGAGCCTGTATCACCCAAAATAACAAAGCTGACAGGCATAAGCAATGATTTTCTTAGCAATAAAAGACCGGAAGAGGTAGAATTCAGTTTCATTGATGATTTTATAAAAGATGTTGCCGGAATCGCAGGACATAATGTAAATTTTGATATATACAAGCTTATGGGAATGTATTTCAGACAGGGGCATGTCTCACTGCCTAAAACATATCAGATTTACGACACGCTTGAAATGTCACGGGATTTTGACCATAAAAATTCACATAAATTATCTGATGTTGCAAAAGAATACGGGCTTGATACTGATATTACGTTTCATAATGCCATGGATGATGTAAAGGCAACTAAAAGAATAATGGAATACTTTGTAAAAAGTTACGACAATATAGTTCCATGGGAAGGTACAGTTAAACCTAAGATTGAAACCATAAGCTATTACGAAATGCCGTCACATAAAGAAAACCGTATTTATATCAATACTGACTGCGGCACTGTTTATTTTAATGTATATTACCGCATATGGGGAGCAAAAAATGATACGGATATAACAATACTGGATATGGAATATATTCAGGATGAGGCAGTAAAAATGCTTGGCATGAACAGTCTTGAGGAATTTTCAAAATACAAGGGCAGTTATATACACCAGAAAGGAATGAAAAATGTATGATTTAATATTGAATATCATCCCATATACTGTTTTTTTTATAGCATTATGTTATGCAGCATATACGGATGTTAAAACACAGAAAATAAAATTATGGACTTTTCCCGTAGCTGCAATCATCAGTCTGCCGTGTGTTATTGCAAATATTGTAATGCAAGAATATTGGTCTTTTTTCTTTGACTTTTTACCATTAATTATGGGCGCAATAACCGGGTTTGGAATATTCCTTTTTATTGCTCTTATAGGAAAAGGCGGGGGAGCAGATGCCATAATGAGCGGTTGTATAGGTCTGATATTTGGTATATCACGCTTAATGGAAATCTTTATAGTTGTTATAGCAATTATTTTGTTATGGACCTTCTACCGTTTTGCGCTAAATAAAGCTGGAAAAAAGAAGTACAATTTAAGACAGCCTTACCCATTAGCACCTTTTGTCCTCACTGGTTATATTTTTGTATTAGTGTATTATGGGTTATTGTACATTTTTTGAGAAAAGGAGGAAATATGATTCTTGTTAAAGTACGGGTAAACGATTATGTATTATATACGCCAGATGGAAAAAACTTTTTTGAAGATGTTCCATCAGGGCATATTGGCTTTGTTTCCGATATCGAAGCAAAGAAAGCTATACGAAGAATAAAAAAAGCTTTTGATATAATATCGAGTGTAAAATGCTACGAAAATATTCAGCTTCTTCATATATGATGTTGTTGCCGTTTCCTAAATCAGGAAGCGGCTTTTTTAACTTGCATTATATATATATCGAGTGATGTTAAGTGGTGTGTATAAATCAAATATCACTTCATTTCCCGAAATATATAATTGGCCTGCTGATTACGGGCAGAAAGAAGGTAAATATGAAAAATTTGACTTTGAAAGAACAGGGAAACGACTACAATGCTCTGAAAGATTTGTTATCTGATATCGACAATAGTACAGAACTGCTCAATATTAATACTGCAGCAATGGGGATTTATTCGCCTATAAAGCCTTCTGTGAAAGGAAATAGCACATATGTTTTTTCCCGCGTAACAGGTAACCATAAAGAAGATATCATTAAAGGTACTTTAAGTGTTCCTAAGTATTCAGGTTTGATTGAGACTGAAGGTGATTCAATTATTAAAATTGGAACACAGACTATGGCGGCATCAACAAAGTGCATGGCCTCCATTTACACTAAGTTAGGTGTGACAGGTGATTCATTACAGTTGTATGGCTTTTCAGGCCAGGCAGATGATGGATTTCTTACCAAAAAGACCTCATACATTTTGCGCCGAGATAATTTTATCAAGGCATTAATGGAAGAGGGTGTTGAAGGCAAGCTTCTTTATCGTAAGAATGATGATGGAGATATGCGTGCAATGCACATGTTTTCTCCAAAAGGAGAACACATCAAACAAAGTACCATCATTGAACTTATTGATTATATCAGTTCACAGATGGGTTCTGTTCCAGAAATTAACTACAGGGTTGAGGATGATTTAACCTGTGTATTGGTTAAATATCCTGGTAATGCAGAAGATTTTTCGGACGATAAGGGCGTTGCTCAGAAGATTGTGCCAGGAGTTTATATTGAAACATCTGATACAGGAGAATGTGCCTTAACTATTAGGGGAGTTGAATCAATCAAAGGCGTATATGTATACAGCGGAGTTGTCCGCAGGGTACACAAAGGAAAGTTTGACATTGAAGATTTTAAGAAAAATTTCGATAAATATATTTTCCCTGAGTATTTAAAGTTCCCTCAAAGAATGATAGTTCTTGCTGGTATTGATATTGATGACATTGATGCATATATTGATGCATTATATGAGCAGTCACCATTAGGTCAGGTTCTTGGTCGCCAGAAGAAAGAAATAAAGGATGCACTACTCAGTGCTTTGAATGCGAAAACAACAGCATTATCTGTTATTCTTGAACTTATGAATTTAAGAAATAAAGTAAAGGTTGTTACAAAGGAAAAGGAAACAAAGCTTGCTGAAGCTATTACAGCAGCAATGTTCACTGATGTAAAAATCAAGGCTATTTCATTAAACCCATAAGAAAAGAGGAAATATTATGTATACATATCGAGGAGCATCATTTGTTACCGGAATTGTAAAATCTATTGAAGATGGTAACGGATGTGCTAGAGGCCGGATAAAGGTTGTAACTGTAGTAGGTTACAGTCTTAAGGATAAGGCTTTTAAAGACTATACCTTAAATTTCTGGGCCGAAAGAAAGGTATACGGAAAAGTGAGGGATATGGTTGCTCTGCTTGCAAAATTGAACATAAAAATTGGCAGCCATATCATAGTCAGAGGTATAACTGATGCAAAAAAACCATTTACTGTTAATGTAGATGAAATTGGTTATACCGGGAAAAGCTTTAAAATTGAAAATGGGCTTGTAAGTCTTGTAAAAGTACGAGGCATATATCAGACTAAAAATGCTGAGATAATCCGTATGGCAGTAGAAATGGATGGTAAAAGCTATACAGATAAAAAAATAGTATGGCTTACTGTTAAAAATACTGTTAATCCTATGGGATTCATTGTCAGATACAAAGACAGCGTTCAAAAGCATGTTCATGCTGACGATACATTAATGGTCGTTAGTTCTGAACTTAAATTATATAAAGGAAATGGCGGTGATTATTTAGGTGGTTATCTGAACGGATTTTATATCACAAAGGACCATCTTGAAAAAAAGGCAGAATAGCCTGAGAGCGGTACAATTAGTGCCGCTTTTTTTAGATTGCATTATAAATATGAATGAATAATGGTAATAGGCGTAAGAAATTAATACCATATTCAAATTATTATGTTGGTCCGCTGATTACGGACAGAAAGAGGCTAAAATGACACAAAAAGATTATGAATTACTGAAGGAAAGACATGAGAAAGCTATAAACAGGTATTTTAATCTATTACAACAATTCAATCCATACACCGTAAAGGCAAAGTATGTGACATGCCGAAAATGTGGAAGTAGATTTAATACATCAATGATGCTAAAGCAGCCATTATCAACATCAGCACCATATAAATGTCCGGTATGTAAAAATTCAGAAGGGTTGTATTCTCAGACAGCTAATAAGCGTATTAAGCAGGCGTACGAAGCTTACCTGATATCAAAAAAAAAGGTAGACAAAGCTGCAGCGGAGCTTACAAGTTCTGAAAATGACACCAGAACATTTACTGATGCATGTAATGAATGCGAGGACAGATTAGAAATAATCTACAAAGTTACAAATACTCCCGATTTCAGAGAATATCATGGAGAAATAGGCGGAGATGCATTAGTATTAAGAGCATATAAAGATGGTTATGTTTGCGAAAAATAAAATATTGGCCAATAGGCAGAAAGAGGTATTATTATGTATACATGGAATGAAATTTACGAAAATGCTATTGATAAAGCTTGCGGTTCCTCTGAGTTAAGAGCAAAAGACGAAGCTCGTTTCCAGGTACGAAACCTGACAATTGATTTAGGTGCGCCTCCTCTTGACGAAAGTGAAGTTCCAGAAGATGTCGTTGAAGATTATTGCAAATCATTAAATATTAAGTTTGATGAGTGCGGCAATATTGTTTCACTGGAACTACCTCATTGGATAGAGGATATCATCTACAAGAGAAAAGATGATGCTTACCTTGAGAAAGACCTTAATGCAACAGCACAGTCTCTTTTTGGCACTGATATTGAAATCACTGATGAACAGATGCAGCAGATGGTTTTAATGTATCGCCATAATGAGGATTGCAATGTTGCAATTAACGATACTCTTGAAGATACAGTCAAAAGAGCATTAAAAAGATAATAATTAGATATGGTATTAGATAAGCGGCTCAGTCCTTAACAGGAAAGGCCGCTTTTTTTTCATGCTTTTTTATAAAGCATAAGTGCTGTCATGTTGTCAATATTTTTAAAATTAATTGCATCCGTTATCATCTGTTCTACAGCTTCGTCCAGCGTTTTATTATTATATATAATATTCTCCAGATCCTTCTGGCTTAAGGCATAATGAATACCGTCCGTTGTTGTAAGCAGGATATCATTAGTCTGCAAAGGAATGGAGCCGGTCTGAAATTCAGGATTTGCAAAAATTCCAAGTCCACTGTTTAATACAAGCCTGTCCGGGTTTATGTAATAATCTGCGGGCTGGATAAGTCCGGCATCAACAAGCCCCTGTGCTTTGGTCTGATCCTTGGTAAGTTGTACAAACTTAGTTGTATTGTCTGGCAGAACCCTTAACAGATACAATCTTGAATTACCAGCATGTAAGTAATGAATTGTATCATTGTGAAGGAAATACATTGTGATAGTGGAAGAGAATCCGCCATAATCCTCTTCACTTCCCATCTTAAAACCGCCGAGAACCTTATTGGCACAGCTGACAGCCATTTTAAGACAGTCTACAGGATAGCTGTACAGCATTTCCCTGTTATTTTCATAGATTTCACTGAGAATGGAAGAAATCTCATGTCCAAGCAGGGTTGAAGGTATAACTTTCATATCTGCATTGTCATTCCTACCCATATTAGTGCCATTTCCGTCAAGTACCATAGCAAGATAATCTTCGTTTTTTTCAGTCTTATCAAGATTTTTTATATAAAGATAATCCTCATTATAAGTTCTGTTATAACCTATATCTGTTTTTCCTGAATACAAATACATATGCCTATTGTTCTCCCTTTAATTCATTGATTCTATCGTTCCATGCATTAACTAGTGTTGAATAATCCTGTTCAAAAGTATCAGTTTCAAGCAGCCATCTGAAGCATACTGTAAATTCACAAAAATAACTGTCAAGATTTTCATTATGGGCCATATAAGTATAAATCATATTGTAATAATCAAGAGGCTCACCATTTACAACGCAGTCATTAATACATTTGCTTATTTCGCACCGTATGTTGTCAATAGCGGTTATACCAGACTGACTTATATAACTCTGTGTCCCCATTTTGATTGGATTATCTTTCTTATATTGTTCATATTCATTATCCATGATAGCGTATTGTTGTTTTAACAGAGTATTATAATTCACAAAATCTGTTTTACTCATTGAACCAGACAAGTAGAGGCTATACACAGTATCCATTGAATCAAGGAAATTGAGAATGTTATTAAGATAATCAGTCTGCCCTAGAAACCATTCGTTTGCTGCGAGCTTTTTATCCTCTTGCCGTTTGGCTTTCATTATATTTAATGTAACAGTTCCGATTAATGCAGATACAATAACCACAATACTTATTATAATAATTTTTTTCCTATTCATTCTTTATCCACCTCATCATATAATTTTTTAAAATCGAAAAATTCATTAATATAATTAATATTGTATATGTTTGCCGGAATAATTACCGGATCAGGATAGATAAGTGAAATGTATTTTATCAACAAATCCGTTTTATACAAAAAAGTATATTCTTTCTTATAAAAACAATTATAAATATCAATAGCACTCATATAAGGTTTTTCTATTTCAAACATTTTTTTTGTATATAGTTCAAAGTACCTATCATTATGCATAAATAATATGTCAAGTGCAGTTACATCCTTGGTTTCCAACAGTTCTTTCGTTCTGCGAAAAATGTAAGATGTTTTATCGTATTTGATTCTGTCAGGATACAGGATATGTGCAATATAAAAATAATCCCTGCTTTTAACCAATTCAGAAGGAAATTCCAAGAATCTGTATATGCTATCAAGTTTCATATATTTAATTAACTCTGCATTCATATTGTCTCTTGTCATTTCAGGAGTCCATTTAAGAAGGTCTTCTACAGCATATTTAAAGACTGTGATAGCCATAGCGTGTTTGTCCTCACACATTTTCAGATAATATCTGTTAAACGGAACATCATTAATCAATGTAGATTCATACATTTTAATTATCAGTGCTTTTTCAATCATAAAAACTTTACCACCTTAAAAATTTTATCTCTTATTATTTATGTATTTTTAAGGTCACTTTTCCTTAATTTTTTTAAAAAAATATCACGGAAGTTTTACCTTGCATTATTAATTTGAAAATTTAATTGATAATTGGAGGTAATTGTTATGAAAAAAAAGGAAAAAATCGTTATGGGAATTTTAGGAATCTGTGTAATGTTTTTGTGCTTTCAGATTGGTCGTTATGCAGCCAATGTATTTACAAAAGTTGATGCTGCACCTGAAACCACAGAGGAAACTGTTACGTTAAGTCCGCTTGAAGAAAGAATCACTTCTGGAGAGTGGGAAGTGAAGGCTTACTGTACTTGTGAAAAATGTACAGGCAAGAAACTCGAAAACCCTGTTGGTGCAATGGGCGTTTTACTGGTTAATGGATATTCTGTAGCAGCTCCTTCTGATATTCCTTATGCATCAGTATTACATATTGATGGATACGGAGATGTGGTGGTACAAGACAGAATTCCGTCTAAAGTAGAAAATGAAAACAAAAATTCGTTATGCATCTATTTTAGCAACCATAGCGAAGCTGTTGAATTTGGTAAGAAAACCACAGCAGTATCCTTGGTAAAGACTGGATATTAGTCTTTGCGTATGAAGTATCTGTCAGAAATAATCTGGCAGATATTTTTTTGCATTTATTGCATAAATAATATAAACAAAATTTGGGGAGATTTGGCAATAATCCGATGTTTCCATTTTCGTTCAAAGAATATGTATTAGTTGTGGCAGATGATAACGCTGTTGCAAGAAAACTATACGCAGACATGCATTCTAGGTATGATGTAAAATTTCAGTATGCTTTTGCGTTTATGTATAGCGAAGAACAGTGGAAGATAGGAAATATGAGTGAAAAGTTGTACAAGTGTAAAGAACTGATTGAGATCCTTGTACAGAATTAAGAAAAAGCGCTGTGGAATTTCCATAGCGCTTTTCTCACGAAAATTACAAATTATAATTGTTTAATACTTGTTCCTCTAGCTGCTTAAGAAAAATATCTCTTTCGGATCCCTTTCCAAGTTTTTCGAGCAATTTTCCTGTCTCTTTTTCTAGCTTCATAAGAATACCATCATATACTGAAAAAAAACTATCATCCACATATTTAACCAGTCCGGAAATTTTACCTTCATGGGATAAATACAGGTCGTCAATACCTTTTCCGTTATGCTCATTCCATAGTGCTATTTTGACAGGAAGACCTGTGTTTTCGGTAAGGGTGTCATACAATGCTCTTAACTGCTTAAACACACCGGTATTTTTAAGTGAATCCCCATCATAAAATATATAAATCCCGTTTATCTTGCATTTTTCACATACTTTTTTTATCTGGGTTTCAATTCCTTTAAAATTACCGACACCCTGTACAGATATACCCGTGTTACCCTGTTGTGCAAGAATTTCAGTTTTAAACTTTCCTTCTGCTATGCAGATATTACATCTGTTACGAGCAATAACCGGATATAGCACATCCTGTGGTGAACCGCAAGAAGCACCTCCGGAACAGTTCTTCCATTCAGAAGCAGTAGCAGAACTCAGCCATATATATTTAGCCTGTCCCTTTTCCACTCGGTCACGCCTGCACTGTACACCGACAATCTTCTCATCTGCATCCCTGATAAGAATACCAATACCATTAAATGCTACAAGATTAAGCTCATTATCTCTTAAATATACTCCAGGGACAGAGGCTATCTGTTTGTCAGTATATTCAGGGTACAACTTTTTAAATCCTACAAAAAGGTCTTTAACATTTCTTCCGTTAGTAGAAAAGGAAAAATAATCTCTTCTAATTCGGATTAATGACAGAAATCTTTCTTCTCTCAGTTTTTTTTCATCAGTCCTGTTAATGCCGAACCACTTTTGAAGATAAGCATAAAACTTATCAAGCAATTCATAATCCAGTTTAACAGTTTCGGTAACAGGCTTGACGACAACAGGCTTAAAATCCTTTTTATAGTTCTTTCCTGTAGCATCAACGAGACCTTCTTCCTCTGCAATTTTTTCTGCTGCTTCATATGCTGAACACCCATAAATCTGTGCAACAAAATCAATGATGCGTCCATGGGCCTGACAGGAGAAGCAGTGATAATGTCCGTCATTGTACACGAAAAAGGAGCCTGGTTCTTTTCCACCGTGAAATGGACAGCCGCTTTTTAAAGTATAACCGCCATTCACAGGTTTTAGTTCACCAGCTCTTGCATATTGCCGTAGTGCAATTGAGGCATCTGATGGAATTTTATCAAACAACAATCTGTATTTCTCTGAATTCATAGAAACACCTCTTTCTTCTTTAATTTGTATTTTATCTATGCAAGCTAAAAGTTTTGTCTTGCATAGATAAAACTGTAGATATAAATGAAAGCGGAGCGTAATATGTTCTGCTGCTCTATGAAAGGAGAAAAATATGGCAGAAAAAACGGGTGAAAAATTTAAGTTTATTGTCTGTGGCTTTTGTGGCACATGGGTTAATCTCGGTACTACATATGCACAGACGGAAAAGAGGGCTATTAGCAATATGTTATACAGATTGCGATTAAAGCCAGATGGGCAAGGTAATTATTTTGGTTCTGGATTATCATACAAAGAGTTTAAGGGAACAAAGGTATGAATAAAAGCAAACTTACAGAAGTATCAATGATTGCATTATCAGATTACACATTAACAATTCATGCAAAAAAAAGACAGGAGGAGCGTATAGATAACTTGACGCACCTCGGATATTCTGTAGGGAATCCATATAAACTATTTACCACTGACAACAAAGGATATATGATAACCGATAAGGGAATTGTATATGTACTTGATATGGTCAGGAAAAAGATAATTACTATAATAATTGCTTCCCGTGCGCAAATGCGAATGTATTTTGAATACGCGGGGCAGTATACGCCATATAATATTTTGAATGTATGTTCCCTGCACGAAGAGGAACATATATGCAGCCCGTAAATTAAACAAAAAAGCCATGAAGCTTATTAGGCTTCATGGCTTTTTTTAGATTGTAGGAAGAATATGTTCGGAAATCAGATCTCTTTCTATTCCGACATCATGCAGAAAGGATTTATAATTAGGACAACTAATGTCTCTCCATTCTCCATATAATCTGGACTTTGTTTTAGAATCTGGATCTTTTAAAGCTCCTTCATATAAAAATCTTCCGATATCCGTACTGTTTTTCTCAGAAATTACATTCTGCGATTCTGGATAAGCTTCATGTATTCTTATTACAAGATACATTGGTAAATTAATATCATAATCTGCCATAAAAACACCTCTTTCTGATAAATTCTATAATTTTATAATGCAAGCCAAAAAATAAAAGAATAATATGGTATATATAAGAAAACAGAAAGGAAGACACAATGCAGATTAATAGTATTAAAGATATACTTGAAAATTCTGTTCAGGATTTGTTTGAATGGTACAGACAAATATACAGACCTGTTCCTAAAGCAAGTGAGGTTGTGTTGTGTAACAATGATATAGGAGACAGACTTTCCGAATATATTAATTACTATACTTATTTTGATTCTATGCATACCATGTTGGAGGCAATGGTAAAGGAAATGCGTATCGAAAAAGGTAATGAAACCCTTTGTAAAAAAGTTATGGTAAAAAGAGATGTTATAGAACACTTTGCGAAGGAAATGAAAGCCTCGTATGATGCTTTAAGCAGAATATGTACAATAAAAATCGAAGGAAATAAAGAACTGCATATGTTAAGAGAACAATAACGGAAAGGAAGAACAAAACTATGTGTAACAGTATAAAAATAGAAGCGTTAATTAACAGTTTAAGTAAGGAAATAGCAGAATTAGAAGAAAAGTTAAAGGTTCTTGAAAATGAAAACAGGGGACTAAAAAAAGTAATTGAAGTGAATAAAAAAAATCAGGAGAACACCAGTCAGATAATAGGACTCCTTGAGAGTAAGGAACGTGGGATTTTCAGATATAAAAATAAATATATCCTTCCTGAAAAAATATATAAAAATGTTATGACAAGATTCTTAGAAGGTGAGATTATGCCGGAAATAAAAAATGTCATGTTTGGAGAAAATAGCGTTGAGGTTATTTGGGATGACGAAACTGATACAATTGTAAAATCGCCAGGAATTGATGATAGAGAAAAATTGTTATTACTGGCTATTGTCAAGAAATTGTACAGTGAAAATGATGACTGGTATTTGGATGAGCTAAAAATATGGTGTAAGACAAGTAGGAATGAGGCCAATATATCAGATAATGAACAGGAAGGAAAATAGTGATGCAGTTTCTAAAAGCCTCAACAGATATGTATATTCCTGATCAGAAAATTAAATATATATCTGATTGTAACGGAAAAGTTGCACGAAAATTAATTACTGAAAAAAAAAGAGAAAATAAGTGTTTTGATGCAACTCATGGAAAAGGAGCAAAAAGCTTTGTTTTACTAAATGATGATACTATAGTGTTAAGTCCATATACAGGCGCAACTTTGTGCAGCCGCCTGCAGGAAAGTGATAATTAGAAAAAGAAGCGCTAGCAATAATACTGTTGGCGCTTGCTTTCTAAAATAAATGCCTAAAAAGGGCTTTAAATTCATCTGGAAAATCTCTGAAATCGTCTTCTGTCCATCGGGTTTCTTCATAACCTATAAGAGACAGCATTTCATTATATTTATCGGACAGACCGGGATAGGTAATTATTTTTATAGGAATAAAACAATCTTTGGTCATAATTTCATTCGGATTTCCCGATTTTATATATTCCTTATTAACAGCAAAAATTTCATCTTCAAAATTCCAAGTAAAGCTTGAGGAACTGTTCATTAGTTCTTCTGAAGGAAACATACTGATAAACTTTTGCTTGTTATTTATTTCTAAATTTATCTCTGTACCCTGCTGACCATCTAACATCAGACAGATACAGCAGTTCTTAAAATCTATTGCAATTGTCTTCATATAAACCTCCATTAATAATATCAGTTTATATCATAATATTAGCTCCTGTATTTTGCAACCGCAAACAATATATTTTAACTTGCATAGATATAATAAGAATTTAACTGCGTTTTTCGCTACCCCACTCCGGCAAGCTTATGGGGTTCGCCGCAATTTTATAACGCAGAGAAAGGTATTACTATGAAAAGAGAAGATGTTTTTAATGATATATTTACAAATCCAGTTTCTGGAGAAGAATACAATATTTTTTCTGATAATGGTTTTGGGAAAAGACTCGATTGGGAAGTCGGAAAATCAGAAGATGGAAAGAAAACAGTAAGACCGATAAATGTATCTTTTAGGGAAATTGATTTATCTAAACTGGATTCGGCTGACCTGCCAGAAGGAGTGTCACCGTCAGATATTAAAGGATTTACTGTTGCGCAGATAACAGCGGGAAAGATTGACTTTGAGAATACTGGTCATAATGGTTATGAATGGGATAAATCTGACTTTTATGTATTAAATCCAAGTCTTGAATGTGTTGCTGTTATTAAAGACAATACCTTTGGAATGGAAGAAGGAATGTCTATCAAAGATGTAATCCCATTCTCAAAAAACTCTGAAAATAAAATTAATGACATGATAAATGACAATAAAAATGCCATAGCAGATGTATTAGACAGAGGTGGACTGGATGCAGGCTCAAAGAATGTAAACAAGATTATATTTGATGTATCTGGAACGCTTGAAGTTAAACTGGGAGATGTAATAAGAGCTGAAAAGGGTGAAAGCAACGCTGATATAGCAGATAAGTATGTAAATGACATACTTGATTTGAAACTGGATTGCATTGAGGCTGTTCATCAGGCTGATATGGTTATCGCTGCATATTCTAAAGAAAAAACAGATAACAATGGTGAGACTGGTGATGATTCATTCAAAGCTGCTAGTGAAGCTGTACTTTTAAAACAGGGAGCGTTATCAGAACTGCCGCAGCTTAATAACCTTATCATTGATCTTGGTATTAATAATGAGCTGAAAGATGAACTAGGGAAGAATATATTTACGGAAATTGATAAGAAATATGCTGAAATTAAAGAAGATGTAAAGGGTTTGAGCATATTGTCAAAATCCGAAGACTTTAAGGATAAGTTAAGTACTTTAATAGAAAGCAGTAACGAAAAGGCCGGGGAAAAGATACAGGTTGAACATCGGGAAGGAAAAATTGATGTATTAAGAAACGAAACCGGTATCCGTTACATTAATCCCGAAGGCAATACAATTGAGATAAGCAGGGATACAAAGAATATTGCAAATCATTACATGGAAATTCTCAAAGCCTCTTTCTGTACAGAAGAAAAGAAAGAGGATTTGTTTGCCAGCTCTGCCCTTATGATAGGGGAGAGTGACGGAACAATGCAGGGGGATATCAATAACCTCTATGAAGTGAAGGAGTATATCCTTGAACACTACAATGATGCCTTTAATGAATTTGATTCATTTATAGGTACTTCTGAAGATGGTGAGGCTATTGAAAAATCACAGGTACATAATGACGAGCTTGAGATTTCACAGATTATAAGAGATGGTGTTGCTGACAGGCTGGAAGAGGATAAGGTAGATAAGGACATTGATAAAATGGAAGTTATTCCATTAACTGATTCAAAATCGAATGTAGATAAGTCAGATAATAATACGGATAAGTATAACCGTGAAAATGCAGTTACAAATGATACCCTTGAAAGCTATAAGGAGCATTTTGATGAAACAACAGAAAAGCTAGATGCAACAGTACTTAAATACGGCAGTGTAAGCAGAAGATTTGTAAGTACAAAGGCAATGGAGCTATCAAGACTGATAGATGCCAAGCGTTTAGGTTACAGCATGAATGAAACCGGCATGACACAAAAAATGTATGGTGGATATACAAAAGAAGAGCGTGTACTTATGGACAGAAAAGTATATGCAGCTGACATTGTGTTTACTGCCATGGATATGCTTCATACTAATTTATTAGATGAAGTTGCATACCGCGTTATTGGAAATATTATGATTGCAGTGGAAGATTTTATTTGCAAGGACAGAGATAGCAAGCCGGAAGATGATTCTGTAGATAAGAATACCAAAGATGGTAAAGAAAATGAAAATAAAGATGTAGAAAATAATTCTGATGATATTTCTGATGATATAAAACCTGAATATTTCGATTTTATACCAGATGATACAGAGGTCTATGACATAGATCCTACAGAGCAGGATGACGCAGATAATAAGCAGACAGACTTAAACGAAGAAGAAGATAAGATAGATATTAAAGAAGATGATAAAACCGCCTCTGAGAATGCAGACAATCCTGATTCAGACCCGAAAGATGAACCGGATAAAGAAGAAAAGGACGATACTGAAAAACCGGATAAAGATTCTGATTCAAAAGATGAAAAAGACAGAACCGACAATGAATCCAATAAAACAGAAAAGCAGGATAAAGAAGATACCAAGGATAAAGAAGATAAAGAGGATAAATCCAATGATACAGAAAAAGATGAGGAAAAATCAGATAAGGGTAATCCAAAAGATACTGAAATAGCAAACTCTGACAAGGCTGATAATGACGATAAATCTTCCGAACAGGATAACATTCAGAAATCTGAAGAACTGACAGAAAACATTGAAACAAAGTCCGATGATACGGCTGATTCACCTGGCAGGGAAAAAGACAGCACCGATTTGGATACGGAAGCATCCGAGAAAGAAGTTGTGGATGAGGATTTTGTTGAAGAAAGTTCTGCGGATAAGCAAGACGCCGATGATGTTGAAAAAGATGGCGAAAAGGAAGAAAAAGATGATGTCGTTGATGCAGCAGCTGATGAGGAGAACGAACAGAAAGATAAGGAACAGGAAGAGGATAAGGTTTCTGAAAAAGACAGCCCTGATACTGATAAGGATCAGACAGATAATGAGCATGATAATCAAGAGCGGGATGATGAAGTACAGAAGGATGCTGTTTCTGACGAAAAAGACAAGGAAAATGAGCTTTCAGAAAGTACATCAGACTTAAATGACAGTGACATTAACAACACAGATGATGATGATAATGAAAGTGATGAAAATGCCACAGCTGATGATATACAGGACAGCGTTGACCAGGCAGTAAAGAAAATGGCTACTGATGAAAAAACAGAAGATGTTTTAAACAGAAATGATGATACAACAGACAATGCAATTACAGAGGTTGAAAATGGACTGGGTAACATTGAGGATTACGGAGAGGAAATTGATACCTTAAAAGATGTAATATCTAGTGAATCTGCTGACCATGAAGATATAGCAAGGGCGCTTGAGGATGTTCCAACAGAACTGCAGTCAGATGCGGTAAAAGCAGCTTTTGATGATGCAGTTGCAAGCGGTGATGGGGCGGAAACATTACTGGACAGCTTGTCAATTATCACTGATGAATTATCCACGCGGGCAACGAACGGACTTGATCCGTTTGAGTTAAATGATTTTAAGGAACAGCTTGATGATTCCCTTATATCAAGAGGTGATGCAGATGCAGTAAATTCATGGGAATATGACATTGATCCGGCTCAAAAGGATACAGTGAATATTAATGATTTCGGAATTAATGATATAACATACGATTCTGATGCATTAATGTATTACACGGATCCAATGAAGTTCGAGGAAAACTTTATGAATGATATCACAAATGACATTAACGATATCATTGATAACACAATAAGGGATGCCGCAGCAAACGATAATTCAAATGATGTATCAAACGACTCTGACCTTGTGGAGCAGAAACCTGATGATGTTGAAGTTAAACCTGATGATGCTATGATAGATGACTTTGAACAGAGACAGAATGATTTTGATACAGGCGGACAGCGTAATGATATGACTCCAGGCAGCATTGATATGGACGAGCTTGCAGAGGCTCTTGTGTAGTAGGAAGGAGAGTGATTTTATGATCAAGACAATAACAATATATCTGATATGTCTGGCAGTGTTTCTGGTAGGAATTGTGCTGGCGCTGTATTTAAAAAATATCATAAGGTCTGTTAAAAGAAAAAAGAAAATCAGATCAAACGCGACATTTAAAACAAAATTTTACGGAAAGGAATAATTATGGGTACAGGAGTAAGTGTTTTTATAACTGCATTTTTTTTCATTGCAGGGTTTGTTCTTGGATTAGTGTATAAAAAAATAATCCAAAAGAGGAAAATCAGACAGCATGTATACACAAAAGTAAAAGAGTATCAGTCAAAACATTTTGCTGACATGGATATCATAAAGGATATTCCGCTGCAGCTTCGCAATACAAATCCAGATTTATCAAGTGTTGATGATGGAGTAGAGGAACATTCTGAGAAAGAATTTGTAATTCCAAAAGATTTTGGAAATGAGCCGGAAAGTTTTGTAGTAAATGATTATACAAATAAGATATCTGATGATTTGCAGGAAAATGTAGAAGAAAACCCGGAAAGCAATCCCGAATCACATTTTGATGGCAAACCGGTTAAAACAATTCAAACAGAAGAAGAACAGGAAATATTGGACAAAGAAATGGATGCCAACACGATTCCTGTCAAGAATGAAATTGAAAAATATATTAATGAATAAGAAATACAAGGAAGTAATTTTTATGCAGATGAAGATTGTAACGCTAAGAACAAAAAATGGTAGCAAATATTTGGTAGACCTAAAAAATCATGTAATAAGTGGGGGAAAACTAGGCAAAACAGTGCTTTCATATGAGACCTGTACAATACTGGTTGGAATGCCAGGAATTTTTAAATTGTCCGATGGAAAAACACTAAAAACATCAGAAATTGTAGACTATGGACCTTCATTAATCTTTTAGATAATGTCAAGTGTATAAGTTTTTTATATATCTGATTAAGCAATCCCCTTCCTGCTTCGTATTAGAAGGGGATTGTACACCCTAATCTGCTATCCGAAAAATTAGAACACTAACTTTATTTCTTTATCCTTAACCACAAGATAAGCAGAAAAGTATTTTTTCTTCTTATTTGAATAGAACTTAGTTATTTGTCCTGTTTTACCTTTTGTCAAAAGTTCATTGATATCTTTCTCAGAAAGTTTATATTCAGCTATTTTTCTGTTCAACTTAAATCCGCATTCACAAATGAGTGAATAGGACGTGTTTGTTAATTCCTTACCACATATAGGGCATTTTGCCGATATCTGAACAAACTCTGGTTTAAAGAATGACACTTTATGTTGTTCAACATCATAATACAATTCCTGCAGCCATTCTTTTCCATTATACTTTACATTCTTTTTTATATGTTCGCCTTTACATAACTTTTCTGCGTCTGCACGCGTGAGTTTAAAAATTTTGTTATCTTTGAACATTGTAAATTTACAGCTACCCTTATCATCAGGATAATTTTCGCAAAAAAATCCAGATTTGCTTTCCTTGATTTTTCCTCCACAATGAGGGCATGTTCCAACCGCTTCTGTAGAAAAACTACTACTTGATGAACCTATGCTTGCAGCTGTAGAATTCTTGATATCATCTACCAGTTTATTAGTAGCCTTAAGAATATCTTTCTTAAAATCAAGATACGATAATTCCCCATGTTTGATTTTATCAAGATTAACTTCCCATAAAGCAGTAGTATCAACATCAACTATATCAGTTACCCTTAATGCACGGGCTAATGCCATACCAGTATTGGTAGGATAGTAGGTTTTATTTTTTACATCCACATACTGTTTATCTTTAAGCTTCTTTATAAGTCCTGCCTGTGTTGCAGTTGTACCGATATGGAGCTTATCCTTTAATTCCTTAAATTTCTTGTTCTTAAGAAAAGGAGCGGGCTTGTTAAGAGCAACAACAATAGTACTTTCTGTAAATCTTTTAGGACAGGTTGAAGTTTTTTCTGATACCCGTTTAGATACAATCTGTATGATGTCGCCATCTTTTACTGCTGGAATAGGGGTATCTTTGGGATTTATACCCAAAAACTTTGTAAATCCCGGATCAACTACAATCTTTCCTGTACTCTTAAATTTATACTCGCCACATTGCGTATAAATAATACTATCGGCCTGAATCATAGGAGGTAAAAATACAGATATAAAACGCGTGGCAACAAGTGTATATATATTGCGCTGTTCTTCAGATAATGAAGTTAAATCCGGAGTAACTTCTGTTATGAGAATGGCGGTATGTCCATGCTTGGCACATTCTTCCGGATTTACATAAGTCTTGTCAGCATGTACTCGTAATATGTCAGCGTCTTTGATTGTGCTTACAACATCTCCATTCGGTATATTTTTAGCGACATTAAGCAATGTTTTTAAATTTACCTCTGGACTTATATAATTACAGTCAGATCTTGGATAAGTCATGTATTTATTATCATATAATGACTGTACAATTGATAATGTCATATCAGAAGGATATCCATATTTCTTGGCCGCATCAACCTGTAAATCTCCAAGATTATATAATTTAGGTGATTTTATAGTTCTTTTCTTTTTTATAATTTTTGTAACTGTTGCAGTATCTGGGAGCTGTTTTATAATATTATCTGCATCTTCTTTATCTGGGAAATATACTAATTCTTCTTTACTAACTGCCTTTCCTTTTTCGTCCATATCAGTTACAGTTTCGTACAATTTCCCATCAAAAGGAGTCGGTCCATATGTAACAGATACACCATATTCTGTTCTAGGTTTGAAATTTTGTATTTCCTCTTCTCTGGTAACTATCATGTTAAGAATAGCACTTATAGCGCGTCCTACAGATGCGCCAATTAAATTATATTTAATTGAGGCAGCTCTGGAACCGTTCATACCTAGAAGATAATCAGCCTGCATACGGACAAGTGCTGCGTGATACAGATTTTCAAACATCGGTTCAGAATCATCCCTTAGATTTTTCAAACCTTTAACATATTCTGATTCGGTAGATGCATTAATCCAAAATCGTTTCACTGGAAGTTTATTATTGATTTTATTCAATACAAGTCTTACAAGTAATTCTCCTTCCTGATCTGCATCTCCTGCGTGAATAATAAAATCGTAATCACCAGAATTTATGGCCTGTTTAACAGCATTAAATCTTCTCTTGCTATCTGCATCCTCGATTGGTACAGTTTCAAATCCTTTATAATTATCAGGATTAAATGGAAGAGTATCAAATGACCATCGCTTTAAGTTATCATCAATCTCATCAGGTTCTTTTAATCTTACAAGATGTCCTCTTAATCCAAGACAATCTAACTGGAAAGGAAATTCTGATGCGTGGTTTGCATATGCCTTTGCCACCTCTCTTTGTACGCTTGGCTTTTCTGCCAACAATAAAGCTTTTTGCATAATGTGTAAAATCTCCTTATTTTTTTATATATACCAAGTTTTAATGAATTTTTTGTCTTGCATTATCTTAATGATGATTTTAAAGAAAAGAGGTGCTTTAAATGCAAATAAGTGGAATTATAGAGAAAGTATATGATTATGATTTTGGAACTGGAGATATATCTATGGATATATTATCAGACGGTAAGGTTATAAGATGTACAGGAATATCTGGAAGATTCCAAGCGGGTCATCCTGTTATCATTGAGGGAACACTGGGGAATAATACATTTATGTTTCATAACATAAATATGGATTATTCCAATGCTGTAGCTTTAAAAAAACTGGTTCCTAATACACAGCTGCCTGACATTAAAGATTTGGACAAGATAAAGAATCTTGACCGTAAAATCATAAGTGCTGTGTTTATGCCACAGCTCGAACAGGATTTGTATAATGAATACCGTGATGACTTGAGTTTTACTCAGATAAGAAGCATGGTATCAAAGGGTATTTATGAAATTCCTGAAAATCCATATTCTGTCTGTGGTATATGTGGGTTTAAGCTCACAGATAAGGTCGCTGCGAAAAGAGGAGTGTCTGTCACCAATAAGGCTCGTATAAATGCACTTGTAAATAGCGCTATTGACAGACTTGCCGAAAATGGCGACACATACATTTCAATTGAGCAAATAGCATCGCAAATATCCAGTTTTCAACAGGCATATCCAAAGCTGGATACAAGATATATCCTTATGAACGCCAAGGTCAATAAGAAATATATCCTTACCGGTAATGGTTATGCCGTTCAGCAGAGAATACTCGCTGAAAAAAATGTTGCAAGGCAGTATGCAAGACTGGAAAATTCAAAAAAAAATCTGTCATTTGATAAAAAAATGGTAGATGAAATTGAAGCAAAAGTTGGAATCAAATACGCTCCGCAGCAAAGAGGTGCATTTGACATGTGCAGTTCAACCGGCATTAAAATTCTGACCGGTGGTCCCGGAACCGGAAAAACTTCAACTCTGAAAGGAATCCTCGAAGCATTAAGGATAATTATGCCGAGTGCTGTCATCAAATGCTGCGCCCCAACTGGTAGAGCTGCACAGAGAATGAAGGAATCCACAGGGCTTGAGTCTCAGACTGTTCATAGACTTTGTGAATATAGACCGTTTGATAATGAGTCTTATTCGTCAAAGAATGAAATGGATCCGATTGATGCAGATATTATTGTAGTGGATGAAGTATCTATGCTTGATATTAATTTAGCTTCAATGTTATTATCTGCAGTCAGGGACGGTTCTTTTGTCCTATTCGTTGGAGATATCAACCAGCTTGAATCCGTTGGACCTGGTTCCGTATTAAGAGACCTGATTGCTTCAGAAAAAGTTCCTGTTTATCAATTGACTAAAGTATATAGACAGTCTGAAGATTCTCAGATTGTTGCTAATGCAAATAAAGTCAAAGATGGAAATATGGATATTAAAGACGCTGAAGATTTTAAAGTAATCAAATGCGTCAATGAAGCTGATGTGGCTACAGAAACCATGAAGATATTTAAGAAATATTATGACCGTGAAAATCCATATGATTTTCAGGTATTATCGCCAATTAAGGCTAGTCTCGCAGGTGTAAATCACATCAATGAAATAGCACAGAAGGAGATTTATGCTGACAATAGCACTAAACACATTACCGTTAGCAGAAAGAAATATCATATTGGTGACAAGATAATTTTTCTTCATAATGAACCATCAAGAGGTTTTTATAATGGTGACTGTGGAACAATCACTGAAATCAATGGTAATGATATTATTATTGATATTCCAGGAGAGAGCATAACACTTTCAAAAGAGGATTTCAGTTGTCTTAAGCTTGCTTATGACATAACAATTCACAAGTCACAAGGTTCTGAATATCCGGTTGTAGCAATTCCGCTTGTTAAAAGGACACCAGGAATGCTTACCAGAAATCTTCTGTATACAGCCATAACAAGGGCTAAAAAAATGGTATATATCATTTCAGAAGATGATTCGATGGAAATGTGCATAAAACATGTTACATCCGGCAGGAAAACAGGACTGGTATCCGAAATTATAAGCGTCCTTGAATAAAGGGCGCTTTTTTGAATTATCCCAAATGGTGTAGGATGAACTTTATTATGGTACAAGGGTGAACTTTGTTATGGTAGTAAAATACAATTTTCAGTATAAAGAAAAAGCGTCCTAAATTCTTAAAGGACGCTTTCCTTTTATTTTGAATATACATCATTTTTAATAATCTGCACAAGATAATTATATGGATTTTTGATATTATCCCTAACTTTAATTTCTTTCACTTTTTGCTCAATATAATGATACTGTCTAAGTTCAATGTCTCCATAACAGGCCGGACTTTCCGGAAGTTTATAATCAGGAAGAGTAACTAAGAAAGACCGGATAACATCTAACTGTCCTTTAGTAAGATTAAACTCTGCAAGTGACCGTTGCCATAAATCCTTTCTTTGTTCAGATTCTAATACTTCTTGAGGGAGTTCTTCGATAATCTGATTTTCACCAGCGTCTCCCAAGTTTTTCTTCATGCCTTTGTAAATAATTCTGATTGCTATTACAAAGTGTCCGTCTTTAACTGTTTCGTAATCATATAAGATATCTGTTACATCATTGATTTCTTTATGTATTTTCTTTAGAACTAAATCGTTAAATCTCTTAAATTGTTTATAAGTTTCTTCACTTTCACAATTTAGCATTTTTTTTAGTTCATCAAGAGAGATTTCCCAGACTTTATGATATTTGTTTTCAAATATATATAAAAACATAATATATGCGTAACGGCTTTTTATATTCACAATATTTCTAAGTTTATAACGAAGATAATTTATTTCCTCAAGATTAAAAATATATTGTTTTGCGGATTCCGTGCAAGTAAGTTCAACTTCCCATAATCCGTAATCATTCTGTTCAGCATAAGCTTTCTCAAATAATGCAATCCTAGTAAAGCCATTTTTATTTGTATTATCCTTGATACGAACAGTTGTCATCAAATGTTTAAGTCTATCATCAAGATCTTTAGACTTTAATTGTTTTATACCAAGTAATTGTTCAAGTTCACCCTTTTTAAACCGAACCGTTCTATGTTCATCATTGTGACTGTTAATTCTACCTAAATAAACATCTAAAATCTTAAATTCGGCAAGAGTTAATTCTGATTGCCAAAGAGAAAAAAGCGGCTTGCTTTTTTGAACTAGATATTTGTCTATATCTTTTCCAAGACTTTTTATCTGTGTCTGCATAAAAATCTCCATAATTATGAATTTTTTATATATACCAAGAAAAGAATATTTTTTTAAAAATTCATAAGAAATCTACAAAAAATTGCTATTTATACTGAAAAACTCTGTATCCTTCATTGGAAAACTCTGTATCCTTCATTGGAAAACTCTGTATCCTTCATTGGAAAACTCTGTATCCTTCATTGGAAAACTCTGTA